>Ga0126381_100004164_pt1 | contig 15716 bp, 16 predicted proteins | sample PanSoiMetPlot_28_FD_96465 | JGI IMG/M metagenome (GOLD analysis project Ga0126381, IMG submission 96465) | Tropical forest soil microbial communities from Panama - MetaG Plot_28 | ecosystem: Environmental > Terrestrial > Soil > Tropical forest > Bulk soil | place: Panama | collected 2016-02-17 | reverse complement strand
GTATGCGAACGGTTTGGCCAATTCCAGCGGCGTGCTGGGACATTACCTCACCGCGCACGTCCGCAGCGCTGGCGGCAGTGGCGAATTTCCTTCCATGGGGACAAGGCCTACTCTGGAAGGAGGCGGCCCGCACAAGCCCACAGGCGTTTACATCGCGCGCTTTCGGAACACACCTAACGCGGCGCCGTACAGAAAATTTCTACGCGGCTATGGGTATGAAGGCGAGTCGTCAACTGATTTCGACTGGAAAGCGCCGGGATTCGGTATCGGTTACAAAAAAGCAGTTCGCGTGCCGCGCACGACAATTGACCTCACTGGCTTTGGCGAGGTCCTTCCGCGCTGGGACAATTTTGTGGAGCCCGACCCTAGGGTGAAAGACATCTACGGAATTCCGGTGCTGAAAATTCACATGTCCGACGGGGAAAACGAGCGCGCGATGATTCAGGACATCGGTGATGCCGCTGGAGAAATGCTCGAAGCCGCCGGTGCAAAGAATATCCGTACCTACGCGAATCCCTCAGCACCACGCTGGGCGTTGCATGAGGCCGGCATCGCGCGCATGGGCTCCGACCCGAAGAAATCCGTGCTCAATCAGTTCCAGCAGACACACGACATCAAGAATCTGTTTGTCATGGACGCTTCGGGATTTACCTCGAATCCGTGCCAGAACCCGACGCTCACCATCATGGCGCTGTGCGTGCGCTCCTGCGATTACTTGATGTCGGAATTCAAGCGGAACCTGTTCTAGCGTCGCGCCGGACGACGAGGCGCTTATCCTGGAGGTTGGAAAGTTGCAGCTCGCGAGTGAGCTAGGCGTTCTTGAGCGCTTCTTTTTTTGCCTCGTCCATCCAGCGTTCCAGAATGGTCTGCGAGGGTTTGTCGATTTCCAGGAAGCCCACGCCCGCGCCCATGTTCATTTGTGAATAGACGACTTTCCCTTTGGCCTGAAAAAAATCTTCGCCCGCCGAAATCTTTACTAGCACCATCGTTCCCTGCGGGAACGGGTTCATCATGTCCAGATAGCAGCCGTTCAGGCTCAGCTCGCTTACACGCGAAGCGATGCGCACATCGGCTTTCTGCTCGATCAGCTCTGCGCTCGCAATAAACGGATACCTGGGACCACGTCGTCTTTCTTTATAGTCCACGTCTTCCTCCGGCTGAACAACCGCCTTCAGGGGGTTTTGGACCGACATCCCCTTTTCTCAAGAGTACGTCGATTTGCGTTTGTTTCGCAGAATATCCCGGTTACGAGTTCACCAAGCGGCAACGGCGCCCGCCACCGCCGGAGGGAACGACCGAAGACGGCAAGCATGCCCTTTTTAGCCGACTCTTACCGTAAGCGGGCAACCACTCGGACAGTTTCTGATTCTGAGTGGCTAGATTGCTCACCGCGAGTGAGGTGTCCTTATGAAATCAATCTGGCGACGCCGCCTGGCGCTTCTCGCCGTTTCAATAGGTCTTTTCGTGTCGGCACCCTTGTTGGCGCAGGAGCAGGCCGCCTCGCAGGATAGTCTTGCGAAGCCGCCCTCTCCCAAAGAACTCAAGAAGCGCCAGAAGGCTTTCTTCAAAGAACTAAGCGCTCCCGACAAAGACTGGCTACAGAAAGATGTTCCGGACATCATCACCCCTCAGGAGCGCCAGGCGTTCCTGGAACTCTCCACCAATGAAGAGCGCGAGCAGTTCATCGAGATCTTTTGGGATAAGCGCAACCCCGATCCGGAATCACCAATCAACACGGCCAAGGAAGAGCACTATCGTCGCCTTGCCTATGCCGACGAGCACTTTTCTTCCGGCATTCCCGGAAGGAAAACCGATCGCGGCCGCATCTACATCATTTGGGGTCAGCCCGACGAAATTGAATCACATCCCACCGGTGGAACTTATCAACGCTCCATGGAGCAAGGTGGCGGCGAATCCAGCGCCTACTCTTGGGAAAAATGGCGCTATCGTCGTCTGGAAGGGGTTGGCGAGAACATCGAGATCGAGTTTGTGGATCCTTCGGGCTCCGGCGAATACCACATCGCTTACGATCCCTGCTCAAAAGACGCCCTTGCGCGCGTCCCGGGCGCCGGGCTGAGCCTGTCAGAAATGCTGAATGGCGCGTCGAAAACGGGTCGCTTCACCAACAGCAATGGCACCACATGTCCAATGCCTTTGGGCGGGATAAGTGCGAGCAACAACGAATTCGAAATGATGGAACGCAATTTCCTCGTGCAACGTCCCCCGCAGCATTTCCGCGATTTGGAGGAAAACGTACTCAGCCACCTCGTCGCCAACCAGATCCCCTTCCAGTACCGCGCAGACTTTCTTCGCGCGACCACGAATACGGTTCTAGTTCCCATCACTGTGCAGCTGCGCAATCGCGATCTAAGTTTTCAAGGCAAACAGGGCTTGTACGCAGCAGTCCTCGATCTCTATGGCCGAATCAGCGATCCGGGCGGCCGCGTCATCAGGACTTTCGAAGAGGTCATCTCGCGCGATTTTCCGGAGTCACTTTTCCATGAGTCGCTTGACCTTTCATCGATCTATCAAAAATCAGTTCTGCTGCGTTCCGGCCTTTATCGCTTGGATTTGGTTATAAAGGACACGCACAGCGGCAACGTCGGCACGTTGGGCACGGCTCTTCGCGTGCCGCGTTTTGAAGAGGACAAGCTGGATGCCAGCTCTCTAATTCTCGCTGACCAGATTGAGCCCGTAGCCTCTGCGCAAATCGGCGCCGGCCAGTTCGTCCTGGGCGCTTATAAAGTCAGGCCGCGCTTAAGTCAGGAGTTTTCCGCCTCCGACAAACTAGGCATTTATCTCCAGCTTTACAACCTCAAGGTGGACGAAACAACTCACAAGACCAACGTTTCGGTCGCCTATCGCGTTACCCAGACCAAAGATCAAAAGGAAGTCTGGCGTGAGGTGGAAAGCGCGGATCACTTGCATCAAGGCGGCGAGCAGCTCACGATCGAACGTTTTGTCCCAGTGAACACGCTTGCTCCTGGCAACTACACGATGGAAGTCACCGCCATCGATCTGCTCACCAACGAAACCGTCATTCGCTCCACAGAGTTCACCGTCCGTCCCGCACCCGCCAAAGCCCTTGTGCCGCTCCGGCCGTCGCTTTACTGATGCTTTGCTATCTCGCTCGGCCGGAGAACGGACGCAATCGCACAAACACGGCAACGCCCACCGCATGCGTTCCGTAGATCGGTTTCAGGCGTTCTGGCACTCCATAAGTTGTAACCTGCCCGCCAATCGCGGACGCCAGGTGGGGAATCAAATCAATGTCGCGGTCATATCCGAACGTATAAGCTTGAACCTGTCCGATGGGTTGCTCCTGAAAGCCGGGAGGCAACGCACTCTCTCCGAGAATCAGCTCATTGGATCTTTCCGCGCTCTCGAAGCGCGTCCACGCATGATTTCTGACGCGAAAACGCGCAGTGGATTCAAAAAGATAACTGTTGAAAATCGAGCTGTCCCGCAGCGAGCGAGTGCGCCCCCAAAGAACCGTGTTGGCCCAGTTTCCGTCATGGAACGGACGGTTGTACATGACCGAGGCTGTCATCCGCTCTTGATTTTCGCCAGAAAAGACCGCTTCCGGGCTGGCAATCCGTGCGTAGGAGTATTGCCCGCTCCAATTCTTGCCTGGTTCCACCGTTAGCCGCGTTGACCACGAATCGATCTTTCCTTGATCGATATCCCACCGGAACTCGTCCGGCTCGCGTCCGTGGAAGCCTGAAACTTCAATCCGCGCAATGCCGTGAGTGAATCCGACGGTAACAACGTCGGCTGCGATGTGTGTGGAATCTTCCTGATGATGTCCGAGCGTGCCTACAGGATTCTCCGATGCCGAAGCCCGATGCGCGTAAGCCGCCGGCCCAATGGCCGGATCGCCCGTCGGCGCGAAGTAGAAAGACAGAAGGCTCTTCTCTCCAAGCTTCAGGTCATAAAGCGCAGCCAATTCCATAATGAAGTCATGCGGATGTTGCCCATCGGCGATCGGAACTCCGAAAGCTGTCTCACCCTGTTGAAAGAGCAAGGGATACCGCCTGTTGGTCACGGTCGCCGGTTCCAGGCTCAACATCGCGCGTGTAGTAAATACGCCTGGGCCGAGCTTTCGCTGCGCCATCGTCATGAACCAGCCCGTCGAAAAAAACTTGTCTCCGCCCCTCTGACTGGATTGTTGCTCATCGAGAACGAACATGTTCGCGTGGAACATGAGCATCCACGAGCCTTTCATCATCATGAGCATTGGCACAGGAGTCGAGATGGGCTCGGCGCTCGTACCCGAACCGGTGTGGCTCAAAATGGATTGCGCAAAATTTTCCGGCAAGCTCATCGGGCCGCTGTCGTCGTGTTGCATGCCCTGAGTTTTTGTCTCCTGACATCCCGGCATTTTCATTCCAGCCATGCAACCTTGTTGTTGATCAGCGGCCGGTTCGGCGTGGCCCGGTGAGGGAATCTCCTGCGCTTGCGTCACACCGGCAAATGACGCTGCCACAACGATTGCAACAATCCACTCGTGTCTGAACTTCATACGAAATCCTTCCCCGTAACCCCAACTGTCTCCTGTCTGAGGGATCTGGGTTCAGCTTCGGAATCAAGTTGCGCGATAGCCGCCGTCCCGGACCGCCAGGCTTCAGCCACTTGCGCGGAGACACACATCCACGCGAACTGTGTTCAGGAAAGAATCAGATCAGGAAAGTACAGAGAAGAGACCGCGGGGGAGAGGAATCCCACGAAATATCAGGAGACCAGGTGCTTTCGAGCGGCGCAGGCGCGACAACTACGGGGGAAGCCAATGCTGGAGGAGCCGCCACGGCGAAACTTCCCGCCCAGGTCTGGGCCTGAGGCTGGGGCGCTTCCGAAATCGCGCAGCAGCTTTTGCTCGAATGCGAAGCGGAAACCGGCGGCTTCTCCGCCTGCCCCATTCCCATATGCCCGCACTCGCTCTTCGTCCGCGGGCTGACGCATTCACTCGTTTGCGAATGCACCAGGGCGCAAGCCGAAACAGGCACTGACCCAAAGCCTGCCAGGCCGAGAGCGATCAGTAAGCTAAGAAGTCGTCGCATCTTCGTGCAATTAGACTCTACCATGAACCCGCTGGTTAGCAGTGCGCTGCGGCCGCTGGATCAACTCGGTGTCATTATGCTCTTTCTGATCCCCAAACTCGCGGCAGCTCAAAGTTTATTCCCAGTGTGCTGCTCCTCCACCCAGAAATGTCGTTACCGCCGCGAGAAATTCTTCCGTCTTCTCGGTGGCCGGTACGTGCCCGCATTTGTCGAAGCTCACCAACTTCGCCCCCGCAATTCCAGCAGCGTACCGCTCCCCCATCGCCATGGGAATCAACTTGTCCTGCTTGCCCCACACCACTAGCGTTGGCGTTTTGATCTTGGCCAGTTGATCGTCCACTCTTTCAGTCGGGATCATCGGATTTCCCAAAAAACTCCGTACCGTGAAGCTGTCGTGGACGGACAGCTTGTCCGTAAAAATCCTTCGCAGCGCATCGTCATTCAGCCAGCTCGTGTCGTAGAACACCGATTCCATCACTCCCCGCATCGTCGCGAGCGAACTCGGATTCAAGTTAGGAATCGGCGCTTCCTGTTTCAACCCAGCCGCGTCCACCAGGACCAATTTTTCCACGGGCGTCAGATGCGCCCCATTTCCCAGTTCCACGGTGTACAACGCGGAAATCCACCCGCCCAGCGATTCGCCAACAAGGCTCACCTTCTCTACCTTCAGTTGCCGCAAAAACTCGTCTAGAAAATCCACATAAGTCTGTACACTGTAATCAAGCAGCGGCTTCTCCGACTTCCCAAACCCAATCTGGTCCGGCACCAGCAACCGGTACTTCTGAGCCAGGGGCCCCAGCACCGGCGTCCAATCTTCCTTGCGGCTTCCCAGTCCGTGCACCAGCACCACCACCGGTCCGGAACCAACATCCCAGTAATGAATCGTTTGCCCAAACACCGCGATGGTTTTGTCCGCCGGCTGGGCAGGCGCCTGCCCATACACTGAATCCCCATCTACGGCTGCCGCCACCACACAAAGAACAAGAACCGCCCGCACCAGGAAAAACGCGTCCTTCCGCTCTCTCCGCATGTTTCCTCCTGCCACTTCCGCGCCCTCTTTAACACACCGCTCGCCCGAATACTACTCCCGGGGAGTCATTTCATGTAGCGCTCGGGATAGGATCGTCAATAGAGGTGAAATAATGAGCAACCATTCTAAGGTACGCGATTCGCTCGGTTGGAGGATGTAGGCGCCCCGCTTTTCTTCCACTCTTCGCGCGTCTTCGGTGTAATCCAGATTACCTTTGCGCCCAAGCCCTGGATCGTGTCCATGACATAAACCGCATCCTCGTACAAACAATTGCCATCCGCTTCGAAATACACGGTCCAAACTCCGCGCCGCAACAATTCTTCCTGCAACTTAGACCGTAATTCTTCGCGCGCCGCGGGCTTCCCATTCACGAAGAATCCTCGTTTTGCATCCACATACACCGCCATCGTCTCCGCCCAGGGGCTTTTCTCGACGGCGACACCGCGCTCCAGCTTGAAGTCCACTGGCAATCCCGTCGGGCGCCAATTCCAGCTGCTCAGGAAGAGACAGAACAACACGGTCAATACGCCGATGACGCAAAACCACGCAGTCCTGAAATCGGGTAATACTCTGATTAGTGGCATCGGCCGGTGCCGCCGCAGCGGAATAACGCTCGTGATGGCCATGTCCGGAAGAATTCTTGGCACCCATCTGCCTTGAAGAACTCCAGAGAACCACACAACCACCGCGCGCAAAAGGGCCCCGAATCCTCCCATGACCATCGCAATACATGCCAGGAGGACGAACCCTAAAGCTGTTTCGTAGGGCCCCGGATCCGTCCACACACCCAAGCGCGGATGCTTTGCGTTTAGGCATACAGCCGATGCCGGAACGCTCCATTCCAGTTCGTACCTCCCTCGCAACGCATGGAAACCATCGGGCCAGAGATTCTGTTTCCGCATTTCTTCGGCGCTTGCCCACAGCGCTTTATCATTCGGCGACTGCCCGGTGAGCCGATACACCTTCCAGTCTGTTTCCTGCCACAGCTTGTCGGCACACTTGCCTTCGGTCCCATTGTCCACCCCGTAGTCCGCAGAGATGCGGACACTGTACTCTTCTCGCAGATTGATGGAGAACTCGACAGCCTGATTCTTTTCGGCTTCCAGCTTGACCGGCATATTCACCGGCTCAAAAGTGCGGGTGGCGAACCAGTACCAACTGAGGGAACACACGATGACCGCAAGCAGGAATGCGACAATCCCCGCCTGCACTAATGTTTTTGGCGGCATATCTTTTAGCTTATTTGGACTCCGCTGGACCCGCCGTTGTTCCCACCCAGGCGGTTCCTGGTCGTCAACGAGACTTCCAAGCGCCGCCGTTTCGGTGCCCAATCCTCAGGCCCCATTCCCCAATCCCTCGCTCCCGATTTGTGCTATCTTCTCCGCATGCGCGTGCGAACCATCCTCTTCCGCGGCGCACTTTCGGCCGCCCTGCTGGTCAGCGCTCTCGGTCTTGTAGCCGGCTCCAAGGACCAAGAACCGGCCCCGCGCTTCTCCGCAACGACCACCACAGGCGAAAAATTCACCAACGCATCCATCAAAGGCAAAGTCGCGCTCTTTGAGTTCTGGACCACCTGGTGCGGCTTCTGCGCTGACGAAGCCGCCTTCGTGGACAAAATCGGCAAGGAACTCGCTCCCAAAGGCCTCATCCTTCTCGCCATTGACGTCGGCGAATCCAAAAAGACCGTCAAGAAGTACCTCGAGCAGCATCCCCGCGACTGCAAGATCGTGATGATGGAAGACACCAATCTCGCCGCAATGTATCAGGCCAATGCTTATCCGATTTATGTGGTGGTTGACCGCGAGGGATTCATTGCGGGCACCCAGCGCGGCGCCGGTGGGGAAGAAGCGCTTCGCAGGCTCATTGCCCGCGGAGGCATTGAATCAGAAGACGACTCCGACGCCGACTCCAAATAGCTTTGCGAAATTCGCGTTTTTCTTATAGTCGAAGCCGCGCTAAGACTCTTCCCATTCCTCAGTGCTATGCCGAGTTCGCGTCGCCATCCGCCCCGCTAGGGACATCAACAACTCTCGCTCTTTCTCGTTCATCTTGGCTAAATACTGCCGCAGGCGCTTGAGGTCGTGCAGCTGCCGTCCTGAGTTTCCCCACAATACATGATGATTGCCGGAAAGCTTTAGCGGCTTGGGCGGCTCTTCGCCATCATAGAGAATTTGATACAGGGGAATTCTCAGGGCGCTGGCCCACTTTTCCAGGGTTTCCACGCCTGGAATGGTGTGACCGTTCTCAACACGGGATACATAGGGCTGCACCAGCCCTGTGGCCACCGCGATTTCGACTTGGCTCATTTTTTTTGCTTCGCGAATTTCCTTCAACTTCTGGCCGATCAGCATACGATCAGCCTACAACACTGCGGTGTCAGTAGTAAATTAGGTAACTTCCCTGAAGCCATTATCCCCCGAACAACTTTCGGCGGCGGAGGGCCAGGATTGCCCCGATGCACCAGAGGAGGCTCCTATTAACCAGTCCTGCCGTATACGCGCCGCGAACGAGATCCCGAATGGGCTCGTAATCCGCCAGGCAAGAAAGAAGAAGCAAGAAGGCGCGCAGCCTGTTCGTCCTTTCCTTAATTTCCTTCCTTAGCCGGCTCGCCGACGCGGGTCGAGCCGCCGCTCTGGCGCCGAGTTCGAATCAGGCGTGCCATTCGAACGACCAGTATCACCGCGGAGAAGATTGCCGTCGCCAGTAACCCGTAGTAAATCCAACCGTTTACAACTTGGGCCGCATGCGCATATCCGTCGGCGCCGCCTGCAAGGGAATCGGCAGCCGTCACCCAAATCCCGGCCCGGATCAGGAAATACACAACCGTCAGTGCACCGAAATGGACAAACACGCGATAAACAGAGCGAAAAAGCGTCCAGTCCGGGCGAACCAGATTGATGGTCGCACGCACGATCTCCGCCACTGTCAGCAACACGATGGGGAAGTACACTTGGTACCAGATGGGCGCGAGCTTCAGAAATACCGCCGCTGGACCGAGAATCAGGAATTGATAGTTTTGCACCTCGGTCATCCACACCAGCGCCACCGTGGAAGCGATAATGATGGACACTGACTCGAAGCGCGAAATCTGCTGAGAGCGCGCGACGGGCAAGCTAACGTCTCCCGTCCCTATATCAAGCTGGACGGAGCCGCACTTGCCGCTAAGGTTCCACCGGTCCGGATGTTTCTTCAGATGCTTGTCGATCAGCGAGAAAATCAGCGTCACTGCTCCCAACTGAATGACAAATTGCAGCAAGCACGTGTTAAGAATGTCGTTGAAACTGATCCTCTGCCCGCTCACGCTCAGCGCCAGAAAAATTGTGCCGATCACCACAAACGCAAGTCCAAGGTTGAAAGACAGCACTTTGATGTAAAACGGAAACAAACCCGGCCCGATCAGCTCCCGGCCAAACGCAACCCTGCGATCATCTTGGTGATAGCGCGCCGCCAGTAGCAGCGGATTTCCGCGCTGTTTGAGCAATCCCTCCTGTTCCGTTTCCGTCAACGGTCGTCCTAGCTCACTTTGCTTGTCTTCCATCTCGCTGCGAATGTCTTCCGACAACTCGCGAATAATGTCCTCGCGCTGCGCTTCGGGCAGTGCTTTTGCTACTGCTTTAAGGTAACGATCCACAGTCTCCATAAAGGCTCCTCATACTCCGCGAATTCTTAAGATGGTTACCCACGCCTGGCAAACGTCGAGAAATAGCTGCAGCAACACGAGACTCACCGGCGCGATCAAATGCAGAGCCTCAAAACTTAGCATCATGAGGCCGGCAACGGCCCCGATCTGCGCCAGCTTGCCTTTTGATTTTCGGGGCTGCTCTGCCCGTGAACTGCGATAGGGAAATTTCATGATGTCACCTCTCCGAAATTCCATTAAGTCCAGTCGAGCGCCTTCCATCTAAGAAATCCGCGATGGCAGGGGATTGCCGCGCCTGCGAATCCATTGCCATATTTCCTTCAAGCATCGCAAAGCCTCGATAATCACGGCGATTGACAAGCCGAGCGCGACCGATGCCAGCGTGGCAAGCATGGCGATGTTGGCGATTTGCGCCACGGTTTCGTAGTGCGCGCCACGGACGGCATCCGCGACTAAGACGAACACGTAAGAATTCGTCTTAAAGATGGCCCGCAGAATGGCCAAAGCCCCGACGTTGCATGCGAGCCGCGTCGCAGCGGGCAGCCACGTCCATTGCGGACGGGCCAGGTTTACTGCCGCCTGCGCCAAACCGGCAATCGCCAGCACGACTACCGGCAGGTAGAACCGATGCCACTCGGGAGCAAGCCTCAGCGCTGAAGCGGCCGGCCCAAAGATCAAATAGGGGTAGTAGGGCACAGCCAGGAGCCAGGCAACGTAAATTCCGCCCCCAATCAATCCAAAAATGGATTGCGAGCGCCGGACTCTTTGCTGCGGTGGTGGGGTTGCCGGCAGCGAGCGAGGATCCCATCGCTGATTTAACTTATCAACGAGATGAAACTTGGCTATGAAGAAATCCTGCACGGCAAACACGAAAGTCACCCAGCCAAACACCGGTAGGGCCATATGGGCGAAGTCGAGAAGCCCATGGAGGAGTTGCCGCACGGGTTCGCCGCTGGTAAGCAGCGCGATGCTGTTCAAGGCGCTGACCCCCAAACCGATCCAAAAAAGGATCTTCAAAACGAACCAGTAAAACGGAAACACTACGGGACCGATCAGGTATTGAACGGGAGTATTCCGAAAGCGGCTGGCCACTATAAGAGGATGGCCGTGATGTTTGAGAATTGCCGCCTGCTCGCTTTGGTTCAGCGGGCGGCCAAGCTCGGCGGCCTGGTCTTCCATTTGAGACAAGATGTTTTCCGAAAGTTCCCGAAGGATGTCGTCCTGTTCCCGCCGCGGCAGGAAGAATTTCACGGCTCGTAAATAACGTTCTAGAAGTTCCATGGCGTCACCCTTTAACCATTCCGTCCAACGAAGAATTGATGCTCTGCCACTCCGCCAGTAGTTGTTTCAGGATCACTTTGCCGTCCGCGGAGAGCCGGTAAAATCGCTTGTTGCGCTTCTCTTCTTCGCGCCATTCGCTTAGCAGCAGCCCCTGGCTCTCCAGCCTCCGCAGCAGCGGGTACAACGTTCCTTCGTCAATGGCCATGCCCTGCTCCTCGAGGGTCTTGCGCAACGTGTAGCCGTATTGCTCCTTGCGCAGCGCCGCAAGCACGGCCAGCACCAGCGAGCCCCGGCGCAGCTCCAACCGCAGGTTTTCAAACATGTCGTGGTTGTTCGTACCGGGTGTCATATAGTGTACGCCACACACTGTACGTCACACAGTATAGGCTGTCAAGCCTTTTTTTCAACTTTTTTTGCAGGAGGCATTTCAGCCTTTAGGGAAGGGCATAGATATCACGTCGCCGCTCGACACCGCGTTACGCCTTCGTATGGCGGGTCTTTAGACCCATGCTTTTGTTTCCCTCATAGATGGGCGGTTATTGACGCACGCCCTTGGTAGGGACGGCCTTCTCCAGGCCGTCCGCTCTGTTGTGCAGCGCCTTATCGCGGGCGCGATTCCGGCGGCACCAAATTGTTCGCGCGGTAGTACACCACTAACTGGCCGAAATGCTCGGTGCTGTGCTCGATCCCGCTCAGCCAAATGTATGAATTGTGGGCCACATGCCTCCCGGTTTCCCATCCAAAGGGCTGCGTCTTGTCCAGCCCAGCGTCGCCCTGTTCTTGAATCACTTTCGCGCCCGCAGCCACTGCGTCCTCGAGCAGCTTCACCGCCTCGGCTTTCGTTTTGAACATTTCAGGCGGCGGGTTGTGCTTGTCCTTACCAAAGTCCGGACCGATGTGCGTTCCGGCAACCCTGCTGACGATGTCGAAATCCACCGCAGCGACATGCACAAGATTTTGTCCAAACGTGCGCTCGTCTTTCTGTACTTTGAAGTCGTATTTGTCTTCCGGAAAATCCTTAGCCATCGCAATCAGCTTATTTCCAATCTGGTTCCACCACTCCGCCATCTCCTCTGCATGCGAACGCACCTGAGCAGGAGCCTGCCCCGGTCCCTGACTCTCCGCGCGACTCTGCCGGTAAAGAGTCGTTCCAATTACCATGAACGTGCCACTCACAATAAGCGCCAGTCCAAGCCGCTTCACTCTTAAAGTCCGTGCCATCGCGAATCCCTCCTTCGGACTACCATCAATCCGACTTCGCCCGGCTCGCGGGCGGCACAATTCCATTCATCCGCAAGTATTCCACCATCTGTCCGTAGTGATCACTGGCGTGGGTGACCCCGAATTCGGCCAGACGAAGCCGCGTAGACTTGCTGCCTTGCGGCGACTGCAACATGTTGTCGCTGGTCAGCATCGCGGCGGCTCGGTGGCCGAGCGCAAAAGAATCTTTCAGGAACCTGATGATTTCAGTTTTGGCTTTCATGTTAGCAGGACCGTTCCCGTCGTCACCTAAGCCTTCGGGAAGCTTTTCGCCGGTAAGACGCCACCAGATGAAATAGTTCGAAGTGGCAACATGCTTCAGTTGCACCGCAAACGAGCGCACGCCTTTGTAATCGCTCCCCGGAATGTTGAGGCCCTCTGGAGAAAAGTTGTACTTGTCCTCGGGCATCGCTTCGGCGACATCTAGGATTTGCTTTTCGATGGCGCTAATATCACGGTCCACCACAGAAGCGACGGTCGCCGACGCCTGCTGAGTCCCCGCCGCTTGTTGCGCCCACGCCGAATCGTGTGCCGAACCTATCCACAGGGTTGCCATCCCCGCGCACACCACAAACACAAAAATTCTCTTTCGCATGCAAAAACCTCCTACCGTTAATAGTTAGCACGCCCCACGCCTCCGCTTAGACGCGCCAACCCCCGACTCGTTTTCGCCCTTGCTAGGTTCTTGACATTTCGCACCGACGGGTTTCTAGCCAGCGCTTTTGTTATCGCTGCGGCTTCTCGCCTTCCACCGGCGCGACTCCCGGCTTCGCCTCACCGGCCGCATTTCCAGTAAGGTTCACCCGCGCCCCGGCACGAATCAACTCCGTCTCGCCCGGGGCCTGAAAGAACGTGAATCCGGCTCGGCCCTTCCACGCCTGCGGCCCGCCCAACCGGATCCCATGCTGCAGTGTCACGTCGTGAATGCGCGTCACCAGCACCTCATATTCCTTCTCGCCCTGCTTATGTCCGGAAAAATTCCCCAGGTCCGTGCTCGCCGCAAAAATCACGTCAATCCCCGGAACGGATGCAATCTTTTCCGCGTTTTCCACGCCAATCGGCGTCTCAATCATAATCACCACCACCATGTTGTCGTTGGCGGTCTGCCGGTAGTCGCTCCCCCACAGCGCGCCGTATTGCCCATTGCCTTGGCTGCGCCGTCCCTCCGGCGGATACTTCGACCACTTCACCGCCGCCTGCGCTTTCTCTACCGTGTCCACCGTCGGAACGATGATTCCCATCGCGCCAATGTCCGTGGCCTTCTGAATATCGCTCTCCGTCGCATCCGGCACACGAATAAACGGCATCGCCGCGCTCCCCCGGCACGCCCAAATCATTTTCGCCACATCCTCGTACGTCAGCGGACTGTGCTGCATCTCGATCCATGTGTAGTCGTATCCGGAGTTGGCCACCGCACAATAAATGTTTGGGTCGGGAGAGAAAACCGTTACGCCCACAAGCGTTTTCCCCTCGCGCAACTTCTGCTTCGCCGTGTTGTAAATCCGTGCCGCTGCCTTCTGCTGCTGCGCTTCCGCCCGCACAAAACCGATCAACAGCGCCACACAGCATAGCGCTCCAACAACCGCGATGATGGAAAGGGAATGACGAGCTCTCATGGGGTTTCTCCTTCGCCTTTTTTCTTCCTCGAAAGCGCCCCGAACCGCGGGAATGATACTACTCTCGTACTGGATTCGCGCCTCAACGAGCAGAAGCACCGTATAAAAATGTAGAAATCCGCTTGATTTCAGGGATGGACACCGGGGCCAGCCCTGTGATTCAATTTTCAGTGCCTGGCCATTAGTACAGGGTTGCTAACGCCTATGTCCCAGCAATTTCGCATCTCCAAGGTGGAGAGCGACGGCGGCCTTCGTCTGATCGAACAGGCGGATGACCTCGAGCGCGCCCGCGACCGCGTCAAGAAACTCGCCGCTTTCTCCCCCGGCGAATACGTCATCGCCAACCAGCAAACCGGCGAAAAAGTTTCCATCAAAACGCACGTGAAGCAAATCGTTTTTCAGATCGGCTACGACGAAAAAGACCTGACCGCGCGCGCCGAACTCTTTCGCCGCTGCGGCCACCAGGTCATCTCGGTCGCCGACAACGAAGCCGCCAAAGCCGCTTTGACCTCAGCTCAAAGTGTGGATGTTTTCGTCGTTGGCCCCAACGCGACCGAACAAACGCGCAAAGAAATGGTCGACTGGCTGAAAACAAATTTCCCCAAAGTAAAGATTGTCGCCTTGATTCCTTGCGCAAGCCGCCAGGTTCCCCAGGCCGATTACAACATCGTTCTGAACGACTGGGACGAATGGCTCTCCCTCCTCGCCGCCGCCACGAGCTAACCCTTCTGAGGTTTATAGGTAGCGCGGGTGCTTCAGCCCGGCATCTGCTTTTCTCCACGAATGGCTTGGACCGTCTCATTCGCGCACCATTGGGAGCAGCACTTCTTTCGACTTTCAGTGGTTTACCTGATTGACCCTGTCAAGAACCTTCCTGATACAGTTAAGTTTCCCACCCTAAGGTTTTTTCTTCTGCGGCATCGGCGGGCCAGATGTTATTCGATGGTTGCAAACAATCTCGCTCGGGCGAACGTTTCCTCGTCCTGCTTACTTCCGTGTATGACCCACTCTTGACGGAGCTTGCTTCGGTGGAAGATCTTGGTCCCCAGGGCGTGCGGCTGGCCACGGAACAATCCTGGGAATTAGGCTTGCATGTGGACGTGAAATCCGTCGCCGGCGACCTAAACGCCAGGGCCCGCGTCGTCTATTGCACAGCCCTCGGTCCCAAGAAATTTGTCGTAGGACTAAACATCCTCAGCCGCGACGGCGACCAGCCCAATCCTCCGAAGCCAAACCCCTAAACCGCATCCGTAGCGCTGCATCACTCCGAAGGTTCTAATGTAGCGCCCGGGCCTTCAGCCCGGCATCCTTTCTTTGCCATTTCGCAACGCCGGCTTCCTGTTTACCCTGAGCCTCGAAGGGCCGGCTCTTCCTACGCCGCCACTTCGCCGCTACCGGAGCGGCGTAAGGGGAGCAATAATCTTGCCCCCATTTTGAGACGCTGCCGCGAACTTCTCCTCCCACTTCAACCGCCCCGTCATCTGCATCACCACAAACAGTGTCAGGATCGCTCCAATCGTCACCGCCAGTCCCGTAAACCCTTCAAAGAAAAACGCATACGAAAACAGCACCAGATAAATCAATTGCGTCAGCCCTGCGTCCACCGCCGCGAACCGCAAATCCACCACCAGCCGCAGATAACTGACCACCAGCGCAATCGAAACCAGCGACGAAATCATAAACGCCGCATGAATCGAAATATGGTCCGCCAGATACGCCAGCAGCAAGTGGAACGCAAAGAACGCGCACCCCAGGAAGAAATAATTCATTGGATGCAGGTTGTTCCCGCGCATCGTGGACAAGATAAACACCAGAAAGAAAAAGAAAAACAG
>Ga0126381_100004162_pt1 | contig 15720 bp, 11 predicted proteins | sample PanSoiMetPlot_28_FD_96465 | JGI IMG/M metagenome (GOLD analysis project Ga0126381, IMG submission 96465) | Tropical forest soil microbial communities from Panama - MetaG Plot_28 | ecosystem: Environmental > Terrestrial > Soil > Tropical forest > Bulk soil | place: Panama | collected 2016-02-17 | reverse complement strand
AGATTCCACATTTGCCTTCAATTTATGGCGCCATGCTTGCAGGCGTCATGTATGTACTCATGGGCGCCGGTATTCCCCTTAAAATGCCGGGAGTGTTGGATCGTCTAGCGAATCACGAGGCAGCGAGCCACCCACTGCAGGTCACGGGAGCACAGGACGGCGACGACATTATGATTCATTTCGTGCCTCGAGACTTCATGGAGCATGAACTAGCACCGCTGACGCGCCCCAGTTTTCTAGCCATCGTTGCTTCGCACATTCTTGCTGCCACTTTGTTGAAGAAGGCGAATGGCAGCGTTGACGGATTCGTGGTCGAAGGACCCACGGCTGGCGGGCACAATGCACCGCCTCGCGGGAGAGCGCAGCTGAACGAAGCTGGTGAACCGATCTACGGAGAACGCGACACGGTGGACCTGAGAAAGATGCGCGAATTGGGACGACCGTTCTGGTTGGCCGGAGGATACGGCACAAGCGAAAAGCTGTGCGAGGCTCTCGCTGAGGGCGCGAGTGGAATTCAAGTTGGAACCGCGTTTGCCTTCTGCGAGGAGTCGGGCTTGCGCGATGATTACAAGCGGATACTCCTGGAAAAAGCGATGTCCGGGCAGAGCAAGGTTTTCACCGATCCTTCCGCTTCGCCCACAGGATTCCCTTTCAAAATCGCGCAATTAGGCGGCACGCTTTCCGAGCGCGAGGTCTATCAAGCCCGACCGCGCATCTGCGATCTCGGCTATCTCCGTGAGGCTTACAGGACGGCAGCGGGCACAATCGAGTACCGCTGTGCCGCAGAGCCGGTGAGCGTTTATTTGGCCAAGGGAGGACAGGAAGAGAAGACGGTGGGCCGGAAGTGTCTCTGCAACGCCCTTCTGGCAAACATCGGACAGCCTCAGCTAAGGGGCAGCGAATACATTGAAAAGGGCCTGGTCACCTCCGGAGACGACCTAGGCGAAATCCCATCGTTTCTGGCAGCAAACAAGACCGTTTACAGCGCTGCCGACGTAGTTGCAAAGCTGGTGGGAGTGTGAAGGTTACGTGCGAAGCGGCTCGAAGGATCTATTTCTGGTTCATCTGTGGGGAAAGGCGCTGAAGATGACCGTCAGTCTCATCCGCGGCTTCGAGTTTAACGGCTTGAATATCGAAGGAAGCCCTTTTGTGGCTGTCAACTTCAGACGCAACTCCGCTTAGCCCACTCTTCAGGAATCGGGTCCATTTCGGCGCTTCTCATCCCGTCCCGAAGGTTAGAAATTCGACCTCCCGTACACGTTGTCTTTAAAAGCTTCTCGCGCCACTTCGGGCGTAGGTTTCAACTTTCGATTCGTCGGTAATGCTCAAGTTGGATCTCGCGTTGCGCGTCTCAACTTTTCAACTGGCGGATTGCGCCTAACCGTATTGGCCGTGGGCGGCGCGCTCAAAGACCTGCTTGCGGGGGCCGCCCCAGGCGTGCAGTATAACTGCTAATGCTGCGCTAGAGTCGAAGGTAAACCTTTCGCTAGCCGATTGCGCGGAGATTGTCTATTGCGAGGATGGCCTTGGGAAGCGAGCCCAGCCTAGTCGCGCTAATGGAAGCAGCCGACTGCGGGAGCAAACCCGCTGCGGATGCACTGTTTAGCACTCTTTATGTCGAATTGCGCCGACTTGCCAAGCACGAATTAGCGCGGCGCGGCGCACCGATGAGCCTCAGCGCCACAACACTCCTACATCAGGCCTACATCGAGATTGCCGGCAGAGAGGGAGCGTCCTTTCCTGATCAAAACAGATTCATGGGTTATGCCGCTCGCGTAATGCGGGGTTTGATCATTGATCACGCGAGAAGTCGCTGTGCGCAGAAGCGCGGCGGTCAGTTCGAAATCACAGCGCTTGGCACCGAAATTGAAAATGCGCCGAATTGTGGGGAGCTCGCTCGGATCAGCGACGCGCTGGACCAACTGGCCAAAGTCGAGCCTTTCCTTGCAGAGGTCGTCGACTTGAAGTTCTTCTGCGGCTTTTCATTTGCGGAAATCGCAGCCATGAAGGATGTGTGTGAGCGAACTATCCAGCGCGACTGGGAGAAGGCACGCATCTACCTCCATCGCAGCATTCGTCCAGACTTGGAGATATGAAAAGCTATGCCCGCATTGAGGCCTGAACAATGGCAAGAAGTCAGTCCGTACCTGGACTATGCCCTGTCGCTATCGGAGCAGGAGCGCGCTGAATGGTTGTTGGATTTCCGAGCGCAACGATCTGAAATTGCCAAGCTCGTTGAGGAGCTCCTACAGGAACATCGCGCCTTGTCCCAGGAAGATTTCTTAGAGGGCCAAGCGCAGCAACCATCAAACGAAGATGGCTTAGTCGGTGAAACGGTAGGCGCATACAAGCTCGTCGCGCGCATCGGCCAGGGTGGCATGGGAAACGTGTGGCTTGCCAAGCGAGTTGACGGCCGATTCGAGCGACAGGTCGCGGTCAAGTTTCTGCATTTCGCACTCGCTTCCCAGGGAGCAGCTGAGAGATTTCGGAGAGAAGGCAGAATCCTGGGGCAGTTGCGAGACCCGCATATCGCGGAATTGGTTGACGCAGGCGTGACGCCCAAGGGCGAGCCTTATCTAGTCCTGGAGTTCGTACAAGGGCACCATATCGACGAGCATTGCGACAAGCAAAAGCTGGGAGTGGACGCGCGAATCGAGCTCTTTCTGGGCGTTCTTGGTGCAGTCGCTCACGCGCACGCCAGTCTGGTGGTTCATCGGGACATTAAGCCGTCCAACGTGCTGGTCAGCGCTGAGGGCGAAGTAAAATTGTTGGATTTCGGAATCGCCAAACTCCTCGCTGATGACACAAGCCCTGCTACCGCGACGCTGCTGACGCTCGAAGCCGGAGGCGCAATGACCCCGCTGTTCGCCGCGCCGGAACAGGTAACAGGCGGTGCAGTCACAACGGCTACGGATGTCTATGCACTGGGTCTGTTGCTCTATCTACTACTTACGGGTCAACATCCCGCCGGCGCAGGCCCACATTCCCCAGCAGATCTGATCGAGGCAATTACTGAGACCGAACCTCGTCTGGCGTCAGGGGCGATCGCGCTCGATGATGGCCAGGGCATCGCGCAAGCGCGAGGGACCACACCCGAAAAACTTCGTCGCCAATTGCGTGGCGACTTGGATACGATTCTAAGCAAAGCCCTCAAGAAGAATCCTGTCGAGCGTTACGCCTCCGTCGCAGCTCTGGCGAATGATCTCGGACGCTACCTCAAACATGAACCGATCAGCGCCCATCCCGATACCATTGGCTACCGCGCTGCCAAGTTCGTGCGGCGCCATCGTCCGGGGGTTGCGCTTACGGCAGTGGCCTTGATCGCGGTACTAGCCGGCGTAAGTGGAACGCTGATGCAAGCCAGGAATGCGCGTCACCAAAGGGATGCCGCCATTCGAGAACGCGACCGCGCCAACCGCATCAGGGATTTCATGACGGGCATGTTTAAAGTGTCCGACCCCAATGAGAAGTCGGCTAGAGACGTCACTGCGCGCCAGATCCTCGACAAGGCTTCTGGGGATATCAAAACGGGCCTGGCCAAGGATCCGGAACTTCAGGCGCAGATGATGCACGTGATGGGGAATGTCTATGGCAATCTCGGCCTTCACGACCGGGCGCAATCGCTGCTCGAGCGAGCCATCGAGGTGAATCTCGCTGCCCGCGGACCTAAAGATCCCGAAACACTAAGTACGATGAATTCTCTGGGTGACACACTTGTCCAGCAGGGACGTTATTCGGAGGCAGAGAAGCTTCAGCGAGAAGCGCTAGAAGGTCAGCGCCGCGCACTCGGGCCAGAGCACCCTGACACGCTGGTTACGATGGGGGATCTAGCCGGCACGCTCGCCCTGGAAGGGCACCTCGAGGAAGCCGAAAAACTGGGACGCGAGACGCTTGAGAAACAGCTACGCGTGCTTGGATCCGAGAACCATCACACGATCGTGTCGATGGACACTCTCGCGGTCATCCTCGGCGAGGAAGGGAGATTCGCCGAATCGGAGCAATTGGAGGGACAAGCCATAGACTTGGAGCGCCGCGTCTATGGCCCGGATCATTTGGGAGTCGTGATGTCAATGGCAAACCAGGCCGACACGCTGTACTTGATGGGCAAATATTCCGAAGCGAAACAGCTGTTGCAACAAACCCTCGATATTCAGCGCCGGGTGTTTGATCCGAACCATCCGGAAACGGCGCGCTCCCTCTACAACCTCGGCTGCCTGGCAGCTCGAGACTCCAAGCGAGACGAAGCATTTTCACTTCTTGGGCAGGCGATCGATCATCTGTCGCCAAGGACCGTACCGAAGGTAGACAATGATCCCGACCTCAACTCGCTTCACGGAGACCCGCGCTTCGCCAAGCTCGTTGCGCGCGCCAGACAGCGTGTTGCCAGCGATGCGAGATGCCCGCTTTGATGCGAACCTGCCGCCTTGGCTCGGGCTAGCTACGATCCGGACCTTTTCCTGCGATGTTGGCCGTGCTACTTAGCCCGGACCGGCCCTTAGCTCGACTGCTCTCGAAGGGCCTGCCTACACAGGCCTCCAAACTAAGCAAATTTCGTTGTTCCTCCTGTCGTGTTTTCCTCGCCGTTCTCGATTACCTCAGTAGAAGCCGAGAGCGCGTCCAAATCCCTCGGTGGCCTTGGTTTTCCGAAGGAGGAGCTTCAATGCGAGACCCGGCCCATTGGTTTCACAGCCGTAACGACAGGCGTGATCTTCCCTCAGTTCAACGACATAAGCGTGCGGTGACTGTAGTGGCGCTCGTGGCGGTGGCAATTCTCATCGCTTTCCAGGGAGCGAGTGGACAGCAAGGCCCGTTCGCTAGGATGTTCTCATTCATTCCAAACGGGGTGTTCTTCTCGAATCCGAATGGAGCGTCGCAGACGTACAGCACGAATGACGGAGGGATTGATCTAACCGGGCCGTTCTTTCAAAGCCTGGGGACGAATGGGCGAGCGTGTGGAACGTGCCATCAGCCGAGCGATGGTATGTCGGTTTCGGCGGCGAACGTGCAACTGAGGTTCCTACTAACGCAAGGCATGGACCCAATTTTCCGCACGGTCGATGGCTCGAACTGCAACCACAATATTGACGTTTCGACACTTGAGGCAAGGGCCGCAGCATACAGTTTGCTGCGCACGCGGGGATTGATTCGAATTGGCATCGCGGTGCCGGCGAATGCCGATTACCAAGTGACAAGCGTTGACAACCCTTATGGCTGCAATGAAACCGATCCGGTCTCGATGTACCGGCGACCGCTTCCCGCGACGAATCTGCGCTTTTTGAGTACAGTAATGTTTGATGGGCGGGAGTCCTCGGCGGCGACCGGCACCACGAAGATCGTCCAGGACAACTATCCAGACTCACTGCTGAGCGATCTAACGCACCAGGCAATGGACGCGACGAACGGGCACGCCCAGGCCTCCCCTCCGCTTACCATTTCCGATCCTCGGCTTGCACCCATCGTGAACTTCGAGATGGGTCTGACGACGGCTCAAGCCTTCAGTCACCGCGCAGGGCTATTGAACGGGCAAGGAGCGAACGGCGGTCCCAAAGCACTCTGGGATCAGCCCTTCTTCATCAGCATCAATTCCAGCGTGCACGCTCTGTTGCCCCAGTTCGAGCAACCTGGCGGGCTGGTCACGCCGGGAGATAAGCAGTTCACGCCGGCGATCTTCAACACCTTCGATGCGTGGGCCGCTTTGCCCCCATCCGAACCGCGAGCGGCAGTGGCGCGCGGGCAGGCGATTTTTGACTCGAAGCCAATCGATATCACAGGCGTGGCGGGCATCAACGATGATGTCTCCCTTGGCGGCCTGGTCAGCGGCGGGATTGCTTCGCTCCAAGGTACATGTGGGACGTGTCACGATACCCCGAACGTAGGCAGTCACTCGTTCCCCACGCCGCTTAACATCGGAACTGGCGATCCCGACGCGTCGAACGTGTCAGTGAACTTGGGGGGCCTTGATATCGGCTACTTGCCGAGCATCACCGTGTGCAAGTTGGACCCCGCGACAGGATTGCCCACAAACGCTTGCAAGACGACGACCGATCTCGGGCAGGCACTCATCGACGGCAAGTTCGACCATGTCGGCAAGATCAAAGGACCGATACTGCGTGGTCTGTCGGCGCGCGCGCCATATTTCCACAACGGATCAGCGCGAACCCTGTTGGATGTCGTGCGTTTCTATGAAGTGCGGTTTGCCTTGGCCCTAACTCCTCAGGAGGAATCGGATCTAGTCGCGTTCTTAAGGGCTCTCTGAGCGGGTTCTGGCAGCCGAAAGGCAACGATTGGTTAGGGCGACCCCGTTCAAAATCCAGAGTCTAACCCGGGCAATCGCGTCCAAGGCTGTGTTGACGGGCCGTCGAACCCAGAGCAATGGATGAGTCCAGAAACAGTGGTTATTCCTCTGTCATTTCCCTGCACGATAGATCACCGTATAGCACGGCGTTTGGATGGTCGGAAATTCTCGTTGAGTTAGAGCAATGCTTCCGACCGTGCTGGCGCGGTGAAGTCTTTAAGAGAGAAGCCTCAGCGCGTTGCCTTCACTGCTCACAGACCCTGTCAGCGGAAGTGCTGTCACCTATATTGAGACGAACGAAATTGGCACGGCACCTATTGCACCTCATAGTGCTCCGCCTGTTGATACTAATTAGTATCAGACGTTGCGCGGTGGGCGTCGAATTGAATGTACAACATTAGAAGAACGTGTCAGGCTCCGAGCTCAACAGAAACTGAGAATAATCTTAGGTTCGCTGAAAGCGAGTTCTTGTCGCGCCATTGGATGTCTTCGCGATCCTGGACGGAAACCGGACGCAAGAATTTATACGAAGTGACCGGAGGCGGGACTGTCAACCGGGTTGTCGCAAGTTCCGATATGTCGGCAAAAACGGAAATCAAGTACGTCCTAAAACCACTTCTCCGCGAAGAGCGTTTACCAGGACTTGACGACATGTTTTGGAAAACCGAAAGACCTGAATGAATCCCTGGATGATCAGGAAGAAATCGCAAGGCAGGACGAAGGAAGGCAGGAAAATCTATGTCACTCCCACAGCCAGTAGAGACGGCAAAACGAAGAATGGACCAAGCGGAGGCCGCCCTGCGGACGGATATAGAGAGCGGAGAGCCGTATGACAGCAAGCGGAGAAAACAACTCCTCGGCAATTTGGACAGAGCGATGGGTGAATATCTGGAAAAGTTGACGCAGCTTCGCCCATAGAGCACAGAGATAGGCGCGGAGCGCGGCCACGGATATGGACGAACGCGCAGCAAGTCGCGGGCGCCGAGCAGTGCGAAATGGTCTCAGGACTCGTACCTGAGCCCCGGGGTACGAGTGACCTACAACTTTCAGACTGGATTGCAGATTTTGCCGCACATTGCGATACCGATCGGGTCACTGGAAAAGTCTGCACTGGGGGCCCAGCCACATTACCGTGATGTCCTCGCGGAACACCTTCCCGGTGACTACAGACTTTCGGAGTTTTAGCCCGTTACCCAGGCCATCTCTCGTCGATCTTCTCGGCGAGTGCGGCCAGGATCGCCTCCTTCTCAAACGCGCCGAGCCGTGATATAAGTCGCACTGGCACCGCCCTTCTTGCTGAACGAGGATTTGGCAATGAGAGCCACATTAGCGGTTTTTTCTGTGTTGGTTATTTCTTGTGACCGCGGCGTCCAAAGCTGACTGCCCAACAACAGCGCGCTGCTACGCTATGCCTCATTCCTAGGAGATTTCATGAAAAAGCAGAAGGGTTTCTCTCTTATCGAGTTGCTGATCGTCGTGGCGATCATCCTCATCATCGCGGCCATTGCGATTCCGAACTTCTTGAAGTCGAAGATGGCCGCTAACGAATCCTCGGCCCTTGAGTCCATGCGAACGATCAACACGGGGGAAGTGACTTATGCGGCTGCTTGCCCAGGCATCGGTTACTCCGCGACGCTTGTGGAACTGAACACTGGCGCAATCTGCGCGGGTGGGGCAGGCGTCATCGACAATGTTCTGGCGACCGGCACCAAGAGCGGCTATAAGTTCACTTATACGCAGGGCGCGGCAGATGCGAGCGGCGCGGTCAGCACCTATACGAATGTTGCAGTGCCCCTGAGCGTCGGCGTAACGGGCCAGCGCGGTTTCTACAGTGATCAGACGTGCGTGACGCGCTACTCGGTCGATGGGTCGGCGCCAACCGTGACGTCCTCCGCGCTGCAGTAAGAACGGCGTCCTCCTCCAGACGGAAAAGTTTGTAAGGGCGCCTAGCCTTTCGACTTACGAGGCGTGGGTGGATGCCCCCGGCGCTGGTTTTAAGAGGCCCAACAATCCCACATAGTGCGACTCGACACCCAACCTTTGTGGTTTTGTTCGCGCGCTTTCGGCACCGTGATCGTCTGTATTGTAGCTGACCTAGTGCGAGGATCTGCTACCGCCTGCCACTTGGCAGGCAGTAGAGTACGCCGGCGCCGGGCGGGCGCTGAGTCTTGCCGCTACGAGCTATCATGGCTATTTGAAGTCGCTGCACTTCGGAGGATGAGAAAGTCAAAGCGCGTCGTTCGGTAGCTTGGAGGTGCTTGTTAGTCCAAGACGCGGACATCAGGCCTTGGCCCGAATGTGAGTCGGTGCCCAATAGTAAATGACCAAGCTCGTGGGCGATCACGTGTCCCAAGAGGGGGGCCAAATCCAGGTGCTCGTATGCTGCGCAATCCTTCACATTGTCGTAGAAAATAGATGCGTAGAACCCGAAACCCTTCTCCGCGCTTTGCACTGCGACGCCAAACACCTCGTCTCGAAAGTTTGACCGTTGGGCCATGGATCGCGGGAGCAGGTTTAGAATGAAATCCACGGGCGTCATCGACTGACTGCACACCGCGTCAGCGGAGGCAATTCCGCCCACTCGGCATATGACCCAGTTCGTGTCAATCCCTGATTCTCTCAACAGGTTTCCAGCAGACTGCTCGGCTTGCAGTAGGACTCCCGGATTAATTTCTGCATAATCGTGAACCCGAACCGTGATTTGGCTGTCGCGCAACGTTCGAGGTGTTCTTCCATCCTTCGGAGCAGGAGTGGCGACGGGCTGGCATGGCAGGCAGGCGGCTAGAATGATCGGCGCGAAGATGCGATTGAGCTTGAGTTTCACGGAACACCTCTTGGGCGTCCGCAAACTCGGCGATCTACCGGTCTACCTCAATGCCAGGCAGTTCCTATGGAATTCACATCTACATCGCAGGCTAGGTCCCTGATAACAGGGAGGCTACACGGCATCGAGTGTCTGTGGTAAGCTCCCCGCCAAGGTCTCCTGGCGGTAATGACGGAAAGCAGCGAAGTTGCACCCCGTGCGGTCCGCTTTGGCCCTTTCAGCGCGGACCTGCAAACGCAAGAGCTCCGCAAGCACGGAGTGCGTCTTCGTCTGCCCGGCCAATCCTTCCAGGTACTGAAAATGCTGCTGGAGCGCCCTGGCGCCCTGGTCACACGAGAAGAGTTTCAGCGCGCCCTTTGGCCCTCCGACACTTTCGTTGACTTCGAGCACGGCCTAAGCGCTGCTGTTAATCGATTGCGGGAGGCTCTTGCGGATTCCGCCGATAACCCGAAGTTCATTGAGACTTTGCCGCGCCGCGGGTATCGGCTGATCGCGCCTGTAAACCCAAACGGCAACTCCGTCACTTCCTCGGAAGGGCTTTCGCCCGTCATCCCAGTGCGGGGCAAGAGGATCTTCAATGGCCGGGTATGGCTCCTCGTCGGAGTGACCCTGGCCGTATCCCTAATGTCTTGGAAGATGTTCTTTCGCAGTCCTGGACTCCCGAGAACCCTACGTTTCACACGATTAACCCATGACGGCCAGCAGAAATGGTGGTTACCGCTCGCCAGTGACGGTTCGCGAGTCTATTTCACAGAGACCTTGCCCGATCAGCGGACGCTCATAGTTCAGGTGCCCGTCAAGGGCGGGGAGGCTCGTCCTTTGCCGATCTCTCTCGATTGGCCTGTCATGATGGACCTGTCAAGGGATGGGAGCGATCTTTTGGTGGGAGCAGGCGGTAATGGTCATTTTGGTCCTTTTTCACTCTGGGTACAGCCGGTCACCGGAGGGTCAGCCCGCCGGGTTGGGACGATTGTCGCCCTAGACGCGCGGTTTGGTGGAGATGGAACAAGCATCATTTACACCGATAAAAACGAACACGATGTGTACACGGTGAACCTCGACGGTTCTTCTCCCCGAAAACTGTTCACGGTGGCTGGTTTACCAAACTCATTCCAGTTCTCTCCCGACGGACGGCTCATGAGATTTACCTTATTTGATTACGTGCTCGATAAGATGACCATCACGGAAGTCGCCTCGGACGGAACCGGCCTCCGTGAAGTGCATCCAGGAGCTTGGGGTAAATGGACTTCGGACGGCCGGTATTTCATCTTCCAGACGAGGCACGCCAATCACTTCGAACTTTTGGCCCTGCCGGAGCAAAAACGCTTCCTTCGATACAAGAGCGTTGAACAGCCCGTGCAGTTGACCGCGGGTCTCATGGACTTTTTTGAACCGTTGCCTAGCAAGGATGGCAAACAAATCTTTGCCATCGGTAGATCTAACCAGGCCGAAGTTATCCGCTACGACGTCCACACTGGCCAGTTCGTTCCCTATTTCTTCGGAATCTCTGCGGAAGGTCTAGCCTTCTCAAGAGATGGCCAGTGGGTGACGTTCGTCTCCTACCCGGACGGCACGCTCTGGCGCTGCAAAGTGAACGGAACAGAACGACTTCAACTCACGTTCCCGCCCTTGCACGTCCTGTTGCCGCGTTGGTCGCCGGACGGCAAGCAAATCGCCTTCCCCGCGTTTGTGGATGATACCGACAGGAAGTGGGGTGTCTACCTGATTTCAAGCAATGGCGGCACGCCACAGCCAATACTCCCAGGCCGAGAGGACCACGATAACGTAGACTGGTTCCCAGATGGAAATTCACTAATTTTCAACAGTCCTCGTGTCGCGAACACTCCGATATACACTTTCGACCTCCGGACCCAGAGTGTTTCCAGTTTGCCTGGGTCCAACGGACTATTTTCCTCACGAATCTCTCCGGATGGACGGTATGTTGCGGCTTTGACATCCGCGAAGCCATTTAGGTTAATGCTCTTTGATATTTCCACGGAGAAGTGGACGGAAGTGCCTGGCTCTGGATATGGCTATCTGAGCTGGTCGCGGGATAGTAAGTACGTGTATTTTCGCGAAGCGGAATATTTCGGAGGGGGCAATCCCTCGCGTATTTTGCGCGTTCGGGTAAGCGATCGGCACGTGGAACACGTCTTGGACGAAAAGAACATTGGGCGAGTAATCGTTGGAACGATAGTGCCTTGGTTGGGCCTGGCTCCCGACGACTCTCCTCTGTTCGCTCGCGACATCAGCACCCAGGAGATCTACGCGCTCGATGTGGATTTGCCTTAGGAATCCTGCGCTCACAAACGGCGGCAAAAAAGTGGCGGAATTTGCGAAAAATGTCAATCGGATCCAGCCCGAATAAAGAAAACGAAACCATCTGTTCTGTGTTCTCTTTCTTCGACTTCATAGTTCACATTGCTAAGAGCCTCTGGATTGGTCGGAACTTTCTTCTTCTCCCTGCGCTTTTGGGATTGCCTGTTATCGCCGTTGGACAAAAAGCAACTATCGTCGGAACGGTTACGGACCCGAGCGGCCGCGCCATTGCGAGTGCCCAGATCACCATCGCTAATGAAAAGACCCGAGCCGAACGGAACTTGATAACCAACGACGTCGGCCAGTACGTGGCTCCTGGCTTGCTCATCGGCACGTACGACGTGAAGGTGCAGGCGGCGGGGTTCAAAGGAGAAGAGATCAAGGACATCAGGCTGAATGAAAGCGCGCGAATTCGCGTTGACATTCAAATGCAGCTGGGACAGATGGCTGAGACCGTACTGGTGAAATCGAACACCGTCGCTATCCAGGCGGACAGCGGTGAGCAAAGCTCGCTGATCAGCGGGAAACAGATCTCCGAGCTTTCCACGAATGGGCGGAGTATCTACACGTACATAACTCTGTCCACCGGCGCCGCAAACCTGATGCCTGACTTCCAGCCTCCTACGGCGCTTTCGGCGAATTCCAACGTGAGTTTTGACGGAAACCGCTCGGGGCACAACCTCTTTCTGCTCGATGGAGGAGAAACTTACGATCGGGGCGGTGCGGGCAGTTCGATTATTATGCCTTCGATCGATGCCATTGCCGAAACGCAAACCCTAACTTCGAACTACAGCGCCGAATTTGGACTCTCCTCAGGCGGTACGATCAGTTCGGTGTTGAAGTCCGGAACTCAAGAGTTTCACTTCTCGCTCTGGGAATTCTTCCGCAACGATGCCTTAGACGCGCGGAATTACTTCAATTTTGCACCATCGCCCGTTGCCGAACTCAGATACAACCTTTATGGATTTAACGTGGGGGGGCCGGTAACGTTAGGCAGGATTTACAACCTGAATAAAACCAAGACGTTCTTCTTCTACAACATGGAGTGGCGAAAACTAATTCAGGGGCAAACGCTCAATCAGACGGTTCCGCGGACTGCATATTACGGCGGTGATTTTTCGTCCTCTGGATACACCATCTCGCAGCTCCACGCGCCCGCGATTTGCCAGGTCTCTTCGGCCATACAGGCGCAGTTTGCCGAGGCTGGCCAGGCGTTAAGTGGTTGTTCGAACGGTAGTCCCGATCCGAATCTAGTAGTGCCTTTCAACAACAACAAGATTCCGGCAAGCCTATTGAATCCGAACGCCCAGGCGCTGCTGACCGCTGGTGGCAAATATGGCGGAATCTTTCCGGCGCCGAACAATGGGAACAGCTTTATCGGCGGTAACAATTTGCCAACAGATGTTCGGGAAGAGAGTGTTCGTATCGACCACAACGTCAATCGCAAATTAACGATCTTTGGCCATTTGGTGGCCGACCATTCCTCGCAGTCCTATGGAACGACGTTGTTCAGCTTCTCCAACGTTCCTACCATCGGTACCAGCGTAAGCAATCCTTCGTATGCCGCGGTCATCCACACCACTTACCTACGCAGTCCGACGGTCACCAATGAGGTATCCTTCAACTACAACGGAAACCGTTTTGCGCTTCTACCCGTGGGATTAGTTAGTGCGCCCCCAGACTTCACCTTTAACCGATACTTTGCAGGGCCGAATGCAGAAAACCGGATTCCGAGTATCCTGCTTTTTGGAGCCACCGCGTCGCGATATACGGCGGGGATTAGCCCGTGGAAGAACTCCGCGCATGACTACCAAGTTCGAGATGATTTTTCCTGGACCAGGGGCAGGCACCAGCTCAAACTGGGCGGCAGTTGGATGCTGTATCAGAAAACACAGAGTTGGTATCAGAGCACACAAGGCGACTTCTTCTTCACCGGCCTTTACACTGGGAATGACTTCGCGGATTACCTGCTCGGCTACGCGACCAACTACGATGAGTCGGCAGTACAAAACACGGGGCACTGGAACAGCGTTTCTCTTGGACTGTACATGCAAGACAACTATCGGGTGAACAACCAGCTTACGCTGAGCCTGGGACTGCGCTGGGATGGCATACCGCACACGTACGAAGCAAATCGCCAGATGTCCAACTTCTACCCGAATTTATACCGCTCCACCGACGCCGCTTTGCTCAGTCCCGATTACCAAACTATTCTGCCGTCAAGCCCAGGACTGGGGACAAGCCCAGACCCTATCTTGGCTGGCATGCCCCTGTATTTAAATGGCATGGGCATCTGCGGGAGACACGGGCTTCCAGCCGGCTGCGTAAACGGCGCGTGGCTTAACTTCGGTCCGAGACTTGGCTTTGCCTACGCCCCGACCGGCTCGGGCAAAACGGTGATCCGCGGCGGATACGGGATCATGTATGAGCGCATCCAGGGGAACGACGTATACAACATGTCTGGCAACGTTCCGTTCTCAGCAGGCGTCAACCTTGTGAACGTCTCTCTCACGGATCCCTCCGTGAGCGTACTGACGGGGACAACGATTCCGGCATCGATTCCCGTAAATAGCGTTCTTGGCATGAATCAAAATGAGTATGCCGCGCCTAAAAGCAGCCAATTCAGCGTCGGCATCCAACAAGCGGTTGGTGGAAATTCGGTACTATCGGTGGCTTACGTTGGCACGCAGAACCGGCATCAGAATTATTGGACCCAGACGAATTTGCCTTCGCAAAGCCTTCTGCCGGGGTTCGTCACTAGCAGCGCTGCCGCACAAACTTATAACGCAAATGTCCCGTATGTGGGGTATTCCAGCGTGCTAATGGGACAAAACGGGGCAAACGGCGACTACAATTCTCTCCAGATAGCTTTCCGCGGCGCCACGTTCAAGAACAACTTGACGTATCAGATCGGTTACACGTACTCCCACAATAATGATTCGTACGGCTTTGATGCGAGCGGAGGGGACCTCTCAGGAACTTCCGACCCCTACGGGGGATGGAAGTATGACTACGGTTCCTCCGGGCTAGACATTCGGAACATCTTTTTTACAAACTTTGTGTATGACATTCCACTGTTCAAGAACAGCGCGCACCGTTTGCTAAAAACAACCTTGGGAGGGTGGGAGATCTCGGGCATCGTCACGGCCAAAACGGGTGCGCCATTAAATATTTGGTTCAGCGGCTACAGCGTGACGAATATCGTTCCAGGTACCGCCAACCGTCCCAACAGAAGCGGCAAGATGGTGAATCCTCATACCGTTCAAGAGTGGTTTGACACCTCGGTCTTTTCCGCGCCGGCACCAGGGACCTGGGGCAACACACCTCATAACGGAGTCCGCGGCCCCGGACGCGACAACTGGAATATCTCCATTTTCAAAAACTTCCTCTTAAGCAGTGACCGTGGCACCAATCTCCAGTTCCGCGCAGAGTTCTTCAACATTTGGAACCATCCCCAATGGGTCGGGGATACTCTGAACGGCGGCATCAGCATTGATTTTAATGCGATCAATTTCGGTGCGGTCACGTCCGCCTATGATTCTCGGACGATTCAGCTGGCGTTGAAGTTCTCTTTCTAAGGCTCACAGGAACTCGTCCGACTCGTGGTGACGCCGAGGCGGGACGAGGGCTTTAACGGCAATGTCGCAAGGCCTTGTGCCCGAGCGGGCCTCCGTTGCCGGGGTCGGGTGACCCCGACAGGGGCGTGGGACAGCTGGTAAGCAAGGGCGACAACGGTAAGTGCAGGCCATCCGACCAGAAACTGCATCCGAGCGCGAGATGGATTTTTCTTTGCCCCTACCGTAACCTTTTTCCCCAAAAAATGGTTAATTTAGTTGTAAGACCAAACCGCGGAGAATTCGTTGAAGGCTCTGAAGAAAGAACTGGATGAGCGGCTTCTGGTTGAAGCTGCGCAAAAGGACCCCGCCCGGTTTGCCGACCTCTACGAACTCAACTTTGAACGTGTGTACGCCTATATCGTGAGGCGCGTGCAAGACCGCGCCGAAACTGAAGACTTGACAGCGGAAGTTTTTCACCAAGCACTGGCGAACATCCAGCGGTTCGAGTGGCGCGGGATTCCGTTTGCGGCGTGGCTGTTCCGCATTGCAGGCAACCTGCTTTTGGATCGCTGGCGGCAATCAGGCCGCGAGATCGCCGATGACAACGTGATCGAGTCGGCGCAGGTCAGTCCGGCCGAGATTGAGGAAGTTGAGCGGCGAACCACGTTGTTTCACCTGGTCGACACCTTGCCGGCAGAACAGAAACGCGTCCTCGTTTTGAGATT
>Ga0126381_100004161_pt1 | contig 15720 bp, 13 predicted proteins | sample PanSoiMetPlot_28_FD_96465 | JGI IMG/M metagenome (GOLD analysis project Ga0126381, IMG submission 96465) | Tropical forest soil microbial communities from Panama - MetaG Plot_28 | ecosystem: Environmental > Terrestrial > Soil > Tropical forest > Bulk soil | place: Panama | collected 2016-02-17 | reverse complement strand
TTAAGCAGGCAGATAGCAGAGGCTCACAATGGCGCGGTCAGCTTGCGCAATGCTCCGAATGGGCCCGGGTGCGAGGCGGTTCTCACGCTACCGCTTCAGTGAGTGCAGGAGTGCATCAATCTGGCGCTCTGCTCAGAGCTGTCTGCGTGATACGAACTTCTTACTAGCGGACCGGCCTCGACGTGCGAAAAACCCATCTCTCGTCCGGCACGCTTATATTCGTCGAACTCTTCCTGTGGAACGTACCGGAAAATGGGGAGGTGCTTCTGCGAGGGCCGCAGATATTGACCGAGCGTCAATATCTCAACGTGATGATCGCGCAACTCTTCCATTACTTGCAGAATTTCGGTCCGGGTCTCGCCAAGGCCCAGCATCAATCCGGATTTCGTGGGGATGTTAGGACGCACCTGTTTCGCGTATCGAAGAATGTCGAGAGATCGCTCATAGCGCGCGCCTAATCTTACTTGGCGATACAAGCGCGGAACCGTTTCCGTATTGTGGTTTAGCACATCCGGGTGCGCGTTCATCACGATATCCATGGCCGGATGTGAACCCTGAAAGTCGGGTATGAGAACTTCCACTTTGCATCCGGGAACGTGTTCGCGGATAGCGTCGATGGTCAGCGCGAACAACTCCGCACCTCCATCTTTGCGGTCATCACGATTTACGCTCGTTACAACCGCGTAGCGAAGTCCGAGTGCAGCGCACGCTTCGCCGACGCGGCGCGGTTCATCGTAGTCGACCGCAAGAGGCGCGCCTTTCTGCACGGCACAGAAACCGCAGCGCCGTGTGCAGACGTTGCCGAGAATCATGAATGTTGCGGTGCGGCGATTCCAGCATTCGCCGACATTCGGACACGCCGCGCTCTCGCAAACCGTGTGCAACTCGAGACGGGTCACAAGGGCCTTCAGTTCTCTGTAATTCTCACCAACCGGCGCGGGCGCGCGAAGCCACTTCGGGCGCTCGGGCTGAGAGGAAATTGTGACCAACACTTTCTTCCAGTGTAGCCTTGCATGCAAAACGGGCATGCGTTGATTAGTACAAACGTTTTATAAATAATACGTTTGATTAAGAACGACTTCATTTTTCCACCTGAATGCAACCTGCGGCAGTTCGGGCGTATCCAAACAGGTGTAGCCAAGAGCGCTCTTGGCTACCGATTAGTCTTGCGCTCAAGCCACAGTTGCTTTGGCATCAGCGCAAATTAGAAGCTTTGGAGGTTCTTTTCAAATGAAGTTCGCCATTTTCGCGGGCGTAGTGTCTCTTGGATTGTTAGTAACTGGTGCTCAAGCGCAGGAAGGCTCTCACAACGATGTGACAGTCTCTGCAACGGGCATTTTCCAAAAGAGCACGACGGGCAATGGTATCACGCAGACGGCCTCGCAAGAGCCCGGCCTGCTGGCCACCTACCGCTACTTTTTCACCGATCACCAGGGGCTCGAATTCGATTACGGATTCACCCAATTCAATCAGCAGTACACTGGCGCTAATGGTTCGAGCCCGCTTTCGCTTGCCGGCTTGGGTCTCACTGGAACAAGCCTGAGCGTACCGGCAGATACGCATGAAGCGACTTTCTCTTATGTGTATCGCCTCGCAGCTCGTCATCGCTTATCGCCGTTCGTCAGCGCCGGTACCGGCGTGTGGGTGTTCTCTGCACAATCGCCCTCGTCCTTTGGGAGCGGCAACCCCAATACGTTCGTAACGCCCGACTTCGTGTATAGCGGCGGCGCGGACTTTGCATTCAGCAGGAAGGTCAGCTTCCGCCTCGGCTATCGCGGTCACGTGTTGGAAGCGCCTGCCTTCGGCATTGGCGCAATCAAGACCGGCTCGGTGGCATATCTGTCCGAGCCATTTGGCGGCCTTTCCATCCACTTCTGATTCAGGTAGTGGGCAGGGGGCTCCGGTGTTTTGGAGCTCCCTCTTTTTGTGACGTGACTCGTCAGATCCTTGCGCTGGAATCTTTTGCAAGCTACATGTCGCGCCGATTTTCGAGAGAGCGCGACATAGTCACTTCATCGGCAAACTCCAGGTCGCTGCCGACCGGAATGCCCATTGCGATTCGCGTTACGCGAGGACCTAGTGGTTTGAGAAGCCTCGACAGATACACCGCGGTCGCTTCGCCTTCGACGGTGGGATTCGTCGCGACAATGATTTCCTGAACGTCGTTTTGCTGGAGCCGGTCTACAAGGCTCTTGATCCTCAGTTGCTCGGGACCAATGCCGCGTAGTGGAGAAATGGCGCCGTGCAACACGTGATAGAGTCCGCGGAACGTGTGGGTGGTTTCTATCGGCAGAATGTTATGCGGTTCTTCGACGACACAAATCTGCGAGTGTTCACGGTGCGGGTCGCGGCAATACAGGCACAATTCACCGTCGCTAATGTTATTGCACTGCGCGCAGATTCCTAGCTTGTCTTTGACATCGAGAATTGCTTGCGCCAGGTTTTGAGCGTCTTCCCTCGGCATGCGCAGCAGATGGAATGCGATGCGTTGCGCCGACTTCTGCCCGATGCCAGGCAGCCTCTTGCATTCCTGGACTAGCCGCGCGAGCGGCTCCGCGAATTCTGCCATGTGCGCCTTGCGCCGTTAAAACATGCCCGGTGGAAGCCCGAGGCCGCCTAACATGCCTCCCATCTTGCCTTGAGCCTCCGCGTCCACTTTCTTAGCAGCTTCGTTGAAGGCGGCCATCACCATGTCCTGAAGCATTTCGACATCTCCGGCCACTTCCGGATCAATTTTTACGGCGAGAACGTTTTTGTGGCCATCCATCTTTACGCTGACCATTCCTCCACCGGCAGAGGCATCTACACGAATGGCCGCGATCTGTTCCTGCAGCTTTTCCTGCATCTGCTGCGCCTGCTTCATCATGGCCTGCATGTTGCCGGGCATTTTCATGAAATGAATCCTTTTCTTCTTTGCGTGTGTGCTCGCGCAGGCGGACCGCCTCCGCGCTTACTCATTCAAATTTCGCACGGTGCGGACATGCGCATCCGGAAAAAGTTCCTGGAACCGCTTTACGCCCGGATGTGATAAGGCACGCTCCCTAAGGCTCGCCTCCGGGCCTGTGTTCGTCAATCCTGCGGGGGCAGGAGCCGGAACCAGATTCTCACCGGCTTCGACCCGCACGCGCACTGACTTCCCAAGAACCTCGGAGGCGGCACGCTCCAAACCCGGATCCTTTAACGATAAGAGCATCGCCTTCGGCGCGCGAATGAGTAGTTCCGCGCCTTCCACCGAGACTTCGGAGTGCTGCAGCGCATCGGCCGTGAAATTCAGTCCCGCCTTTGAAAGAGCAGCATAGAGCGTCTGTGCGAGATTCTCTTTTGTCGCGGGAGAAGGTAAAGGCGCCGGGGCGGAAGATGGTTTGGCCGAAACCTGGAATGCCGGTGGCCGGGGCGCAGCGGTACGGGACGACGCAGTAATTTGCGGCGCCGGCGCCGCAGGCGTTTGAACCGGATCGTGCTGGGCCAATCCGGCTAAAGCCTCCTCAATCGATTGGAGTCTGCCCGCCTGAACTAGCTTGATGAGACCCAGTTCCAGATGCAGGCGAGGCTGCAGAGAAGTCTGCAATTCTTTGTAGAGATCCAGCGTAAGGTTCAGATAGCGTGTCAGGTCCTCTTCGCTGAACCAGCCGGCGACCTCGAGTAAACCCTGCTGTTCGTTGTCCGATGCGGGAATTAGGCGCGTCGCCTTTCCGGCGATCTTCGCTACCAGGAGATTCCGCCAATATCTCGATAGTTCTCGGGAAAAGTGCTGCAGGCTCTGACCGTTGCGCTCTAGTTCCTCGACTAGATCGAGCATGCGGCCGCCGTCCTGCGAGCGGACGCCCTCGGCTACAGCCCGCAGCAACTCCGTTCCGAACATGCCCAACAGCGCGCGAATATCATCGACGCGCAGGACCTTTCCGCAGCAGGCAATGGCCTGATCCAGGGCCGACAAAGAGTCACGGACACTGCCTTCTCCTGCCTGAGCGACGACGGAAAGCACCTCGTCGTTCGCCTCGATGCCTTCCTGCGCGGCTATGAATTTCATTCGGCTCACGATCTCGTCAAAATCGACCGATCGAAAACTGAAATGCTGGCACCGCGAGGCGATCGTATTCGGGATTTCGTACGCTTCGGTCGTACAGAGAATGAAAATCACCCATTCAGGAGGCTCTTCCAGCGTCTTCAAAAGTGCGTTGAAGGCCTCTTTGGTGATCTGGTGCGCTTCGTCGATGATGAAGATCTTGTAGCGGTCGCGTGCGGGACGGTACCGGACATTTTCGCGGATCTCGCGCATTTCGTTGATGCCGCGGTTTGATGCCGCATCGATTTCGATTACATCGACGGAGTTGCCGGCGCTGATCTCTACGCAGCTTGAGCAGACTCCGCAGGGCGTGGCTGTCGGTCCCTGAATGCAGTTCAAACATCGGGCCAGAATGCGGGCGACAGTGGTCTTGCCTGTTCCACGCTGCCCTGAAAAGATGTAGCCGTGCGCAATCCGCTGGTTCTGGATTGCATTTGTTAGCGTTTTTTGAACGTGCTCTTGCCCGATCAGCTCGCTAAACGATTGCGGACGGTACTTCCTCGCAATGACTTGATACATGGAATCGGGTTGCGTACACTCGGGAGCGTGTTTGCCAGACCCCGGGTGATCCGCGGCACACGAGCTAAACCGCTACCGTTGCTTCCTTCCGAACCTGGCGGAGTTTACGATCGCCCATTGCACGAAGCCCGGAGCCTGACAACTCACAATAGTAGCATCCGTTTCTTATTCGGAAACCCGCAACACAGCGCGCAATTTTTCACCAAAAAACGTAACCGGCTCAGGCTTTGGTTCAGGCGCTGGACCGCGCGTTTGATTATCGGGCGGAGGCGCCACGTGATCATTCGGCGGCGCCGCAGGAACAGGGAGTGCTGCCTGTAGAGTAGTGTCTGGTGATTGAGAAACAGCTAGGTTTGAGCCTTGCAAATAGCGGTCTTTTCTTAACAAGGTACGCTCCAGCGAAGAAACCCAGCCGGTGAATTCACCGTCGATGTGACTGTCGCGCTTGAGTGCGTTCCGGGCCGCGTCCATCTTTGAATCGAGGTTGTCCAGGTGATGGAACAGCAGAGCTTCGGGGAAGGCAGGTACCTTCGGGGAGCCGAACTCCAATTCCCCGTGGTGACTGATGATCATATGCTCCAGCAGGATGCGCAGCCTGGGAGGAAAATCGGGCACTTTCGAAAACGCGCTATTTAATAGCCGTACGCCCATGACGATATGCCCCAGCAACTGGCCATCCGAGCTGTAGCCAAAGCTGCGCGAGTAGGAAAGCTCTTCGATCTTGCCGATATCGTGAAGTATCGCCGCCGCAATGACAAGCTCGACATCAATGTCTCTGTAATGGGCAGCGATCAATCGGCTCAGCTTGCAGAGTGAAAGTACGTGCTCGAGCAATCCGCCACGGCAGGCGTGATGAATGTTTTTTGCCGCTGGAGCCAGGCGGTACATCCGGGAGAGTTGCTCGTCCGAAAAGACCACCTCCAGGAGTGAGCGCAGGTAGGTATTCTGCAAACCTGCGATAGTGGACTGCAGCTCGGTCCACATCTCCTCCGGATCCCGTTCGGAGCAGGGAAAGAAATCGGAGAAATCGACTTCGTGCTCCTGAAGTTTCCGCAGACGATGAATAGTAAACTGTGAGCGGTTTTGATAGATCTGGGCAAGCCCCTTCACTTTGACAAAGTCGTCGCGCTCGAAGGTGTGCATCACCTCGACGACGTTGTCCCACATTTTGGCTTCGATCTCGCCGGTACGATCCGCAAGATGAAGGGTTAAATAGGGTTCACCGGTCTTCTTCTGCCGGATTTCTTTCGACAGGACGAGAAATTGTGCAGTGACGGTTTCGTTCGGAACCAGGTTCCCGACGTACGGGGACTTCATATACCGCTATCGCGAGCTGCTCTTTCCTGTAACGGTAGTTTCGGTTCCAGGAATTGGAATCACTCCGAACAGCCGCTTGTGGCGGGTCTTTTGCTCCACTTCAGCCTTGGTAATCGTCTCGGGTTTGAGCTGCGCCACATCCTGCCAGGACGTGTCTTGCCCCGGCGCCGCGCCCGTATCGACAAACCCAGGCTTAATCTGCAAAAAGGCCTGCGCTCTCAAGTGAGTGAGATACTCGCGCACCTTCGGTTGCATCTTAGGACCGTACAGAGCATTCTCAATATCACCTTTAACATCGGCAAGCGGGGCAAGTCCGGCTTTGGTGTGGTCGTCTACCCTGAACACCTCAAAACCGGTAGGCACCTTCACTGGCTGAGTGACTGCCCCTTTGGGCAAATTCCAAACCGCGTCTTCTATTTCCTTGGTGAGGTCGCCTTTCTTGTAGCCACCCAGAATGCCGCCATCTTTCGCGGTCGTGGCATCTGAGTTGTCCCTTGCCAGGTCGGTGAAACGCTCTCCCTTGGAAGCTTGCGTCGCGATTTGCTTCGCCTTCTTTTCTGCCGCCGCGCCGCCTGCTGCGTCTTTGCCTTCGGTTGAGATCAGAATTTCGCTCAGATAAACCTTCTCCTCGCGAACGAAATCCGATTTGTGAGCATTGTAGTAATCCTGGACTTCCTTGTCCGTAACGCTGATGTGGCGGCCCACTTCCTGCCCGATCACTTCCCGAGTAATGATCTGATTCTTTGTCTCGTTCAAAAAATCTTCATAGCTCATGCCGGACTGCTGGTGCACCCATTCGTGAAATTTGTCCACATCCGTCAATCCCGATTGCCTCTGCAGATTTGCCACGTACTTGCTCATATCGGAATCGACGTTGATGTTCAGCTCTTTGCCTTTCTGCGTCAGTAGCAGCTCATCGATGCGGTCGCGAAGAACATTTTTCTCGCGATCCTCCACGTCGTGCCGGCTGGGAGCTTCCGCGCCGCGCTGTGCGCGCGATTCCTGCGCGATCTCCCGTTGTGTCTTCTCGAGCTCATCCTGGCTCACAATGTCGCCATTTACCTTGGCGACAATCTGGTCCACGATATTGGGAGTATCCGCTGCAAAACACAGGGAACTTAACGCCAACGCCATAATACAGACTGCTCTCATGACTTTCTCTTCATTATGGCAACAAGGTACGGCGGCTGGCTTGTGCAACTTGTCTCACCAGGATATTGAATCCAGGGCGTAAGCGGGAGCGTCCTGAAGCGGGTAACGGAAGATCAAGTGCGCTGACGCTTCCCGCTAAGTTCAAATGCTTCTGTTGCAGGACGAGCAGGTTTACCTCCCACGTCAGGTTGGCGAGCCGTCTCTTCCGGCCTCAACTCTGCCAGCATCCCCTTGAGCTCATCGAGTATTTCGGCCGGGCTGCGTGACGCTCTCGATGGAAACTTCAGGACACCGGCCGGCGTGAACTGAGCGTTTTCCGTACCTCGGACCAGAGCCATTAACCGTAACGGATCGATCTTCGATTGCTGGTGGAATTTGACGTTGGCGAAACCCTGGCGCCGCTCGATAGACTCTACACCTGCTGCTTCCGCCATACTCTTTAGCAGGGAGAATTTGACCAGGTTTCGTACCTCTTCAGGTACCGGGCCATACCGGTCTGCAAGTTCGGCAGTGATCCTGTCGCCGTGCTCCTCACCTGTCGCGTCCGCAATCCGTTTGTAAGACCGTAACCGCTGCGCCTCGTCCGCAATGTAAGCGGTCGGTATCCGGATATCGAGTCCGAGGTTGAGAGTGGCGTGAATCTCGAGCGGGACCTCTTCGCCTTTGAGTTCTTTGACAGTCTCTTCCAGCAGGCGGACGTAGGTGTCATATCCAACCGCCTCAATGTGCCCGTGTTGCTCGCCTCCAAGCAGATTGCCGGCGCCCCTTAGCTCCAGATCGAGCGCCGCAATTTTAAAGCCGGCGCCCAGATCGCTGAATTCCTTCAAAGCCGCGAGGCGCTTTCGTGCCACCTCGCTCAATTCCGTATCGGCAGGAACCAGCAAATAGGCGTAGGCGCGGCGGTTGGAACGGCCAACCCGCCCCCGCAGCTGATAAAGCTCGCTCAAACCATAGCGCTCGGAGTTCTCGATAATCATGGTGTTCGCGAGCGGAATGTCGAGACCGTTTTCAACGATTGTTGTGCAAACGAACACGTCATATTCGTGGCGCATAAAGCCGAGCAGCACTTTTTCCAGTTCTGCCTCGCCCATTTGCCCATGACCGACTCCGATGCGGCACTGCGGAATCAACTCCTGAATAAATGCCGCACGCATGAAGATGGTATCCACGCGGTTGTGGACGAAATACACTTGCCCTTGTCGGCTGAGTTCCTGTTCAATTGCGGACTTGATCAGGTCGGAATGGAAATGCGCGACCACGGTATTGATGGTCAAGCGGTCTTTGGGAGCCGTTTCTATAACGGACATGTCGCGCAGTCCCAGCAGCGACATGTGAAGCGTACGTGGAATCGGGGTGGCGGACATAGTAAGCACGTCCACGTTGTGCCGGAGCTGCTTCAACCGTTCTTTATGGCGAACGCCAAAACGCTGCTCTTCGTCAACCACCAATAACCCCAGGTCGTAAAACTGGACATCCTTCGAGAGCAGACGGTGTGTGCCAATCAATACGTCAACCTTCCCGGTTGCGAGATCCTCCAACACAGCCTTAATTTCCTTCGCAGTTCGAAATCGGCTCACCAGTTCAATCCGGACCGGAAAGGAAGCAAACCGGCGTCTGAACGTCTCGTAGTGCTGGAACGACAGGACCGTTGTCGGCGCGAGAACGGCTACCTGTTTGCCGTCGCCGAGAGCTTTGAACGCTGCGCGCATAGCGACTTCGGTCTTTCCAAAGCCCACGTCGCCGCACAGCAGCCGGTCCATCGGCTGCTCGCTCTCCATGTCGCCTTTAATCTGGGAAACTGCGCTGAGCTGGTCTTTCGTGGGCGTGTATTCAAACGCGTCTTCAAATTCGCGCTGCCAGTTGCTATCCGAGGAAAATGCGAACCCTTGTGCCATACGCCGCTGTGCGTACAGCTTCAGCAGCTCGTCGGCCATGTCGCGCATCTTGGCTTTGACGCGCGACTTCGTCTTTTCCCAGGTAACTCCCCCCAGCCTGTCCAGATGAGGCTTGCCTTCGCCGGCGCCGCGGTACTTCTGAATCAGATCGAGCCGGGTGAGGGGCAGATAGAGCTTCGATTCATTTGCGTACTCGATCAACATGAAATCGCCCTTCTGGTCGCCCTGGGCAAGTTCACGGATGCCGAGAAACTGTCCGACTCCGTGCGTTGTGTGAACGACGAAATCGCCTGGTTTGAGGTCGGCTATGTCGGCGGCAAAGGCGGCCAGTGGCGATTTGGACGGCTGGCGCGCGATCAGGTCCGAGGTTTCGAAAAGATCTTCGGAGCCGATGATCGCGAGCTGTGAATCCAGCAGTACGGCGCCCCGCCGGATGCGGCCCTTTATCAGGTAGGCGCTTGAAACCGCTCCTGCGTGATAGGCACGCTCGGCCAAAGACGGACGAGTGCCCGCCGCTGATTCCAAGCCGAGCTGGTACGGCACTGCATACTCCTGCAGGACGTCGGCGAGGCGCTCAACTTCCCCCGTCGATGCGGCGAAGAATGCGACGCGGTTGCCGGCCGTAATCAGATTCCGTGCTTCCGCTACGGCTACCGGCATGTTGCCTTGGAAAGCAAGGGAGGGTCGGGTCGGAATATGAATATGCGAGCCATTGCCGACGGGTTGTCCAGCGGCCACGATCTCCAGCTCCTGGAAGCTGATTCTCGTACGGCTTGATAGTTCGCTACTGAGTTCTTCCCATCTTTTGAAGTTCTTATCGGGTTCGATTGGCGCTGGCCGGTCCGGATGGTCCAACCGTTGCCACAGTCTATCTGCCGCCGATTCCACGGCGGACGGTTCATCGATTACGATCAGCGCGTCGCGGTTAAGTGAGAACAGATCGTGCGAGCGGGGACGCACTAACGGGACAAGAAACTCCCAACCCGGAAAGATTTCGCCGGGATTCGATAATTCGAGGTCCGCCTGCTCTGCGGCCTCGGCCAGCTGCCTGAGCAACGGCCGCGACCTCGGATATTCGGCCAGTGGCAGCAGCGTCGTAGCAGAGATCTTGAGGACCGAGCGCTGCGACTCAACATCGAACTGGCGGATGGATTCGATTTCATCTCCGAAAAATTCAATCCGGATTGGGCGCGAGGATTCGGCCGGAAACACGTCGAAAATACCGCCCCGTACGGAATATTCTCCAACCATTTCCACGGGTTCCCGGCGCTCATACCCAATGCTTTCGATATGTTGAACCAGATCGTCGAGCGGAATTTCCTCACCGTTCCGCAGCGTGACCGCAAGCTGCCGGTAAAACTCGGCAGACTCGGTCCGGAGAAGGGCCGATGCAATCGGTACGATCGTGATCGGTATTTTGTGAGCCGAGAGGCGCCAGAGCGCAACGGCGCGCTTTTCTGCGATCTCGTTATGCGGCGACAGACGCTGGTGGGGAAGGATATCGAGGGCCGGTACAAGCTGCGGAGACGGAAGATCGCGGCCGTCGAGCAACATGTCGAAGAAGACTTCGACCGTTTCCTGCAATGTCTCGGCCTGTTTGTTGCCGTCTACCAGGACGAACAGCGGCTTTTCAGTCGCCTGGTAAAGCAGAACCAGGTAGAGGGCTTTCGCCGTATTGACCAGCCCCGAAACCGCGAAGGGACCTTGTTCGCCCCGGGTAAGCTGGTGCAGGAGTTGCTGGAAGTCGGCCTGCCTTGCGGCCGATTGCAGCAGGTCTCGCGTGGCCGGATGGGTCACTGCGTATGAACCGCTGCGGCGCTGTTTAGATCCGCGCTGCGCCGGTCGATGATTTTCTCAGCGATATCGGTGGTCGAGAATCCTGGCTCGAGCGGTAGCGCGTACACTTGGCCCCCGGCAGCCTCGACTTCTTCGCGGCCCGCAATGAAATGGGCCCAATCCGCACCTTTCACCAAAACGTCCGGAAGCAGAGCAGCAATCAGCTCCCGAGGCGTATCTTCGAAAAAAAAAGTGACTGCATCCACCGCTTCGAGATGCAAGGCCAGCTCCGCTCGCGTACGCTCGTCGAAGAAAGGACGTGATGGTCCCTTGATGCGCTGAACGCTTTCATCGGTATTGAGCGCGAGGACGAGCACATCGCCCAGCGAGCGAGCGCGCTCGAGGAGCCGGATGTGGCCTGGATGCAAAATGTCGTAACAACCATTGGTGAAAACGACCTTCTTGCCTTCAGCTTTCCAGCCCTGGCGCTGCGCGATCAGCTCTTCGCGCGTGTACAGGCGAGACATTCCCGTTCTCATTTTACGATCGAGGAGCTTTGGGGCCGGGAACGGGTATGCTGAAGTTGCTAGCGATCGGTAAGATGCCCTTCCGGAATATATTGGTTCGCGCCACAAACTGGGTTGGCGACGCGGTCATGTCCGTGCCAGCGCTACAAGAGTTGCGCGAACAATTCCCCGAGGCACGAATTTCGATTCTGGCGCGGCCCTGGGTTGCTAGCCTTTATGGCCGCGAACCATTCTGCGATGAACTGATCCCGTACGATGCGCCCCGAGGCTGGCGTGGCGCGCGACAGAAGTGGAAGCTCGCCTCTGATCTTAAGCAGCGTGGCTTCGATTGCGCAATTCTTTTCCAGAACGCTTTTGAAGCGGCGGCTCTGGTCAAAGCCGCGGGAATTCCCTCCCGCATCGGGTATTCTCGCGATGGTCGCGCCTGGTTGTTAACGCAACCAATACCTGTTCCGAAGCCCGGCGAAACGCCGCGTCATCAGCGCTTTTACTATTTGGAACTGCTGAAGAGGGCGGGCCTGATCGGTGCTTATTCCGTTGACAGGCCGATCCGTCTTGCTGGCGCTCAGGCGGCCGCGCGGACCGGTTACTCGATCTTCCGGCAGGCAGGATTCGGGGGACCCGTAATTGGGCTGAGCCCTGGTGCTGCCTACGGAGGCGCTAAGCGCTGGCTGCCGGAGCGTTTTGCGGAAGCGGCGGTTCGCCTCGCCTGCGAACGCCGCGCCGGGATAGCGATTTTCGGCTCGGAGGAAGAGACACCCATTGCCGCGAAAGTTCGCGAAGGCGTCGAAACGGCTGGCGTGCTGTGCGTGAACTTTGCCGGGAAAACGAGCCTTCGGGAGTTTATCGAGATGGCTGCTGCGTGTGATCTGTTTCTTACAAATGATTCAGGTCCCATGCATATCGCCTCCGCGCTTGGCATCCCGACCGTGGCTATTTTCGGCGCGACGGATAGCGGAGCCACGGGACCGACAGGGGCGAGCAGCACAGTGGTGCGGGTTCCGGTTGAGTGCAGCCCGTGTCTGTTGCGCGAATGTCCGATCGATCATCGCTGCATGACTGCGGTGAGCGCGGGACGCGTGACGGAAGCCGCACTTAGTCTGATTGGAATAGAGAATTGGACACACGAAGCAAAATCAAGCCGCTGAAAGAACTCGATTCATTGCTGGCCGGTTCGAAGTGGGTCGCGATAGCAGGGTTCTTTGATCCGCTGACCGCCATCCAGGCCAACCGTTTGGCGAACGCGGCAAGAAACGGACGCAGGGTGCTGGCCATTGTCCTCAAAGATCCAGACTGCCTCCTTCCGGCGGATGCAAGAGCGGCCTTGGTCGCGGCAGTACGGGATGTGACGACAGTTGTCATCGCGGATGTAAGCCAATGGCGATCCGCCATTCCTGAACAAACCGACGTTACTATCATTGACGATCCGGGATCCGACAGGAAGAGATCGGAAGAGTTCGTGGAATACATCATTCAACGGCAGGCTACGGGCAAATGTCCATCCTCGTGATTCGCTTAGGGGCGATGGGTGATATTATTCACGCGCTTCCCGCCGTTGCCAGCCTGAAACTGAGCTTCCCGGAACGGAAGCTGAGCTGGCTCGTTGAACCAAAGTGGATGCAGTTACTTGAAGGCAATCCAGCTATTGACGAACTGATTCCATTCGATCGGCAAGGAATTGCTTCTCTTTGGAATTCTTCACGGCAGTTGCGGCGCTTGAGGCCGGACCTGGCAATCGATTTCCAGGGACTTGTTAAATCTTCACTTGCCGGAAGGATTGCTCATCCGCAAGCTTTCTTTGGCTTCGACAGGACCGTCGCCCGCGAATCTCTCGCGACCTGGTTTTATAACCGCCGGGTCCGGGTGACTGGACCGCACCGGGTTCAGCGCAATCTCCAACTCGTTTCCGTAGCAGGCGCAGCCAACTTGACCGAACAGGCTTGGATTCCGAGTGGTCGCGAGGAGGGAAATCTACCTTCGCGGCCCTTTGTGCTGGCAAGCCCGTTTGCAGGCTGGGCCAGCAAGCAGTGGCCGTTAGAGTCTTATGGTCGGCTTGCCGCGCTTCTCGACAAAGAGGGCCTGGAACTCGTCATCAATGTTCCGGAGCCGCTAGCTCCGGAACTCCGCCACCTTGATCGGGCCTGGGTCCATATCTCATCGTTGGACGGTCTGATTGATGCTACGCGCCGCGCCGCCGCAATAATAGGCGTAGATAGCGGTCCATTGCATCTTGCAGCGGCACTCGACAAGCCGGGCGTTGCGCTTTTCGGGCCAACGGATCCCTCTCAGACGGGCCCCTTCAGGGGCAGGATGATCGTCCTGCGGGCGCCGGGCGTCGAGACAACATACAAAAGGCACAGCCGGATCCACGCAAGCATGGCGGAGATTGGCGTCCAAGAGGTTGCGGATGCACTTATGCAGTCTCTCGCCCAAGGGACAGGCCATAGCTTTGCCGGACCTGTCGGCTCAGCTTCCTCCACAGTCCACGGCTCGTGAACGGATATCTCTTTCCTAAGCGCTACGCAGATTTCGTCCAGCGGCTGCGGGTGGCTTGTGGCTTCGTTCTATTGATTGCTTTTGCCTGGCTGTCACGGCCGACCAAGCTTTCGCTTTCGATCGGGCTCCCTATTGCCGTGCTGGGCCTTCTGCTTCGAGGCTGGGCCGCCGGGCATCTCGCCAAGGACCGTGAACTGGCGACGTCAGGCCCTTACGCGTACATACGCAATCCGCTTTATGCCGGTACGCTGATCGTTGCGCTTGGAATGGTCATTGCGTCGCGGAATATCTGGTTAGCTCTCATATTTGCGGTCGTCTTTCTGCTGGTTTATCTTCCGGCGATTGAACTGGAAGAACAGCATCTGCGCGAGATTTTTCCGACTTATGAGGCATACGGGAAGGCCGTCGGGCGCTGGGTACCGGCTGCAAGATGGGAGAACCCGCCGAAGAAGTTCATGTGGAGTCTCTATAAAAAAAATGAAGAATTTAAGGCTGCACTGGGGTTTCTGCTGGCGACCGCCTGGCTGATCTGGCGCTGTTTGGAACAAGCATGAAAGACGCCACAAAGCAGCCTTCACGAAGAGATTTGCTCGGCGGCGTGGCGATCACGGGCGCAGCTCTCCAGCCAGGTGGGACCACGGGCAAAGTGAAACCAAACATTGTTCTGATCATTGCCGATCAGGTTCGATCTGACGCAGTCGGCGCTTACGGCTCGAACCCGATGGAAATTACTCCCAGTGTAGATGCCATGGCTCGTTCCGGGATTCTCTTCCGGAATATGTTCACCAACCAGCCGGTCTGTAGCCCGTCGCGCGCCGCGCTGTTTACGGGGCAATACCCGTCGCGCAGCGGCGTATGGAAGAATGCGGGAGCGAATTTCGGCTTACCGCAGCATGCCACAACGATTGCAACCGAATGCGCCACAGCCGGTTACTCGACGAACTATATCGGTAAATGGCATCTTGCGCCGCTGCCCACCGGACCGGTGGCTCCCCCAAACCGCGGAGGCTTTCTCGGATTGTGGCAGGCATCGAACATGCTTGAGTTGACGTCGGAGCCATACTCGGGAAATATCTACGACGGCGACGGGCGTCCGATACATTTCGAGAATGAATATCGTGTCGACTTTCTGACCAAGCTGGCAAAGCGCTTTCTGCAAAACACGAGCAACTCGTCGCCGTTTTTACTGGTCGTTTCATATCTTGAGCCACACCAGCAGAACGACCTTGGACACATGGTTGCGCCTCGAGGTTATGCCGAACGGTATAGAAACCCATTCGTCCCGGGCGACCTGCGGTTCTTGCCAGGCACGTGGCAGGAGCAACTCCCGGACTACTACGGCTCTTTGAAGCGCGTGGACGAAGGTATCGGCGAAATTCGCAGCGTCCTGAAGCAAGAAGGGCTGGCAGAAACCACGATTGTGGTCTTTGTCAGCGACCATGGATGCCATTTCATGACCCGCAACACGGAGTACAAGCGCAGCATTCATGATGCCTCCACCAAGGTTCCGCTCGTGATGGAAGGGCCGGGATTTCCTCGAGGCATTGAGATTGGCGAACTAGTCGGCATGGTTGACGTGATGCCTACTGTGTTGGATGCCGCGGGAATTCCGATTCCCTCGACCGTGCAAGGCCGGAGCCTGTTGACGTTGCTTCCAGGACGCGAGTCCGACTGGCAGAATGAGATCTTTATTCAGCTCTCCGAATTCTGGGTAGGGCGCGGATTGCGAACGCCGGAATGGACTTTCGCAATGGTCGCTCCGCGTGCGGCCGGCGAATTCAAGCCGGAGCCAAACGCACCCGCCTACGCGAGTTTCCAACTCTACGATAATCGCGCCGATCCTAATCAACTGTTCAATCTGGCTGGCCGGAAAGAAAGCACAGCTGCCGAGGAACATCTGCGGAACAGGCTGCGGCAGCGCATGCACGAGGCCGGGGATGCTCCGGCGGAACTGCTTCCCTGCCCATATCCG
>Ga0126381_100004160_pt1 | contig 15720 bp, 15 predicted proteins | sample PanSoiMetPlot_28_FD_96465 | JGI IMG/M metagenome (GOLD analysis project Ga0126381, IMG submission 96465) | Tropical forest soil microbial communities from Panama - MetaG Plot_28 | ecosystem: Environmental > Terrestrial > Soil > Tropical forest > Bulk soil | place: Panama | collected 2016-02-17 | reverse complement strand
GAGACCAGCGCGGGCGGCGGACAACGAACCAATAAACACATCGAACGATCCGGTGAGGATCGCTCCCGTCGGCGAGGTTGGTATCAGCTCCCCGATATAAGCACCACCCAACGCGCCACCCGCCGCAGCCGCCGCGATTCCCGAGCCGATGGCCACTGCCGCCATCCCGCCGGTGCCGACAATCGCGACGATAGCCACCGCGATCACCGCGGCTGCCACGGCGCCAATCAGAAGACCGGCAAGGACGCTCGTGTGTCCGATCTCGTCCCCGAGTCTGGCCGCTTCCAAGGCGGACATACAGGCACTTACCTCCCGTTGTTGCCCGCAGGAAATTCAATGCTGTCAAGGATCGCCTGAAAGATGGCTTCCATTGCAGAAAATTCGGTGAGGAGAGCCGTCGCGACAAAGGTCAGCACCGTTCCGGCTCCGGTGGCAATAAATGTCTGTTTTTGCTTGATCGTTCCGTTTGCGCCGCGCCAGGTGAAGATCAAATCGACGGCCGGGCGTCCAGCTACAAGCGATTCGCGCCTGTCGACCAGGTTAAATGCTTCGAGGCGCTTTGCGAGTTCGACGAGTTGCTTATCCGCATAAGCCCCGGCCGGTTCGTTTCCGGACACCATATCCCGCGTGAGCACGAGGTTCGGAGCCACAGTCTGCTTGGGTTTTAGCGGCGCTGCAAATGCCGCAATGGTCCGATCCTGCCAGTCATTCGGGATCTGGAATGAAACATCTCGTCCGCTATATTTCGCCATAAGCTGCTGCCTCGCTTCCCTGTCTCTAGCCGCAATTGATCTTTACCGGTTTGCCCTTGATTTCATTCAAGCCATCGGCCTCAATATCAAGGTGCTTGCCCTTCAAAACGATGTTCCCGGCCTTATCCATGAAGAGCTGACTGTCTCCCACCTTCAGATGGATCTGCGTCTTTGCCTCGATATAGATCTGGTCGTCGGTCGACTTGATGGAGATTGCCTTTTTGACAGTGTCGAATTGCGATCCTTCTTTGACCTCATTCGTCTGGTTGCCATGCACCACCGTTGTGCTCTGGTTCTGCTCGACCTGAGTGCTCATATCTTTCTGGGCATGGATGACTACTTTCTCCTTGTCCTTGGCGTCGTGAATCGAGATTTCGTTAGAGCCCTTTCCCTTGACAGACTTTGAGCGGAATCCCATTACGTGTGCTTCGCCGGGCAGCTTGTAAGGTGGCATTTGCGAGGCGTTGTAGACTCGCCCGGTGATGATAGGTTGATCGGGGTCACCTTCCAGAAAATCGACAATTACTTCCTGGCCCACGCGAGGTATCGAGACAGATCCCCACTGGCTGCCTGCCCAAGGTTGCGACACGCGAATCCAGCAAGAGCTGTTTTCGTCGTTCTTTCCTTCACGGTCCCAGTGGAACTGGACTTTCACACGGCCGAATTCGTCCGTCCAGATTTCTTCGCCGTGCTTGCCCACAACGAGGGCGGTCTGGGGCCCAGTTACTGCTGGCCTGGGTGTCAGGCGCGCGGGACGAAATTGGATGTCTTCCGGCAAGCAGGTGAAGGTGTTCAAATAAGGTTCATCGTCCGAGGGTGCTCCTTGCTCCGCTACATACCAGGGTGACTGCTTTGCTCTGTGCTCCACCCGAGTCAAGAGGAATCGTCCGGCCCGAGTAGTGCCGTCGAACAAGTCGAACTTTTGCCCAGGTGTAAACGCGCGGCACAGAGAGGTTGCCGAAATTGCCTTGTGAGTCGATTCCAGTTCTTCCATCCGGAGCCTGACCACCTTTTCCGCTTCGGGCTGCACTTCCCGGCTACGCGGACTTTGTGTGAAGCGACTGGCGTATTCGCCTGGGTAATCGTAAACTTCAATTTGTTCTGCAACCAGGTTTCGCAGGACCGACGGCTCGTCAACCTGAAGGTTTTGGCCAGGCATCTGAAAGTGAAAGTCGCGCAGGCTGTATTTGCCAGGTCTCAATTCCTGCGTCTGAACCCATGAGAGGATCGGGCTGTCAAAATCTGCCCAGCCGGATTGGAGGACGCGCCGCGCAATAGGTTGTTCAGGGCATGTTTTGTGCGTAGTACGAGCGTCCGTGAACACCAGGGTGTGTCCGTCGGGTCCGTGTTCGAAGTAGTAATAGATCCCTTCTTCCTCAAAGAGTCTGCAAATGAAATTGAAACTGCTCTCTCGGTATTGAACGCAGTAGTCAAGGCGCGTATGTTCCCGGGTCGTCGAATTGTGATACGCGACGAGGGTGGGGTAGCGCTGCTTGTATTCTTCAAAAATTGCTTCCGCGATCTGGGGTACTGTCTTGTCCTGAAAGATGCGACAGCTCAAATCCAAAGTAAGCAGCCAGCACCAGGGCACAAGCTCCGCCGCGAAGTATTGAAACCGATCGTCGGAATCCTTCTCGTAAAACCGACTGACAATTCCGTTAAAGTGCCGGCGCGGCCCGTCCTCGTAATCGCTCCCCACCGATACCGAGAGGCACATCCGCGTGCCGAGCAGATCCTGGGCAGTAACACCCGAGTTCTTAGCGAGTTCGGTCGACATCTCGACGGAAACCCGAAAAAGTTCTGACAGCGCCTCAATCGCCATAAACGATGTGGGCAGTAGAGTGTCTTCTTCGAGTGCCGTTCTCAGGAGAAGAAGCCGGTTTTTCTGTGAAATCTCGGTTACATCCAAAACAGCGGCATTCATGTGGCAGACCTCGGACTTCAGACAACAGTCGTATCGTGTTGCGCTACAGAGGAGTGCAGTTAAAATCCGTCGCGTTACAGAGGGGCTTCATGAGCGCTAGCCTGCGGCCCATAACGTCTGTCCTTCTGAGCGCTCGGCTCTTCGGCCTATAATCAGCGCGATGGCCAGCTTTTCTTTGCTCCCATGGCCGGACCCGTCTACATTCAAACCCGAGCGGCAGGACCCGCACCTGCGGATTCACGCGGTGAACATCTTTGTTCGAGATCAGGACCGGAGCTTGCGATTTTACCTGGATCAGCTCGGATTCCATCTCGCTTTTGATACCCGCCTTCAATCCGGTCAACGGTGGGTAGCGGTGGCCCCGCCCGATGGTAGTGCGGTGCTGGCGCTCATTGCGCCTGAACCCGATTCAAAAGAGTACAAGCTTATCGGCCGGAATACGCAGGTCGTTTTTGTCACGGAAAACGTTGCCGCCAAGTTCCGCGAATGGAGCCAGCGCGGGGTTCGCTTTCGTCACACACCACGTTTGAGGCGTATAAAGTACGAACAGGCGCCGGCTGGATCGGATGAAGGGCCCATGCTGCTTGGAGGAGAGGCCCCCATCTGGGGCGCAGTGTTTACGCGCTTCGAAGATGTCGACCATAATTCATTTGCGTTGGTGAGCTATGACGAACTGAGTCACGCCGTCGAACTAGAGCGTAGAGCCGCGGCTGCGAGACTGGAGGCCGAACGCCGCGCTGTCCAGGAACTGGAGATCGCGAGGCAGGTACAAGCCAGGCTTTTTCCGCAGACTCTCCCCGCCCTCCGAACGCTCGAATACGCCGGTACGTGCATCCAGGCCCGCCAAGTCGGCGGCGACTACTACGACTTCCTCGATCTGGGGCGAAACCGGTTCGGTCTGGTGATAGGCGACATCGCGGGGAAGGGAATTGCCGCTGCGCTCCTGATGGCCAACCTGCAGGCGAATTTGCGCAGTCAATGCGCCCTGGCATTCGATCAGCCGCAACGCTTCCTGACCTCGGTAAACGAGTTGTTTTACACAAATACGGCAGAGAGTGCCTACGCGACTCTCTTCTTCGCCGAATACGACGACACGTCGCGGAACTTGCGGTATGCAAACTGCGGTCACCTTTCAGCTCTTCTGTTAAGGGATGACACCACTCTGGAACGGCTGGACTCAACCTGCACAGTATTGGGCCTATTCAGGCCATGGGATTGCTGCGTCTCCGAGTGTGAATTGTTTGCAGGAGACACGTTGGTGCTCTATACAGACGGTGTTACCGAATCATTCAATCAGGAAGGAGAGGAGTTCGGAGAGGAGCGTCTAATCGAAGCGCTACGGCCGCGGCGCCAACTTTCTCCGCAAGCCCTGTTGGGAGCAGTCCTTGAGGAGTTGCGAAATTTCAGTCCTCACGAACAGCACGACGACGTCACACTGATCGTCGCAAAATGCAGACAAGCGTGAAATTGGATTAAGAAGAAACAGGGCTCGCCACGATCTGCTTCACAGGCGAAGTCGTGGTGGTGCTGGATCCGGCGATCCAAGCGCTCATCTCGCATTCATTGCGAAGCAGATCCTGTAACGTAATCCTGCCCAGCACGCTCTCGACTGCGGTATGAATCTTCCGCCATAGCGATCGGAGTGAGCAGTCAGTTGAGTGAACGCACGAACTGCTCCGACCCGGATGACGTTTGCAGAAATCGGAAGAGAAGACCGACTCGCCTCCTAGAGCGGCCATTACATCACTGATCGCAATCTGATCGGCAGGTTGGGACAGAGAATATCCTCCAGCTTTGCCACGCACACTCTGCACGAAACCCGCCTGGCGGAGAGTCCGAAGTAATTTTGCGACGTAAGGAATAGACAGGCGCTCGGCGGCGGCGATTTCCGGAATCGTCAGACTCTCGCCTCGCCCATGCCTGCCGATTGCCAGCAAGCAGCGCAAACCATATTCTTCATGAGCGCTGATTTTCATGGGCCCAATCTCGTCAGCGGAGCGGCATCAAGTGGTTCCAGATCAAATCCAAGGGCCAGCCTCGCTGCTTCAGACATCCTGCTGCGATCCCAGGGCGGGTCCCACACCAGTTCGAGGTGCACGTCGGTAACGCCTGGAATCGTTCTTAGCACGCCTTCTACCTGTCTGGGGAGATAATCGGCCACGGGGCAGTTCGGAGCGGTCAACGTCATCTTTACCTGAACCAGGCTTTCGGGAGTGACGTGAAGATCGTAGATCAGTCCCAGGTCGTAAATATTTACCGGTATCTCCGGGTCATAGCAAGTTCGGATCGCTTCGATGACCTGGGTTTTTAGTGGCGCCGGCTCAGGGGAGTTCATGTCTTTACTCCGTTGACACCGGTGCGTCGCGTTCTTGCAAAGCTGCACGCAGGGTATGCCACGCCAGCGTGGCGCACTTCGCCCGCGCGGGAAACTCGCGGACTCCTGAAAACACCGCCAGCTTACCCATTCCGGAGGAATCGGCCTTGTCGCTCGTGATCAAACTGTGGAATTTTTCAAACAAGATGTCCGCTTCTTGAAGAGTTTTTCCCTTCACGGATTCGGTCATCAAGGATGCAGAGGCAGTCGATATGGCGCATCCGGATCCTTGAAAGCCGATTTCACCGATGTGGCCGTTCTCTAACTTCACATCAAGAGTAATCTTGTCCCCACACAGTGGATTGTAGCCCTGAGCAGTCTGTTTCGGCTCCCGGAGCCGCTGAAAATTGCGCGGGCGCTTGCTGTGGTCAATGATCAGTTCCTGATATAAGTCATTCAGCTCGGACATTCAGGCGAAGAGCTCCTTGACCCGGGCGATGCCCGCAACTAACCGATCGATTTCCTGTGTTGTGTTATAGAACGCCAGTGAGGCTCGCGTCGTAGCGGGAATACCGAAGCGATCCATCACCGGTTGCGCACAGTGATGGCCTGTTCTGACTGCTATTCCTTCGCGGTCGAGAATCGTGCCTACATCGTGCGGGTGAACGCCTTCGATAACGAAGGAGATAACCGAGGCCTTTTGCGAGGCTGTGCCAACAATGCGAACGCCCTCGACCTGCGAAATTTGCCGCTCTGCGTACGACAGCAACTGTTCCTCGTAGGTGGAGATATTGAGTATGCCAACGTCGGCCAGATAGTCGACTGCAGTGCCCAGACCAATCACTCCGGCAATGTCCGGCGTTCCAGCCTCAAATTTATAGGGGATGTCGTTGTATAAGGTCTTCTCAAATGTTACGGAACGGATCATGTCCCCGCCGCCCTGGTATGGGGGCATTTTTTCGAGCAGGCTTTTCTTGCCATAGAGGATGCCGATGCCGGTTGGGCCGTACATCTTGTGTCCAGAAAACGCGTAGAAATCGCAATCGAGATCCTGCACGTCTACTTCCAGGTGCGGCACCGCTTGCGCGCCATCGATCAGGACCGGCACGTTCTGGCGATGAGCCATCCGGATCATTTCCCGGATTGGATTGATGGTGCCGAGTGCGTTGGAAACATGGGCAATCGCGACCAGGCGCGTTTTCTCGTTGAGAAGTTCTTCGAAGCTGTCGAGCAGAAGTTCACCATGATCATTTATGGGGATCACGCGCAGCCGTGCACGCTTCTCTTCGCACAAGAGTTGCCAGGGAACAATATTGGAATGATGCTCTAGCGCGCTGATAATGACTTCGTTGCCAGCTTCAATTTTGCTCCTGCCGTGCGTCTGCGCAACCAGGTTGATCGCTTCCGTTGTGCCGCGGACGAAGACAATTTCTCTCGCATCGGCGGCGTTGATCCAACGCTGCACCTTGACGCGAGCTTCTTCGTAATGTCTCGTGGCGCGTTCCGCCAATTGATGAACGCCGCGGTGAATGTTTGCGTTGTCGGCGGAATAATACCGGCTTAACGCGTCGATAACCTGTCTGGGCTTCTGCGACGTAGCTGCATTGTCGAGATAAGCGAGGGGCTTTCCGTGGACTTGTTGTTGAAGGATGGGAAAGTCATTCCGAATCCGCCGTAAGTCGAAGGTTGTACCGGGCAGAACCGGAATTTGCTCCACGGCGCTCATGACATTTCCCCTGCCGCGCCTTTCAATTTTGCGTCCAACTCGCCTTCAAGTAAACGGCGGAAGTCCTCCGGCTTGATTTGTCCGATGATCTCCTGGGCGAAGGCACGAATTAGCATCTGCCGGGCCTCGTTTTCCGGAATTCCGCGGGATCGTAGATAGAAGAGCGCATTCGTCTCAAGTTGGCCGATCGTTGCGCCGTGTGTGCAGCGAACATCATCGGCATAAATTTGAAGTTCCGGTTTGGTGTTGATCGACGCTTCTTCCGAAAGAAGCAGGTTCCGATTGGTCTGCTTGGCGTCCGTTTTCTGTGCGTCCTTGCGCACAATCACCTTGCCATTGAAGACGGCACTTGCATGCCCCGCCAAGACTCCTTTATAGATTTCCCGGCTGGCAGCATGCGCGCGGGCATGGTCGATAACGGTGTGGTGATCCACGTGTTGCTTTCCGTTCGCCAGGTAAAGGCCGTTCAAAATACCTTCGGCTCCTTCGTCGAGTGTCGAAGTGATATCGTTTCGGGCCAGCGCCGCGCCGAATGAGAACGAATACGAGGTGAGATTACTTTGACGCGATTGTTCGAATCGCAGACTCGCAATATGAAACGCCTTTTCGCTCTCCTTCTGCAGTTTCGAATGGTTGATAACCGCGCCTTCTCCTGCGATGACATCCGTGACCGCGTTTGTAAAGTACAGATCCCCCTCAACACCCGCATAGGTTTCGACGATCGAAGCCTGGGCCAAACTGCCCACCAGGATCAGATTCCTCGGGTGCGAAATGGAAGGTGTTCCGTTCGAGGCAGAAATGAAGATCAAATGAACAGGTCTGTGCAGCACAGCACCGGCGGCCACTTCAACAAAAGCTCCATCCTCAAACGAAGCAGTGTTGAAGGCCACAAAGGCTGGTGCGTTCTCGAGACCGCACGTCAGATATTGCTGGAGGTGGTCTCCGTCAGCCTGAAGCGCTTCGGAAAAATTCTTTACTTTCAACCCGTCCGGCAACGACCCGATGTCCGAGAACTCGCGGCAATATTTCCCGTTAACAAAAACCAAAGGAATAGCATGAACGCTCGCGATCAGGGGCGCAATAATCGCTGCGATGGAGGCACCTGTCTGGTATTCGCTCGGTCGAAACTCAGTCTTCACGACGGGCGCGACATTCGTGTACTTCCACTCCTCCATCCGCGGGGTTGGATAACCCACGGCCGTGAACCGCCGGCTTGCCTGGTCGCGAATCTGCCGCAGCCATGCCGGCCCGTTATCGAGAACTTTTCCGTTTGGGAAAACGCGTCCCAGGGTTTGACCCGTCTCGATAGTACCGATCACCTTACACTCCCTGCGGGCTCCTCGAACATCGCGTAACCGGTTTCTTCCAATTCCAAGGCCAGCTCTTTGCTGCCCGACCGGACGATGCGTCCCTCCGAGAGCACATGCACATAGTCGGGAACGATGTAATTCAACAAGCGCTGATAGTGCGTAATGACGAGGAACGCCCGCTCCGGGCTACGCAGGCGGTTTACACCGCTCGCAACAATCTTCAATGCGTCGATATCCAGGCCGGAATCCGTTTCATCAAGAATTGCCAGCTTGGGCTCGAGTACCGCCATTTGGAAAATTTCGTTGCGCTTCTTCTCCCCGCCCGAGAAGCCGGCATTCACCGACCGGTTCAGCAGGACTTCATCCATCTCCATCCACTTCATCCGATCCCGCACGACACTCAGAAAGTCCATCGCGTCGAGTTCCGGTATGTCGCGGCTTTTCCGGATTGTGTTCAGCGCAGCCTTTAAAAAGTAGAGATTGCTGACGCCGGGAATCTCAACGGGGTATTGAAATGCCATGAATACGCCCTCGCGCGCGCGATCTTCCGGCGGCATGGCGAGGAGATCTTTTCCCTCCAGCAGGACTTCTCCCGCTGTTACCTGATAGGCCTCATTTCCGGAAAGTACTTGCGCGAGTGTGCTCTTGCCAGAGCCGTTTGGGCCCATCAGAGCGTGAACTTCTCCAGCGCCGACCTTCAGGTCAACGCCGCGCAGGATCTCTTTCCCCGCGACCTTAGCGTGCAAATTTCTGATTTCGAGCATCAACCAACACTTCCTTCCAAGCTGACGCCTAGCAGCTTTTGCGCTTCAACCGCAAACTCCATGGGAAGCTCCTTGAACACCTGCTTGCAGAATCCATTCACGATCATCGATACCGCGTCTTCCGTCGAGATGCCGCGCTGCCGGCAGTAAAAGATCTGGTCTTCACCGATCTTTGAAGTTGAAGCTTCATGCTCCACTTGCGAAGAGGTGTTCTTCACTTCGAGATACGGGAAGGTATGCGCTCCGCATTTGTCGCCCAGCAGAAGCGAATCGCATTGCGAATAATTTCTGGCACCCGTCGCACCTTTTAGAATTTTCACCATTCCGCGATAAGTATTTTGCCCGTGACCGGCAGAAATTCCCTTCGAAACGACCGTGCTTCGCGTATTTTTGCCGATATGGATCATCTTTGTGCCGGTGTCCGCCTGCTGATAGTTGTTGGTAAGCGCGACCGAGTAAAATTCGCCAATTGAGTTGTCCCCCATCAGAAGGCAGCCCGGGTACTTCCAGGTAATCGCCGAACCAGTTTCCACCTGGGTCCAGGAGATCTTTGAATTCACTCCGAGGCATTTTCCGCGCTTCGTAACAAAGTTATAGATGCCGCCTCGCCCCTGCTTGTCGCCGGGATACCAGTTCTGGACTGTCGAGTATTTGATCTGCGCATTGTCGAGCGCAACCAGCTCGACGACGGCGGCATGAAGCTGGTTGTTGTCGCGCATCGGGGCCGTGCAGCCTTCTAGATAGCTGACGTAAGCTCCTTCGTCCGCGATGATGAGGGTTCGCTCGAACTGCCCTGTGTTTTTCGCGTTGATGCGAAAATACGTTGATAGTTCCATGGGACACCGCACGCCCTTGGGCACATAGCAGAAAGACCCGTCGCTGAAAACGGCCGAGTTTAAAGTGGCGAAGAAGTTGTCCGAGTACGGCACCACCGTGCCCAAGTACTTCTTCACGAGGTCGGGATGCTCTTGTACAGCTTCGGAAAAGGAGCAGAAGATGATTCCCAGTTCGGCTAACTTTTCCTTAAACGTAGTCGCTACGGAAACGCTGTCAAAGACGGCATCGACCGCGACTCCGGCGAGCAGCTCCCGCTCCTGCAAAGGGATACCGAGCTTCTCGTAAGTTCGAAGCAACTCCGGGTCTACCTCGTCCAGGCTCTTCGGGCGCCGCTCATTGGATTTGGGGGCCGAATAGTAAACGATGTCCTGGTATTCGATCGGCGGGTAATGCACATTGGCCCAAGTAGGCTCCTTCATAGTGAGCCAATAACGGTAGGACTTCAGGCGCCAGTTAAGGAGGAATTCGGGCTCATTCTTCTTGGCCGAAATGAGGCGGATCGTGTCCTCGCTCAAGCCCGGCGGGACGCTGATTTCATCAATATTGCTGACGAACCCCCACTTGTAATCACGATTGGCTAGAGACTCGATCGTAGAGGCTTCTGTAGGCATCGCAGCTCCTCACCTCTAGGCTACCTAATCTGTACTTAGAAGTACAGTTTTCGGCTTCGAATTACCTCTGGGCTAATGGAACCTGCGTCGGGAGACCGTTGGCAGCGGGGATTCCGCGGTAATTGGCCTGGTCAGCGGCTTGGCGCGGAATTCGTAACCTCCCCTCTTATACGCCTGTGCGCCGCCGCTTGCTTTGCCTGTCTGGAAAGTGCGGATTTTGAAGCCGCAGTCCCCGGCTCCTGTTTCAACGCGGCAAGCCGAGACCGCGACCGCCTGGCGGCGGGTTTGGTCTGGTTGCCGCTCTGACCTTTCTCCAGATCACGCTCGGCGTGCTTCCGGGTTGCATCGGAAGTTGTACCTTTGCGGGGCGGCGGAAGGTCAACGCCCGCGCGTCGGGCCTTCGATAGTCCAATGGCGATTGCCTGCCGGGTCGACCGCGCCCCATGTTTTCCCTCCCTGATGTGTTCCATCTCCTCGCGTACGAATTCACCCGCCTGAGTTGTTGGAGCCTTTCCTTCGGCCTTGTCCTTTTTCGCGCGATCCATTGTTTCCTTTTCTGGCATCGTTTGCCTCCTGATAAATAGAGCGAAGGAGAATCGTTTCTGTTGCTTGTCAGCTCCTTGAGTTCCCTTTTCGAGAGGTTCCAAGCGAACGGAAGGATCCTTCCGAACCTGCGCATTTCGTGGCAATACGACTGCTGTCGTTCCGGGCTATCTTTTTCACTATCGATTTAACCGAACCGTGGGGCCAAACCGACAGAAGAAGCACAACCAAGTAGAGGCAGGGCGTTGGTCAAGGCAATAAATTATGCTCTGCGGCGGCTTCCCGCGATGAATTCCAATTCTCGAGTCGGCAAAATTTTTTTGGTCATGCAATTGCTTTCCAAGAGAACGTTCCCCGTCGTGCTTCAACATTTCTCAAACACAGTTGCAAAGCGTAAAGTCGCATGTGATGTTGCGGGTAACGAAACTCTGATAAGATCTTGTGACGTAATCCAGCACTCGGTAAAAAGGCGTGGCGACCTTCGTACGCCTGCGAGAGATTGAGGTAATCACATGGCTCGAGAAAGCATACAGAAAAAGCTCACGCGTGTGCGTCCACCGCGCGTTCAAATCTCATATGACGTTCACGTCGGAGACGCAATCGAGATTAAGGAACTCCCGTTCGTGCTTGGTGTCATGGGCGACTTCACCGGACAGCCGACAGGCGATGTGAAGCGTCTCAAAGACAGACGGTTTGTCGACGTAAACCCGGACAACTTCGATGCCGTCCTAGAAGAAATGCGGCCGCACTTGGCGTACAGCGTCGAGAACAAGCTCAGCGAGGATCCGAATGCAGGCGATTTGAAGGTAGATCTGAACTTCCGCAGCCTGGAAGATTTTGAGCCCGAGCAGGTGGCCCGGCAAATACGACCTCTACGCGAGTTATTGGAGTTGCGCGGGAAGTTGAGCGACTTGCGGGGAACCTTGCAGACCAACGAGAAGCTTGACCAGGTTCTTATGGACGCTGTTTCCAATACGGAAAAGCTCGACAAGCTCCGCTCCGAGATGGGCGGCGCCGAGAAAGAAGGAGAAGCAAAGTGAGCGAAGTGCAGCAAGCCAATCCTTCCGCCGCTACGACGACAACCGAGGCGAGTCTTCTCGATCAAATTGTGGAGCAAGGACGCTTTGGCGAAGAACCAGCTTCACAACAGCGTGGCAAAGACCTTATCAAGGAGTTTCTTGGTCAAGTCCTCCAAGGTGAGGTTACGATCTCTCGCGACGCTGAGGCAATGATTAATGCGCGTATCGCGCAGATTGATCACTTGGTGTCCCTACAATTGAACGAAGTCATGCACCATGCTTCGTTTCAGAAGCTGGAGGGAAGCTGGCGGGGCTTACGCTACCTGCTCGACAGCTCCGAAACCTCCACTATGCTCAAGATCCGCGTGATCAATGTCTCGAAGAAGGAGCTGTTGAAGGATCTCCAGCGCGCTGCCGAGTTCGACCAAAGCGCCATTTTCAAGAAGGTATACGAAGATGAGTACGGTGTTTTTGGCGGGGAACCTTTTGGTGCGCTGGTTGGCGATTACGAGTTCACCAAGCATCCAGAAGATATTGAGCTACTCGAAAAAATGTCTCATGTCGCCGCAGCGGCGCACGCTCCGTTTCTTACTGCCGCCGGGCCGCAGCTCATGAATATGGAGAACTTCGCGGATATCGGTCAGGTCCGCGATATTGCGAAAATTTTTGATAGCACCGAATTTGCCAAGTGGAAGAGCTTCCGGGATAGTGAAGATTCCCGTTACGTCGGGCTCGCCATGCCGCACATCCTTATGCGACTACCCTACGGCCGCGATACTAAGCCAGTGGAGGGATTCGATTTTGAGGAGCACGTCGACGGTACCGACCACAGCAAATACCTTTGGGGGAATGCGGCTTATGCGTTGGGGGCTCGGCTGACGAACGCCTTTGCGCTGTACGGCTGGTGCGCAGCGATTCGTGGTGTGGAAGGCGGCGGGCTGGTAGAAGGCCTTCCCGCGCATACGTTCCGAACCGACGAAGGCGACGTGGCGCTCAAGTGCCCAACCGAAGTTGCGATTACCGACCGCCGCGAAAAAGAACTGGCGGACAACGGCTTTATCCCGCTCGTTCATTGCAAAGGGACGGACTACGCCGCTTTCTTCAGTGTTCAATCGGCTCAGAAGCCAAAGCTATATAACAAAGACGCTGCAAACGCAAACGCGCGTCTTTCCACTCAACTGCCCTACATCCTTGCCGTTTCCCGGTTCGCCCACTATTTGAAGGCAATGATGCGGGATAAAGTCGGCAGTTTTATGTCCCGCTCGCAGTGCGAGAGGTTCTTGAACGACTGGATTCGAACCTATACGGTCGGCGACGACGATGCGTCGCCCGCTATCAAGGCAAAAAATCCTTTACGCGAGGCTCGCGTGGAGGTCGTCGACGTTCCTGGCAAGCCAGGTGCATACAGAGCGGTGGCATTTCTGCGGCCGCACTATCAATTGGACGAGCTGTCTGTGTCGCTTCGTCTGGTTGCAGAGCTTCCACCGCCCGCGGGGCAGTGAACGGCCGCTTAAACCAAAAATCTTAACCGGATCGCAGGATCCGACAATAAGTCTCTCGTTACAGTAAGTTTCTCATTTAGGAGCGAAAGGTAGAACTATGGCAGTCGAAGCGTTTTTGAAATTGGATGGTATCGATGGTGAATCAACCAAGGATGGTCACACCAACGAAATCGAATTGTTCAGCTTTAGCTGGGGAGCATCAAACCCGACCAGTGTCTCGTTTGGCACAGGAAGCGGGGCGGGAAAAGTAGACGTCAGCAGTCTCTCCGTTCAGACGCAGGTTGCGAAGCAGAGCCCGAAGCTGTTCCTGGCCTGCGCCTCGGGCCAGCACGTTGCAAAAGGCAAGCTGACGGTACGAGAGGCAGGCGGCGGCGACAAGCCTCTCGAATATCTGACCTACGACATGGAAGAAGTCTTCATTGACAGCGTGAGTTGGGGCGGTGCGTCCGGCGGTGGAAAGCCTTCGGAGTCAATCTCAATGTCTTTCAAGAAGATCACCATGACGTACTGGCCTCAGAATGCCGACGGAACGCTAGGCGATAAGATCCCCGCCGGCTGGGACGTTTCGACCAACAAGAAGGTCTAAGAGCGCGAGTTCAAATGGATCCCCAAGAATTGTTCCGGGCCGGGAAGCTTTCCGAAGCCATCTCGGCCTTGAACGAGGCACTCCGAAACGATCCGTCCAATCAGAAGCAGCGGACGTTCCTTTTTGAGTTGCTCTGCTTCTCCGGCGATTACGATCGCGCGGAGAAGCAGTTGAACATCCTGGAAAAGGAGGGTAGCAAGGATTCGTTCCTGGGGACCCTCCTCTACAAGGCTGCTCTCAACGCGGAAAGAACCCGCCAGGAAATGTTTGAACGAAAGACCTACCCGAAGCAGGTTCTGAATGGAGTGTCGGCTGCGGTTCAGGGCAAGCTGAACGGGAAAGACTTTCAGAGCCTGTCCGACGCCGATCCACGGATCGGCGAAAAGCTGGAGGTATTCGCTGCCGGCGACTACATGTGGATAGCCTTTCAGGACATTGCCGCGGTGCGCCTGGAATCTCCCAAGCGCCTGCGCGACATGCTCTGGGCGCCAGCGAAGTTGATTACCGGACCCACCTTCCGGTCGCGTGACCTGGGAGAGATTCTATTGCCGGCTATTTCGCCGGGCTCCTGGCAGCATGCCGACGACGAAGTGAAATTGGGCCGTGTCAGCGAGTGGTGTGAAGATGAAGCCGGTGAAGTTGCCCCATTCGGCCAGAAAAGTTTACTGGTAGACGGCGAAGAAGTTCCCTTCCTTGAAATTCGGGAACTGGAGATATATCCTCTGAACACGAGCGCAAGTCCGGAATCATAGTTTGTATCCGTTTTCATGAACGAAATCGAGCGATTTCTGGAGCCCATTCCGGGTGATAGCCCGGTAGGCAAGAACCTCAAATACTCGCTACACGACAAAATCAAAGAGGCACGCCGTCAGGAAGACTCGGGCCCGGTGGGCCTGTGGGAGCGCGACGCCAAGACCTCAGACTTCAAACAGGTCATTAAGCTGTCAGAAGATGCTCTACTAAAAAGCACAAAGGATCTATGGATTGCGGCGTGGCTCACCGAGGCATGGATCTATGAATACGACGTGCCGGGGCTGACTTCCGGCCTCCAACTGTTACAGGGACTTTTCGAGCGCTTCTGGGAGAGCCTGTATCCCGAGTTGGACGAAGGTGACGCCGAACCGCGTGCTACTCCGCTCGAATGGGTTGGATCATATTTCGATCCCAGCAAAGGCTCCTCTCCGATTTTTGCGCTGCGAAGCATTGCTCTGACCAGTAGCGGATTCGGTTGGTTTGTCTATCAGGAATCGCGCCGCATTGGCTATGAGACCGAGATAAGCGGTAATGAGTCGCGCAAGAAGGCGCGCGAAGCAGCTTTAAAAGAAGGTAAGCTCTCACCCGAAGATTTCGATACCGACTTTGAAGCGACGCCCAAGCAGTTCTACAAAGATCTGCAGCGCGACTTCAAGGCTGCCCGGGAGGCGCTCGAGGCGCTGGATGAGAAGAGCCGCGAAAAATTTACCGATGTGGCCCCCTCGTTTACTCCTTTGCGCAAGGCGCTGGAGGAGGTTGAAAACGTTGCCCACATCCTTCTGCTCAAGAAACTCGAAAAGGAACCCGATCTTCCCGAGCCGTCCGTGCCGGCAGTGGATGGTACCGCACAATCGGAGGGAGGTGAGGAGCGGGCCGAGCCTGCGACTGCAATCGGGATTCAGCAACTTGATCTCTCACAGCTCTCGGGCGGTCCCATCACAAGCACTAATCAGGCTATCCTGCATGTGGTGGCCGCGGCACAGTTCCTGCGTCAAACCAGCCCGGGCACTCCGATTCCTTATCTACTCCTGAGGGCCCTTCGCTGGGGTGAGATACGTTCGGGCGGAGAGTCGGCAATT
>Ga0126381_100004159_pt1 | contig 15721 bp, 15 predicted proteins | sample PanSoiMetPlot_28_FD_96465 | JGI IMG/M metagenome (GOLD analysis project Ga0126381, IMG submission 96465) | Tropical forest soil microbial communities from Panama - MetaG Plot_28 | ecosystem: Environmental > Terrestrial > Soil > Tropical forest > Bulk soil | place: Panama | collected 2016-02-17 | reverse complement strand
CGGTGGCCGGGGCGGGCAGGTGCTCGTCGAGGAACGCGGCGAACTCGGCGCGGAACTTCTCGACCTCCGGGTCGTTGCCGAGCCTCATGCCGGCTGTGCCTCCATAACCGGGGCCTCCTTAGCCCGTGCCTCCATGGCGAGCAGGGCCGTGCGGTGTACCGGGGCCGGGCCGAGCAGCAGATCGCCTGCCAGCGCCCGCTTCAGGTACAGGTGCAGCTCGTTCTCCCAGGTGAAGCCCATCGCGCCGAACAACTGCAGGCCGTTGGCGAAGACGACGTGCTGGCATTCGCCGGCGGCTGCCTTGGCCATCCGGGCGGCCCGCGCGCGGCGCGGGTCGTCCTCGGCGATCGTCAGCGCGGAAAAATAGGCCAGTGCCCTTGCGCGCTCGATCGCGACGTACATGTCGGCTGCCTTGTGCTTGACCGCCTGGAATGACCCGACCGGCACGCCGAACTGGTGGCGCTGCTTGACGTGCGCCACCACTAGGTCCAAGATCCGCCGGCACGCCCCCACGGTGGTGATCGCCAGCCCCATCAGTGCCAGGTCCGGGATGCCCTCGGCCAGTTCGCGGCCGGCGCCGGTGACGTGCGCGACGTGCAGCCCGGGGTCGAACGTGTCCACCCGCTCGGCGGTCACCTCGGCGCCCGTGACGACCACGACCCCGTCCCTAGTCAGCAGCGCGATCTCGGCAGCGCGGTCGGCGTCAAGGACGAACTGCCCGTCCCCGTTGAACACCGCGGTGCCCGGTCCTTCGGGCAGTCGCCCGGCCAGCGGCGCGAACCACGTAGCGCTGGCAAGGAACGGCGTGGGGTCGGCGACATATCCAAGTTCCTCGAGCACGATGGCCAGTTCGACCGGCGGCGCCTCCAGCCAGCCCAGCTCACCGTAGGTCGCCCACAGCGCGTCCTGCGGCAGCCCCCGGGTCTTGGCCAGGGTCTCGCGGACCGACTGCTGCAGCAGTCGCTGGTCCTCGTCGAACTCGAACTCCACTGGCAACCTCCGGGATGGGACTCGCGACCGCCACCGCCAACACGCGGCCCTCTACATGATGAGAATATCATTCTCTCAATTCGTAAGTAAGGGTCTCGCTTTCGGGTACATGGGAGGACTCGGTGTGCCGCCGGGTGAGATGATCCGGGACATGACCACCCCAATTCAGCAGATCCCCCTGCAGACCATCGACGGCGCCGACGCGACCCTCGGCGACTACCGCGGCGACGTGCTGCTCGTCGTGAACGTCGCGTCCAAGTGCGGGCTCACGCCGCAGTACGAGGCGCTCGAGCGCCTGTACGAGCGGCTGCGCGGCCGGGGCTTCGCGGTGCTGGGCTTTCCCGCCAACGACTTCGCCGGCCAGGAACCCGGCAGCAACGAGGAGATCGCCGAGTTCTGCTCCGCCATGTACGGCGTCCAGTTCCCGATGTTCGCCAAGATCGCGGTCACCGGTCCGGACAAGCACCCGCTCTACAGCGAACTGACCGGCGCGGTGCCGCAGGCCGAGGGCGACAAGACGGTGTTCCGCGACAGGCTGCGCGGCTTCGGGATGACACCGACCGAGGACCCCGAAGTCCTGTGGAACTTCGAGAAGTTCCTGGTCTCCCGCGGCGGCGAGGTGGTCGCCCGCTTCGCGCCCGACATCACCCCCGACGACGGCCGGGTAGCCGCCGCCATCGAGCGCGAGCTCAGTGCTACCTGAGAGACGCTAGCCAGCTGACAGGCGCTAGCCCGGTGAGCCGCTAGTTTGTACCAAGCGGTCAGTATATTATGGCGGGACAAGCCGAGTCGAAGAGAGGTACGGCCTGTGTTCAAGGAATTCGTCGTGTCGGGCGACTCGCACATCATCGAGCCGGTCGACCTGTTCAAGACCAGGCTTCCGGTGCACCTTCGGGATCGTGCCCTCTGGGAAGAGGAGTTCACCCTCGACGAGCCGATCGTCAAGGGCGGGCACACGCAGTTCAAGAAGCTGCACACGATCGGCTTCGACGGCTGGACCATCTCCAAGTACCGGCAGTTCGGCGGGCCGACCCCGGACGGCGAGCCCGCCAACATCCTGCGGGACATGGACCTCGACGGCGTCGACGCAGCGGCTATGTTCCCCAACCTGTCGCTGTTCGTGCTGTTCACCGACGACCATGAGCTGTCGATGGCGCACGCGCGCGTGTACAACGACTACGTCGCCGAGCGGTACTTGCCGTACAAGGACCGGATGCGCCCGACAGCGGCGATCCCGCTTACCGACATCCCGGACGCGGTCGCCGAGATCGATCGGGCCGCGCGCCTGGGGCTCGGGGCGATCCTGGTGCCGGAGGTCCCGCCCGTGCCCTACTGGTCGCGGGACTACGACCCGGTGTGGGCCGCCGCAGAGGCCAACGGCATGCCGGTCTTCATTCACGTCGCCACCGGCGGGGTGAAGACGAAGGCGGATTCCTCCCTGACCGCGAAGACCGTCAAGACGCTCATGGCGGCCGTCAACATGGGCAAGGGCCAGCTCACTGACGAGATGGTGGCCGGCCGGACGAGGGGCGGCGGGAACACGGGGTCGCTCAGCGGGGAGCGCATCATCGGCGACATCGTCGCCTCCGGCGCCTGTGAGCGGCACTCGGGCCTGCACTTCAACCTGGTCGAGTTCAACGCCGGCTGGCTGGTCTCCTACATGGGCTTCATGGACAGGTCGTGGCGGACCGGGACCGGGCAGGACTCCGACTGGTGGCTCGGCTTCTGGGATGACACCCGCCCGCCGAGCGACCAGCCGAACATGGGGCGCCTGTTCGCGATCAACGCGAAGTGGCCGTGGCCGCTCAAGCCGAGCGAGTACGTCCAGCGCCAGTTCCACGTGCAGTTCGCCGACGATCCCACGGCCGTCAAGGCCCGGCACATCACCGGGTTGTCCACGATCATGTGGGGCAACGACTATCCGCACGCGGAAGGGACCTTCCGCAACAGCGCCGAGTGCGTCGCCGAGAACTTCGACGGGGTTCCTGATGAGGATCGCGCGGCAATCCTCGGCGGCACCCTGGCCGGCGTCGTCGGCTTCGACACGAGCAAGAAGCTCGCCCCCGCCTCAGGGGCCGTCTGAGATGGCGAAGCGGTGGGCGCGGCGGCCCCCCGGTTCGACCTGGGGTGACTGGGGCGACGACGACGAACTCGGGCGCGTCAACCTGCTCACGCCGGAAAAGGTGCGCCAGGGCGCCGCGGAGGTGCGGGCGGGCGTCAGCTTCTGCCTGAGCCTGCCGCTGGACTTCCCTGGCGGGTCCGCCCTGAACCAGCGGCGCTACCCGCCGATACTGCGGCCCACCGAGGACTTGCAGTACAAGCCGGACACCTTCTACAACGTCATCGCGAAAGACTCGATCAACCCGAGCCTCATCGACGTCTGGTCCGACGACATGGTGACGCTCTGGCTGCAGTACTCGACGCAATGGGACGCGCTCGCCCATCAGGGCGCGTTGTTCGACGCCGACGCGGACGGGGTCGCCGAGCCCGTTTACTACAACGGCTTCCGGGCCGGCGAGGACATCGTCGGGCCCCGCCCCGACGCCAAGGGCGACGACAGCGGCAGCGTCAGCTTCGGCCGCCACCTCGGCCTCGAGCACATGGCCGCGCACGGCGTCCAGGGCCGCGGCGTGCTCATCGACGTGGCGCACCACCTGGGCAACACGCCGGAGTGGACGCCGGTCGGCATGGCGACCATCCGGGAGATCATGGCGGCGGACAACGTTGTCATCGAGCCCGGCGACATGGTGCTCATCCACACCGGCTTCGCGACCCAGGTGCTGGCCTGGGACCGGAACCCGGACGCCGCGAAGATCAGGGCGATGTACCCGTACCTCGATGGCGAGGACGAGGAGGTGCTCGAGTGGATCACGCGGTCCCAGATGTCCGCGCTGATCGCGGACAACTACGCGGTCGAGGGCTGGCCCGCGCCGAGCCGCGAACCGCACACACTGCTCCCCGTCCATCACCTGTGCCTGTTCAAGCTCGGCATTCCGCTCGGCGAACTGTGGTACCTGCACGACCTGGCGGCGTGGCTGCGCGCCAGCAACCGGAGCCGCTTCCTGCTGACCGCTCCGCCGCTGCGGCTGCCCGGCGCCATCGGCAGCCCGCTGACCCCAGTCGCGACCGTTTAACGTGATCCCCAGCTTCGCGGAAGCCGACGCGGGCATCCGCGCTGCGATCGCCGCCTACACCCACGCCGTGGACGACGGCCGGCCCGACGATGTCGTCGCGACATTCTGCCCCGATGGACGCGTTAACCTTCCCGGGGTCGGCAGGCTCGCCGGCCACGACGCGATTCACGCCGCGTTCGCCGCCATGAAGTCACATCGTTCGCTCCGGCACCTGGTCGTCAACACGCACGTGACGCTCATTGACGCCGACTGGGCGACGGCCGTCAGCGACCTCGTGGTGCTCCGGAGAAACGAACCCGGCTGGGCCGTCCACCTCGTGGGCCGCTACCGAGACGAGTTCCACTTCACGGAGGGCCGTTGGCGGTTCCACTCGCGGGTCCTGGGTTTCGCTTAAGTCAGAGTCTGTCGCGGAGTTCTCGCTTCAGCACCTTTCCTGACGGGTTCCGCGGCAGCGCGTCGACGAGCAGGATCTCCTTCGGCACCTTGAACTTGGCGAGCCTGCCGCGACAGTGCTCGATGAGCTGTTCCGCGCTCGCCGGCCTGTCCGGGTTCGTGACGGCGAACGCCACCGGGACCTCGCCCCACTTCGCGTCCGGGCGCGCGACGACGGCGGCCTCGACGACCGACTCGTGCTCGTAAAGGACGCGTTCGACTTCCGAGCTGGCGATGTTCTCGCCGCCGGAGATGATCATGTCCTTGAGCCTGTCGACGATGTAGAGGTAACCGTCCTCGTCCTTGACGCCGATATCGCCTGTGTGGAACCAGCCGCCTTCGAACGCGCGGCTCGTCGCCTGCGGGTCGCGCCAGTATCCCTTGAAGACCTTCGGGCCGCGCAGCACCACCTCGCCGCGCGTACCGGGCGGCACGGGGTTCGCTGACTCGTCCCAGATTTCCAGCTCGAGGTACAGGCACTCCCGGCCCACGCTGCCCGTCTTGGTCCGGATGCTCGCCCGGTCAAGGAACGTGTCGCCCGACACGGTTTCCGTCAGGCCGTAGGCGTCGGCGAACCAGGCGCCGGGGAAGGCCTTCTGCAGGCGCTCGATGAACGGGATCGGCATCTTCTCCCCGCCGCCGATGAGCAGCCGGACGCTGGAGAGGTCTCGCCCGTCGATCCCGGGCAGGTCGAGGATCGCGCGGACCATGGCGGGCGCGAGCCAGACCGTGCTGACCCGCGAACGTTCGATCTCATCGACGACATGCTCGGCACTGAACGATCCGTGGATGATGACGGTCGCCCCGGCCGCGATCAGCGAGGTCGTGGTGAGGTCGAGGGCGCCGACGTGATACAGCGGCCCGCAGGCCAGGCCGAGGTCCGCGCCGGTGAACCCGAATTCCGTGATGTGCGCGTAGTTCTTCCATGCCAGGTTGGCGTGGCTGATCATCACGCCCTTCGGCCGGCCGGTGGTCCCCGACGTGTACATCAGCCGGTGGATGTCGTCGCCGTCGGCCGGCACACGAGGCAGGAACGCGGGCGAGCACGCCAGGTCGCAGAACCTTTCCCAGCCCGCGATCTCGGCGTCGCTGACGCAGACCCGGACCAGGTCGCCGAACTCCACGACCGCCGCTGTGGCCAGCTCTACGCACGCCTCGTCGCAGACGAGGGCACGCGCCCCGGAGTGCCCCACGATAAACCGCAGTTCCGCCGCGGCTAGCCGCCAGTTGAGCGGCATCACCGTGGCCCCCAGATAGTTGGCGGCGAACAACGTCGTCAGGAAGTCGATGTTGTTGTACGAGAGCAACCCGACGACGTCGCCGGCGCGGACGCCCCGTGAGTGGAGCCCGGACGCGACGGCGGCGCTGCGGCGCGCCATCTCCTGGTAGGTGACGGCGGCGTCGCCGCAGACGGCGAGGTTCTTGTCCGGAGTGCGGCCGGCGTGGTGCTCGAGAACGCGCAGCCAGCTCATGTCTGGGGTCACCGGTGGACTCTTCCACTCGACTGGTCGGAACACGAAGAGAACATGGGTCGGAACACAACCACGGGTCGGAACACAACCATGGGTCGGAACACAACCATGGGTCGGAAACACAACCATGGGTCGGAACACAAACATGGAGAGGATAGCATCCGTTTTTTGAAAACGGTATTCTCGCACTAGCTCCTGCCTGCTCTCGAAGGGGAAAACGTGATGGACAGCGCGCGCCGAGTGGTGGCGATTCTCGGTGCCGGCGGAACGCTCGGCGCCGCCATCTCCGGTCGGCTCGCCGCAGAGCCGCGGACCGATCTCGTGCTCAGCGACATGAGCGAGGCCGCGCTGCGCGCGACGGTCGATGGCCTCCCGGACGGTTCTGGCGGGGAAGCTGGCAGGGTGGCTGGCAGCGTGGCGACCGTCCTGGCGGACGTCGGCGACTTCGAGCAGGTCGAGGCCGTCGTCAGGCAGGCGGTGGACCGCTTCGGCCGGCTCGACGTGCTGATCAGCAACGCCGGCGTGCTGTCCCCGAACGGCAGGATCCACAACCTGGCCGCCACGGACTGGGAACGGGCATTTCGCGTCAACGTCATGGGTCCGGTGAACGGCATCCGTGCCGCCGTGCCCGTGATGCGCGGGCAGAAGTCTGGATCGATCATCCTCACCGCCTCGGTCGCGGGCCTGACCGCGTGGTCGCACTCGTCTCCGTATTGCGTCACGAAGGCGGGTGTCGTCCAGCTCGCGAAGGTCGCGGCGCTCGAGTACGCGCGCGACGGTGTTCGGGTCAACTGCGTCTGCCCGGGCACCTTCCTGTCATCGATGCACGAGGGGCTTCCCGCCGAAGCGATCGACGCCATCGCGGCACGGCACCCGCTCGGGCTCGGCTCGGCGGACGATCTCGTCGGGGCCTACTCCTACCTGGCGAGCGACGCCGCGCGCTGGACGACCGGATCGGTGCTCGTCGTCGACGGGGGCTACGCGGTCCCATGAAGCACCGCGCCGTGAATTTGTGGACTAACCGGTCAGTACTAAATAAGATGTCGCCCGTGACCCAGCCGGACATCGACGCCGTCAACTACTTCCGTGACCCGCAGACGATCCGCGATCCATACGGCTACCTCGAGTTCCTCGCCGCGCACCGGCCGGTGTACCGCGAGCCGCACTACGGGGCCTTCCTCGTGACGGGGTACGAGGAGGCGCTCGCCGTGTATCGCGACACGGCCACCTTCTCCTCGGCCAACCTGGTGAACGGGCCGAGGATGCGGTTCTCAGAAGACTTCGCCGCGGGCGACGACATCACCGAGTTCGTCGAGCGGCACCGGCACGAGCTGCCACTGAGCGATCAGATCGTGACCTTCGATCCGCCCAGGCACACCGACCACCGCGCGCTGCTCATGGGCCTGATCACCCCCAAGCGGCTGAAGGAGAACGAGGAGTTCATGTGGCGGCTGGCCGACCGCCAGCTGGACGTCGTCCTGCCGCACGGCACGGTCGAGTTCATCGACGCTTACGCACAGCCGTACACGCTGCTCGTGATCGCCGACCTGATGGGCGTTCCTGAGGAGGATCACCCGTACCTGCTGCGCCAGATGGGTCTGGACGAGGTGGCGCTGCGGGGGGATGCCAGGTTCAAACGGCTGACGAAGTACCACGGGCTCGAGGCGCACTACGACTACTTCATCGAGCGGATCACGCAGCGGCGGAGCAGCCCGTCCGGCGACGTGCTGACCGGAATGGCCCAGGCGACCTTCCCGGACGGCACGGTGCCGGACCCGGTCGAGGTCGCCCGGATCGCCGCGAACATGTTCGCGGCCGGACAGGAGACCACGGTCCGGTTGCTCGGGGCGACACTGCAGCGGATCGGCGATGATCCGCGGTTGCAGGCGATTCTGCGCGCGGACCGCGCGCTCATCCCGAAGTTCATCGAGGAGAGCTTGCGGATCGAGGGCCCGATCAAGGGTTCGTTCCGCCTCGCGCGGAAGACGACGACCCTCGGCGGGGTGGAGATTCCGGCCGGCAGCACGGTCATGCTGACGAACAGCGCCGCCAACAGGGACGCGAGGCAATTCGAGGAGCCCGGGGAATTCCGGATCGGGCGCCCAAACGTGCGTCGTCACATCGCGTTCGGGCACGGCGTGCACACCTGTCCCGGTGCGCCGCTGGCCCGCTCCGAGGTCCGGGTCACCATAGAGCGGCTGTTCGACCGGACGTCGGACATCGCGATCTCGGCTCAGGCGCACGGCCCCGCGGGCAGCAGGCGCTGGGACTACATGCCGACGTACATGTTCCGTGGCCTGAGCAGCCTCACGCTCGAGTTCACGCCGAAGAGCTGACCGATGCAGGCGGACATGACAGCACCCGACTGCGACGTCGTGATCGTGGGCGCGGGCATCCTCGGGATCTACCAGCTCTACGTCGCCCGCGAGGCGGGGTATTCGGTGCGGCTGCTCGAGCAAGGCGGCGGCGTCGGCGGCACCTGGTACTGGAACCGCTATCCCGGGTGCCGGTTCGACTCCGAGAGCTATACCTACGCATACCTGTTTTCCGCGCAGTTGTGGCGGGAGTGGGACTGGTCGGAGGAATTCGCCGCACAGCCGGAGACCGAGCGGTACCTGAACTACGTGGTGGACAGGTTCGGCTTGCGGCCGCACATCCGGTTCGACGCCATGGTGACGTCCGCCGTGTGGGACGAGGACCGCGCGTCCTGGGCAACACGGACAGCGGACGGGTTCGAGATCCGGTCGCGATTCCTGATCGCCGCCACCGGCGTCCTTTCCGTGCCGCAGTTCCCGGCTGTGCCGGGTCGCGGCGACTTCGCCGGTGAGGCCTACCACACCGGGTTGTGGCCGAAGGAGCCGGTCGACTTCGCCGGCAAGCGGGTCGCCATCGTCGGCACCGGGTCAAGCGGCGTCCAGATCGCGCCGCTGATCGCCGACGACGTCGAATCGCTGACGATTTACCAGCGCACGCCGTCGTGGTGCACGCCGTTGAACAACCACCCGATCTCGGCGGAGCAGCAGGCCTGCCTGAAGGCGAACTTCGAGGCCATCCGTGACGAGCTGAGCGCGTCCGTCTCCGGGTTCTTGCACAAGGCGCACGACCGCCGCACCTTCGACGACGACGTGGAGCGGCGGCTCGCGTTCTACGAGACGATGTGGAACAGCCCTGGTTTCTCGAAGCTGACCGCGAACTACAAGGACATGCTGGCGAACAAGGAGGCGAACGCGCAGTGGTGCGCCTTCCTTGCGGAGAAGATCCGCGGCATCGTCAAGGATCCGGCGACGGCCGACAGGCTGATCCCCTCCGATCACCTCTACGGCGGGCTGCGCCCGCCCTTCGTGTCCGGCTATTACGAGATGTTCGGCAAGCCCGGCGTGTCGCTCGTGTCGCTGCGGGAGACGCCCATCGTCAAGGTCACGCGGACCGGCATCGAGACCGCCGACTGCCTGCGCGAGTTCGACATGATCATCTGGGCTACCGGCTTCGACTTCGGCACGGGCGCCCTGCTGCGGATGGGCATCGTCGGCGTCGGCGGCCGCACGCTCAACGACTGCTGGGCGGACGGCCCGCTGACCTACCTGGGGATCATGTGCCACGGGTTCCCGAACTTCTTCTTTCCCGGCGGCCCGCACGGCGCCTCCGGCAACAACCCGCGCTACGGCGGCGACCAGGTGGACTTCGTGCAGAACCTGATCGGCTACGCGAGCGAACGGGGATATCAGCGCGTGGAGGTTCCGCCTGGGCGACAGGACGCCTGGATGGCCATGATCGAGAAGCTCCGCCCATACTCCAGCTTCCAGGAGCGGGGCCAGTACTACGGTGGCAACACACTCGGCAAGCCCAAGAGGTTCCTGCTCAACCCGGGCGGGCGCCCGAAGCTGATGCAGTTCATGGCCGAGGCCAACGCGACCGGCTACCAGGGTTTCCTGGGCTAATCATGCTGGCAGGGGTGACGTGATGAGCGGATTGCGGTTTGACGGGCGGGTCGCCGCGGTGACCGGCGCCGGACGCGGGATCGGCCGCGCGTACGCGGTGCTGCTTGCGCAACTGGGCGCGAGGGTCGTGGTGAACGATTTGGGCGGGTCCGCCGGGGGAGTGGGCCACGACAAGGGCCCGGCCGACGAGGTCGCGGCGCAGATCCGGGCCGCCGGAGGCGCCGCGGTGGCGAACTATGGCGACGTGTCCACCGTCGAAGGCGGGCGCTCTGTGGTCGATACCGCGGTGGCGGAGTTCGGCCGGATCGACATCCTGGTGAACAACGCCGGCAACATGGTGTGGGCCGGGCTGCCTGAGGCGACGATCGAGACGATCGAGGCGCACTGGGCCGTACACGTGCGGGGATCGTTCAACCCCTGCTACGCGGCGTGGCCGTACCTGGTCAAGCAGAACTACGGCCGGGTCGTGCTGACCACGTCGGTGGGCATATTCGGGCTGCCCGACAACCTCGGCTACGCGACCGCGAAGGCGTCCCTCATCGGGATGGCCAAGAGCATGACCGTCGGCCGCCGGGACAGGAACATCACCATCAACTGCATCGCGCCGAACGCGATGACCCGGCTGGGAGTCCATCCCCGGGACGAGGCGGCGCGGGCACGGCAGCAGCCCTCGGCACCGCTGATGGATCCGGCGCTGGTAGCCCCCATGGCCGCCTACCTGTCGCACGAGTCCTGCGACGTCAGCGGTGAGGTATACGTGGCCGGAGCAGGCCGGTTCTCGCGCCTGTTCGTGGGATCTACCGCGGGCTACCTGCATCCGGATCCGGAGCGTGCGACAGTGGACGACGTCGCGGCCAACTGGGCGGCGATCAACGACGAGACCGGTTACTACGTGCCGGGCACCCTGATGGACTGGGCGGGCCACTACCTCGCCCATCTGAGAGCTGTGGAGCGTCGCAGTGGATCGTGAGATACGGGTAGACCGCGACGTGTGCATCGGCTCGGCGCAATGTTCCTGGTACGCGCCGAACACCTTCGACCAGGACGAGGACACCGTGGCCGTGGTGATCGATCAGCACGGTGACGCGGACGAGGCGATCGCGGACGCCGTCAAGTCATGCCCGACCCGCGCGATCTCCATCGTCGAGCGGGGTTGAGCGGGGCCATCAGATCGCGACGAGTTCCGCGACCGCGCGCTCGATGTCCTGCCGGTCAGGCAGCCATCGCCGCTCCAGGTTCGGGGCGTACGGCGAGGGGGTCGGGGGCGGGGCGATCCGCCTGACCGGCGCGTCGAGCATCCAGAACCCCTCCCAGGCGGCGAGCGCGGCGAGCTCTGCGCCGATGCCGAAGTCGGTGACCCCCTCGTGCGCGATGAGCAGTCGGCTGGTCTTCGCCAGCGACTCAAGCACCGTCTGCTTGTCCAGCGGCGCCACGGTCCGCAAGTCGATCACCTCGACGCTGATCCCGCGCCCCGCGAGCGCATCGGCGGCGGCCACGGCCTCGTGAACCATCCGGGAGACGCTCACGACCGTCACGTCCGTTCCTGCCCGCACGACCTTCGCCTTCCCCAGGGGCACGGTGTGGCCGGCCGGCGGCTTGGCGCCCTTCACGCCGTAGAGCTGCCTGTTCTCGATGAACACGACCGGGTTCGGGTCGCGGATCGCGGCGCGCAGCAGACCGTAGGTGTCCGCGGGCGTTGACGGCATGACCACCGTCAGCCCAGGGATGTGCGCGAGCAGCGCTTCCAGGCTCTGCGAATGCTGGCTGCCCGAGGACCGGCCGCCGCCGAACTGCGTCCGGATGGTCAGCCCCATGCGTGCCTTCCCGCCGGTCATGAATCGCAGCTTGGCCGCCTGGTTGAGAATCTGGTCGAAGCAGACGCCGAGGAAGTCTAGGTACATGAGCTCCACGACAGGCCGCATGCCCGCCATGGCGGCGCCGACCGCCATCCCCATCACCGCGGTCTCCGAGATCGGCGTGTCGAGCAGGCGCTCAGGCCACCGGTCGTAAAGCCCCCTGGTCAGCGCGAACACGTTGCCGCCCTGGCCTGCGTCGACGCCCGCGACGAACACATCGGGATCGGCTTGCAGCTCGTGCTCAAGAGCCAGCCGGACGGCGTCCATCGTGCGGAACACTTCGGCGCCTATCGTGGAGGAAACCGCGCCGTCCGGCGCCTCCAGTGACGGCTCGGCGAGACTGGGGCGAGGAGCGTACACCGCCGAGCGCGCCGCGGCCACCGCGGGGAGCGGCGCCGCTCTGGCGGCGTCGATGGCGGCCTCGATCCTGGTGCGCACCTCGGCATCGATCTGGTCAAGGATGGCGACCCCGACGCCGCGGCGCGCCAGCCGCGCGCGGGCGATGGCGAGCGGATCGCGGTCGGCCTGCCACCGCTCCAGCTCGTCTTTGTCGCGGTACCGTTCCGGGTCGCCCTCGTAGTGCCCGCGCCACCGGTAGGTGGTCGCCTCCACGAAGACCGGGCCGGCGCCTTCGCGGATCCGCCGCACGATGTCCGACATGGCGGCGGCGACAGCCTCGATGTCGTTGCCGTCGACGGGCACGAACTCGAGCCCGTACCCGGCGGCCCGGGTGGCGAGCGGGACGGGGTGCTGGTCGGCGCTCTTCGAGAACTCGGCGTATCCGTTGTTCTCGCAGAACAAGACCATCGGCAGCCGCCACAGCGCCGCCAGGTTGGCTGCCTCGTGGAAGGCGCCCTGCGCGACCGCGCCGTCGCCGAAGAACGACACGGCTACGCCGTCCGTTTTCCTGAGCCTGGCGGCCACCGCGGCGCCGGCGGCGATCGGCACCCCCGCGGCGACGATCCCGTTGGCGCCGAAGATCCCCAGGCCAGGGTCGGCGATGTGCATCGACCCGCCCAGTCCCCCGTTCGTGCCGGTGGCCCGGGCTAGCAGCTCGGCCATCATGGGTTCCGGGGCGAGGCCCTTGGCCAGGCAGTGACCGTGTCCCCGGTGGTTGGACGTGATCACGTCGGTGTCGGCGAGCGGCCAGCAGGCGCCCACCGCGGCCGCCTCCTGGCCGATCGACAGGTGGACGAAGCCGGGGATCTCGCCGTCGCGGTAGAGCTCGCTGACCCGCTCCTCGAACACGCGGATCAGCGCCATCCGCCGGTACGCCTCGCGCAGATCGTCGGGTGTCACAGCAGCGAGTACCCGCCGTCGACGGTGATCGTCGTCCCCGTCACGTAGGCCGACGCGGCGGAGGCGAGGAACAGGTAGACGCCCGGGAGGTCGGCGGCGGTGCCCCAGCGCGCCAGGGCGGTGTGCGACACGACGTCTTTGTCGCGGTTCTCGTCCCGGCGCCAGTGGGCGCCCAGGCCGGTGTCGAACCACCCGAGCGCCACGACGTTGGCCGTGATCTTGCGCGGCCCGAGTTCCTGCGCGAGCGCGCGGACAAGGGCGTGCACCCCGCCCTTGGAGGCCGAGTAGGCGGCCAGCAGACCGTGCGGCCGGTCGCCGAGCACGGACCCGGTTACGATGATGCGCCCGCCTTCGCCCATCCGCGCCGCTCCCGCGCGCGCTCCGAGGAACGTCCCGGTCAGGTTCACGTCGATGATTTCCCGCCAGGCGGCGGGGGACATCCGCGCGCTCGGCGTGACCTCTGGCGATACGGCCGCGTTGCAGATCCACACGTCCACGCCGCCGAAGCGCTCGAGCATGCGCTCAGCGACGGACTCGTTGAACTCCGCGTCGCGCACGTCCCCGGCGCACACGAGGGGATCACCTGCCAGCGATTCGGCTACTCGGTCGAGGGCCGCCCCGGAGCGAGCGACCAGTCCAAGCCGCGCGCCCGCCGCGTCGAACGCGGTCGCGAGCACGCGGCCGAGTCCGCGGCCCGCGCCGGTGATCACCACCCGCCGCCCCGATACGTCCATGCGCTCAGCAGCCAAGCTCGCGCGCGATCACGAGACGCTGGATCTCGTTGGTGCCCTCGCCGATCTCGAGCACCTTCGCGTCGCAGTAGAAACGGGCGATCGGGCTCTCGAGCATGTACCCGGCACCGCCGAAGATCTGCACCGCCTCGCTGGCCACCTGCGTCGCGACGCTGCTCGCCTTGAGCTTGGCCATGGCGGCCTCCTTCCTGAACGGCTCGCCGGCGTCACGCAGCGAGGCGGCATAGTAGGTGAGCCACCTGGCGGCCTCGATCTCCGTGGCCATGTCGGCGAGCTTGAACTGGATCGCCTGGAAACTCGAGATCTTCGCGCCAAACTGCTCGCGCTGGCGGGCGTAGTCCCGCGCCAGCCGCAGCGCCCCCCGCGCGAGGCCGACCGACAGCGCGGCGATGGAGATCCGCCCGACCTCCAGCGCGCCGAGGAACTGCTGCAGGCCGGCGCCGGGCTCACCCACGACCGACGCGTCCGGAACGAAGACGTCGTCGAAGAACAGGTCCCGGGTGTCGAGGGCCTTCCACCCGATCCCGCGCAGCTTCGGTCCCGTGGTGTACCCCCGCGTCCCGCGCTCGACGATGAAACTGCCGAAGGCAGGCCTGCCGTCGCTGGCCTCCCCGGTGCGGGCGAGCACCGTCACCCCGAAGCTCATGTCGGTGCCCGCGTTCGAGATGAAGGCCTTCTGCCCGTTCAGCACCCAGCCGCCGGGTACACGCGTCGCCCGCGTCTTGATGGAGCGCACGTCCGAACCCGCACTGGGCTCGGTCAGTCCGAAGGCGCCGAGCGCCGATCCCTGCGCCAGCGGGCGCAGCCACCGCTCGCGCTGCTCGTCGGAACCGAAAAGCAGCAACGGCAGGCTCCCGATGGTCGAGTGCGCCTGCCAGGCCGCCGCGACCGACGGGTCGACAGCCGCCAGCGCTTCAAGCAGCGCCACGAAACCCACCGTGGTCGCGCCGATTCCGCCCCATTCCTCGGGCACGAGCAGTCCGAGCAGGCCCAGCTTGCCCAGGCCTCGCAGCACCTCGGTCGGGCACCGCTCCTCCTGCCAGGCCTGCGGCGCGACGGCGGCGATCTCACGCTCCGCGTACTCGCGCCCCAGTCCAAGCAGTTCGCGTTCGGCCTCGGTAAGCGTGAAGTCCATCTGTCCTCTCGCACCACATCTCTACAACTGACTGGTCGGTACAGGATATTCTAAAGACAACTTCCGACCAGACGGGGCCCAGAATGCCGCAGACGAGGGTTAAGGACAAGCACGGGAAGAGCGCGAAGTGGCAGCAGCGCCGCCACGAGATCGTGGACGTGTCAGCGAAGGTGTTCGCCCAGCGGGGCTACCACGCGACGAGCACGACCGAGCTGTGCGAGGCGAACGGCATCGGGAAGGGCGCCCTCTATTACTACATCGGCTCTAAGGAGCAACTGCTCGCCGCCATCCACGACCGCGTGATGGACGAGGTCATGCTGGGGGCGGATCGCGCGGCCCTGGCCGGCGGCTCCGCGCCGGAGCAGCTGGGCTCGCTCGGCGAGGAGCTGCTTGACGTCATTTTCCGCTTCCCCGACCACGTCTGGGTGTTCCTTCACGATTTCCCCGCGCTGACCGGCAAGAACGCCGAGATGTTCCGGCAGCGCCGGCGCGCGTACGAGCGCCGGGTCGAGGCCGTGTTCGAGCAGGGAATCGAGTCTGGCGACTTCCGGCCGATGGACACCAGGCTCGCGGTTACCGCCTGGCTTGGCATGCACAACTACACGTACCTATGGCTGCGGGCGGGCGGTCACTTCTCGGTGAAGGACGTAGCCAAGTCCTTCGCCGACATCTTCGTCTGGGGCATCGCGACCCGCCAGTAGCCGCCCCGCGCT
>Ga0126381_100004158_pt1 | contig 15722 bp, 11 predicted proteins | sample PanSoiMetPlot_28_FD_96465 | JGI IMG/M metagenome (GOLD analysis project Ga0126381, IMG submission 96465) | Tropical forest soil microbial communities from Panama - MetaG Plot_28 | ecosystem: Environmental > Terrestrial > Soil > Tropical forest > Bulk soil | place: Panama | collected 2016-02-17 | reverse complement strand
GTGGAATTCCTCTGTCCGCACTGCGGTGCGCGGGACCAGAAGAACGCCCGGCGCGAGCGCACTTTGTATCATTTCACAGACGGCTTCATGCAGGATTTGCAGGGCGAAGTGACGGTTTGCCATGCTTGCAAAAAATCGCTGCGTGTTGTACCTATAGTGATGGTGCATGATCAAGAAGAAGCGCGAAGGTTTGCGGCTGTTTTTTCGGACGAGAATTTAGTCACGGCAAATTGAACGTCTTTACTAAAGGGATGCGGGGCGCTACCAGCGGCGCCCCGCGTTTGTATTTCAGGGTGCTTCTCCGCCTCGGATCGCGCATTTACATAGATCAAGCCAGGATTCATCGCGCAAAAACCGCGCCATGCGGCGGAGCACCCGCTACAGATGTCGTCGAAGGCTAGCTGGTTCTTTAGCCAAACAAAGGGCGCTCCGAACGAATGGGAGCGCCCTTAAATGCTTGTGATTTTGATTGGCGGGAATTAGTGGCGGTCGTGATCGTGGTCGTCCCAATCGCGATCATTGTGCCAGCGACGGCCGTCCTCGTCCCACCAGCGATGATTGTTGTTCCAGCAGCGCTCGCGGGCTTCGCGGAGCTCGTGGCGGGCGTGGTCGGCTTGGCGGCTATTCCAGCCGTGATGCTCGGCGGCTTCGTGCAACTTATGGTCGGCCTTGGCAATGCGCCGCTGACAACGGTCGTAGTCATCGGCGTTAGCGCGCGGTGTTGCCGCGAATGCCATTAGGCCAACCATCGCAACGGCAGCCAGCACCGTGCGTCCCAGGAACTTCTTCTCTCCCAAAGGAATAGTCATGTTCTCCATCCTCCAAAATTCCCCGGCTGGAATGGGGCGTTGGTCCCGGTCTATCAAACACGGTTGCTGGGAGAATGTAGCGGTTGCTGCCGAGAGTTGTTAAGGGAGATGGTTTGACGCGCGCTGGAGCGTCCATCTCATCGAGTTGCTTTTTGCGGCAATCAAGCCGGGATTCCTCTCGCCAGAAGCGCGCGCGATGGCGCAAAGAACCTCGCTGCGCTCGGCATGACAGAACTCCTCGTCGGTGACAGCAACCTACGACTACCCAGGTCATTCCGAGCAGCTGAAGGCGACGAGGAATCCTGGCTTGGTGTCAGCGTTGGCAATGTCCGCTGCAAATCAGTAGGCTTGCAAGAAGGGCTCGGCGTCCATGTGGTATTTTTCGAGGCCAGCGCGAATGCGGTCGAAGGCTTCATCCACGGTGTCGGCGAATTGGAGCATTTCGTACTCTTCTTCGTTGATAGTGCCCCAGCGAACCATGGCTTTCCAATTCAGGATCTCGTCCCAATACTTGCGGCCGTAAATCAAAATCAAATTGCGTTTCGGCAGCTTGCCGGTTTGCAGCAGCGTGAGCATTTCCCAAAGCTCGTCCATGGTGCCGAAGCCGCCGGGAAAAACGATGAGCGCCTTGGCGATTTGCGCGAACCAGAGTTTGCGCATGAAAAAGTATTTGAAGTTAAAGCTCAGCTCCGGACTGATGTAGGGATTGGCGAATTGTTCGTGGGGCAGCTCGATGGAAAGCCCGATAGATTTGCCTCCCGCTTCGTGAGCGCCGCGATTGGCCGCTTCCATAATTCCAGGGCCGCCGCCGGAGCAAACAACGAAGCGCCGCGGCTTGGGGCCAAGCGTTAACGCCCAACTCGTGAGTTTGTGCGAAAGTTGGCGCGCCTCCTCGTAGTAGCGCGACATTTCGAGCGAGCTTTTGGCGCTGCGCAAAGCGGCGCGGTGATGGTTGCGCTCGTCGGCTGACATCTTGCCGATTTTCGTGTTCTTGAGCCGCGTGTAACGCGCTTGCGCGGTTTCATGTGATTCGATGCGCGCAGAACCGAACATTACGATGGTGTCGCCGATGCCCTCGTTCTTGAGCTGCACAAGAGGATGAATGTATTCAGTCATAATGCGAATCGGCCGCGCCGGGACGCTGCTGAGGAACTTCTGGTCTTCGTAAGCAACTTTGGGCGCGTGCTGCGGCTTCAATTTTTTGCCGTCGGGCATGTGTCAGCTCTCCAGAAAAGATGAACTTTGATTGTAGGGATTCCAGGGCGCTTGCGGCAACGTCTTCCCGCAATCCTGCGTCGAATTGAGTACACTGCCTGAGAGGAAACGCCCTATCAAGCGAGCGGGACATCTAAGGAATTGTATGAACTGGATGAAACGACAGGGATGGCGATGGATGGGGCTGCTGCTGGCGCTGCTATTCGCAGCGACGCGGCTGGCCGCTCAGGCGCCCATAGGGCCGCTTCCGCCAAAACCGGGTGTTGCGGTGCAGCAGCCTCCCAAGAACGAGATCAAAGTGCAGGTAGCGCTGGTGACCACGCCGGTCACGGTGCGCGATTCGCGCGGCGAGATGGTGCATGACCTGGAAGCAAAAGATTTTCGCGTAGCTGATCAAGGAGTGGCGCAGAAGATCTCTCATTTCGACTTGGGGGGCGACCCGATTTCGCTCGTGATTCTGGTCGAGACGAGTTCGCGTATCGAGGCGCTCGCTCCAGAGATTCGCAAGACCGGCATTCTCTTCACAGAAACCGTCATGGGGCCGACGGGAGAGGCCGCAGTGGTGGGCTTTAATGATGCGGTGGACAAGCTTGAGGATTTCACCAACAACGCGGACCAGATCGAAAATGCGATTACCAATCTGCGTGTCGGAACTTCTGGTTTGAAGTTGTATGACGCGATGGCCGTTGGCGTGGAAATGCTCACCAGCCGGCCGCAAGCAACGGCCGAGAAACCGGGACGGCGGCGCGTGCTGCTGATTCTTTCCGAGGGCGTCGACGATGGTAGCGAGAAGAAACTAGGTGAAGTGCTGCGAGCGGCGCAGCTCGCGAACGTGACGATTTACAGCGTGGGACTCTCTACGACGCGCGCGGAGTTGCAAGCCAAGCCCAAGGCTCCAGAGCGGCCCAATCTGCCCGTGGGCACGATCCCACCGCCGCCTGGTGTTCCGGCAACGCCGACCTACGAAGACAACTACCGCTATGGCGGTGCCGACTTGATGGGGGCGGTAGTTTGGTTGGTCGAGCACATTCACGATCAGGTGAAGGGTAATCCTCTAGCGTTGGCAGCGGCGGCTACGGGTGGGGCGCAGCTTCCCACATTCAAAGACCGCTCCATTGAGAACGCCATCGACGAGATTGGCGGCGAGCTTCACTCGCAGTACACCATCAGCTACACGCCCACGGACGGCGATGTGACCGGCTACCACGAAATTAAAGTGTCAGTGATTCGCAACGATGCGAAGAACCTGAAGATTCGCACCCGGCCGGGATACTACCTCGCGCCGCCGGAAAGCTGATCGCCTGGTCTCTCCTGTGCGCGCCAACGTTTCTGCAAGTGATAGAAAGGCAGACTGCCCGACACGATCCAGCCGATGGGCATAAGTTGGCTCCACCCACGGTAATCGTTACTCCACAGTGCCATGCATGCTTGGCACCGGATGGCCGCCCCCACCACAACCGACCACCCTAGGTATCTGGTTCGGGTCAGAGGTCGATTGCGCCTTTCTAGGCGATCTCGCTCGCGTTCGAATGCAGGACGCCCTGTCGCCCAAACATAAAGTAAGTCCTGAACGTAAAGATACGCCGCCCGGAGAACGATGGAACCTGCGATAGTCAGCACACGAATTTTGATTTCATAGCTCACGGAAACCTACGCGATTTGCTTCCAGAAGGTACCGTCGCGGGAAGTGAGGAGTGCGTCCTTGCCGGCATTCCAGCGCAGGAAATGCGGCGTGTGCAGGTGTTCGGTGTGCGCGTCGCGGCTGGCCCAGACTTCGTGGAGCAGAAAGCCTCCCGGCGGATCCGCGGCGCGGTGCAGTTCGTAGGAAATGCAGCCTTCCTCTTTTCGCGTCGGGCCGATCAGGGCGCGCAGTTCGGCCTCGAGCAGGATTTCCTGGCCTTCGCGCGGGCGCAAAATGACGATCAGCGTGACGGCATTTTTCGGCAGTTTTCCGGCGGACGCAGCTTTCTTGCGCGACTTGGCTCGGGCGGACTTTCTTGGCTTCGCTTTGCGCTTCGGCATGGTGGCGGGGATTGTAGCGCAATTGGCTGGCCGTGCAAGTCATACGTTGAGCGCGAGCGGTTTATCGAGAATTTTAACGCCCCTCTCATCGAGTCGCGAGTGCGCGCGAAATCAAGCCGGGATTCCTCGGGCCAACAGCGCCCTCGGAATGAGAGCGATAAGGGTGCGACGAGCTTAGAGTTTGCTCGTGCGAGCCGTTTGGTCATTCCGAGGAGTGAGGCGACGAGGATTTCTGCGCCCTCGAGCGGTTTTCGCGCGATGAATCCTGGCCTGGTCGCCCGGACGCGGGACACCAGGTGCGGAGCGAAAGCAACAGAGAAACGCGCCTGCCCACCTCCGGCAGGCTATAAAGCGCGCCCCTAAATCCCGGGTGGGCGACACCCAGACTACGGAGCCGTGTCTTTGCGGCCGGCGTGCAAGTTATCGAAGTTTAGGATGGTGTTCAGCACCATCGAGTAGGTTCCCCAGGTTTCGCCGCGGTAGACGGGATTGATGGAGAACAGCACGACGTGGCCTTTGCCCGCAGGAGCGTCCACGACAGCGGGATGCTGGGCGATTTCGTCGCCGCCTTCGACCAAACCGGAAATCAGCAGGTCCTTGTTATCCGCGTAGCGGAAAATCACGCGCGGGCGGTCTGTCGGAGGAATCACGCGGAAGCCGTTGCGCTTCTGCTCGTCCATCACCGGCGGTAACTCCCAGATTTCGGACTTTGGCTCTTCGGGAGCTTCCACGCCGACGCGGCCGACGTCGAAGTCCGGATCGTCCAGGCTGCCGCGGCCTGTGGGACGCGCGCGCATTTCGGGGCCAAGGCGGCGACGGCCGCGCTGACCCGCGATGCTGCTGAGCGAGAAGATCGGTCCGTTATCGCAGTACGCGGCGCCCTTTTCGTCGTAGCCGTAGGCGATGGGGCTGGCCTCATCCACAAGGCGCGTTCCGACGACCGAGCCGACAATTTTCATTTTGTTCCCGTTTTGCGCGCTGATGCCGTCGGCAAATCCGAGGGCCAGCGCAAGAGACGAGGTATCGGTGGCGGTCACGAGCACGCCGCCCTTCTGCACAAATTCCTGCAGGCGAGCAACTCCTTCCCATCCCAGGCCCGGGCGCAGGTCGTCGGTCGAGTCGTTCTTGCCAACGAGATTCGGCGTTTCCGGCGTGTTTTTCCATGGCAGCGGATTTCCCCAGTTCGTGGGAACACCGTTGACCACTGGATTTACGCCAGCGTTGAAGCCAACGGGAGGAAAGAGAATCACGTCATATTTCGCGTTGAGGTCGGGAATTTTCGCGATGGCTTGCGTGCTCATGTAGTCGTAAGGAATCGCCAGCTTGTCGAGCGCCTGGCGCCACCAGCCTTCGGTTTGTGTACTGAGCCAGGTGTGGATGAAGGCGATGCGCGCGGCTCGAACCGGATGCGTCTTCACACTGGGCGCTGGGCTGAGGGAAGCAACTTGCACGCCAAGTTCTGTGGCCGTGCGATCGAGGTCGGCGCGATTGACGTTCCGAATGACAAACGAGCCGCGATTGAACTTTTTCCCGCCGCCCTCGAATGGCTCTTCGGCGGCTTCGATGCCCGCATCTTTCAACTTATAGCGCAGCGTCGCGAGCGCGGGCTCCCCATTGTTGTTGATGGCGAACACGGTGCCGTCGCCCTTGACGCCGCCCGGTGCGCGAACTTCGGTGACGCGGTCCATCGGCACGTCGAGAACTTTTGTGTCGGTCACTCGCGTGACTTGCACATGAAAGAGTTCGCCGAAGGTCCAGCCGGTATCGTCGTAAGGAGTTTTTTGCGGATCGTCCGGGCTCCAGTATTGATGATCCAGCAAGGCATCCGCGATGCGCGAATACGGCTGGTCCATGCGAACGACGTAGCTGCCCGCAGGAAATTCGCGGGTGGTTGGAGCCGCCGGCTCGGCCTTTTCGTCTTTGTCCCTCCTGCCTTTGCCGGAATCTTTCGACTTCTTCACCGGCAGCGTCACCGTGAAGGCGGACTTCGCACGCGAAATTTCCACCGCTTGCTTTTGCAACACTTGCAACAGTTCCGCCTGCAAACCGGGCCGGGGATCGTCCGCGGATAGAACGTAGGCGGCGGGGCCTTCTTCGGAAGGCTTGCTAATCGAGCGCTTGGCCTTTAGATAAAAGTTCTTCAGGAACATGCGCTTGTTTTCGTTGAAAAAATGCAGGGAGGTGAGCAGGGCGGTCTCTTCGTAATTGTTATTGTCGCGCTGCGACCAGAGCACTTTGGGAAGTGGTGGATTCTGGCGGTACCAGGTGCGCGCGTACTCTTCGGGCTGGAGCGTGCGCACCTCGGTGTCCGCTCCACCATTGCCAAACGTTTCGTAGAGGCGGCTGATGCCGTTGTGCATCGCTGCGATGAACATCAAATAGCCTGGCGACCAGGTGTCGAAATCGCCGTGAGTGAAAACGCCGGGCATCCCGAATTTCGTCATCGCCGAAACGTTGTTCCAGCCGATGATTTGCCATTCGTCGGCGAGAATGGGATCGATCCACGCGTTGTAGGGCTCGTCACCGATGGTGTTGTCATAGAGATAAGGTACGGACTCGTGGAGATCGTGCAGCACCTGCGCTTTCCAGTTGACGTACGTGTTCAGAACATTTTCGGTGAGCTTCAGCGTGACGCCCATGGCATCGCGGTTGTTGTCGTGCGCCACGTATTTGCCCCAGTAGACCAGCCAGGGAAAAAACTGCTTCGGGTGCGCGAGGTGCCATTTGTAGATGTCCACCATGCGATCGCGGCCGTCCACTTCGACGACTGGAGTGATCAGCGTGATGGTGCCGTCGCGAATTTCCTTGATGTACGGGCTGTCATCCACGGCGAGGCGGTAGGCCAGCTCCATGAGCGCGGTGGGAGCGCCGGTTTCGGGAGAATGGATTGTGCCGGTGATGTAATAGATGGGCACGGCTTGCGCGACGAGTTTGTCAGCTTCGGCGTCATCTAGTTTGATGGTGCGGGGATCGGCAAGCTTGGCCAGGCGCGCGCGGTTTTCTTCGACGCTCTTGATATTTTCTTCCGAGGACACCGCGACGGCGATCATCTCGCGGCCCTCTTCGGTCTTGCCGATGGAGAAGACCTTCACCCGCGGCGTCGCTTTCTCCAGCAGGCGCATGTATTTGTACACGTCTTCCGCATAGGGAAGGATTCCCGGCGCCCCGGAGACGTCGCCGAGAACCGCTTGCGGCGTCGGCACGTTTTTCGACGCTGGCAGATAGTCCACGAGCGGCGAAGTGAAGAACGGCTGCGTCGTGTATTTGTGGATTTTTTCCGTGTAGGCCGCATCCACGGGCTGTTTAGGATCGCGCGCGGGCGCGGTTTCGCCGTCGGGCCAAGCAGGAGCGGTCGCGACACACAGAAATGCAAACGCAAAAGCCAATCGCTTCATGGAAGTCATTTTTCATCCTCAAAACGCAGCGGCGCGATTCTACCGCACCTTGGCGCGCAGCGCAGGTGAAGCCTAATCGACCGGCAGAAAGGTCAAGCAGACCGGCGAGGGCACCTCCACAGAGTCTCCCGTCGGCGTGAGCGCGCCAGTTTTCTGGTCGACGCGAAACAGGACGATTTTGTCGGAAAGCTGGTCCTCTGCGAGAAGAAAGTTGCCGGAGGGATCGACGGCGAAGTGACGAGGCTCTTTGCCTTCGATGGAGAAATCGCCTGCAGCGGTGAGCTTTCCCGTTGCGGGATCGATATGAAACAGCGCGATCGATTCGTGACCACGATTCGACGTGTACAAGAATTTGCCGTTCGGATGCATGACGATTTCCGCCGCATCGTTACGTCCGGAAAATCCTTTGGGCAGCGCGGAGATCGTTTGTATGGCGCGATACTTCTCGCGCGCGTCATTCGCGAAAACTGTGACGCTAGACTGGACTTCACCGAGGACATACATGAATTCGCCTTCGCGGGAAAACGCAACGTGACGCGGACCGGCACCGGGAGGCAGGGGAGCTGAAAATGCGTCCGGCTGCTTTGCATCGGGACTTACAAGCTTGCCTCTCGCTGAATCAAATTTGTAAATTAAGATTTTGTCCAGACCCAGGTCGGACACGTAGGCGTAGCGATTGCCTGCCGAGGTCTCGATCCAGTGCGCGTGGGGCCCTTCCTGGCGCTCCTTGTTGGGGCCAAGCGTGCCTTGGTCGCGGACATTGGCGGTGGCGGCGCGGAGCTTGCCGTCGGGGCCGATGGGAAACACGACGACATTGCCCGAGGTATAGTTCGCGACCAAAACGTACTTGCCGGTGCGATCAAACGACAAGTAGCAGGGATCTTCGCCCAGCGCGGGCACCTGATTCAGCAGCGTAAGCTTGCCGCTATGCGCATCGAGGGAAAATGCACTCACCATGCTGTTCTTTCCAGCTTCGTTCACCGAGTACAGAAACTTGCCGGTAGGATGAATCGCCACCCAAGAAGGGTCCTGCGTCTCCGCCGCGACGCCAGAGGGCGTCAGTTTTCCCGAGTTGGCATCGTAGCGAAACGAGTAGATGCCTTTGCTCGCGGTCTTCGTGGTGTAGGTTCCGACGTAGACGCGGTAGGTTTTCTCTAGCGGCCTGCCTTGACTGCGAGCGGCGGCAGTCAAGCCAAGCGGCACAACGAGAAGAATCAGGACGGAAAATGCTGGGCGCAGGTGCTTCATGGCGCCGCACAGTGTAGCACTGAGTGTTCTACTTCTCAGACCGAATGGTGCTCTTTATTTTGTCTTTCACCAACGCAACCAGCTCGTCGCCCTTTGGTCCGTATACACGCGGTTCTGTCACCCTGGACTGTGGCTCCCCTAGCTTGAATCCACCGAGAAACTTCTCCGTGTAGGGAAAGGTTACATCCTCCGCATGGCCTTCACGATCTTCCAGGCAAACGTAAAGGGCTTCTGTTTTTTTTCCGTTGGCTTTGTCGGTGAACCTGACATCCAGCGCCATGCCCACGGCAATGAAGTTCTGTTCCTGATCTTGTTGGCGCAAGGCGTTGACGAGAAACCCCATTTGATGGCGATTACTGGCACCCGGGATCTCAAACATTATCACGCACGTTAGATGGAACTTGCCATCGGGATACATTCCCGCGATGAAGGCTTGGCCCTCCTCCTTTTTCTTCTTCATCTGCACAAACGATCCCGTCAGAAGAGCACAAACCCGATTCATGTTTTCCGTAACCACGCCCCAGCTCCGGACACCTCTTTCAGGGTAGCGTAATCAGGTTGGTCTAATTCTTGGGCTGAAATGTACGTAGCCAAGAGGTAAGCAGGTTCGTCGTGTCCAGAGCAGCGGCCTCGCCCACTCAGAAACGAAAGCCGATTCCGAAGCCAAGCACGGGACCAACGCGAGTTCCGAGTGGTCCCGTTGGCCCAGGAGGTATCACGATCGCTGGCGGAGGCGGAGGAAGCAGCGTTGCGTTTCCATAAGGCACAATGAGCGCGCCCAACTCCAATCGAAAAACCAGATTGCGGTCCCAGGGCCTGGCACCGAAATATCTTTCAAGGGTGCCTCCCACATCGAAGGCCGGGAAGGTATTGCGGCTGAGCAATGAAGTCCCATTTCCGGCGTCGTAGTGCGTGAACCCTCCGCGAGCGTGCAAGAAAAATCCAGAACTTGCAACCCGCTGCCCGGCACGCACGCCAACGAGAAAGCTGGTTTGCGAAGATGGAGAGCCGGTAGATACATTATTTGGTCCGAGGCTCAGTTGGGAATCGAGCGCCAAATGCTCGTTGAAGTTGTAATGAAACCTCACGCCAAGGCCGCCTGCATCGGTGACACTATCGATGCGCGCAATTTCAAACTGTAAACCTAGCTCATACCGCGGCACTTCCGAGTCGTAGTATCGTTGGGCAGAGAGCCGCGGTGGAATTCCGCATAAAAGAATAGCGAGCAATAAGACTCTGCGCATGAGTCACCCCGGCACAAACGGCGTTCAGGCGCAGGCGAGAGCAAACCAGGTTCCCTCGCTAAGTCACTGAAAATACACAGCAAGAGATGGGGCCGACCCGCTCGCAGAGCATGGAAGAGGCGACAAACGCAGCCTTTTGCCGACAAATACCTAACGGCGAAGCTGCCTACTTCTTCTCTTCTTCGTTTTCTTCCTGAAGGACGGCGGCGGCGGCCACGGAATCGTCTTCATCCAACCTCAGCAGTCGCACGCCTTGCGTGGAGCGGCCCGCTTCGCGAATTTCGTTCGCGTGCACGCGGATCACTTTCCCGTTGTGCGTGATGATCATCACGTCGGACTCTTCGGTCACTTGCAGAGCAGCGACGACTGAGCCGTTGCGGTCGGTGGTCTTCATGTTGACCACGCCTTTGCCGCCGCGCGAAGTGATGCGGTATTCGGCGAGGGCCGTGCGCTTGCCGTAGCCCTTTTCCGCCACGGTGAGCATCAGCGTCGTAAGCGAGTCTTTGATCTGCTCGTTCTCAAGTTCCTCGAGATCCTGCGTCGCGGTGTTGTGCTCCTTGGCGATGATTTCAAAATCGGGCTGGACCGCATCCATGCTGACGACGTAGTCGTCCTTGTCGAGATCCATGCCGTTTACGCCGCCGGCGTTGCGACCCATCGGCCGCACTTCGGTTTCGCGGAAGAGAATCGCCTGACCCTCGTGGCTCGCGAGGAAAATCATCTGCTTGCCGTCGGTAAGCTTCGCGCCAATCATTTCGTCTTTGGCTTCCAGGTTGATGGCGATGATGCCGCTCGGCCGCGGATTCGAGAATTCCGTGAGCGCGGACTTTTTCACCGTGCCGCTGCGCGTGGCGAAGAAGACGTACTTGCCTTCTTCTTCCAGGTTGCGCGCCTGCACGATGGCGCTGAGTTTTTCGTCTTCCTGGAAACGCACCAGGCTCGAAATCGCTTTGCCTCGCGTGGCGGCCGCGGCTTCGGGAATCTCGTACACTTTGAGCCAATATACGCGGCCCTTCGTCGTAAACAGAAGAATGTAGCTGTGCGCCGACGCGATGAAGAGATGCTCGACGAAGTCTTCTTCCTTGGTGCGCGCGCCGATGCGGCCCTTTCCGCCGCGCGATTGGTGGCGGTAAATCTCCACGGGCGTTCGCTTGACATAACCGGCATGGCTCACGGTAATCAGCATGTCCGTGTCGGCGATCAAGTCTTCGAGCTTGATCTCGTCGACCTTGTCCACGATTTGCGTGCGCCGGTCGTCGCCGTAATCTTTCTGAACTTCCTTGAGCTCACCGGTGATCACCGCCTTCAGTCTTTTTTCGCTGGCAAGAATTTCTTCCAGTTCGACGATGCGGTCGCGAATGGTCTTCAATTCCTTGAGGATTTCGTCGACGGAGAGCTGCGTCAGCCGATGTAACTGCAATTCGAGAATGGCGTCCACTTGAACGGGCGTGAGGCCGCCGGTGACGGCGCGCGCGGTTTCGCCTTCGATGCCGCCGAGCTCGTACTTCCTGCCGTCCAGCTTGACGCCGGTGATCTTGCGCGACTTCCCGTTTTCCGTGATGGTGACGTCTTGCTCGGAGAAGAAGCTGAGCAGGTTTTGCTTGGCGTCGGCGCGGCTGCCCGATCCACGGATGATTCGAATCACGTCATCAAGGTGGTCGAGCGCGACCTGGTAGCCAACCAAAATGTGCTCGCGTTCGCGGGCTTTGCGCAAGTCGTAGCGCGTGCGCCGCAGCACCACGTCGCGGCGATGCTCGATGAACAGGCGAATGAATTCGAGCAGACCCATTTCCTTCGGCTGCCCGCCAGCGATGGCCAGCAGGATCATGCCGAACGATTCCTGCATCTGCGTGTGCTTGTAGAGATTGTTCAGGATGAGCTGCGATTCTTCGCCGCGCTTCAGTTCGACGACGATGCGCATGCCTTCGCGGTCGCTTTCATCACGCACGTCGGCGATGCCGTCAATCTTCTTGTTCTGCGCAAGTTCTGCAATGCGCTTGATGAGCGTCGCCTTGTTCACCTGGTAGGGAATTTCGGTGATGACGATGTTCTCACGGTCCTTGGCGACTTCCTCGATGGCGGCTTTCGCGCGCATCGTGAAGCTGCCACGCCCGGCTTTGTACGCCGCTTCGATGCCTTCACGGCCAGCGATGTAGCCGCCGGTCGGAAAGTCCGGTCCGGGCACGAGCTTCATTACTTCCTTGAGCGTCACCTCAGGCTTTTCGATCATCAGCACGGTGGCGTCAATGATTTCGCGCAAGTTGTGCGGGGGAATGTTCGTGGCCATGCCGACGGCGATGCCGCTCGCGCCGTTGATCAAAAGGTTTGGCACGCGTGTGGGGAGAACCGTTGGCTCTTTTTCGGTTTCGTCGAAGTTCGGTGTGAAATCGACGGTTTCTTTCTCGATGTCGGCGAGGAGTTCTTCGGCGATTCGCGCCAGGCGCGCCTCGGTGTACCGCATCGCCGCGGGCATGTCGCCATCGACCGAGCCGAAGTTGCCCTGTCCATCCACCAGCGGATAGCGCATGTTGAAGTCCTGCGCCATTCGAACCAAGGCGTCGTAGACCGGCGTGTCACCATGGGGATGATACTTGCCGAGGACTTCGCCCACGATCTTCGCGCATTTGCGATACGGCCGCGTTGAAGTCAAGCCCAATTCGTACATACCGAAGAGAATGCGGCGGTGCACGGGCTTCAGCCCGTCGCGCACATCCGGCAGCGCGCGTCCGATGATCACGCTCATCGAGTAGTCGAGATAGGACTTCTTCATCTCGGCTTCGATGTCCACCGGAATCAGGATCGATTGATTTTGTTCGTCTGGCATGTGTCCTCGTGACTTTCTAATTCCTATAGCTCATCCCTTCGGGGATGAGGATTTTCTTTCAGAGACAAGCCCTCAGGCCTGAAGGCCTGAGCTACAATTTCTTTGCGGCGTCGAGCGCGTAGGCCTTCACGATGTCGAAGGCATCGGCTGCATTCGTGAAGCGCCGCGCTGCGAACTCCGCTTCCATCCCGCGCAAGAAGGCTTCGCGTTCGTCTTCGCTCGCAAATTCAATCGCCACGCCGCGCTCATGGTCCGGCGCGTCGGTCGGCGTTAGGCGAAAATCGCTGACGCTTAATCCGCCTAGGCCTGGCAACGTGCTCCAGCCTAATTGATACATCATGGCTGCTTCGGCGCTCGAGGCCGCAGGAAATAAAAGACGGCCAGCGCCACGGCCAAAATGATGGAAATCCCCACAATGTTGGCGGTCAAAGTCAGCCGGTACGTCTCCGCTGCTGATGGGTCCGAAAACCGAACCGCGTGCCAGTCTCGAAATGCGCCATAAGTGCTTGGCAAACGAAACCCCGCCACGCCGACTGCCGCCAGCAGCAAGCCCCAACGGATGGCGTCTCGAATCGATCTGGGGTCAGTTTCGGCCATCAGCTTCGGGCCGCGAAAATTTCAAATGTCATCAGATATCCAGGTTCACGACTTCGAGCGCATTGTCCTCGATGAACTTGCGCCGCGCTTCGACGTTTTCGCCCATCAGCGTGGTGAAAATATCTTCGGCCGCCACTGCGTCTTCGAGTTTCACCTTGAGCAGCGTGCGCGTGTCCGCATTCATCGTGGTTTCCCACAATTGCGCAGGATTCATCTCACCGAGCCCCTTGAACCGCGTAATGGTGAAATCTTTCTTCGCGTCCTCCATTACGTAGCGCAGCACGTCCTGCGCTTTTTCCTTGGTGGTCTTGTCGCCATTGCGCGAAATCGTGAAGGGCGGTTTGTTGAACTCCTCCACCTGCTTCGCCAGCGCGCGCAGGCGTTTGTATTCCGCCGTGGAAGCCAGCGCCCAGTTGATTTTCTGGTTGTGCGGCGCGCCAAACTGGATTTCGTACAAGCTATGCTCCTCATCAAAAGTGATCTTGCCTTCGAGTTTCAGCTTGGCCTTGTCTATCTCTTTCAGCAGGTTGTCGAGTGACTTTTTCTCCTCGAACTCCGCTTTCTTGTCCAAACCGCTCTCCGCCAGCACTTCCACGAGCCCCGTGTCTCGCAAGCGGCGGCTGAGTTTCGCGGCCATGGCGTCATATTCCTGCACGTTCAGCAGGAACGTGGTCAGCCCAGCGCCCTGCAGCGTCACGCCTTCCTTGGCCTTGACGACGTGGTCTTCGGTGGCGCGCTTCATCAATTCGCGCGCGAAGTCGCGCTCGTCGCGGATGTACTTCTCGCTCTTCCCGCGCTTCACGCGATAGAGCGGCGGCTGCGCGATGAAAATGTGCTCCCGGTCGATCAGCTCTTTCATGTGCCGGAAGAAAAACGTCAGCAGCAGCGTGCGAATGTGCGAGCCGTCCACATCCGCATCGGTCATCAAAATGATTTTGTGATAGCGCAGCTTGCCGGCATCGAAATCGTCCTTGCCGATGCCGGTGCCCAGAGCGGTAATGATCGCGCGAATTTCTTCATGGCCCAGCATCTTGTCGTAACGTGCTTTTTCGACGTTGAGGATTTTCCCTTTCAGCGGCAGGATCGCCTGGTACTTACGGTCGCGCCCCTGCTTCGCCGAGCCGCCCGCCGATTCGCCCTCGACGACGAACAATTCGCAGCGCGATGGATCGCGCTCCTGGCAGTCGGCAAGTTTTCCCGGCAGACCGCTCGAATCCATCGCCGACTTGCGCCGGGTCAGTTCGCGGGCCTTGCGTGCCGCTTCGCGCGCGCGCGCCGCATCAATGCACTTGCTGATGATGCGCCGCGCCACGGTCGAATGCTTGTCAAACCACTCGCCGAGCTTCTCGTTCACAAGCTGTTCGACGTCGCCCTTGATGTCGCTGTTGAGCTTGCCCTTGGTCTGCCCTTCAAATTGCGGCTGGGGGAGGCGCACGCTGACCACCGCGACCAGTCCTTCGCGCACATCATCGCCGGTGATCGTGACTTCGTCCTTTTGTTCTTTGAGCATGCCCGCGGACGAAGCGAAACTGTTGATGGAGCGCGTGAGCGCAGAACGAAAGCCGGAGAGGTGCGTGCCGCCGTCCACGGTGTTGATGGTGTTCGCGAAAGCAAACACGTTTTCGCCGTACGAATCGTTGTATTGCAGCGCGATTTCGATCTCTACGTTCCCGCGCTTGCCTTCCATGTAGATTGGCGAATCGTGCAGCGTGGATTTGCCGCGATTCAGATGCTTTACAAATTCCGCGATGCCGCCGGTAAAACGGAACTCCGTGCTCTTCTCCGTACGCTCGTCGGTCAGCGTAATCTTCAGCCCTTTGTTTAGGAATGCGTACTCACGCAGGCGCGTCGCGAGGGTGTCGTAACTATAGACCGTTTTGTCAAAGATGCTGGGGTCAGGATGGAAGGTAACTTTCGTGCCGGTTTTGCGCGTCTTGCCGGTTTGCTTGAGCTGCGAGGTGGGCTTGCCTTTTTCGTAGCTTTGTTCCCACACCGAACCGTCACGCTGAATTTCGAGCTCCAGCCAATCCGAAAGCGCGTTCACCACGGAAACGCCGACGCCGTGCAAACCGCCCGAAACTTTATACGTTTCGCTGTCGAATTTTCCGCCAGCGTGCAGCACCGTCATCACGACTTCCGCCGCTGGACGCTTTTCTGTCTGATGCATATCCACGGGAATGCCGCGGCCGTTGTCCACCACCGTCACAGACTCGTCAGCGTGCACGGTCACATTAATTTCATCCGCGTAGCCAGCCATCGCTTCGTCAACAGAGTTGTCCACCACTTCCCAAACCAGATGGTGCAGTCCCATTTCTCCGGTCGACCCGATATACATAGCGGGACGCAGCCGCACCGCTTCGAGACCGCC
>Ga0126381_100004157_pt1 | contig 15726 bp, 20 predicted proteins | sample PanSoiMetPlot_28_FD_96465 | JGI IMG/M metagenome (GOLD analysis project Ga0126381, IMG submission 96465) | Tropical forest soil microbial communities from Panama - MetaG Plot_28 | ecosystem: Environmental > Terrestrial > Soil > Tropical forest > Bulk soil | place: Panama | collected 2016-02-17 | reverse complement strand
CTCCAAGCAGAAGCGCCGGGAGTCCAAAGAGGCACGCCAGGAACGTCAGGCCACCGAACGAGCCGAGGCCAGGGACAAGGAAGCCTGGGACGCCCGCCCTTGGCCCAAGCACTTCAAGAAGAACGGGCGCGACATCGAACTGGAGATGTTCCCCATCGGCTCCCTGGCGAAGGCCCTGCACCGCGACTCGGTCACCGTGCGCGCCTGGATCCGCAAGGGCTGGTTGCCCAAGGCGCAGTTTCAGACCAAGGCGGTCATCGGGAGCCGAGGCAACGCGGGACGACGTCTGTGGACCCGCGCCCAGATCGAAGGAATCGTCACCATTGCCACAGAGGAGGGACTGCTGAACGACAACCCACCACGCATCCAACGAACGAGGTTCACCGAGAGGGTCATGGCTGCCTGGAAGGGATGGCTGTGAAGCTCTCCAAGAACGTCCGGTACCTGATACGCATCCGTGACTACGAGACGGCCCACATCGAGGTGGGCGCAGAGATCAGCCACCATGACCTCGGCTTCACTGACGAAGAATGGGCACATCTCCGGGATCCGACGAGGACAACGGTACGAGATCCCAACAAAGTCCGCGACCGCTACGTCGAGAGCATGCACGCCTTGCTCAACGAGGAAGTGGACCGCATCGCCCGAGAGGAAATGACGGTCATCTCCGGTTGGTCCGAGATCAGCCCGAACCTCGCTGAGGACTACCTATCTGTAGAACCACCACCTGCAACCATGCAAAGGAAACCCCATGCCACGAAGACTGGTCCGAAGCCCGCGTCAGGCCGAGGAGTACGAAGAGGAGCAACCGCGCCGACTGCAGCGTCAGGGTAGTGACCGCAAGAAGAGCGCCGACGACGACAGCGACTTGGCCGTAGCCAAGGGCTGGTCGGGCTGGCAGCGCACCAAGGCCAACGCACCGTCGAAGTTCTCCAAGCTCTTCAAGGTGCCCGACGAGGAACAGATCATCATGTTCTTGGAGGACGATCCCTATGCGTCCTTCCTCCAGCACTGGTGTGACTGGGTACCTCGGGGCCAGAAGATGAGCTACATCTGCTCCCAAGACAACTGCCCCCTGGACGATGTCGACACTGCCACAGCACGAGTCCGCTTCAACATCCTTGCCTTCAGCGACGTGCCCGTTCACTGGACCTACGAGTGCGGAGCCATCATCACCAACACCCTGGACGAGTACGCCAAGAAGGAATCGCTGTCCGGTCGTTACTTCGCCATCTCCATGGTGGGCGACAAGACGAGGCGCACCCAGATCCGCCCGGTGAAGACCAGGGACCTGGAGGAGGACTGGGAGATCACGCCGTTGACCGAAGAAGAGATCCGCCGGTACGACTCCAAGCTGTGGGATGCCTCGTCCCTGGAGACCTCCACCCGAGAGGAACTCCAGGAGATCGCGGACATGGCAACCGGCGACTGATCGAGTGGCGATGCGCTTGTCCGACACTGGCGCTCGTCCCTCCTGGGGGGAGCTGGGACTGAGTGTGGCCTGGCTCCCCCCTCCCCATTGTCATGAACCTCACCACTAAAACCGTCAGCAACGTCGAGGACCTCAAACATCTCGTCGCGGACTATGAGCGATTCGATGCCTTCGCCTTCGACATCGAAACACACGCCAACCGCAAGGTGAGGTCCATGGATGCTCTAGTCACCTTGCCGAAGGGAACGTCGCGTACAGCGTCGGCAAGGTGCCCGTCATGTCTGCGAGAGCTACCGGCACGACGCCGTGTGTGGTGTTCCGATGAGTGTCGAGATGCAGCTAAGAAGGACAAGCCTGCGCTCGACATCATGACCAACCGGGTGTGGTCCATCTCTCTGGCGGGGCCGGGACGCTGCGATGTCATCCCCTGCGGACATCCCGACCCTCGGTTCCAGTTACATCGTGCTGATGTCTTCGCCGCCCTGGAGCCACTGTTCTTCTCCGACCGGCGCAAGATCAACCAGAACGTCGGCTTCGATCTGCTCTCCATCGCCCAGCACTACGACGGGACGATCCCGCCCCCGCCCTACGCCGACACCATGATGCTGGTGTTCCTACTGAACGAGAACCTGTGGGAGTACAACCTGGGGAAGCTCTCAGCGCGGTATCTGGGCTACGTCTACTCCGAGAAGCTGGGCCAGGAGGCGTACAACGCCGACTTTGAGAAGGCGATCCGGTACTCGATCATCGACGCCAAGATGGCCTGGATGCTCTGGTGGAAGCTCAGCCCGAGGATCAAGCGCCTAGGCGGTCTCTTCGACCTAGAGATGGACGTGCTGGGCGTACTCATGCAGATGCGCCGCACCGGGGCCTACGTCGACATCGAGGAGTTCCGTCGCCTATGGCCCGAGCTAAAGCGCCAGCGCGACAAAGCGGAAGCGACTGCCAAGGCCCTCATTGGAGACGACTGGCCCGACGACTACGAGATCAACCTGCGCTCGACACAGAAGCTCGCCCGGTACTTCTACGACGTCAAGGGTCTGCGCTGTCCCCGGCTGACCGACAAGGGGAGCCGGTCAGTCGACGCCGCCAGCCTGGCCGTGCTCGCCAAGAGGAGTCCGGTGGCCCAGGCGATCTTGGAGTACCGCGAGATCCTGAAGCTGCTGTCCACCTACATCGCCGGGTATATCCCCCACGTCGATTCCGACTCGCGCATCCGGGCGAGCTTCAACCAGGCGCGTGCCAAGACGGGACGGCTGTCATGTTCGGACCCGAACCTGCAGAACATCCCGGCCCGCCACAAGGAGACCTTTGAGGCCACCATGGTGCGCCGCCTGTTCGTGGCCCCGCCGGGCATGGTGCTCATTGTCGCTGATTACAGCCAGATCGAGCTGCGGATCCTGGCCCACCAAACGAGGGACCCCAAGCTCCTCAGTGCGTATCGGACGGGCCTCGACCTGCACACCCAGACAGCGTCACTGATCTGGCGCACCGCTCTCGACAAGGTCACCTCCGAACAGCGCTCCATCGCCAAGAACTGCAACTTCAACTTCGCCTTTGAGGGCGGGCCGCAGCGGGTGATGGAGATGTCGGGGATCCCCAAGGGCGAGGCTCAAGCCGTCTACGACGCCTGGCATCGGGCCTACCCCGGCGTGAAGAAGTGGGCCAAGAGGGTCAAACGGTTCTGCTGGGACAACGGCTACGTCGAGACGCTGTACGGGCGCAAGCGTCGGTTGCCCGAGATCAAGTCAGCGGACTGGGCCGAGCGTGGCTACGCCGAGCGCCAGGCCGTGAACCATCCGATCCAGGGCACCGCCGCCGACATCGCCAAGATCGCAATCGTCCAAGTCCACACGGCTCTCTGTGACTTCACAGCGCATCTCACGCTTCAAGTGCATGACGAGTTCGTGATCGAGGTGGCCGAGGACGAAGTGGGCGAAGTCTTACCGTTGGTCCAGAGGGCGATGGAGGACATCAAACTGGGTTCCCGCCCAGTACTCGACGTCCCTCTGGAGGTCAACATCAACGTGGGTACTGACTGGGCGGCGTGCAAATGAGCGACGTGAGCTGGTGGGAGCGACATCTCGGTGGCGGGAACCGACAGCCACCCCCACCAACCCCTTCCCAGGGTTACGGACCAGCGGTGCGGTGGCAACCCCAATATCCACCGACCGCACCTCCGTCACAACAACCAGTCGAAACACCGGCAGAAGACACCGCCTACAACCGTGTCCGAGCACAGGGTTACAACTCCAAGAAGCCCGCCAATGTCGGCAGGGTGGGGGAGTGTCCCCAGTGTGGTGGGTCCAACTTCTTCCGGCGGCGCTGGGCGCACATGGAAGCCGCCCCGCTCTGCACCGACTGTGGCTACAACGGTGAGCTGTTTGAGCAGTCGGGCACCATGCTCAACGCGGTAGGGATGTCCAGCTCCGGGCCGGTGGCATTCGCACGCACCGACAACCCAGATGCCGCACCTCACTTCGGTGTCGACCCATCGGTGCCCCAGGACTTCAGCTGGTCAGCTGTCAGATAGGAGAAGCCGTGTCGTACGAAATCGAAATCATAGAAGATTTGGAACTCTTTCCTGGAGAGCGAGATCTGCTCTGCCCCGCATGTGGTTTTGAGTACACCCACATTGATCAGGTCGAGGTGTCTACGGCGAGCGGTCAGATAATGACGATCCTCTGTACTGGGGAGGACGAGAACAGTCGTATGACGACAAAGCTAGAACCCACTGAAGCCCCGGTTAATCGAAGCAGCAGACGACATTCATTTGCCTTGGTAGGGACATGCGAGGGATGTACTCGCACGTTCACCTTGTCATTCACACAACACAAAGGTGTGACTGAGGTTCATGTTGCTACGACAAAGGAGTGAACCATGCCAGGAGGTAAGGACCCCGGTCCATCCATCAAGAAGCCCGACAGCTACGAGAGCCTGAAGGAGAAGGGGTTCTCCAAGAGCAAGGCTGCCGCCATCTCCAACGCCCAGGCCCAGGGCAAGGGTCGGCGGCACGCCATGGGTGTCGAGGGCGCGAAGACCCGTGAGGGCAAGGGCAAGGCCATGACCAAGAAGGGCGAGGCCCACCCTCAGAAGGCGACGCGCAACTACAACAAGAAGGGCAACCGTTGAGGTACAGCGACATCCAGATCGGTCTGCGCCCTGGCGAAGAACCCGAGAAGAAAGCCGGTGTCGATCACCGAAGTGTGGGCGTCCGATTGTGGGAAGCAACGGCGCGCCTGGAGTGGTGTCGACTGTGCCTCAAGCAAGACACAGTCGACGCCATGGACCTGAACGACCGTGTGCCACCGCCCGACGAGTTCGACCCGAACGCCAGCAAGAACCTGGCCGGTTCACTGCCGAGCTGGGCACGCCAGCAAGGACTGGTGAAGGACAGCGGACGGTCGTACCGGCCATCCACGCCGGGACGCAAGTCCATGCGGATCGTGATCTGGGAGGTCATCATCCCCCAGGGAAGATCCAAGGCGGCACGGCTGGTCCAGCAACTGGAACGCAAAGTCGATGAGCTGCAACGCGAGAGAGGAGAAAGCGATGGCAACCAAGAAGAAAGAACCGTTCGGCGGTAAGCAGGCCAAGCCGTTCGGCAAGAAGGGCGACGACGAGGACGACAAGAAGAAGGCCCCGGCCAAGAAGACCGCCAAGAAGAAGTGACCAAAGCAGACCAGCGCCACGACATCACCGAGGTGATGGCGGAGATCAACAAGGAGTTCGGCCCAGAGACTGTCGTGTGGGGGAGCGAAATCCGTTTCTTCGACATCCCTCGCATCGGCAGCGGGTCCCTCGCTCTCGACACCGCTCTCGGTGGCGGCTGGACGGTCAACGCATGGCACGAGATCTACGGCGACGAGTCCTCGGGCAAGACGACGATCATCCTCAAGACCATCGCCACCCAGCAGGCCAAGGACCCCAACTGGTCGGTGTTCTGGATCGCGGCGGAAGAGTTCGTCCCGGACTGGGCGCGAGAGCTGGGCTGTGACGTCGACCGCATCGTGGTGATGCAGACCAACGTCATGGAGGAGGCGACCGACGCCGCCATCCGGGTACTGGAGACCCGCACGGTCGACGCTTTGGTGATCGACTCCCTCCCTGCTCTGTCCCCGATCAGTGAGTCCGAGGGCACCATGGACGACACCCAGGTCGGCCTGGTGCCCCGGCTCATGGGCAAGTTCTTCCGCAAGGCGTACACGGCGATGAAGCGCTCTCTGGTCGAGGTCGACCGGCCCGTCACCTGCTTCATGGTCAACCAGTGGCGGGAGAAGATCGGTTTCATGTTCGGGGACCCTCGGACCACGCCAGGGGGTCGGGCCAAGAACTACTGGTACACCACCAGAGTCGAGCTGAAGCGTGACGACTGGATCACCGAGGGGGAGAAGCGCAACCAGCGCAAGGTCGGGATCTCCATCAAATGCCTGATCAAAAAGAACAAGAGCTACCCCCCAGAACGCGTCGCTGCCTTCGATTTTTTCTTCGACCACAACGAGCTTGGCATCCCTCCGGGCAACTACGACCCGGCCAAGGAGTTGGTGACCATGGCGCTGTATTACGAAGTCGTTACAGCCAAGGGGGCCTACTACCACTACGGCGAGGAGTCCTGGCACGGTCGCAGTGCCGTGGAGGAGCAGATCCGCAGCGACCCATCATTGCAAGAAGCCCTGCGTAGTGCTGTACTGGCCGTCGTAGCGAAGGGCCGGGGCGTGGAGAGTCGACCCTCCAAACGTCTCGCCAGGACGAAGAAGTGACCGACGACCGCCTGTCGAGGTCCAGGCGGCAAGAGCGCAAGGGGATGCAGCGCTTTGGTGGCGTACCAAACCCCCGATCAGGTGCCAGGTGGGACCGTAAGAACGACGGTCGGACAACGTGGGAGCTGGTTGAGTTCAAGCGCACCGACAACCGGAAATCGATCACCCTCAAGTACGACGATCTCCATGCGCTACGGCTCCACGCAGTGGTCGAGCTACGAGTCCCTGTTCTGGGTTTTGAACTCGCTGGAGAGCACTTCGTGGTCCTCACCGAGAACGACTATCACCAACTGGTTGAGAGTCGACGCAGTCTTCCCGAACGTGGTGGAGCGCGCCCGCCCCGACTGGTTCGCCGGGGCCAAGTGTCTGGGGGCCTGCGCCCACAGCAACGACAACCTGTTCTACGCCGACCACCAGCACAACGGACAGGTGAACGAGGCAAAGTCGGTATGCCTCGGAACACACCCCGACCACCCAGGCCGCTGCCCGGTTCTCGACCAGTGTCTCGACTACGCACTAGAGAACGGCGAGAAGTGGGGCGTCTGGGGCGGGTGCAGCGAAAGGGAGCGCCGCCAGATCAAACGGGCAAGGCATCGTGAAGCAGCTCTCAACGCGGGCAACATCATCCCTATCGACCAAGCGACGCCCGGTCATCGACGCAAACTTGCGCGCACTGCTGGCGACGTCAAAACGAGAGACCCGGCTCCTTGGCGACATTCAAAGAGCCTTATTGTCGAGTGGCGACGACGGCGAACGCAGGAACGATGTGCTGCATCCCTCGGAGATCTCTCACTCGGACTGGTGTCCGAGGGCTAGTTACTACCGCCTGGCGGGACTGACACCCGTCAAGGAAACGCCAGTCACGCACTGGCAGATGCGGATGATCTTCGATGAGGGCAAGGAGATCCACCGCAAGTGGCAGAGCCGTATCTGGGACCTGGGGCGGCTCGCCGGTCAGTTCATCTGCATGGACTGTAAGCACGAATGGTTCGCCACAGCCCCTGACCGCTGCGAAAAATGTGGAGCCTCAAGAGGATTCCTGATCTACGCCGAGGTGCCGCTCAACTGTGACAGCCTGCACATGGCTGGGCAGGCCGACGGTCTCGACCGCGACACCGCCGTCATCGAGATCAAGTCCGTCGGTGTCAACACGCTTCGGTTTGAGGCACCTCATCTGATCAAGGACAACACCTACAAGTTCAACGTCAACGGCAAGAACCGGGAGTTCCTTGACTATGACGGTCTGTGGGACTCCATACGTGTTCCCTTCCCTTCGCACATCCGTCAGGCGCACCTCTACAGCTTCATGGGAGCGCCCGAGACCGAGATCTTCCTCTACGAATGCAAGTGGAACCAGCGGGTCAAAGAGATGGTGGTCAAGTACCGGGAGGAACGCATCGCTGACCGGCTGGAGTCGTGCCGTCAGATCGTGTCGGGTCTTGAGAATGGCAGCATCCCGGACTGCCCGTTTGACGGGTGTTCAGACTGTCAACGATACGAGAGGAGCGGACGTGAACCCCGCAAAAGAATCCTCGTCCGTCGCTCCACGGCGGCTCAAGCGGCAGCCGCGGAGTCTGCACGAAACGGCGGAGTGGGCCAAGGCGGTCCACGGCGTCAAGCGCGGCGTCTATCAAGACCTGGGGATCGAGGAGCCTGAGCACCCGCAGTACGGCATACCCAAGCTGGAGATCGGCCTGGATGAGCTGCCCGATCCCGAACTGATGGCTCTCTTCGTTCAGCTCACCAGGTGGACCGACTACCTGCAGAACCAGACGGCCATCGAGGAGATCCGGGAACGCTATGCCGACGCCGAGGTCCGCAGGCTGGAGGGTCTGTACATGACGGCCAACAAACCCGAGCGTGTGTCAGAAGCAGTGACCTGGGTGCGCGCTCAGATGGAACTCGACCCGGAGGTGCAAAGAGCCAGAGACGTCCTGAGAGTCGTGTACTCCCGTAGGAAGCTCAAGGCAATGCTCTTTGAATCCACCGAGCGCGATGCCGCCGTCGTGAGCCGGGAGCTGACCCGGCGTACTGACACCAGATCTCCGGGATACCGACGAGCAGATAGAGGAGCGCCGTGACCATCCACCAGTACGTTGAGAACGAAGACGGTCCTGAATGCACTTGTGGCATGCCCACGGTGGTCAAGATGGTCGATGGCGGAGCAGGCGCGTTGTGCCTCTTCCACACAGCTGAAGCCGGTGCCTTTTTTCGGCTGCCGGAGATGACCGAGAAGAACTGGGAACGCTGCAAGGCGGGTGACGTCTGGCCCGTATTAGAGGAAGAAGATGCCTAGCGCAGTGACCGGACCCCCGGAAACCCCAGCAACTGACATCTACGTCGGAATCGACCCAGGGTCGACCAACTGCGCCCTGGTGGCGTGGAGTCCGACCAAGGGGCTGATCAGCTTCTGGAAGCCCAAGGGCAAGATGCCGACCGGGGTGGAACGGCTCTACCGGCTGAGGCTGGGCATCACGAGTCAATTGATCGCGATCCAGAAAGCGGGCCGGATCGCCGGGATCGCCATGGAGGCATACTCCATGGCCGAGCAGTACGGCCAGCATGCATCGGGTGAGGTCGGGGGTGTCATCAAGCTGACCGTCCTGCTCCACTTCGGTGCCACGACCGTCGGCTATCCGGTACTCGTGGCTCCCCAGCAGCTCAAAAAGTTCGCCACCGGCAATGGCAACTCCAAAAAGGAGTTGATCACTAAGGAGGTGCTCAAGCGCTGGGGTGAGGACTTCAACGACTCCAACGTGGCTGAGGCGTACGTCCTCGCCAGAATGGCTCATGCCGTCGACACCAGGCCCGAGATGCCACTTTTCCAGACCGAGGTGGTCGACAAGCTCCAGGGCCGTACCGAGCGCCTGATCGACATACCGCGTCGACGGCTCGTGCGTGTGGGTGGTCGGGGGGCTGCATGAGGCCCGACCTAGCATCGTGACATGGCAGATCAGCGCAAGGTAGGCCACGCAATCCGCCGCCGAATGGGTGCCGCTCCCAGTCACATGGAGATGGCTGAGAGAGCCGCCGGTAACTGGGGTGGCTATCCACCAAGCGGCGCGGCTGCGCTGGCCCAAGCAGAAGCAACAGCAAGAGGAAACGTGTCCATCCCTTCGACAGGAGGTCGTTCTATGGGATCGCCTGGACACATCAAGGGAGTACCGGATGTCTACGAGACCGGCAGCGACACCTATGGACGTGGAGAGAGTCCACTCTCAGGTGACAACGCTGCCTTCGCTTCCGGGGTATCGGCTGGTGTCCAAGCCGAGCCACACCCACCACGCACCCGTGGCGGGCCGGAGTTGGCGAACGCCAGGCTGTCGGTATCACCCTCGATGAAGATGCCGGAGCAGTCTCCGGTGCCCACCCAGGGTGGGGGCCGGGTCGTGCCGTCTCAAACCAGCCGTCAGGGTTCCTTCGCTCAAGGACAGCAAGGGGCCTACGGTGGCTAACGGCAGGGGCGGAACCTGGGGACCAGGGCCAGCACCGACCAACATCGGTCAGGGCAGCTACGAGTACCCCCAGCATGTGCTCAAGGAGCCGCACGGGCCGACCTACGACATGGTCGTCTCAGAAAAAGACTCCTCGACTCATGACCCCCAGGACCCACATTTTCTGGGACAGCTCATGCCCGTCGCCCACTCTCGTTCGGAAGAGGTACGGAGTTTCTTCGACGCCCAGAACATCTTGGGGTAACCCATGCCACTGTTCGGCTCCGCCGAGGAGCACGCTGCCAACCCGCCCGAGAGCTGGGAGGTCGCCAAGGTCCATGACGCCCCACCCATCTGGCATCTGAGACCCAAAGGAGCCGAGTACCCACTTGAGAGCTACTCGACCAAGAAGGCGGCAGAGGCAGACAGGGTAGAAGGGCACTGGGTGCGCGAGTACCACCGCGACAGCGACTGGTACGCCGGGAAGCCCCAGCCTGGCATCAAGCCACACCCCAACCCACGGCCCGACCTCTTCCACGACCGTCGAGGAGAGCGCGATGCCTAGAGGCACCTTCACGCCGTGGCAGTTCCTCCCGCCGTATAACTACGGAGCACCGGGGAACGCCAACACCGCCGGAGGCGGCGGTGGCATGGGGCCGTACTTCCGCGACGCCATGGACGCACGTCGCAGCGCCTGGAACCGTACGCCCGAAGCCATGTACCCAGACGGGTACCTGGGCACGATCAACTCCCGCCGGGGCGACCGGCTGCTCGACAACCTCAAGACCCGGCAGAACCAGCGGTCCTACGTCCGCGGTGTCCACAAGGGTGAGGTCATTGATCCGTCCGACTATTTCTTCCCTGGACCGCTGCAGCCAACCGATGGGATCCAGCGTCAGGAAGCAGCTGTTCCCTTCGACACCATGTGGCTGAACCAGCGCAACGCTCCGAAGTACAACCTGCTGCCGCAGTACACCCCGAAGCAGACCGCCATGCAGGGGGCGACCTCAGGTATCGGGCGCACCACGCAGCTCCGCAGACTCGCCCCACCCTGGAGATAACGGCGATGCCTAAACGAATCCAGAACCAAGGAGCAGATGAAGCAGCACAGATGTACAGAGCACATCAAGCTCTAAACCAGAAGCAATTCAGCCCCGAAGTCCAGAACCGAGGATCCACAGAACAAAAGCCAGGACGATTTGAAAGAGTCCTTATGGGCGCATTGAAGATGTTTGGCGGCGATGCTCCAGTACACCCGACGAGAGGCGAGTTCTGGTACATGGACCCCGGTCATCCGATCTCCCGCTACGAACCCTGGAGGTGACAGTGGCAAGTCAGATACCAGGCGCATCCAGAAGAGCATCAGAGTGGAGTCAAATACAGCGTCAAAGCCAATCTCAGACAACGCAAACCCCGCGCCAGTCACAGCCCCGGCGTGAACCAATCAGTGGGGAACCGGTTCAGCAGCCGACATTTTCGCGTCGCGGACACCTCAGTGCCTTGCTCAATACGAATGTGAGCAGTCCTCAGTTCCAAACCCACCCGGTCATCCAGGCAATCCATCAGGGAGTCAGGGACCACACACGCTCTCAGTACTTCCGCCGTTACGGGTTCGGTGCCGCCATGCGTTACACCCTCGGCATGGAGCAGACGCCGTCACACCTCAACGACTACATGAACACCCGCTTTCGCAACCAACACGGCATCCACCCAGGCCCTAGATACGGCGTCACCCACGAGTCCGGAGAACTAGGGACACCACATCGCAACTACTACTCCATGACCCCAGAAGAGCGGGCGGAGCCGTGGGACTCACCGCATCCGGGCGTGTCGTAATGGGCGTACTCGATGAGTTCTTTCCCTTCGACCTCGGTCACGGCAACCCGGCCAACACAGCTCGTTGGCGGAAGATGGCGTCGGAGTGGCAGAACGACGGTGTTCTCTATCAATACCTGAACCAACTGAACGCCACCCTGTCCGGGACCACCATCACCGTGAATACCGGTGGCGTCTACATCCACGGTTACTACGGAGAGGTTCAAAACTCACAGTCCATTACAGGAGTCGGGACAAACGGGACCGTCGTCGCCGGAGTCGATTTCAATGCTCAGCAGATCTCGATCTACTACCGCGACGGCGTGGTGAGCTACGGATCGAACCCGACCACCAACTACGAGCAGAGCGCCAACAAGTGGGAGATCCCTCTCTGGTTGGTCAACGGAACCATCCTTTGGGATGTCCGTACCAGAATCCTCCCAGGTTCTCCATTGGGCTGGAACACGACGTACGCAGGCAGTCTGCAGATGTGCGGTGGTCAGCCGACGAGCCAACAGATCGACCTCATGCCCATATGGGTGCCCTTCAACTGTTACGCCGAGGTCCGCTCTGAGATCAGTCTGAACTTCACCGATGCCAGCCAGCTCCAGAATGTGCAGTGCCAGTTGACGTACCAGTACGGCCAAGCCGACGCCCAGCTCGCCTCAAATGTGGTGACACCGGCCATTCCGGGGGGAGGTCCAGCGGGCCAATCCGACACCAGAGGTGTGGCGATATCGGGGAGCCTACTCATGACTCAAGGAAGGAAGACCGTGGGATGGCAACTGACAGCGAGCACTCTGACGACGGGGCCAGCGATCAAAGTACCGGTGGGGATGTTGGCAGTAAAGGTGTTGAGCATGGGGGCGATGCATTAGAAGAAGGCCCGCTCCTCCTCGACTACCGAGACGGCAAGCTCTTCAAACGCGACACTGATGAGGAGTATGTGTTCACGGAAGAAGCTGAAGAATGACCATCGTTGACAACTATTTCCCCTTCGACACAGGGCCAGGGTCCACTGCCACCGCCGCCCGGTGGCGGCTCATGGCTCGTGTGTGGCAAGGCTCCGGTGTCATAGCGAACTACTTGAACAATATGAATCCCACAATCGTGGGATCCGTGGTCACAATCGACACTGGTGCGGTGTGGATCGACGGCTACTACGGCGAGATCGGCTCTCCCAAGACGGTGACCGTCACCGGCAGTCAGGTGGTTGTGGCCCGGATGGATCCAGTAGCTCGACAGATCCTCCTGACATCTGTGACGACTCTGACCCAGACCCTGACTGGCATCTACGAGGTGCCCATCGCCAGAGTGACGTCCGGAGCGATCACCGACATCCGCCAGTTCGCCAGTGGGGGAGGCGCAGTACTACCCGGCCTCATGATGGAGCACGGTGGGGGGGCCGCACCACTGGGGTGGTTGCTCTGTAACGGAGCTTCGTACCTCCGCACTGACTTCCCTGGCCTCTTCGCCGCCATTGGCACCACCTGGGGAGCAGCGGACAGCACACACTTCAGCGTGCCAGACATCCGCGGTCGAGTAACCCTTGGTGCTGGGGGTGGCACAGGACTGACCAACCGAGTGTTGGCTGCGAGGGGGGGAGAGGAGAACCACACTCTCACCAACGCCGAAAACGGCTATCACAACCACGGTGGGAACTCCACCACTGAGAGCGCGTACCACCAGCACTCAACGACGAGCAGCAACTACGGAGTCGCTGTTTCATTGGGTTCAAGTGTGGGTCTCCAGCCTGGCGCTCCGAACCAGGCGACCTTTGCTCTCAACCAAACGACCGGCAACCAGAACGTCCTCCACGTCCATGGCATCAACGCCGAAGGCGGAAGTCCACACAACAACATGCAGCCCTTCGTTGTCGTGACCAAGGTGATCAAGACGTGACCTTCCTCGTCCCGGCCAACTTTCGCCAGCTTCCTCCGACCTGGGAGATGTCCCAGCCCTTCAGCATTGACGGAGCAGCGGAAGTCGCCTACGACACAGACCCGGCGGTCTGGACGCGCAACCACATCCTGGCTGTGCTCCTCACCAGTCCTGGCGAGCGCGTCATGCGCCCGACGTATGGGGCCGGGATCTTCCGTTTCGTCTGGGAGAACGATGATCCGCTCAGGGAGCAACAGATCATCAGTGCGGTACAGACGGCTGTAGCTACCTGGGAACCGAACATCACACTCAACTCGATCAAGTTCATCCAGCAACCAGACTTCTCTGGCATCGTGAACCTCGACATCGAGTTCTCGGTCGGCGCACCGCCCACCGTCTACAGCATCACGATCAGCTTGGGAGGCCAAGGTGTCGAGGTTCCGATCCCGGCTCTCCCCGCAACTACGACATGAGCATCGCGCCCGTATCCCTGGGAACGATCTCCGATGTGGTCCCCACCGGGATCAACGTCCCTCCCATCGACTACACCAGCCGGGACTACGCCGCACTCGTCAACGACCTGCTCACCTTGATCCCCTCGTACCTGCCCGAATGGACCGACCGCTCACCGGGCGACTTCGGGATTGTGCTCATCGAGCTGTTCGCCTACATGGGCGACATCCTGAACTTCTACAGCGACCGCATCGCCAACGAGTCGTTCATCGCTACAGCTCAACAGCGACAGTCGGTGCTCAACATCGCCAACCTGCTCGATTACACCCCACATGGCAACGTGTCGGCAACGACCCAGCTGCAGTTCACCATCTCCCAGCCGTCAGCTCCGGTCTTCATCCCGAAGAACGCGACCCAGGTCGCCACCCTGGGAGTCAACCCCATTGTCTTTGAAACGTCACAGGACCTGTGGATCTTCGGAGATGGCATCACGCATACAACCACAGTCACCTCCAACGGAGCGGTGAACCAACAGGTCGTCCTTCAAGCCGCTGATCCCAATCCTCCTCACATGCCCTGGTACAACTTCACTGGTGGGGGCGGCAACCAGACAGTTGTGGTGAACGGAGTCACCTGGTCACTCGCCCCAGGCAACAGTCTTGTCGGTCAGGCCGCGACTGCCACGATGTACACGGTCCTTCAGGGCAACATCATCACCTTCGGCGGCGGTACTACGGGAAACCCTGGGGCCATCCCTGCGAATGGTGTCACCATTGCCGTGACCTACCAGCCTGCCGCACCCCAGACGTACCAGGCATTGGTGCCAGCCCTCAACGGTCTCTCGACCCTGGGAGAAACCATCGGCATCTCTGACGGCGCACCCGGCCAGAGCTACTCCTTGTTCAACAGCCCGGTGGTCGACGGCAGTGTGGTCATCTACGTCGATGAAGGGTCAGGACCCCTGAAGTGGACGTACTTCCAGCGGATCGTGGACGCCCTCGCGAGTGATCCCGCCTACACCCTGAGTACCGATGGCAACAACGTGGTGTCAGTGACCTTCGGGGACGGTGTCACCGGACAAGTACCGACAGCGGGGGCAAAGATCACCGCCGACTACATGGTGGGCGGAGGCTCCACCGGCAACGTGGCGGCGAACACTCTGACCCAGCCGGGACCGAATGCCTGGCCGCAGGGCGTCATCTCGGCCACGAACCCAAACCCTGCATCAGGGGGAGCCGACGCCGAGACACTCGACCACATCCGCATTCATGCGCCACTGTCGATCACAGCGATCAACCGGGCCGTGACCCTCGATGACTTCGCCGCCCTGGCGCTGAATATCCCCAGCATCGCCAAAGCCTCGGCCATGTCGACGGCCTACAACGCAGTGGACGTTTTTATCCACCCGGCGGGCGACTTCTTCGGCTTCGGCAACAACCCGACCACCACCGTCGCCGCTCTGAACGCTGCGGTCGGTGCTCTGGCCCCTGCCCTAACCAACTCGTCGTACACCGGCTACTTCGATGACAAGAAAATGGTGACCACCTCAGTCGTCGTCATCCCGCCGCAGTACCAAAACGGAGCAGTGAGGTCGACCGGGTATGTCCCCTGCAACGTGACCGCGACCGTCCAGGTTCTCCCCCAGTACCAAACTGCTGCGGTGCAGTCGGCAGTGATCGCCGCCGTTAAGAGTCTTTTCCTGTTCTCTGTGGTCGACTTCGGGTACCGCGTCAGCCTGTCAAGCGTGTACCACGCCATCATGAATGTCGAGGGCGTCGACTACGTCAACGTCAATGCCCTCTACCGCAACGAGGTCGCCGTCTCCACTGGCGACATCGTGTGCGCCTCCTTTGAGATCCCGCAGGCATACCAGATCAGCATCACTGCAAACGGAGGTCTGAGCTTCTAATGGCGGCGACCTTCCCCGTAGCCCTCAAGGTCTTCAACACCT
>Ga0126381_100004156_pt1 | contig 15726 bp, 15 predicted proteins | sample PanSoiMetPlot_28_FD_96465 | JGI IMG/M metagenome (GOLD analysis project Ga0126381, IMG submission 96465) | Tropical forest soil microbial communities from Panama - MetaG Plot_28 | ecosystem: Environmental > Terrestrial > Soil > Tropical forest > Bulk soil | place: Panama | collected 2016-02-17 | reverse complement strand
CGAGCGCGATGACGATCAAATCCTCGTGGGCGTGCCTGGGTGCCGACGCGGCCTCGACGGCGAGCGCCGCATGCAGCCGCCGTTTCCACGCGTCGAGATCGCTCAGACGTTTCTCGGCCGGTGCGGATCCTTCATCGGCGATGTCGTCCGCGACGCGTGCGTAAGCGTACACGGCCGCGATGTGCGGCCGCATGGTCTTCGGCAGCAGCCACGACGCGACCGGAAAGTTCTCGTAATGTTCACGCGCCAGCGCCTCGCACGCGGCATACGCGCTGGCGAGCGAATCGTCAGTCGGCAGTCGTCAGTCCTCAGTCGGCATTCTAATGCGTGACCTCGTCGCCGGCCTCGTCGCAATCCTGCTCCTCTTCGCCGCGCTCCGGCTGGCCGATACGCTGCAGCGCATGCGCCGGCGCCGGCAGCGCGCCTTCGACTCCGAGCGCGCGCTCGGGCGGGCGATCGTCGCCGAGATCCCTTCGAACGACGGCCTGGTGCTGTTCAGCGAGGACGACGTCCGTTTCCATTACGGCGACACGTCAATCGACAAGGACCTCATCGTCGCCGTGCGCGTGTTGATCAACGGAGCGCCGATCGCCGCGTACGTGTCGAGCCGTCATGCGACCGATCGCGCGCGTCCGCAGCCCACCAGCTTCGAGGATCACCCGGAAGGAATCGCCCGCGATCGCTGGGACGTCGCCGTCGAAACGCTCGTCGGGACGACGCTAGTCGAATGTGGCGCGATTCGCGAGCGCGTGTCGCAGGAACTGGCGCGAGCGGTGTTCGACGCGGTGAAAGCCGATCTCGAGCGACGGGATCACCACTCGTCTTCAGGAACGCCGCCGCGGTGATTCGCGACGCGCGCGAGCACGAACAGCAGGTCCGACAGCCGGTTCACGTACCGCACGAGCACGGCGTCGACGGGCGGCTGCAACGCGACAATGCGCCGCTCGGCGCGGCGGCAGACAGTGCGCGCGACGTGCAACGCGGCGCCCGCGGGCGTGCCACCGGCGAGGATGAAGCGGCGCAGCGGAGGCAACTCGGTTTCGAGCTGATCGATCAACTGCTCCAGCCGCGTGACGTCGGCGTCGCTGATGATCGCCTTGGCCACGCGCGTTGCGATTTTGTCCGCCGGATCGGCGAGCTGCGCACCCAGCGCGAAGAGATCGCGCTGAAGGTGAACGACGACCTCGTCGGCGAGCGCGGGGTCGAGACCGGATGCGCGGGCGAGACCCAGCCAGGCGTTGGTCTCGTCGACCTCGCCGTACGCATCGACGCGCGGGTCGTCCTTGCCGACGCGCGTGCCGTCGAAGAGCGACGTCTCGCCGGTATCGCCCGTTCGCGTGTAAATTTTCACCGATCGAGTATATGTCGAAGCTTTTGATCCCGTCGCCGCCCGAGCGGCGCCGATTCCGTGCGCGGCTCTTGACGTGGTATCGCCGTCACGGCCGCGATCTACCGTGGCGGCGCACCGACGACCCGTATCACATCCTCGTCTCGGAGATCATGCTGCAGCAGACGCAGGTCGATCGCGTCATGCCGAAGTACGAAGAGTGGCTGCGGAAGTTTCCAACACTGCGCGCGCTCGCGACGGCGCCGGAGCGAGACGTCACCGAGACATGGCGTCCGCTCGGCTACAACATCAGGCCGAAACGGCTCCAGTCGATTGCGCGTGAAGCGGTCGCCAACCACGGCGGCGCGCTGCCATCGGACGAGGAGACGCTGCTGTCGTTCAAGGGCATCGGCCGCTACACGGCCGGCGCGATCCGCAGCTTTGCGTTTCGCGAACGGGCCGCCATTCTCGACACGAACGTCGCGCGCGTGTTGTTTCGTGTCTTCCTCGGCGCAGGCGATCCCAAAGCACACGCGATGAAACAACACCTCTGGACCGTGTCCGAAACGCTCGTGCCGAACCGGCACGTCTACGATTTCAATCAGGCGCTGATGGACTTCGGGGCGACCGTCTGCACGGCGAGGAACCCGAAGTGCCTCGTCTGCCCGATGAAGAAGAACTGCGCGTGGCGAAAACGATCGTCGTAACGGCGGCCGTCATCGAGCGCGACGGGCGGTTCCTGGTGACTCGTCGTCAAGCCGGCGTGCACCTCGAAGGCTACTGGGAATTTCCGGGCGGTAAGCGCGATACGGGCGAGACGCTCGAAGCGTCGCTCGTGCGCGAACTGCGCGAAGAGCTCGCCGTCAGCGCCCAGGTCCGCGGCGAGATCTTCAGCGTCACGCACGCCTATCCCGATCGGTCGGTGGAGCTGCATTTCTTTTGCTGCGATCTCACCGGTGATCCGGCGCCGCAGCTTGGTCAGGAGATGCGCTGGGTGACGCGCGCGGAGATGAAGGAACTGCCGTTCCCCCCGGCTGACGAGGAGTTGATCCGCAATATCGTGTCGGGGTCCGCAGCGTCGCGGTGCACGTAGCCCATCGCAATCGGACGATTCAATCGCGGCGACATCACGGCGCTCGTCACCTGACCGACGGGTTTGTCCTCGACGTGGATCGCGGCGCCACGCTCCGGCACGACATCCCCGCCGCACGCGAGGCTGACCAGCCGCCTGGCGACACGGCCGTGACCGCGGTGCAGTACGCGGATGATGACCTCCTGACCGACGTAGCAGCCCTTCGTGAAACTGATCGCGCGCGATTCGATGCCGGCCTCGAGCGGAATCGTCTCCTCGTCCATGTCGCGATGGAACAGCGGCACACCGGCTTCGACGCGAAGAATTTCCGCGGTCTCTGCATCGAGTTCGGCGATACCGGCCGTTCGGAGCGCAGCGACGACGGCTTCGCGCTGTTCCGCCGCGACATAGAGCTCGAAACCGGCCTCGCCAACATCCGACACGCGAGTGACGATCACCGGACCCTCACCAAGCTGCGCGCGAACGTTGCCGTGCTCGGGCAAAGACAACAGTGCATCGCGCGACACGCCGGCGACCACATTCGCGGTTACATCCAGTGCCTGTGGTCCGACGATCGCGATCGCGGCGAACGTGGACGTGACATCGCCGAGTTGCACGTCCTCGCTGAAGATGAACTGGTCGAGTTTCGCGAGCAGCGTGTCTTTCACCTCGCCGAGCATCGCCAACAAGATGACATCGCCGAGTTCATACACCCACAGGTCCGCGGTCATCCGTCCCTGCGCGGTCAGATACGCGGCGTAGCAGCCGCGTCCCGCCACGAGCGCCTCGATGTCGTTGGTGAGCAGTCCCTGCAGGTACGATCGCCGGTCCGCGCCCGAGACGACGATGCGTCCGCGCGATGAGCGATTGAGCCACGCGGCCCGCTCGCGCGCCGCGGTGTATGCTGGTGACGACATGCCCTCTCGCAATTTTATGCGGGCGGCCGCGATTGCGCTCATCTGCGCTGCGCAGCCTGCGATAGCCGCGGCGCAAGACAACTTCCGCGTCTTCCTCGGCGGCTCGCCGATCGGCGGCGAGCGTGCGTCCCTCGTGCAGTCGGCCGACGGCTTTACGATCACGAGCTCCGGCCAGCTCGGCGCGCCGCTCGACGTCGTCACTCGTCAGTTGACGATCCGCTACGACCCGCAGTGGAAACCGCTCGAGGTCGCGATCGACGGGTCGATTCGCGGTCAGGTGTTCGCGATGCGCGTGGCCATCGACGGCACCGAAGCGAAGACGCACGTGTTCCAGAATGGGCAGGACGCCGACAAGACCGATACGATCGCCGCCGACGCCATCCTGCTGCCCAGTCCGTTTTTCGCCTCGTACACTGCGCTCGCCGCACGAGCGCAGACGGCAGCGCCGGGCGCAACGTTGCACGTGTTCGTTCCGGGGCAAACGAGCGTCACGATCACCGTCGGCGCGACGAGCACCGAGCAGATCCAGACGGTGAACGGCGTCGTCGTCGCCCAGCGAAAAATGCTCAAACTGCCTGTGGGCGGCGAGCAGGTCGACGGCGAGCTCTGGACCGACGGCAACGGCCGCCTCCTGCGCTTCGTCGTGCCGGCGCAGAACCTCGACGTCGTGCGCGAAGATCTGTCGTCTGTGTCGTCGCGCCTGATCACGATCTCGCGGCCGAACGACGAAGCAGTGAAGTTCGGGAGCAACGGTGTCACGCTCGCAGGAACGCTGTCGAAGCCGCCGCAGGCCGCGACCGGCAAGCTGCCGGCCGTCGTGATCGTCGGCGCGAGCGGTCAACAGGATCGCGACGGCATCGTCGCTGGCATTCCAGTCATCGGTCAGCTCGCGGATGCGCTCGCCGACGCTGGATTCCTCGTGCTGCGCTACGACAAACGCGGCGTCGGCCAGTCGGGCGGACGGCCCGGCACGGCGGGGCTCGCTGACTTTGCGGAGGATCTGCGCGCGGCAGTGCGCTACGTGTCGGACCGCAAAGACGTCGACTCGAAGCGAATTGCCGCCGTCGGCTACAGCGAAGGCGGCGCCGTTGCGCTGCTTGCGGCGGAGAGCGATAAACGCATCGCCGCCGTGGCGTTGGTCGCGGCGAACGGCGTCAGCGGGACGGAGCTCGTGCTCGCGCAGCAGCGTCACCTCCTGGATCGCATGCCATCGCTGACGCCCGAGCAGAAGCAGCAGCGCATCGAGCTGCAGCGACAAATCAACGATGCCGTCATCAGCGGCAAGGGCCTCGACAAGCTGCCGCCAAACGTCCGTGGTCAGGTAAACGATCCGGAGTTCCAGAGCCTGCTCGCGAACGATCCCGCGAAGATCGTGCCGAAGGTCAAGCAGCCGCTGTTGATCGTGCAGGGCGAGCTGGACACGCAGGTCGAGCCGTCGAATGCGAGCCGTCTCGACGAGCTCGCAAAGAGTCGGAAGAAGGACGCACAGTCCGAGCTCGTCAAGGTTCCGGGCGTCAACCATCTGCTGGTACCGGCGAAAACGGGCGAGGCCGACGAATACGCGACGCTGAAGAGCGAGCGCGTCAGCCCGGCGGTCACGGAAGCGATCAACACGTGGCTGAAAAAGACGCTGACGGCGCGCTGACGGAGGCCGCGCTCGCGCAGGCCGTCGAACACGCGCGTGGCTACGTCAGCACGCGTCGCGGGCGGCCCGTCTGGGCTTCTGCCACGGCGGATGCTTTGCGCCGGTCGCTCGGCGGTCCGCTCCCACACGCCTCCACGGCGCCGGCCGACGTCGTCGCCGCCCTCGCGGCGGCGGCTGAAGCTGGCCTGGTCACGACGACGGGTCCACGCTATTTCGGCTTCGTCACCGGCGGCGCGCTGCCGGCGGCCATGGCTGCCGATTGGCTCGCTGCCGCCTGGGATCAGAACGCTGCGCTGTACGTGATGTCGCCAGCAGCAGCGATTGTGGAAGAGATCGCTGGTGCGTGGCTGATCGAACTGCTCGGCCTGCCGGCGCACGCGAGCATCGCGTTCACGACCGGCTGCCACATGGCGAATTTCACGGCGCTCGCGGCCGCGCGTCACGAGCTGCTGCGCCGCGCTGGTTGGGACGTCGAGAAACAGGGCCTGCAGAGCGCGCCGCGGCTGACCGTCCTCGTGGGCGACGAAGTGCACGTGTCGGTCGTCGGCGCGCTGCGTCTGATCGGCATCGGATCGCAAACGCTCGTGCGCGTGGCGGCAGACGATCAGGGCCGCATGCGTGCCGAGGCGCTCGACGCCGCCCTCTCGCACATGAATGGACCCGCGATCGTCTGCGCGCAAGCGGGCAACGTCAACACCGGCGCGTTCGATCCGTTCGACGCGATCGCCGACGCGTGCGCTGGTCATGGCGCGTGGATGCACGTCGACGGCGCGTTCGGACTCTGGGCGGCGGCGAGCGATCAACTCAGACCACACGTGCGCGGCGTCAACCGAGCCGATTCGTGGGCGACCGATGCGCACAAATGGCTCAACGTGCCCTACGATTCCGGCCTCGCATTCACGTCACACCCGGAAGCGCATCGCGCCGCGATGAGCATGGACGCGTCGTATCTCGTCCGCTCCGCTGGCGAACCGCGCGAAGGCATGGACTGGACTCCGGAATCCTCTCGGCGCGCGCGCGGCCTCGCGGTCTACGCGGCGCTGCGCTCGCTGGGACGCCGCGGGCTGGAGGACATGATCGATCGCTGTTCAGCACTCGCACGACGATTCGGCGCGCGGCTTGCCAGCGATCCATCAGTGGCGATCCTCAACGACGTCGTCTTGAATCAGGCGCTCGTGCGCGTCGGCGACAGCGACGCGCGAACGGCCGACGTGCTTCGCCGCGTGCAGGACGAACGTGTGTGCTGGCTGGGCGGCACGACATGGCATGGCGTGCACGCGATACGGATCTCGGTCTCGAACTGGTCGACGACCGAGGAAGACATCGACCGATCCGCCGAATCTATTCTTCGCGCAGTGCAGCAGACGGGTTGATCGTCAGACCCTGACGCGCTGCAGTCAGGCAGGCGAACACAGCCGACGCGGCGACGACGGCAGCGACGCCTGCGATGACGATCGGATCGCGGCCGCCCACGCCGAAGAGCAGCGACGCGACAACGCCGCCGACCGCCACAGCCCCTAGTACGCCGCCCGCGATGCCGGCCGCAACGGGTGTGAGCGCCTGCCGCACGATCATCGCCACGACCTGCGACGCTTCTGCGCCCAGTGCGATGCGAATGTTCATTTCGCGGCGACGCCGCGACACGCCGTACGCCGTCGTCGCGTAAACGCCAAGTGTGGCGATGAGGAGCGCGATCGCTCCGAACGTCACGAACAGGCGCACCTGATAGCGCCTCGGCGCGACGGCCGCGTCGACCAACGTGTCGAGCAGACGCGCGTCGCCGACGGCGATATCGGGGTCGATGTCTGCAACGGCCCGGCGGACGCTCGGCAGCAGCGACTCCGGATCGACCGCAGCGCGAACGAGGAGCGTGGTCGCCGGTCGGCTGCGCCACCAGTACGGCGCGTACACCATCAGGGGCGGTGTGGCTTCGAGGGACGTGGTGTGCGCGTCGCCCACGATACCCACGACCTCGAACGCCTGTTCGCTCGGTTCACCGCGGCTGAACCGCTTCCCGAGCGCGTCGGCGCCGGGCCACAAGCGGGTCGCCGTCCGCTCGGAGATGACGACGGGTGCCGGTCGGTTCGAGTCGCGTTCATCGGCGCGAAACGAACGGCCGCGCAGCACCGGAAGACCGAGAGTCCGGAAGAATTCGGGCGCAACGAACCGGAAGTTCGCGGTCGCATGCTCGGAGCGAGGGAGGGTGTCGCCGTCGGCCGCTATGCCGTTCACCTGGCCCTGTCCGACGAGCGGCAGCATCGACGTCGTCGTCACGCTGTCGGCGCCGGGAACGGCGCGGGTTGCAGCCAGCAGGCGATCGTACGCCGCCTGCCGCGCCGGTTCGTTGGCGTAGCGGGTTGCCGGCAGCGTCAGCGGCACCGCGAGCACGCGATTCGCGTCGAAGCCGCGATCGACGCTCATCACGCGAATGAAGCTCACGCCGAGAAGCGTCGTGACGACGAGCAGCATCACCGACATGCCGACCTGCAGCGCCACGAGCGACGAGCGCGTCCGCAGCGCACCGCGATCCGATGTGAATGCCGTGCCACTCGCGCGTAACAGCGACTGCGCCGATAGACTGGCAAGTCGAGCCGCCGGAAACAGTGCCACCAGGACACCGGTGCCGAGCGAGACGGCAGCGGCAAACAGCAGCACCGTCGCGTCGAGCGTGACCTCTGCCGCGCGAGGAATCGCGATTGGCGCCGTCCGCACGAACGCGGCGACCACGACGGTTGCGAGCCACAACCCGAGCGCACCCCCGGCCATCGACAACAGCGTCTGCTCGAGGACAGCGAGCGCGATCAGGCTCGCGCGGCTGGCACCGAGCGCGGAACGAATCGCCGCTTCGCGCTGACGCGCGCTCGCTCGCGTCAGCAAGAGATTGGCGATATTCGAGCAGGCGATCAGCAACACCGCCGCGATGGCGCACATCAACAACACCAGACCGGTTCGCGCGCGGCCAACGATCGTTTCAGCGAGCGGCAGGACCGCCGCCGAGAGCGTCACCGGTTCGTGCTCTTCGCGCGTCGCGATGGCGGACACCTGCGTCTGCAAGACATCCAGCTCGGCGCGCGCGGTCCCGGGCGACACGCCCGGCTTCAACCTCGCAATCGCGTCGTTGTTGTGATCGCCGACCCAGCCGACCCTCTCGTCCGACATGCGGATCGGAACCACAACGTCGATGTCGTCGCTGAGCGCGCCGCGCATTGGTAGACGGAGCCCGGCAGGCAGGACGCCCACGACAAGACGCGGCGTACCGTCGAGCGTCAGAGTCTGACCGACGATCGAGGGATCCGCCGTGAAGCGCTGACGCCAGGCACGGTCGCTCAGCACCGCCACCCTCGCGCGATCGCCACGTTCATCGTCCGGCGTCAGCACACGACCAAATGCCGCCGACACACCGATCACATCGAACACCGACCCACTCGCATGGACGACGGTCACTTGCGTGGCGCTGCCGCGGGTTGAAAGGTTTGACGTCAGCGCGATGAGCTGCGCCATCGCGGCGAACGACGTCGCGTGCGCGCGCCAGTATTCGAAGTGGTGCTCGTTCACGTCGAGCGTCGGCGCCACGCGTGACATCTGCTGCCACACTTCGCGCAGCGACACGAGTTGCGTCGACTCCCGATATGCGAGCGGCTTCAGGAGCACGCCGTTGACGATGGAGAACACCGCGGTCGTCGCACCGATCGTCAGGGCCAGTGTGGCGACGACGGTCGCTGAATATCCCGGCGCACGCCGGAGTGATTTCAGGATGTCTCGCAGGTCGAACAACAGGCCGGGCATGCCGCGTTAGACGGATCGAAAGCCAAAAGGTTATTCGTAACGGAGCGCTTCGATCGGATCGAGGCGAGAGGCCTTCACCGCCGGCAGCAGACCGGCCACGAGACCGACCACCATCAGGATCGTGGTCGTGATGGCCACCAGCGGCACGGACATGATGAGGTGAATGTCGCTGACGCGGCTGGCGTCGTCGAGCAGCTCAGCGAGGAACGGACGCGGACTCAGCAGCCATACGAGGAAGGACGATACGGCAATGCCAACGACGCCGCCGACGAACGTCGTCGCCAGGCCTTCGAGCAGGAACTGCGTCAGGATCTCGCGCCGCTTGGCGCCGAGCGCCTTCCTGACGCCGATCTCCCGCGTCCGCTCCTCCACGTTGACGAACATGATGTTCATGATGCCGACGCCGCCGATGGCGAGCGTCAGTACCCCGATGAACGTCAGCACGATCTTCAAGCCGCCGACGATGCCGCCGATGATCTGCTGGCTCTGCTCGGAGCCGAACATGTTGAGCGCGCGTTCATCCGCCGGGTTGTAGTGATAGCGCTTCGCGATGTACTCGCGCACCTGGCGCGTCGCCTTCGGCTCCATCCACGCCGACACCGCCTGCCACACGAACGTGTTCACGTAGCGCGTGTCGGTGAGATTGCTCATCGTGGTCCACGGGATGAAGATGCAGTACTTGTCGGGTCGCTGATAGTTCGACAGTTGCACCTTCTCTTCCATGACGCCGATCACTTCAAACGGCTGCCCCTTGATGTGAATCGTCGCGCCGACGGGAGCGATGCCGCCGAACAGCTTCCGCTGCACTTCGGGTCCAATGAAGGCGACACGGCGGTGCAACCGCACGTCCTCTTCATCGAGAAAGCGTCCGCCCGGCTGGGGCTTCTCCGCGCGCATCTGACCGTAGCTCGCCGCGACACCGCGGATCAGATGGCTCGACTGCTTGTTGCCGAAAACAATCGGCGCATCGAGAAAGAACTCAGGGCTGACGTTCCGGACGAGCGGCAGCTCGCCGAGCGCGAGGACGTCGTCCGGTGTCACGCGGACGCGCTTGCCGGCGCGTTCACCGCCGGCCTGCAGGCTCGTCTGACCGGGCCATACGATGTTGGTGCCGTCCGAGAAGGCGCCTCGAAATCCGGCCGCCAGCGCCTCCTTGAAACCGTCGCCATAGGCGAGCAGCACAACCACCGACACGATGCCCCAGGCAATGCCGAGCATCGACAGCGCAGCTCGAAAGCGATGGTGATAGAGGCCGTAGAACGCCTCGATGAAGAGCTCGGTGATGCGCGTCATCGATCACATCTCGAAACGCAGCGCTTCGACCGGCGGCAAATCGGCTGCTTTGCGCGCGGGATAGGTCGACGTGACGACGCCAATCGTGACGAGCGTCGCAAGCGACAGCAGGCCCGAGGGCCAGGACAGAATCATTCCTGAGAAGCGATCGGGCAGCGGCAGCATGTTGACGAGGCGGCACAAGCCGAGCGCGACGAGCATGCCGATGCCGCCACTGAGCAGCGTCAGGAACATTCCTTCCAGGAAGAATTGACGCTGGATCGCCGTCGTCGTCGCGCCGAGCGCCTTTCGCACGCCGATCTCCCGCGTCCGTTCCTTCACCGCGATGAGCATGATGTTCATCACGCCGATGCCGCCGAGCAGCAGCGTGACGATGCCGACGAGCGTGAAGAACCACTTGATGTGGCCGATCATGCGGCCGAACATCAGCGTCTCGAGCGACGTGTCCCACATCGTCACGGCCTGCTTGTCCTGGGGGTCGAAACCGTGGCGCCTCGCGAGAATCGCGCGCACGTTGCGCTCGAGCGGCCAGTCGATGTCCTCGATCCGGCCGGTGCGCTCGTTGAGCACGCGCGGCAGATCACCGACGACGAAGTCCTTCGGCGCGACGATGATGTCCGAGAGCACGCCAGGCGCGGCGTCCTTGCGCGGCAGGTCCCGCGACATTGCGGCGAACGGCACGAAGATCTTGTTGTTGTCGGGACCGCTGTAGTTGCTGTCCTGGTTCTTCTTCCGAATTTTGCCGACGACTGTGTACGGCACTCCGCTGATCGTCATCACCTCGCCGACGATGTGTCGTTTGCCGAACAGTTGCTCCGCCATGTCGAAGCCGACGATAGCGACGCGCGACACTTGCTCTTCGTCCTGAAAGGTGAAGCTGCGGCCATACTCGAGCTCGATCGTGCGGATGTCCTGATACTGCGGCTCGATGCCGGTGATCTGCGCAGTCGCCGCGTTGTAGGCGGACTTCACCGGGACGGCGCCCCGTTGAAGCTCTGGGCTGACGACGGCGATCATCGACGACTCGGCCGCGATCGCGCGAGCGTCGTCGAGCGTCAACTGGATTTCGCGTCCTGCGCGCTCGCCGCCCGCCTGCAGACTCGTACGCCCACCCCAGATGATGCCGATGTTCTTGCCGAGCTCGCGCAGAACCTTGTCGTTGCCGCGGCGGAAGCCTTCGCCCGTGGCCGACAAGACGACGACGGAGATCATGCCCCAGAGGATCCCGAACATCGTCAGGAAGCTGCGCAGCTTGTTCGCGCGGAGGTTCTGGAACGATTGGGTGATGGCTTCGCGCATGACGCTCGGCTGAAGCCCGGCGCTACGAGGCCGTGACCACTTTGTCGCCGGTTTTCAGACCGTCGAGGATCTGGATTTTCGTGCCGTTGCCGACGCCGACTTTGATGGCGGTTTTCTTCACCCCGCTTTTCGTGCCGGGCGCCGCCACGTTGACGAACGCGTTCTTCTCCGCATCGTATGTAACAGCGGCTTCCGGAATGATCAACGCGTTCGGGTGTTCCTCGAGCACGATCTCCGCGTTGGCGGTCATGTTCGCCTTCAGCTCTTTGCCCGGATTGTCGATCGAGACTTTCACTTCGAAATTCGTGACGTTGTCCTTCTCGACACCCATCGGCGAGATCTGCGTGACGCGACCGTTGAACACCTTGTCCTTGAACGTTTCGACGCGAATGCGCGCCGTCTGTCCGAGCCGCACGCGGCCGATGTCGGCTTCGTCGACCTTGCCGCGCACGAAGACCTGATCGATGTCGCCGACGGTCATGACGAGCGTTGCGTTGGCGCCGAGATTCAGGATCGACGAAACCGGGCTGCCGATTTCAACGTCGCGCGAGAGGACCGTGCCGGTGATCGGCGCCCGCAGCGTCGCGTTCGCAAGGTCCTCGGCGGCGCGGTCGGCCGCCGCCTTCGCCTGTGCGACCTGCGCACGTGCCTCCGTCACTTTCGCCTGGCTGACCGCGAGCTGCGATTCAGCGGCATGCTTGCGGTTGTCCGCGACTTCGAGCGCGGCGTGCGCATCGTCGAGCGCGGACTGCGCGATGAGGTTCTGAGAGAACAGCGTCGTCGCCCGGTCGTAGGCACGCCGCGCGAAGGCGGCGTCAGGGCCCTCCGCCTCGACCTGGTTCTTCTTGAGCTGTGCTTCGGCGCCTTCGAGCGACGCGCGTGCCGCCTGCAGGTTGGCTTCGGCACCGCGCAGCGCGGCCGCGAGTTGTTCCCTGTCGAGTTCGACGAGGACGTCTCCTTCTTTGATCGGCTGGTCGACGTCGACGTTCAGGACTTTGATGATCCCGTTCGCCTTCGATTTGATCTCAACCTTCGTGATCGGTTCGATTTTGCCGGTGGCGACGACCGACTTCACCATCGTGCCGACTTCCACAGCCGCGAGCTTCGAGGGATCCACATCCGGCGCCGCGCCGTTCAGCGTTGCGAGTCCGGCCGCGCCGCCGACGACGAGCAGCGCGACACCGATACCGATGTACAGACTCTTCCGCGATTTTCCGGAACTCATGACAACTCTTGACGAGATCCGAACGGGCGAAGTTCAGCGGCCTGTTAAGATTAGGCGCCCATGTGGATTCTGCAGAGCGAGGACACGACCTTTCGCCTTCGGCCCGGCGCGGTGAAGACCGTCGGCCGCGCGCCTCGGGCCGATTTCATCGTCGATGCGGCGCTGGTTTCACGGCTGCATTGCCGGCTCACTGCGGGTGACGACAACGTCGAAGTGGTCGATTTGAAGAGCACGAACGGGACGTACGTCAACGGCAAACGTGTGGCGAAAGCGCATCTGGCGAATGGCGACCGCCTGCGCGTCGGCCGCGTGGAGCTGCAGATTCAACGGCAGGCCTAAAGGGGCTGTGCGGCTACGCGTTGATCAAGAACGGATTGGTCGTTCGTTCGCGTCCGATCGTCGTCGTCGGTCCGTGACCCGAGTAGACGATGGCATCGTCGCCAAAGGCAAACAAGACCGAGCGAATGGATCCAATGAGCGTGTCGTAGTCGCCGCCCGGCAGATCCGTCCGCCCGATCGATCCCGAGAACAACGTGTCGCCGACGAAGAGGTCCTTCGCGGCTTGACCTTTCGGTGCGATGGCTAGACAGACGCCGCCAGGGCAGTGTCCCGGCGTGTGGTGCGGGCGCGCCTCGAGGTCGCCAAACGAGATCGCCTGACCTGGCGTGTAGAAGATGTCGATGGGCGGCTGCGGTTCGACGCGCAAGCCGAACGAGGCCCCCTGTTGGACGACGCGCTCGTAGAGAAAGAGGTCGTCTTTGTGCAAATAGACCGGGACGCCTAGCGCCCGTTTCGCAGCGGCGACACCGGTGATGTGGTCGAGATGGGCATGTGTCAGCAGGATATGACGGATGCTGAGCTGCTTCTCGGTCGCAAATGCCAGCAGGTCCTCGACGCCGTCGCCTGGGTCGATCACGACCGCTTCTCGCGTCCGCTCGCAGCCGACGACGTAACCGTTCTGAACGAAAGGACCAGCGGCCTGTCCCTCAATTATCATGATCGACCGATGATCTTAGCTGTTCTCGACGACCTGATGTTCACGTCGAAAATCAAGACGGCGGCCTCGCAACTCGGCGCCACCGTCAGCTTCGCACGCTCGAAGGATGCGGCGCTCGCGGCGATGAAGGCGACGCCACCGTCGCTCGTCATCCTCGATCTCAACAACGCGCGCGTCGATCCGCTCGGTCTCGTAGCCGCGATGAAGGCGAATCCGGCATTGGCCGCCACCCCGACGGTTGGTTTCGTGTCGCATGTGCAGACGGATCTGATCGACGCGGCACGCGCCGCCGGGGTCGGCGAGGTGATGGCGCGATCGGCGTTCACGCAACAGCTCGGCGAGATTTTGCAACGGTGATCGACGTTTACGAGGCGCGGCGCCGGATTGCTCCGTACATCCGGCGAACGCCGCTGGTCGAGTCAACGTGGCTGTCCGACGCGAGCGGTGCGCGAGTGTGGTTGAAGGTCGAATCGCTGCAGCGGACGAACTCGTTCAAGTCGCGAGGCGCGTTCAACGCGGTGATCGCGCGGTTAGAACGCGGACCGTTGGCGCAAATCGTGACAGCATCCGCCGGCAATCACGGCCGCGGCCTCGCCGAAGCTGCGTCGACGTTCAAAGTGCCGTTGATCGTCTTCACGCCCAGCGATGCGCCACGGGCAAAGCTCGATGCCATTCGCCGGCAGGGCGCCGAGTTGCGCGCCGACGCGCCCGACTACGACGAAGCCGAACGCCGAGCGAAAGCCTACGCACTCGAGACCGGCGCCGACTTCATCTCTCCGTACAACGACGCCGACGTGATTGCCGGGGCCGCCACCGTCGCGATCGAATGCTTCGAGACGGCACCGCAACTTGACACGTTTGTTGTGCCGGTTGGCGGCGGCGGACTGATCAGTGGAATCGCGCACGTGGTCAAGGCCGTCGATTCGACGCGATCGGTCGTCGGCGTCGAAGTGCTGGCGTCGCACGCGTTCCACGCGAGTCTCGCGGACGGACGCCTGGTCGAGATCGTCGCCGGACCCACGTTAGCCGACGGCCTCGGCGGCAACCCCGATCCTGAGACCATCACGTGGCCGATCATCCAGCGCCTGGTCGATCGCTTTGTTATCGTCGACGAGGACGATCTGCGGAACGCGCTCATCGGTCTCGTCGAACACGAGCATCTCGTCACGGAAGGCGCCGGTGCGGCGGCAACCGCCGCGGTCCTCGGACACCGAATTGTCTGCACCGGAAGGAACGTCGCGGCCATCGTGTCGGGCGCGAACATCGATCGTGCACGACTTGCCGCACTGCTGGCGTCAGCGTCTGAGTGATAGCCACGCGCGCATCAGCGCGTCGCGCTCGTACCAGCCGCCCGCCGCCAGTCCGAGCAGCACCAGAATCCACACTACCGCGCCCCACCGGGATCCGCCAGCACGTGGCGTGGGGAGCGCCGCTGCTTGGATCTCCGCTGCGGTCGCACGCTCGTCCATGATCGCCGCCACGGCTCGCAACTCGGCAGCCAGCGTCGCCGTCGATTCGTAGCGCTGATCGAGACTCTTCGCGAGCGCGCGCTGCATGATCGGATCGAGATCGTCCGGGATCTCCGCGTTGAGGGATGAGGGCTTCGGCGCCGCGGCCTGGACGATTTGCAGCGGCAGTGCGCCTTCAGCCTCGAACGGCTGATGCCCGGTCAGCATCTCGAACAGCATCAGGCCAAGCGAGAAGATGTCGGTCCGATGATCGCCACCTTCACCGAGCGCTTGTTCCGGCGACAGATACGCGACCGTCCCAAGTGCCGCTGTGTCGGTACCCTGGATGGCCTGCTGCGCGGCACGTACGCGCGCCGCGCCGCCCTGTGTCCACGCGGAAAACCCGAAGTCGAGGATCTTCACACGCCCCTTCGGCGTGACGACGATGTTGTCGGGCTTGAGATCGCGATGGACGATGCCAGCCGCGTGAGCATCGGCGAGCGCATCGGCCAATTGCACCGCGTACTCGATGGCACGCTTCGGATTCATCGGACGCCCGCCGATCGCCGCTGTCAACGTCTCGCCAGGTACGAATTCGAACGCGAGGAACATTACTCCTTGGTCTTCGCCGATTTCGTAGAGCGCCGCGATGCTCGGGTGCGAGAGCGGCGCGGCACTGCGCGCATCCTGGAGGAACCGCTCGCGTCGACCCGCATT
>Ga0126381_100004155_pt1 | contig 15727 bp, 12 predicted proteins | sample PanSoiMetPlot_28_FD_96465 | JGI IMG/M metagenome (GOLD analysis project Ga0126381, IMG submission 96465) | Tropical forest soil microbial communities from Panama - MetaG Plot_28 | ecosystem: Environmental > Terrestrial > Soil > Tropical forest > Bulk soil | place: Panama | collected 2016-02-17 | reverse complement strand
CGAAACCGCCGCCCCCGCCGAAACCGCCGCCCCCGCCGAAACCGCCGCCCCCGCCGAAACCGCCTGGGCCCATCCCTGATGCCATCCCGGCCGCGAGCGCGCCGCCCAGGCCGGTCCCGAACAGCCCGCCGGGGCTGTCATGCTGGCCGATGTGATTCGGCGCGGCGGGATCCTGCCACGGCGTCCCTCCGACGGCGGGTTTGCGGACCGAGGAGAGCTGCTTGAACCCGAGCGCGAGCTCGCCCCGCGTGGCCAGCGTCGCGACCGCGTCGGCCCGGTCCGGCAGCGTCGCGACACGCAACAGCGTGCTGATCAGGTCGGGATGAATGCCTTCCAGCTTGCGCGCGGGCACTGCGACGCCGTCCCGCAGCAGCCCCGCCGCCGCGCGCAGCGCCATCGGGTCAAGTCCGGGCAGCAGGGCGCCGAGGAACGCCGACGTCCGGCCGCGTGCTTCCCGCAGCCTGTCCGAGATCAGCGTGACCAGTTCGCCCGTCCTGTGGCCGAGCCTGGTTAGCACGACAGGCTCGCGGCCGGCCACCGTGACCGTGACGGCGTAGTCCTGGGCCGCGACCGCCTCGACGAAGGAGAAGCTGATCCGCTCGGCGCCCCGGTCAGAAACGACGAGCAGCGCGTCCTCGTAGACGCGTATCTCCGCCGCGCCGCCGGCGCCGGCGGCGGCGCCTGCGGCGCCGGAGAACGTCGCCGCCTTGCCAACCGCGGCCGCGGCGGACGCCGCGTCGTCACCCCGGCCGTCGCGCAGTTCGGCGAGCAACTGGGTGCGCATGGTCCCGAGCCGGCTGAGTTCGATGGCGTTGCCGTCGGCCAGGGTGATCAGCACGGTGAACGGCTGGGGTTCAGTGACCGAGGAGATGTGAGCGAACGGCACACGCAACGTGGCGCCCGCGGACGGGGTCATAGTCAGCGCCCCGTCCGCCACGGCCACGTCGCCGCCGCCGCTTTCCAGTTCCTCGCCTGCCGGAGAGACGATCCGGTACTGGGCGGCGCTCATGGCTTACCCCGCCGGGGTGCCGCACTCGCCGCAGAACTTCGCGCCGGTGAGCGCCGACCCGCAGTTTCCGCAGAACTTCTTCGCGGAGTCCGCCGCGGCGAGCGCGCCGCCGCAACTCTGGCAGAACTTCCCGCCGCCGCTTTCCTGCCCGCAGGACGGGCACAGGCCGGTGCCCTGGTCGCGGTAGTTGATGTCCCGCGTCCAGTCTTGTGCCTGGATCTGGGTGTTGAGCTGCTGAATCTGTGCCTGCGCCTGCATGCCCGCGATCGCCTGGTCCAGCTTGGGCGCGCAGGATACGCACAGGCCGCGCTCGGTGTTCCAGCACACCTGGTCACAGACCCACTGCCCGCAGTTGTGGCACTGCTTGAAGTACGGCTTCATCTCGTCGACGGCCTTCGCGAGCGCCTTGTCGCGCGTGGAGCCGCGCGCGGTGTCGCGCATCCACTCGGCGTCCCAGCCGAGTTGCGACGCCCGCTCGCCCAGCTGGCCGCCGACCATGTCGCCGCCCAGCCGGAGCAGCCTGCCGCCGAAGCCGGTCACCGAGTGCTGGAACGACGAGCTGTAGCCATTTCCGCAGCGGCGGCAGAAGAACTCGAATTGGTACCCGTCGTTGGTGCTGCGGTCCTGATAGTTGTCGGTGAAGAAGATCATCCCGGACACTAGGCCATCCCCTTTTTGATCCTTGGCAGCGGCACATTAGCAGCGGGGAGCGCCGCATGACAGCATAAATCAACCACAAACACCGCGAGCCGCCCAGTCTGGAAAGCCCCACGATCTCACGAGGCACGGTCGGGTCCCGTGTGGCCCGGGCGCGCAAGAGTGGCCGGACGCGCCTGAGGGACGCGGACGCGCCTGAGGGACGCGGGCGTGCCAGGGGGTTCGCCCGGTGACGCGCCCCGCACGCCCGCGGGTGAGCGGTCACGCGGGGCGGCGACGGGCCGCCGGACCGTGGGCGAATGAGCCCCCAAGCCGACACCTCGAAGTCCGGTTTATGCCGGTAAGTACCAATCTCAGCTTGAGGCATAACCCGCATGAGACCATACCGTGCGTCTTCCGTAATAGAAATCAGCGAATATCGCCGGAAAGGGCACTAGGTCTGCTCTTGACCGGTATGGCCAAACCCACCGCTATAGCGGAGAATGCGGAATGTGAGCGTTAACATTTCGACTGCGGCCGTGCATCCCCGCCGCCGCCGCCGCTCGCGGCGGGGTGGAGGCGGGGTGGAGCGGTGGCGCGCGGACGCCTAGGCGGCACGCCACCACTGTCACACTCGCCTCACGCGACAACCCGCGAGAGTGGGCGTCCGGCGTCCGGCGTCGTGCCGCCGCCCCGCGTCGCCGTCGCCATGTGTTGCCAGGCTCGCTCACCGGACGGCGTGCAACCGCCCTGGCGGCCCACCCGCAGCCGTCCGGCCGGTCCGCAGCCGGCGTCGGGTGGTGCCCGCCACAGTGCGGCAAGAGTGCGGACAGAGGTGGTGAGCGGCCCATGAGGCACACGAGTGCCTGCAGTCACTTGAGCGCGCACGCCTGCCGCAAGGACAGACGAGACCAGGCCGGTGCCCGTCAACACCACTGGGACGGGGAGCCTCACGGGCGTGCACCGGGCGGCGGCGGACCCGCCAGGGTCTCAACTCCCCGGAACCAGGGGATCCTAGCCCGTTGCCAACCTAAAAGCGATGATCTAGATTATCCCCCCAAATGGTCGTATCGTTCGTTTTATCGCGTAACAGTATGAGCGTTAACAACAGCTAGACGTGTCGCAGTAGCGCCTGCACGCGGCAGGCGCCGATGGCAGGAGAGGGCGGCGCAGGCGAGGCACCCCGCTTCGCGCATCCCGGTTTTGCGCATCGGCGAGCACCTGCGCCAGCGCGGGGCACGGCGGCGGCTGACGGAGTTCCATATCGAAGAAGACAACTGGAGGTCCGCGATGAGGAAAGTCGACCCCAAGGTCGATGAGGCCATACAGACACTCAACATGAAGGACGGCCCGACACGCCGCAGGCTGCTAGCGGGCACCGGCCTCGTCAGTGCCACGGCGGCCGCCTCGGCACTGCTGACCGCGTGCGGTTCGTCGAACAACGCTTCCGCAAGCGGCTCCATCGGCAACTTCCCGAGCACCCCGGCGTGGCAGTTCTGGTTTGTCAACCACGTCACCACGAACCTGTTCTTCGTGCCAACCCAGTCCGGCATGGCCGACGCAGCGGCGCTGCTCGGCATCAAGAAGCCGAAGTGGGGCGGCTCGCAGAACGCCGCCGTTGCCGACATGGTGAACTACATCAACACCGCGATCGGGGCCAACGCCGACGGCATCGCGACGTGCGTCGTCAACAGCTCGCCCAGTGACACCTCGTTCCAGGTCCCCGTCAAGAAGGCGATGGACGCAGGCATCCCCGTGGTCAGCTACAACGCCGACGGTCCGATCCTCAACGGCGTCGCGACGCCGGGCACGAACCGGCTCTGCTACGTCGGCCAGGCGCTGTACCTGTCCGGCCAGCAGATGGGCGAGCGGATCAAGTCCCTGTGCAAGCCGGGGAAGGTCGCCATCTGCATCGCCACCCCTGGCGCGGCCAACATCCAGCCGCGGTTCGACGGTGCCTCCGCAGTGCTCACCCCGGCCGGCTTCACGGTCAAGCAGGTGGCCACCGGCGCGTCCACGGCGCAGGAGGGCACGGCGGAGAAGGCGTTCCTAATCGGCAACAAGGACATCACGGGCGCGTTCGCGGTGGACGCGGGATCGACCGAGCTGCTCGCCGCGCAGCTTTCCAGTGCCGGACTGAACGTTCCGGCCGGCGGGTTCGACCTGACTCCTGGCACGCTGACCGCGATCAAGGCCGGCCAGCTCGACTTCACCATCGACCAGCAGCCGTACCTGCAGGGATTCCTGCCGGTGCTGTACATGTACCTGTTCAAGCTGACCGGTGGCCTGATGCTGCCGCCTGACACCGACACCGGCCTCACCTTCGTGACGAAGGACAACGTCGGGACGTACCAGAGCACGAGCACCACGTACGAGGGCTCTACCGGCGCCACCAAGCCGACGCTGGTTCCGCGTAGCGGTCCGATCAACAACCCCATCGCCACCACGAGCACCTGACCTAGGGCGCAGGGAGGTTCACGCGCAGGCGTGCCGACGCCGGATACCCGGCCCGCGACAGCGGGCCGGGGTCCGGCGTCGGGGTGGTTTGCGGGCACTGAAATGGAGGCAAGGTGAGCGAGACCGTCCAGCGCGCTCCTGTCGCGGGAGGGCAGCAAGGACCAGGAACGAACGACGTGTGGCGGCGCCTGCGTACGGCCGGCACGTTCCTGATCCAGCGGCGGGAGGCGACGGTCGCGCTCGTCGTGATCCTGCTGATCGTGTACTTCGGCGTGATCTCTTCGGCCGGCCGGTCCGTCTTCTTCACGCACATCGACCTGGTCAACGTGTCGGTGATCGCGGCGCCGATCATGATCGTCGCCTACGGTGAGGTGCTGCTGCTGATCTGCGGTGAGATCGACCTATCGGTCGGCTTCATCTACGCGTTCGCGCCGTACATGATGCATTACCTCATCGACTACTACCACGTGCCAGGCGTCCTCGGAATCGTGCTCGCGATCCTGATCGTGGGGGCGGGCGTCGGCTGGATCAACGCGTTCCTCACCGTCACCCTCGGGCTCCCGTCGTTCATCGCGACGCTCGGCACCGGGTTCGTCCTCGCGGGTCTCACGCTTACCTTCGCGCACGGCGAGCAGGCGTCCATCCCGACTTCGGTGCTTGGCTTCGGGCGCTTCCTCGGGTCAAGCAATACATTCGTCCAGATCATCTGGGCGGTGATCCTGCTCGCGATCTTGCACACGCTGCTGCGGAACACGCGCTGGGGATTGCACACGATCGCGGTCGGCGGCAACCTGCTCGGCGCGCGGGAGGCAGGCGTCAACGTCGCCAAGATCAAGTACGGGAACTTCATGATCACCGGCGTGCTCGGCGCGTTCGCCGGCATTCAGATCTCCTTCCAGACCGGCGTTATCGACACGTTCGCCGGCGGCGCCGCCTACCAGCCGATGTTCTACGCGGTCGCCGCGTGCGTCATCGGCGGCACCGCGATGCTCGGCGGCACAGGCACGATGATCGGCGCGTTCCTCGGCGGCGCGGTGCTCGCGATCCTGATCGACGGCTTCCAGGTCATCGGGGTCAGTGCCTTCCCGCTCCAGATCTACTTCGGCGGTGCCATCCTGATAGCCATGATCGCCAACGTTCAGCTCGCGCGCCTGCGCGTCCAGGGGAGGGGACGATGACCGCCCAGCCGGATCAGCCCGCCGACGCCCTGCGCGTCGAGCACGTGGCCAAGAGCTTCGGCGCGGTGACGGCGCTGACCGACGTCAACCTGCGGCTAGGCCGCGGTGAGGTGCTCGGCCTGCTCGGCGACAACGGCGCTGGCAAGTCGACGCTGATCAAGATCCTGTGCGGCTTCCAGCCGCCTGACGCGGGGCGGATCTTGCTCAACGGCGAGGAGGTACGGCTCAGGTCCGTCGACCACGCGCGGTCCCTCGGGGTCGACATCGTCTACCAAGACCTCGCCCTGGTCAACCAGCTCAGCGTCTACCACAACATGTTCCTGAACCGGGAACGCGTGCGCTGGCCACTGCTGAGCAACAAGACCATGCGGCGGCTCGCCCGCCAGTACCTGGACGAGATGGGCGTGAACGTCCCGTCGGTCGAGGCCGACGTCGCGCAGCTGTCCGGCGGACAGCGGCAGGCGATCGCGGTGGCGCGCGCCGTCTACTCGAACGCGAAGATCCTGCTGCTCGACGAGCCGCTCGCCGCGATGGGCGCCAAGGAAGCGGCCATCATCCTCGACCTGGTGCGTGACCTGAAGAGCAAGGGCGACGTCTCGATCATCATCATCGCGCACAACTACGGCCAGGTGCTCGAGATCTGCGACCGGATCAACCTGCTGCAGCACGGAATGATCACCTTCGACAAGCCGAGCAAGGACACCTCGGTGCAGGAACTCAACGAAATCGTGATCGCCGAGTACCGCCGGGCGCTCGAAGAGCGCCAGCGTTCGGCATGAGCGCCGCGCATGCGCTCGATGGCCTTGAGGTCTGGTTCCTCACCGGGAGCCAGGAGCTTTACGGCGAGCAGACTCTCCGCCAGGTAGCCGAACAATCCCAGGCCATCGCCGCCGCCCTTGCCGAGGCCGGGGAGATCCCGGTCCGCGTGGTGTGGCGGCCGGTGCTCACCGGACCCGACGCCATCAGGCGGGTCATGCTCGAGGCCAACAACGACGACACGGTGATCGGCCTGATCGCCTGGATGCACACGTTCAGCCCGGCGAAAATGTGGATCGGCGGGCTGAACGCCCTGGACAAGCCGCTGCTGCACCTGCACACTCAGGCCAACGTCGCGCTGCCCTGGGCCACCATCGACTTCGACTTCATGAACCTGAACCAGGCCGCGCACGGCGACCGCGAGTTCGCCTACATCCAGAGCCGGCTCGCCGTCCGCCGCAAGACGGTTGTGGGCCATGTGTCGGATCCGCGTGTCACGGCCCAGGTCGCGACGTGGACCAGGGCCGCGGCGGGCTGGGCGGCGACACGCGGGCTCAAGCTTGCCCGGTTCGGCGACAATATGCGCTACGTGGCGGTCACGGAAGGCGACAAGACCGAGGCGGAGTCCGTTTTCGGGGTCCAGGTCAACACGTGGGGCGTCAACGACCTCGCCGCCGAGGTCGCCGCGGTGCCGGAAGACGGCATCGACACGCTGGCGGCCGAGTACGAGCGGCGCTACGACGTCGTGCCTGAGTTGCGGCGGGGCGGCGCCAGGCACCAGTCGCTGCGCGATGGCGCAGCCATCGAGCTGGGCCTGCGGTCTTTCCTTGAGGCGGGCGGCTTCGGCGCGTTCACGACGAACTTCGAGGACCTGGGCGAGCTCAAGCAGCTTCCCGGGCTCGCCGTGCAGCGCCTGATGGCCGACGGCTACGGGTTCGGCGCGGAAGGGGACTGGAAGACCGCCGTGCTCGTCCGCGCGGCCAAGGTGATGGGCGCCGGCCTGCCGGGCGGGGCGAGCCTCATGGAGGACTACACCTATGACCTGCGGCCGGGTGATGAGCGCATCCTTGGCGCCCACATGCTTGAGGTCTGCCCGACGCTGACCGCGGCGACGCCGAGCCTGGAGGTTCACCCGCTGGCGATCGGCGGCAGGCAGGACCCGGTGCGGCTCGTGTTCACCGCGGACCCCGGGCCGGGCATCGTGGTGGCGCTTTCCGACATGCGCGACCGCTTCCGCATGGTCGCCAACGTGGTCGAACTCGTCGCGCCCGACGAGCCGCTGCCCAGGCTGCCGGTCGGCCGCGCGGTATGGCGCCCGGCGCCTGACTTCCCGACCTCCGCGACGGCCTGGCTGCAAGCGGGGGCGGCGCATCACACCGCCATGTCCACGGCGGTGGGCCTGGAGGCCTTCCAGGACTTCGCCCGGATGGCGGGCGTCGAACTGCTGATCATCGACGAATCGACGACTGTGCGGGCGTTCGAGAGCGAGCTTCGCGCCAACGCGGCGTACTACCGGCTGGCGGGCGGCATCTGACGCCAGTTAGTGTCCTACGTGCCAACCACGCCGGACGCTTAAGGAACACCGATGTCGCTACAGCAATTCGTCCCCACGCCGCGCTTCGAGGAGTACAGCGAGCGTTTCAGGGACTTCTACCGGATGTCGCGCCGCGAGGACGGCGTCTTGCTGGTCGAGGCGCACACGAACGGCGGCCCGGTCCAGCTGAGCGTGGAGAACCACCGCTCGCTCGGCCAGATGCTGAAGACGGTCGGCGCCGACCCGGAAAACGAGATCCTCATCCTCACCGGCTCGGGCGATGAGTTCATGATGGGCTCCGATCCTGAGGGCTTCGCCCTCGAGGAGGCCGACATGGAGTACTGGGCGTATGAGTACGCCTACAAGGACGGCAGGATCAACGTCAGCGCCCTTGTCAACGATCTGGAGATCCCGACGATCGGTCTGATGAACGGGCCGGGTTTCCACTCCGAGATCGTGCTGATGTGCGACATCACGCTGGCCGCCGCGGGCGCCACGATCTTCGACCTGCACTACGACATCGGCTCGGTGCCCGCCGACGGCATCCACAACGCCTTCCAGGAACTGCTCGGCGTCAAGCGGGCCGCGTACGCGCTGCTGACCGGCGAGGCCATCAGCGCGGAGCAGGCCCTGGAATGGGGGATGGTGAACGAGGTGGTGCCGCGCGAGGAGCTGATCGGCCGCGCCTTCCAGATCGCCGATCACATCATGACCCAGCCGCGCACCGTCAGGCGGCTGACCACGCAGATCGTCAGGCGTCCGTGGAAGCAGCGGATCGTCAGCGACCTGGACGGCGGGTTCGGGATTCAGATGTTCGGCCACATCGCCAAGAAGAGGGCCGTCCACGGCGAGGGCCACATCCGCTCGACCGTCGACTATGTCCGAGAAGGCAGAAAGAACAACTTCGATTTATCCCGAACGGACGGTCGCTCCTCCCCGCCGCCAAGCCGCTGCTAGCCGGTGGTGCTCGCGGAACTGAACGAGCGGGGTCCCTCCTCCCCGCCGCCAAGCCGCTATCTCCCGCTGGCATTCGCCACCCCCGAACGGACGGTCGCTCCTCCGACCGCTAAGCCGCTGCTAGGCGGTGGCGCGCGCAAAACCGTACGAGCTGGTCGCTCCTTCCACCTCTAAGCCGCTGCTAGGCGGTGGCGCGCGCAAAACCGTACGAGCTGGTCGCTCCTTCCACCGCCAAGCCGCTGCTAGGCGGTGGCGCGCGCAAAACCGCACGAGCTGGTCGCTCCTTCCACCGCCAAGCCGCTGCTAGGCGGTGGCGCGCGCAAAACCGCACGAGCACCCTCCTCCCAAGCGCCAAACCGCCTCTTGCCGCCGCCTCACCAACCCCACAGTTCCCTCTCGGCGCATCCGTATCGCAGCGGGACCGCCTCCGGAAGGGGCTGAGTGAGGTGAATGTCCCCATGCCCTCATCTTGTGAGGGCAATGGGCCCTTCACCTCATGGGCGCCCGCTCAGGGCGGTCTGCTCAGGGCGGTCTGCTCAGGGCGGTCTGCTCAGCCGAGTGAGTCGATCCAGCGGGCGATCGCCGTGTGGTCGGCGTCCGCGGGCAGGTCGGCGGCCGCCGCCGACCACGCGGCCAGGGTCGCCTCGCTCACCGCGGACGCGGTTCCTGTGGCGCGCTCGATGCCGAGCGCGAGCTTGAGGTCCTTGACCATGAGCCGTACCGGGAACCCCGCGTCGTAGCTGCCGGTAAGCACGTACCTGGGCCACTTATTCTCCGTGGAGCCACTGCGCCCGCTCGAGCCGTTGATGATGTCGAGCATCACCGCGGGGTCGAGCCCGAACCGGCGGCCCGCGATCAGCGCCTCCGAGGTGGCGATCAGGTGCGCCGCGGACAGCAGGTTGTTGAGCGCCTTGACGGCGTGGCCGGCGCCTACACCGCCGGCGTGCACGACGCGCGCCCCGATTGCCGCGAGCATCGGGCGGACCGCGGTGAATACCTGCTCATCGCCGCCGACCATGATCGTGAGCGAGCCGGCCACGGCCCCGGCGACGCCACCGGAGACCGGCGCGTCGATCAGCGTCACACCGGAAGCGGACGCTCGCGCGGCGAGGTCGCGGGTGCGCGCGGGATCCGACGAGCTCATGTCGATGACCATTGCGCCCGGCGGCAGGCTGGCGAGCAGCCCGTCGGTGAGCAGCACGTGCTCCACCACGTCGGAATCCGGCAGCATCAAGATGACCGCGTCGGTGCCGTCGCCGACCGCGGTCAGCGAGCCCGCCGCGGTGATCCCGTCGGCTTCGGCGATCCACCGCATCGCGTCCGGCGAGACGTCGAAGCCGATCACCTCATACCCGGCGGCGGCGAGGTGGCCGGACATGGGCCTGCCCATGTTGCCAAGGCCCACAAACCCCACACGCCCTGCACTGCTCGTGTTTCCCGCCACCGCTCAGCCCTCCCTGTCGCCGTCGGCGGCACCGTCGCCGGGGGAGCACAGCCGGACTCCGCCGGCGAGGTCACCGATCGCGTCCACCACCCGGTTGCTTATCTGGTCCGCGTAGCCGAGGTTGATCGCCGCGCCGAAGCTGGCGAGGGGGCCCGCGGCGTTCAGGCACGGCACGCCGAGTTCCCTGACGTGATCGACATACAGCACGACGTCCTTGGTCATCAGCGCGCTCGTGAGGCCGCCCTCCAGGTAGTCGCCCCTGATGATGTGCGGGAAGCGGTTGGCGCTCGCGTAGCTGGCGCCGCTGCTCGCGTTGATCACGTCAAGCACCGCGGCGAGGTCGAGCCCCGCCTTGCGTGCGGCCACCATCACCTCGGCCGTGGCGGCCAGGGTGACAGCGTTGAGGAAGTTGTTCAGCAGCTTGGTGCTGTGCCCGGCGCCGCTCGGGCCCATAGGCACCACCTTCGACGCGATCGGCTCGAACACCCAGCGGACGCGCGCGAGCGCGGCGTCGGACCCGCCGACCATGATCGTCAGCGTGCCCTTCTCCGCGGCCGCCGCGCCGCCGGAGATGCCGGCGTCCAGGTACTCGACGCCGCGCTCGGCGAGCGCGGCGTGGATGCGCCGGGTGGAGGCCGGCGCGGCGGTGCTCAGGTCGATGATGACCTGGCCGGGAGCGGCCGCCTCGAGCAGGCCGGTTCCGCCCGCTCCGAATATGACACTCTCGACGACCTTGCTGTCCGGCAGCGACAGCAGCACGCACTCGCTCCCGGCGCAGACGGCGCCCGGCGAGTCCGCGGGTGCGGCGCCGGCCGCCGTGGCCAGGCCGGCCCGCACGTCGTACCCGACGACCGGGATGCCCGCGCCCGTCAGGCGCCTGGTCATCCGCCCGCCCATATTGCCAAGCCCGACGAAGCCAACCTGTCTTCCGCTCACGCGCTCTCCTTTCCTCCCACCACCCCACCCCGCTCACCCACCACCCCACCCCGCTCAGCCGCGCCGCGCGCGGATTCTCGCGGGCCTACTCCCTTCCGCCGCGCCGCGCGCGGATTCTCCAAGGCTTACTCCACTTCTCCCGCGCCCCACCCCGCGCCTGCTCCTCCTCCATCCCACCCTTCCCAGGCCTGGCGGGTCCTGGCGTCGAGCGAGGCGAAGTCCCAGGCGCCGGCGCCTCCGGACGGGCGTACCGTGCTCATGATCGCCGCGCCGCCGTCCACGGAAACCACCTCGCCGGTCATGTACGCGGACTCCTCGCTCAGCAGGAACGCGACGACCGAGGCGATCTCGTCGGCGGTTCCCGCCCGGCGCAGCGGGGTGGTGCTCGCCCGCTGCCGCATGTCGTCCCTGCCCCCTGGAGCGGATCCGCCCGCGGGAAACAGGCTGGTCGGGACGATCCCCGGCGCGACCGCGTTGACCCGGATGCCAAGCGGCCCGCCGTACATGGCCGCGCCGCGCAGCAGGCCGAGTACCGCGTGCTTGGAAGTCTGGTAGGCGATCAGGTCGGCGCTGCCGCGCAGGCTGGCGATCGAGGCGGTGAGCACGACGGTTCCGGTGCTGTGCTGCTCGCGGTACGTGCGGAAGGCGCCGCGCAGCCCGAGGAACACGCCGCGGACGTTGACCGCCATGACGCGGTCGAACTCCGCGATGTCGATGTCGGCGAACCCGTCCGGCGATCCGGGTATGCCGGCGTTGATGTGATGCAGGTCTACCTGCCCGAACCGCTGCGCCGCCGCGTCCAGGTACGCCGCCACGTCGTCCTCACGCGCGACGTCGGCTCGCACCCAGGCGCTCTCGCCCGGCAACTCCTCGGCGACCCTGCGCGCCCCGTCGCCATCGGTGTCCACGACCACGACCTGGCAGCCTTCCGCCGACAGCCGCCGCGCCGACGCGGAGCCCAGGCCGCCGGCGCCGCCGGTCACGATCGCCACTTTGCCGGTAAGGCCGCGGAACACGCTCGCGCTCCTAGTCTCTGCGGGCCTTCGCGGACTCGATCCGCTCCCGGCCGGCCAGCTCGTAATTCTCTTCGGTGACCGCCACGTGCTGCCTCGCGGCGAGCGAGTTGCGCAGGTGCCGCTGCATCGGATGCGACAGCGCGAGCACCCGGCCGCCGCCGTACCTGAACAGGTCGGTGATCACCTCCGCGCAGGTTTCTACGGCGAACACAGAGGCCGCGCCCACGATGGCATGCTGCGCGGGCGACGCTCCGGTGCCCGCGCGCGTCGCCTCCCAGGCCGCCTCGATGGCGTCGCGATGCACCAGCCTGGCCGCTTGCACCTTGGTCTGCGCGCGGCCGAGTTCCTTGAGGAAGACACCTCGCTCGCTGAGCGTCTTAGCGCCCGCGAACCGCGACGTGTGACTGGCCATTTCGGTCATGTCGTCAAGCGCCCGGCGGGCCATCCCCACGCAGAGCGGCGGCACCTCGTTGGACACGAAGAGCAGCCCTTCCTGGCGGAACAGGGCGCCGCCGCGCTCGGCGGCGGCGGTCCGCTCCCAGGTCATCTCCTCGGGCACGAACACCTCGGTCATGGCGAAGTCCATGCTGCCGGTGCCCTGCAGGCCCGCCGCGAACCAGGTATCGATGACCTGCGTCTCATCCTTGGGCGCGATGAAGACCAGCACCCGGCCGTCGTCCCCGGTCACGAGGAAGGCGCCGATGACCCAGCTGGCGTGCGGGATGCCGCTGGCGAAGCTCCACCGTCCGGTCACGATGTACCCGCCGTCTACCGGCCGGCCGGTCCCCCGCGGCTGCAACTGGCCCGCGATGAGCGGAATCGGGCCGCCCGGCGTGAACACCCGCCGTACCCCGCCGTCTGGCAGCCAGCCGCCGGCCATCCCGGCGCAGCCGACACCGATCATGGCCGTCCATGCCGTGGACACGTCGACGTACGCCAGTTCCTCGAGGACATCGCAGAACTCCAGCGGCTGCAGCGGCGTCCCGCCAAGCTCCGCGGGCGTCTTCAGCCCGAACGCCCCGAGGTCATGCAGCGTCTGCACGGTCTCCGGTGGCAGCGTGCGCAGCTCCTCGGCCCGGTTGCCTGCCGCCTCGAACTCCTGACGGTGGTCCCCGATTGCGGCGAGCAGTTTGTCCCTGACCTCGCCGTCGCCCGCCTGCCTGCCGTCACTCATGCCGCTCTCCTGTCGACCTGCGGGCGCTGCTTCGACCGATCGTACGCGCTGCCTGCGGCGATGAAATTGTGCGCGCTGCCCAAATCAGCGCAGCGCCGCTTGTGTGTCATAGTGAGACCGGTCTTGTTGCCGGGACGCGGGACAGGAGTGTCATGCTCAAACGGATGGTGCTCGTGGCTGCGGCTGTGATCGCGGCGCTGTCGCTCGTCGCCGGCCCTGCCAGCGCGCGGACAGGGCCTGGCTACTACTCGTCGGCACAGGTCGGCTACGCCGTCACCGGCGCTGAATTCTCGTATGCGGGCGCCCACGTCACGCTTCCTGATGCGTCACGATTCTCGCGCGAGCTGGGCATGGTGGAATTCGGGGCCCAGCTGTGGAACAGCTCAACGGTGATCGATGTCGGCGCGGTCGCGTGCACGGATTCCACCTGCAAGCCCGGCGGAAAGCCCGTCGTCAGGTACTACCGTCCGGTGTTGCGCATATTCAGCCGGAAGACGGGCAAGCTTATCTGCTCCGCCGCGCTGGGAAACTGCGGAAACCCCAGTTCGATGGACTGGGCGCACGCCTCGTTCCGTCCAGGGACGAGCATAGACATCGACGTCGTATTCGAAACGGTTTACGGGACGGTAACGGCCTTCGTTGGCAGTGCCTTCTACGACGCGTGGCCCTTGCCAGCAGGCATGACATTCGGCCAGGCCAGGATTGCGGCGGACTTCGGGCCCACGCCGCTCGCCGCGGCGCCATTTCGCGCGCCGGCCCGTCCTGTCAAGCTGGCGACCTTCTTCGAAGGGCCAGGTCCTGAGTTCGAGGCGGAGGTCGCCGCCTCGAACAAGCCGTGGTCGGCATGCATCGGCGCGCCGGTCTTCACCCGCCATGTTCTCGTCCTCACAAAGGCCGGCGCCGCGACCCACGTCCGGGCGCGCCCGGGTGGCCTATCCGGCTACCCGGGTGGCGTATCCGGCGGCGGCTGCAACTTCAGCGTCTTCCTGGAACCGTTGTAAGCAGACAAACAACCGGGGGTTGGCAGTGGAGTTTCTCGTCACGATGACGACGCGCGTCCCGGACGGAACGCCCCAGGAGGCCGTCAACGACATCCGCGCCCGCGAGGCCGTGCGCGCTCGCGAGCTCGCGGCCGCCGGCTACCTGCTCCGGCTGTGGCGCCCGCCGCTCGGACCGGGCGAATGGCGCACGCTCGGCCTGTTCGCCGCCGCCGACGCCACTGAGCTTGAAACAGTTCTCGCCTCGATGCCGCTGCGTGTCTGGCGCACCGACGAGGTCACGCCGCTGTCGCCGCACAAGAACGACCCGGCGGCCGGCTGGCCGGCCGTCGGCCCGGCGGTCGCGGAGTTCCACACCACTTTCACTGTCGCCTTCCCGGACGGGACGGCCCGCGAGACCGCGGCCGACGCCCTGGCGCAGGAAGCCAGGCGGGCGCGTGAACTTGCCGGAGAGGGACACCTGATCCGGCTCTGGGGGCTGCCGCCGGAGGGAGGCGCCGCACGCGCTCTTGGCCTGTGGGCCGCGCGGGACATCGACGAGATGCACGCGTTCGTCGCGTCGCTGCCGCTGGACCGCCTCGGCTTCATGACCACGCAGGTCACGCCGCTGAGCCCGCATCCAAGCGACCCGGCCGGCGCCGGCGGCCGGCACCCGTAACACAGCCCGTCAGGTGCCGACCGGCGCCTCCGCGGCGACGCCGAGCGGCCGCAGCACCGGCATCACCTCGGTGGCGAACAGTTCCGCGCTGCGCATGATCTGCTCGTGCGTGCTCGGGCCGATCGCGAACAGCGCGATGAGCTGCCCGAAGCCGCCAAGGTCGTGGTACATCTCGCGCAGCCGCCGCGCCACCGTGTCAGGGCCGCCGACGACCGCGTACCCCTGCGTGAGCAGCTCCTCGTAGCTCAGCGTGGTGAACGGCCGCATGCCCGCCGCGATGACGCCGCGCAGCGAGCCCGCGGACATGTACCCGGGGGGAGAGGCCATCTCGCCGGGGATCTTGAGGCCCTTGCGGAACAGCCACTCGAGGGCTGGCCGCGCTTCCGCGTGCGCCCGCTCGTCGGTGTCCGCGACGTAGACGGGTATCGACAGGGCGATCCGCTCCGGGTCTGGCACGTACCCGAGTCCCGCCGCGGCCTTGCGGTAGCCGTCGAACCACATGCGCACCACCCGCGTGGGCGCGTACACGGACATGTACGTGTAGCGGCGCTCGGCGCAGAACTGCATGGTCTCGGTGCTGCCCGCGCCCGGAATGTAAACCGGCGGGTGCGGCCGCTGCAGCGGCCGCGGCCACAGGTTCACGTACCGGTACTCGTAGTTGGGGCCGACCCACTCGAACATCTCGTCCGAGGTCCATGCCTTGATGATCAGGTCGTGGGCCTCGTTGAACCGGGCACGGGAGCGGGTGGGGCTGATGCTGTGGGCGAAGTACTCCCAGCCGATACCGCGCACGAAGCCGGAGTCCACCCGCCCGTTGGACAGCAGGTCGAGCATCGCGATCTCCTCGGCGACCCGCAGCGGGTTGCCGCGGATGCCGATGGCGTTGCCGAGCACCATGATCCGCGCGTTCGCGGTCCGCCTGGCCAGCGCCGCCGCCATGATGTTCGGCGACGGCATCAGGCCGTAGGCGCTCT
>Ga0126381_100004154_pt1 | contig 15727 bp, 10 predicted proteins | sample PanSoiMetPlot_28_FD_96465 | JGI IMG/M metagenome (GOLD analysis project Ga0126381, IMG submission 96465) | Tropical forest soil microbial communities from Panama - MetaG Plot_28 | ecosystem: Environmental > Terrestrial > Soil > Tropical forest > Bulk soil | place: Panama | collected 2016-02-17 | reverse complement strand
TATAACCGCAACCACTATCCCGGCGACAACATTCCAGGCAATCAGTCCTTGCTCAAACGGCTTGAGCGCAGCGGTCAACGAGAGTCCCGAGATTCTAGTCAGCCAGGAATTGCCGCCTGCTGCAAAATCCAGAACCCAAGACCCCAGCGTGCACGCCAGCGCAAGGAGCGCTGCAGTTGATGCAGACTCGCTGATCGTAGCGGCGAAGAGCGAAATGGCAATGATCAGCAGGCCATAAAGAAAATGCCCTAACAGCAAACATAGCGTCTCCGGAGCGTAGAGATGGCCGCCGAACAGGCGCCAAAGCAACAGGGCAAAAAGGCCCGGCAATTCGGCTAAAAACAGAGCTAACAGCAAAAGTGTAACTTTCGATGCGAGAAGCGCGATGGGCCGCAATGGCGTCTGTAGCATGAGCGTGAGAGCGCCTGAATCTTTGTCACTGGAGAGGCTTCGGATCGCGACGAAGGGAAACAGCAACGTCAAAGCCAGGTAGATCGATCCGTAGGTAGGGACGATTACTCCGTCGAAGGGATTGAGTCCCGAGGCCATTTGCGGCGTAACAACCGCAGGCCCACTGGCCTCACCATATAGCGAAATGGCCTGAATCAGGCTGTACATGGCCAGCGGTCCGGCCAGGAATAGGAGAAGCCAGAAACTCCTCGAAGCGAGAAGGGATCGCAGCTCGAGTTTGAGATAAGCGCGCATTCTCACGTAAGTGCAAGAAAAATCTGTTCCAGCCCCGAGCTTTGCGAGCAGCCCGCGATCGTTTGGAGCTCGGCTAGTGTTCCGCTCCCTGCGAGGCGCCCGTCATTGAGAAGTACAAACCTGTCACACGCCCTCTCTGCGTCCCTTAGCTGGTGGATGGACAAGACTAACGTTCGACCTTCTGCGGAAGTCTCACCCAGCATCGGTAGGAACTCCATGGTTTGCTTGAGGTCCAATCCATCGAAAGGCTCATCGAGCATGAGAACCGGCTGCTTGGACATGAGCCCAATGGCGATCAGAAAACGCTTGGCCGCTCCCTTGGATAGTTCAGAGATTCGCGCACTCAAAAAAGACTGGAGTCCGAGCCTGTCGATGAGGCCGTCGCGATAGTTCTGGGTTCGCCGAAAAACGCAGCGATAAAAACTCAAGACAGCTTCAACGGAGAGAAGGGCATGCGGCCGGACCGCATCTTCAACATAAAAAAAGACCCTGCGAAATTGCGCATTTGTCGATGTCTGTTCATTGTTCCAGTAAATTGTGCCGCCGTTAGTCGGCAATAGTCCTGCCATGCTAAGAAGCAGGGTCGTCTTGCCCGCGCCGTTGGGGCCGATGATGCCGGCGATGGATCTTTCCGAGATCTCAAAGCTTAAGTCTTGCAACGCGCGCAGCTGCCCAAAGTGCTTCGATAGATTCTTAACACTTAGCATCCAGAGTTTCCTTCACACCTATTTCACTGCTCTTCGCCACCTCTACGTTGCGAGTTTCATCGCGTTCTGTCAGGCACCAGATTCACCAAGAAAGAGAGAAATTCGAAAGGTACTGCCACGACCTTCTTCACTTTTGAGAGTGATCTGACCCCCATGGGCTTCGACGGCCCATCGAGCGATGGATAGTCCGAGACCTGCACCGCCCCATTCCCGTGTACGGGCTTTGTCAACCCGATAGAATCGGTCAAAAACGTGGCGTTGCTGTTGATCTGGAATTCCCATGCCTCGATCAATGACATCCAAGAGTGCTTGTTTGTCTGGACCCCGCTGGACGCGAATCAGGATGCGGCTCTCGAGAGGCGAGTACTTGATGGCGTTATCCAGGAGGTTGACGATTGACTGACGCAGGATTAGCCGATCGGCGGAAACAACTAAATGGGGATCGCCTTCCACGTCAATGTGCTGGCGCTTGTCTTCAGCCAGGACCTCGAGCATGGACGCAGCTTCCTGTGCGACGGAGACGAGAGAAACATCAGTTCGATGGAGGTGGGTGTAGCCTGCGTCGGCTCGAGAAAGAACCAGCAGGCTTTCGACTAAACGTGTTAAACGGTCCACTTCCTCCAACATACTTCCGATCACGTCTCGATATTCTGCGACAGTTTTTTGGTCCTGAAGGGCGACTTCGCCTACGCTCCGGATTGCCGTCAGCGGAGTACGCAACTCGTGCGACGCATCTGCCGTGAACCGGCGTAACTGCTCGAAGGCTCCTTGTAGTCTGCCCAACATGGCGTTCAAGACCGCGGCCAGTCTTCCCAATTCGTCTTCCGGATTCTTGATCGAAACGCGGGCATCTAAGTCTTCGGCAGATATTTTCTGTGTTTCGAGAGTCATGGCATCGATCGGCGCGAGCGCTTTACGAGCCAGGGCATATCCCCCTAAAGCTGCGAGTAGGATTGCCGGCGGGAACCCGAGGGCAAGAACCCAGCCAAACTCGCTGAGCTCCTTCCACAAAGGCGCTTCACTATGAGCGACTCGGAGAACAACTCCGCGACCTTCAACGTGAGGCGCGCTGCTAGCTATCCGCACGCGCAATCCGTTTCCCAGGCGCCTTGAGGTGGGGACCGTTGTTTCCGTGCGTTCTCTAGACGACGGCGGTCCATCAAGTGCCTGACCTTGGAGTTCAGGGCTGCGGAAAAGCACTGCGTTATCAAGCGACCACACTTCGACGAATCGTTGCAAGCGCGAATCTTCGTCGTCATCGTGATGCGAGCGAAGTGCGACAGAGCCATTTGGCTCGTTGACCAGAAGGCCTTCTACCGTTTCCACATCTTCCCGCAGATTGTGGTCGAACTGTTCACGCATGCTCAGAAAAAGGAAAAAAAGCGAACCAGCAGCATAGGCGACGAGCAGAACACCTAAGACACTGACGTACCAAAGTGTCAGGCGAGATCGAACGTTACGAGGCGCCAGTCTCATTGCTCTTCGCGCAGCACAAACCCAACGCCGCGTACCGTGTGAATCAGCTTAGTATCAAAAGGTTCGTCTACTTTCCGACGGAGCCGGTTCATGTGCACGTCCATTACGTTGTCGAGTGGCGTAGCACGTGCAACTTCCTTCCAAACGTCACGCGCCAACATCTCACGCGAAACGACATGCTCTTTGTGTCTAAGCAGATATTCGAGAAGCTCAAACTCCCGCGGCGTCAACTCCAGATGATGTCCAGCCCTCCTAGCGTCGCGAGTCATTACGTCCAGTTCCAGATTAGCGAATTTTAAGTGGGGAGCTTGTTCGGCTCGTCCGCGTCGCAGGCGGGCTCGGACGCGCGCCGACAGTTCTGCGAACGCGAATGGTTTGACGAGATAATCGTCGGCACCGCTATCCAGTCCTTTCACTCGATCCTCGATTGCATCTCGCGCGGTGAGTACCAGAACGGGAGTCTGCAATCCGCGCTTTCTTAATGTGGCCAGCACCTGCAAACCATCCCGGCCAGGAAGCATTAGGTCCAGAATCACCAAGTCGAATTCCTCAGCGTTCACCAGAAAGAATCCTTCTTCTCCGGTTGATGCGACGACGACTTCGTACTTTTCGCGCTCTAGTCCTTCCCGAAGAGCACGAGCTACTTTCGCTTCGTCCTCTACCACAAGGATCCGCAGTTGGCTTTTTCCTTCGGGCATCTCAGTCAGGCATTCTCTCTTCAATCCTGCACTGTATAGATCCAAATCTCAGCCCCGTGGTCGGCACGCGCGGGAACGGCCAGCCAAAAGCGGTCGAAACTCTTTTTCCCTTTTCCAAAGTACCCGGCCGTGCGGGCGCCTAATGACGACGGGATTTTGGCGAGAAGCCGGTAATGGTCAGGATCTCTTTGTTGAAATGCATATATAAAACCCTCTCCGCCTGCCATATAAATCCGCTTACGCGCGGCATCGTAGTACAGATCATCGGAGTCCTGGACACTGGGAAGCGCGGTGATCATGTGGCCCGACTGCGTGTCGAACACAGCCAAGCTTGCCGGTTGGTGCGTCCCGACGAATAGCCGGTGATCGGCCTCGTCCAGCGCCATGGGAAAGTTGTGCTCTAAGGTCAACGGCCAGCGGGTGATCGCGTGAGTACTGCGATTGATGACCGCAATCTGTTTTAAGTCTGGCAGGTTTACATAGATATTTGGTCCAGACGTTTCCAGTTGAAAAGACTCCGGATGGGCTCCCAGTTTATATTCTTCCTCCGTGCGCTTGTTGGTTGTTGCATCGACAGCACCGATTGCCGCTGTTGCCCCATCACCGTAGGCGACGTAAACACGCTTATTTGCCGCGTCGTACCGTAAGTTATCCGTGTCACCTTGAAAGTCGATCTCCGAGATGAGACCAAACGAAGTCCCATCATAGATGTACAGCTTGCCCTTGCTGCTGCCGACAAAGAGCTCGTTTGCTTCGGGAGAGTAAACCACACCTTGAGGATTTGGCACTCCCGTTATGGTGTGCTCTAGCGTTCTCCCGCTGATATCGATCACCTCGACCGTATTGTTTCCCAGAGCCGAGACGAACAATTTTCTTCCACTTGTACCAAAATGGTCGAAACGCCCCTTGATGCCTTCTAAGGGGATAGCTTCGGTCAAAACGAGTGGCCTAGCATTTTGAGGCACCGAACTCTCTTGAGCCTCGACTTTAGGTGCTTGCGCGAAGATTAGAGCCAAAGTCAGACAAAGACCAACAGGGTTCCTCATATCACACTCCATTTGAACAAGGCCTCTAGCTTTAGCCAACCACTCTGCCGAACCATGCCCATATCATGCTAGGAGGTCTGAGGAGAAGCCCCTACTGAAGTTTTCCTGAAGATCCCGTCAGGATCGCCCTGGACTCACACCGCACGCGGAAACCTCCGATTCATGACTTCCGCGCTTGCGAAAAGCTTCCGGGCACCCTCGCCAAAAGCGCGTAGTGATCCGCATCTTGTTGCGTGAAGACAGGCAATCTTCCTGGCGGCGGTTGTGTCGATGATGCTGATCAGGGAGTATGACTGATGAGCGCCTTTGCCGCTGTTGACCACATATAAGTATTTAGTTGCGGGCTCGTAAACAAAAGAGTCGCAGTCGTCCTCCAATTTAATGGCCCCCAATTTCGCGTAGGACTCGCCTTCGTACATTTTGATTTCCGCCGCGCCTCCATCGACCACAAAGAGTTTTTTCAGATCGGCCCGGTAGAGCATGGAGTGCGGCTCGTCAAGACCGGTAATGGTGTGAACCAGCTTATTTGTTTGGAAATCGAAAACCTCAACGGCAGCATTTTTCTCGGCGGTGAGGAACAGGAGTTGGCCGGCAAGGTCCACGGCAAAATGATCGAAGTCACCCTCTTTGAGCCCCGGCAAAGGGATGGTCTGCTCTAATTTCAGCGGCGCCTGCGCCCGAGAAGATGCCGATAGCGCAAGAAGCGCAACAAGAATCAGAGCGTGCAGTTTCATAGTTTGTCTCCATTGACACTTCTTCTTGGAGCAGTGCCGTCCCCTTTACCAGATCAACTTCAGCGCGAACTGAATCTGTCTGGATGGCGTCTGCGTGGATGTAATCAGCCCCGCATTGCCGATCGGATTCCCTGCGGAATCAAAGATGTTCCGATTATCGAGGGGCGGCGAGAAATTCGTGTGATTCACCACATTAAAAAATTCTGCCCGGAACTGCACATTGAACATATCCGAGATTTTCTTGATGCGATTGTTTTTGAAAACCGAAAAGTCGAGGTTCACCAATCCGGGACCAACGATCGTGTTGCGACCCAGATTGCCTCGCAGTGTGATGGGATTCGGCACTGCGAAACACTGGGTCTTTATGTACTGGTTAGGGTTGCTAGGATTGATGAGTGAACCGCAACCAGGTGCGGAAACCAAGTTCGGCACATCGATGTTCGGGTCGGTGCTGTTCACACCGAGAGCGTCACCTCCGAACCCTGGAGTAAATGGCACACCCGTGCTTGCTTCGAATACTCCTCCAATTTCCCACCCGCTGACGGCCCATCCCTTAGCTCCATGGGCCCATTTCGGCGTGGCGAATTCCCACGTGTAACTGGCTTCGACGTTGTGCGCAACGTTAAAGTCCGCCAGACCCCGATTCAGATTTTGGGCAAACCATAGCGGGCTGGAGACGGAGTTGGAGTACTCGTCCCCCACTATACTCCCCGAGGACGTGTCAATGGTTTTGCCCCAGGTGTAAGAGCCCTCAAGCTCGCCTCTGCCACCGACTTTCGCTTTAATCTTGACCTGCAGTGCATCGTAGAACGAATTCCCTTGCCATAGGCCAAGGTTGACGAGACCCGAATTTACATTGAGCCGTGTCCCACTCCCGACGGGTGAAGGCCAGAGATAACCTTGAGACGTGAGTGTAGGAAGAACGATATCGCCATCTTCAACACGCAAGATCTGGTGCACACCCCGCGATCCCACGTAACCCACGCGTAGACTAACGTCTCGAGCCAAATCGCGCGCCAAAGTTAGATTCCACTGCATCACGTAATTCCGCTTTGGATTGGGGTCAAAATAACCGTGTCTAAAACCACTGGAAGACGCTGCTACAATGGAGAAAGCCCCCGTAGGGAACGAACCGGGAGGCAAGCTCGTGGAGTTCCCGAGCTTAAGGAAGGGAGCCGAGAAAAGTTCGTTGAATTGGATCAAATAGGGCAGAGGGAGAACGTCGAACATTCCAAATCCGGCGCTCAAAGCCGTTTTCCCATCGCCAAGGGGATCCCACGAGAAACCTACTCGTGGTTCAAAGTTACGAAGGGTAGGATTGGAAAACAACGGATCACCCAAATGGGGTTGCGCATCAGTGAGCTGCCGAAGAACAGTCAGCTTGCCTTGAACCTCCGTAGGCACCGTCGCCATCTCGTACCGCACGCCCATATTGACGGTCAGCCTTGGCCGCCAGCGCCAGTCGTCCTGAACGTAGGCACCCACGATCGTCTGGCGGAATCCTCGCTCGGAGATCGCGCCCGGTATTGCTGCACTCAAGGAGAATGGTCGGTTGCTCAAAAAGTCAGAAAGCAGGCTGAACGCAAATTCTCCCCCGGGGTTCGAAATCGCAAGAATGTTGTCCCGGATGCGCTCCACGTTGGCGCCGAACTTCACAGAATGACTTCCTCTGGTCAGAGACACATCGTCCAAAGCCTGGATGGAAGTCCAGTGAAAATGGAAATTAGATGGTGTTCCTAAGCCTCCAGAAAAGAACGTAAGCCCCGGCACGATCACCGCGGCGGCATTCAGACCAGGCACAGTTCCAAAGGTCGGATCGGCAACAAGCGAGTTCCCACCTGGAAAAGTCAAACCCGTGGTAGTCACCACGCGGTTGATCCCGAAATTAAGCGAATTCAGGGTCTGTGGGCCGACCGTGTGTGCCTCATGCAGTGTAAAAACCTGCCGGCGCGAGTCAAAGCCCGTCCGCTTGTTGTTGAATTCATCGGGCTGTCTGACTTTCCCGCCATCAAACATATACGTGCCAAAAACTCCGTCCGACGCTGAGAGCTTGTGATCCACCTTGGTCGTAAAATAATTCTCCGGAGTGACCTGCTGTCCCGCAAAGGTAAAGATCCCCGTATCGCCGGAGCCCAGTAGCGTCCCGTTGGGCAAAGGATAAAAGGCATTCACGAAGCGAAGCACAGTCGGATCGACCGTGATTGGCCCCGTCGATAGTTTGCCGGCGCGGGCTGCCGACGAGGGAACTGTGTTGACCTGCGTCACTCCTTGTGATTGCCGCAGACCCTCGTAGTCACCGAAGATGAAGGTACGTTCCTTCCAGATCGGCCCTCCGGCTGACCCGCCAAATTGATTGCGGTGAAAAGGAGGCTTCGCCGTGTCGAAGAAATTTCGTGCGTCGAGCGCGCTGTTGCGTATGTACTCGAATGCGTCTCCATGGAAATTGGCCGTGCCGGAACGCGTAGAAGCCCCAATGATTCCCCCCGAAGAACGGCCGTACTGGGCCGGGTAGTTGCTCGTAAGCACGGTGAACTGCTCAACAGCATCGGATCCTAGACTGACTCCCAGCGCGCTAGCCGGAGGACCGTTTGCGTAATCATTTACGCTGATGCCGTCCAAGCGAGCGTCGTTCTGCCGAGGGCGCCCGCCAGAGATGGTCATCTGGTTGCCGAACCCCCGCTGTGCTTGACCTGTTTGCTGCGTGCGAGCAGAGGCGACGCCGGGTTCGAGAGTCGCCAGGTCTGATGCCGAACGGCCATTTAGTGGAAGGTTGCTGACGCTATTCGAAGTGACCACACCGCTGACGGTTGGCGATCCGACGGGAGTTTTGGCATCAGACGCAAGGGGCTGAAGCACCAGGCTAGCTGCAAGCGAACGCCCTTCCTCCAAAGTCACTGTGGTGACCTTAGCCACAAAGCCCGCGGCAGAAGCTGTTATTTCATACTTACCAGGAACGAGATTCACCAATGTATAGGTCCCATTAGGATTCGCAGTGATGCTCTCAGTTTTGCCCGTCGCCAGGTTCTTGACAGAAAGAATGGCGTTCGGGACTGCTGCCCCGGATGCAGAAGTAATTGTGCCCGAAATAGCCGCTTCAGGTACTTGCCCTGCGCAGGGAAGAATCGTGAATAAAGACAGTACCCAGACTGGTACGCCTCTGCGCAAGACTCGATGACGCTTCTCGGCAGCGCAGGCGACCATTTCGGGGCTCCACACAAATGCCGCAGGCTCTCAAACGCACTTGAAAAACATCAACGATGATTGGTTCTTCGAAATCGTATCAGTGCTAGCCGGCGATACATACTTAAGTTTTGATAAACGAATCTTCAGGATGTCGAACAGCGTCGATTAATCTGCCTCTTCTGGCGGTCGAACAGCGACGAATTGCTTGTAAAGTAAGAGGTCGTAGGCGATTTTGAGCGCTCCCGCAATGAAGAACGGAATGCTGATGAGCGCGGGACGTGCAAACAAAAATCCAGCAAATACTGGGCTAATCGCGGCGCCCGCCGTCCTTGCGACTCCTGTGACTCCGCCTGCCGCCGACCGTTCCTCGGGTCGTACCACGGCCATCGTATAGGACTGCCTTGTTGGAACGTCCATCTGGCTAATGCTGAATCGGACGAGCAGCACCAACACCGCGAGGGTGAGGTTTGGCATTAGCGGTACAAGGATGAGCAGCACATTCGACGGCAAATGTGTGACGACCATGGTCCTCACGAGCCCAATTCGCCTCGCCAGACGCGAGGCTAGTAGCGCTGAGATTCCCGCGAGAATATTCGCCCAGAAAAAAATGAGGCCCAGCTTCGCAGGTGGAACGCCAAATCGCAGGTAGAACCAATACGCCGCGAAGCTCTGAACGACAAAACCTCCACCGAAGGAGTCCAAGGCAAAGAGGCTCGACAACTTGAGAACGATCGAGCGCGAGCGGCCAACGCCGAGAAAGTCGCGCGTCGAGACTCCGCTTCCTTCCGCTGCGGACGGTTCTACTTCTGTCGAGGACGACAATCGCGTGAAGAGAAGGGCAAGCGCGACGCCGAGCACGGCGTAGAGCAGCACGACTACACGGTAGCTATTGGACGTGGAAAGCCAAGTCTTCTGCACTATGCCCGCCGCCGTACCGCCGCACAGGGCTCCGAGAGCCGTGGCGAGTGAACCGGCAAGCGTGTACCAGGCGAATACTTCTGTTCGACTACGCGCAGAAACCACATGCGCGAGAGCGGCCTGCTCAATCGACAGGAAAGGGCCGACTTCATGACCGCTCGGGCTGATTACACCGATCGTCCCGGCAATAATCAGAAAGAGAAGATTCTTGGTGGAGGCGAAGGCGACGCCCGCGCAGGCCATGAGAATAGCTCCGACGATCAGCATGCGCCGCCGTCCCATTCGGTCGGCTCGCGTCGTGAGCAGAAGGGAAATCGCAATATCGCCCGCGAGCGTCGCCGTCAGAAGCACGCCCACCTGGGTCTCGGTCAGGCCAAGACTCACCAGATAGAAGACGAGGATGACGGACAGCGCCCCGTACGCGAAGAGTCGCGTAAACCGGGAAACGAATAGGAGCACGCCGTCCCTCGGCAGTGTCCGGAGTGAAACCGGGATGAGACCCATCAGTGACATCGGAACCTTGCGCCTGGAAGCCTGGCCCCTTTTTTTCTCAAGGTCTCCGCAGGACTAACGATCGCCAACCGCCTCGTACACCACCATCCGGGCGACCGGCTTCCCGTCCTCTTCCTGTTCCGGCGTGTATAACCGATGCGTTTTCTGATCTACCGCCAAGGTGTGTACCGCGTGCTGTACGCGAAAGTCTTCGAGCTTGCTGTAATGATCTGGGTCATCCTGGTGAAAAACAGAAATGGCCCCGCTATAGCACGCGACATAGATACGGCGAAGACCTGGATCGAATTTAATGACGTCCGGTCCGCCAGCTAGTGGCAGGGACGCGACAGGAGCGTTTTTGTCCAAGTCAAAAATGGTCATCAGCTCATTTCCTTCACAGGAAAGGAACGCGCGATGGTGTTCCGGGTCCAGCGCCATGCCGTGATTTCCCTTGCATCTCCCGACCGGGTACCGACCGACGACTTCGTCGGTCGCGGGATCGATGACGGCAAAAATGTTCTGGTCCTGTAGGTTAACGTAGACCTTCCGCGTCAGGGGATCGTATTGCGGCATTCCTGTTTCACTTTCGAAATGCAGTGTCTTCACGATTTCGTCCTTGGTCACATCGACGATGGCTTCGGCTTTCCCGCGCTCGTCCGAAACGTACAGCTTGTGAAAGGGAGCGGCGTAAGTGCTTCCGTCAGGCTTCGCTTCCGTCTTGAGTTTCTTAATGACCTTCATCTGCTTTAAGTCCACCACGCCAATCGTGTTGTCATGGGCGTTCGAGGTATAGAACTTCTTCAGTTCAGGAACGTACTCAACGCCTTCGGCACCGGGCGTATCCGTAACCGTTGCGCTAACTTTGTTTGTGGCCAGCTCGATCACGTATGTTTGATCGGCGGCGAGATGCGCAGAAATCAGGTAGCCGTCATCTGCATCAATCGTCAGGTAATCGAATCGCTTTCCTCCTGGTCCCGGGAGGTCGAACTTGGTTACCTGTTTCAGTGTCTGGCCGAATGCCTCCGCAGCGAAGATAGCAGAGAGGGCAAGAAGCGTTAGAGCAGCAAGTCGCAACACCAATTTTTGCAGTTGCATGGGTGTCCCCCTGCGTTCATCAGTGCGACGACGCACCCTTGCCGAGTTCGCTGAGGGCGGCCTTAAACGCATCTGCGAGTTTTTCCGCCGAACCACGACCCCAGTAGTGCAGGAAGATGACCAAGGGCTTCTCTTCCGTCATGTGGTGATGAATCGCGACGATATCGATGCCGTTTTTGCGCAGACTCTTCAGAACCGGAGTGAGTTCGCTTTCGAGCATTGCGATGTCTCCTGCAACCACGGCTTCTTCCTGCGTGCCGTAGAAGGCCGCCCAAGTATTGAGGCCCATGCGTGCATTGATCTTGGCGCCGTGGTCCTTCATGGCGAGGTCATCGCGTCCGACTGTGATTTTGTAAACAGTGCCGGACTGCTCACCGGTGTGGCCCACAATCTGAGCGATTTTCGCCGTGTCGATTGCCGCACCGCCGCTGCTTAGGGGCGCCACAGTCGGTGGCTGAACGTGCCCGATCAAGTCGAATGCGGGCTTTACCCGGCCGGCCAGGCCCGCTGCTTTTCCCATTCCGTGCACGTGCATGTAGAACACGTGTGGGTCATCCCAGAAGAAATGGTTGTGAAGTGCGGTGACTTCGATGCCGTTGTCCAGAAGCGCGGACATCACCGGATTCACTTCGACTTGAAGCAACACCAGGTCACCCATCATCACTTCGCTACCATCCGTCGTTCTTGTGAATGCAACCCATCCGCCGAACCCGAAGGGCGTGGGTGTCGATATCCCTTGCACGGTCATCTTGAGATCGTTGCGGGGAATGTTGACCTTCAGCACTCCATCCTTGAAGTCCCCTTTGCGGTCGAGGGATTTCAGAACTTCCTGGTAATCGCTCGGGATTTCCTGGGCAAACGCAGATACCGACCAAAAAACAAGACAAGCCAGCATCGCAAGCATCGTACGTTTCGTGATTCCTGTCATCAAACACCTCCTAGGTTCATTGGCTGGTGAAATTCGTCCCTGGCTACTTCCCGGTGGCGGCCTCCGCAACTTGCTTTGTCACGACATGAGTCCCGGCTCGCAGTTCGTCGGTGCCCCGCACCGCCACTTCGTCACCTTCGCGTAGACCGCCAAATACCTCGATGGACTTGCCGTCAAGCTCCCCCGTCTGGACGCTGACCCATTCCGTGTTTCCTTGGCGAATACGAATCACGAACGTAGCTTCCGTGGTTCTCGCGACCGCGGACACCGGAACAAACAGCGTAGGCTCGGTTCGGCGAACCGGCCAGAGGACTTCAGGAAACATCCCGGAACTCAAACGCCCGTCCGAATTGTTGACGTCCAGTTCGACCGGCATGGTCCGCGTCTTCACGTCCACGGAATGAGCAACACGGGCAATCGTCCCTGCGAATGTCTGACTTGGGAAGGCCGGAACGCTGAACTCAACCCTAGTTCCGACGTTGATACCGGTGGCATATTTCTCGGGGACAGGAACAATGAGCCGGAGCCTAGCGGTCTTTTCGACCCGTAGCATTGGCATGGCCCCTCCCGAGCTACTTGTTGCAGGCCCCACAAGAGAGCCCGGATGTGCGTTCCGTTCCGTCACAATGCCGTCGAAAGGAGCCCGCACTTGGAGGTACCCTTCGATTTCTGTGATCGACTTTAGTGCCGATTTCGCCGCTTCTGCGCCCTCGCGGAGCGCTTGGAGTCGCGCACGGTCTGCTTCGGCGGCCTTCTGGGCGATCTCCAAATCATTTCCGGCAACCACCCCGGGCGTAGCAGAAGCGCTCTTCAGGCGATCATAGGTACTTTGGTCAGAGGCGAGCTTCGCTTCCGCTTCAGCGCGCTGCGCCTCCGCCGCTTGCAGTTTCGACTGAGCTTCCGCTCGCTGTGCCGCAACTTCGGGGGCAACCAAGAGCGCCATGAGCTGCCCGGATTTCACACGCGTTCCACGGTCCACGCTAATCGAATCCACATATGCGGTAACCTTCGGAAAGACAGCCACAGCTTCGTACGCTTGTAATTCTCCTGGCAGACGTGTGGTGATGGACAGCTTCTTCGACGCTACCTTCGTAGCTTCGACAGTGGGCGCGGTCGCGGCGGAGGCCTGAGCCTTCGTGCTGGAGTTTGTGTTCGAACCGCATGACGTGCACCAATGACTTGTCGCGAGAACAACCAGGATCGACGCAATTCGGAATCGTTTCATGCCGTTTCTCCGGGCAGAGCATTTGCACCGCGCGCCAACGCACTCGCAGGGTCATCGGGGTCCAGCGACGGCGATCGGACTCCCGCGCGTTGCTGAACGAGCGAGAACACCAACGGAAGAATCAACAGGGTGGCTGCCGTGGCAAACAGCAGTCCTCCGATGACAGCGCGCCCGAGCGGAGCCGTTTGTTGGCTCCCTTCGCCGATTCCGACAGCCATCGGAACCATACCGGCTATCATCGCCATGCTCGTCATTAAAATGGGTCTCATGCGCGTTCTCGCTCCATGAATCCCAGCAGCAACGGCCGTATTTCCTGCCCGACGATGCTCCTCTGCGAATGTCACCAACAAAATCGCGTTTGCTACGGCCACTCCGATAGCCATTATTGCTCCCATGAACGACTGAATGTTCAAGCTCGTGCGAGTAACCAGCAGGACAAAAAGTACTCCGCAGATGACTGCCGGAACGGCAGACAGCACCACGAAGGCGAGCCGCAGTGATTGGAAGTTCGCCGCCAGCAGCAAGTAGATCACGAGGACGGCAAGAAGCAACCCGACCGCGAGGTTGGTCAACGTCTGCTTCATTGGACCGATTTGGCCTCGCACAGTGACCTTCACTCCGCGAGGGGTAGCCCCCGCGCGGTTGATCGCAGTGTCCAGTTCGCCAGAAACCCGGCCCAGATCCTCTCCTGAGACGTTCGCGGTGAGCGTCACCAGTCGTTGTCCGTTCAGTCGATGATATTCGCCAACGACAGTTCCGTAGCCCACCTGAGCTACGTCACCCATGAGCGGGTGTTCAGCCGCTCCTTGCGTTACCGGGATATGCTCCACGTCTTGGATCGAAGTCACATCGCTCTGAGGAACCTGGACCTGTACCTGGTATGCGACTCCGGACTTTGGATCGGCCCAGTAGTTGGGCGCGACGAAACGGCTAGATGATGTGGCAGCAAGGAATGAGCGCCCAACACTTCCAGTTGTTACTCCGAGCTGTCCGGCACGTTCCCGGTCTACGTTAATGTCTATGCTCGGATAGTCGAGGGGTTCATCGTATTGGAGGTCGCGGAGTGCGCGAATCTTCGCTACTTCCATGCGAACCTTCGCGGCAAAGGCTCGATCCGAGCTGAGGTCAGGTCCGCTCACATTGATTTCGACGGGAGTGGTAGCGCCGAAGTTCATGATCTGCGTGACGATGTCGCCGGCTTCAAAGGAAAACTGGCAACCCGGAAATTTGTCAGGCAAAATCCTCCGCAAGCGCTCCTCGAATTCGTCCACCCGAATGTTGGAGTCCGGCTTCAAGGCGACACGCAAAACCGCTTCATGCTGACCGCTGGTCCACAGATAGATTGTGTTGATGGGATAGTTCGGAGGCGGCGCGCCGACGTAGCTCAACGTCACACCGACATTTCCGGGACCAGCCGCTTCTTGAATCGAGTGGAGCACACCAAGCGTGAGTCTCTCCGTGGTTTCCACGCGGGTCCCGATGGGTGCACGAAACCTCAGCAGAAGTTGACCTGAGGAAACGCGCGGAAAAATCTCTGTACCTAGATACGAACCGAGAAGCACGACCACCAAAATAGAAGCTAGAACGTATGTCGAGACCGTAAGTCCCCGAATTGCGGTGAGCTGGTTCAGAATGTAGCCGAGTCTGTTCCGCACTCGTTGGAGCAGCGAGGGGGTATCCTCAACTTCCGCTGCATGCTCGCGTAGAATCCACGTTGACAGTACGGGCACAAGAGTACTCGACAACAAATAAGAGGCGGCCATCGCAAAACCGACTGCCAGTGAAAGCGGCACGAAGAGCGAGCGCGAGACTCCTGTCATGAAGAATGAAGGAACAAACACCGCGAGAATGCACAGCATCGCCAGCAGGCGCGGGATCTGCACTTCCTTGCTCGCCTCCAAAACGGCTATCGCTCTTCCGCGTCCTTGCCCGAGGTGACTGTGAATGTTCTCCATCACCACGGTCGATTCGTCGACGAGAATCCCGACAGCCAGTGCCAGGCCGCCAAGGGTCATAATGTTGACGGTCTGACCCGCGCCCCATAGCGCTACCACGGCTGTTAGCAGCGCGAATGGAATCGTAGTCACAACGATGAACGCGCTCTTCCAGTCGCGCAGGAAGAGCAGGACCATCACGCCCGTGAAGATCGCGCCCAAGAGTCCTTCCTTCACGACGGATAGCAGCGAGTTTCGAACGTAGGAGGATTGGTCGAATTCGTAATCGATCTTGATTTCTTCTGGAACGACGGACTGGAATTGCGCGAGGCTGGCTTTGACCGCATTGACTACACTCAACGTCGAAGCATCGGCGCGCTTGGTGACCGGGATGTAGACCGTCCGCCTTCCATTGACCTCAGCATATCCAGTGATGATGTCGCTCGAATCCTCTATCGTCCCCACGTCCCTCAAAAAGACGGTGGGTCCCGCCCCCGTGCGGATCGGAAGATTTTGCAGGTCTTTGATATTCGATACGACCGAATTGATCGGTGCCAGCCGAAGCAAATCTCCGGTGCGCACATTT
>Ga0126381_100004153_pt1 | contig 15727 bp, 9 predicted proteins | sample PanSoiMetPlot_28_FD_96465 | JGI IMG/M metagenome (GOLD analysis project Ga0126381, IMG submission 96465) | Tropical forest soil microbial communities from Panama - MetaG Plot_28 | ecosystem: Environmental > Terrestrial > Soil > Tropical forest > Bulk soil | place: Panama | collected 2016-02-17 | reverse complement strand
GATGCCGGTGCGATTCAAACGCCGACGCTGATGATCGGCGCGGGGAAGGATTGGGTTGTGAGTCTCAAAGCACAGCAAAAGTTTTTTGATCGCCTTTCCTCAACTCACAAGCGCTTGGAAATTTTCCCAGACGCTTATCACGCGATCTTTCACGAAACGAATCGTCGCGATGTTATCGGAATTGTCCGCGAGTTCGTTCGAGATTGCTTCGCGAAACCGCCAACAACGCCTTCACTGTTAGACGCTGACAAGAGCGGATACACGGCGCACGAACATGAGTGCTTAAAAAGCAATGGCAGTGGAAGTTTCGCAGTCGCTCGCGCCGGACTGAAAGTTGCCGGTCGACTGAGTCGGGGTATCGAGATCGGCTGGCGTTCTGGTTTCGATTCCGGTCTTTCGCTCGATTACGTCTACAAGAACCAACCACACGGCTGGAGCCCGCTTGGTCGGCTTATCGACAAATCATATCTAAATAGCGTCGGCTGGCGTGGCATCCGCCAACGCAAAGCGAATGTGAATAAAACTCTGCACGATTTGATTCTGAAAGTGCATAAGGAGAATCGCCCCGTGAGAATTCTCGATATCGCCGCAGGCGCCGGCCGTTACGTGATCGAGACCATCCGCGACACGCCAGAGATCCCAATCGCCGCCACGCTTTGCGATTACAAGGAGGAAAATATCGATGCCGTACGCGCTCTGACCGATGAGTTAGATGTCGACGGCGCAGTGATCGCGCGCCAAGGCGACGCGTTTGATCGGGAATCGTTAGGCAAAATTCAACCGCGCGCGACGATCGGAATCGTCTCCGGCCTTTATGAATTAATTCCGTCGAACGACCCGGTTTTAAATTCGTTGCGTGGGCTCGCCGACGCGATCGAGCCTGACGGTTACCTCATTTACACGAATCAGCCGTGGCATCCGCAGCTCGAATTCATCGCGCATGTCCTCGTTAACCGGGAACGAGAACGCTGGATCATGCGTCGGCGGACGACCGCCGAAATGGATGAGCTCGTTCGCGCCGCCGGCTTCGAGAAGATCGATATGGAAATCGATCAGTGGGGAATGTTCACGGTTTCAGTCGCACGCCGTGGGTGTTAAACGTAGCAAGGCGCTCATCGTCTCGATCGGGTTGTCCGTCTTGTTCCTGATCGTTTATGGCGGTTGCAATTGGATCACAGCGCGTCGCGCGAACGTCGCCACGTTCTATTTCGAGTGGGAACGCAAGATTCCGTTCGTGCCGTTTTTCATTCTGCCTTACATGTCGATCGATCTTTTCTTTGTTGTTGCGCCACTTCTCTGTCGGACCGATCGCGAATTATCCGTCTTAGCGAAACGAATCACGACAGCGATTATCGTCGCTGGAGTTTGTTTCCTGTTTTTTCCGTTCCGGTTTGCATTTTCGCGACCACATGTTGAAGGCTGGCTCGGTGTGCTCTTCGATTGGTTTCGCGGAATGGATGCGCCGTACAATCTGCTCCCATCACTTCACGCGGCGTTCACGCTAATTCTTTGCGATATCTATTTTCGCCACACGCGCAGTTTCACGCGCATTGCGATTCTGACCTGGTTTGTTCTAATCGCGTTGTCGCCAGTTCTTACGTATCAACATCACTTGATCGATATTATCGGCGGCTTTGTTCTGGCCGGATATTGCTTCTACCTCTTTCGTGAGCGTACGCTCGCACTGCCATTTGTTGCGAATCGCCGTATTAGTACGTATTACGCAACCGGAGCCGCGGTTGTCTTGATTGTGGGCGCGATTCTATGGCCGTGGGGAGTTCTGCTAATTTGGCCAGCGACCGCTCTCGGCATCGTGGCGATCGCGTACTTCAGAGCGGGCCCCATCGTTTTTCACAAGACCGAAGGTAAGTTGCCGTGGAGCACGCGGTTTGTGTTCGCGCCTTTTTTAGTCGGTCAATATCTGTCGTTGCTGTATTACCGCAGCCAATGTCGACTGTGGGACAAGGTCACACCACAAATCTGGATTGGCGGCAAACTGGGCTCCCGTGCTGCGAAGAAAGCTTTGTGCTCAGGGGTTGTTTCGGTGCTGGATTTGAGCGCTGAACTTTCCGAAGCGAAACCGTTCCGCAAAATCAATTATCGAAATATTTCTGTCCTGGATCTGACTGCTCCGACCCAGTCGCAACTTGTGGAGATGAGCGAATTCATCGGCGATCACTCTCGAAACGGCGCCATTTATGTTCACTGCAAGATTGGTTACTCACGGAGCGCAGCTGCGGTAGCCGCTTATTTAATGATGAGTGGGAAAGCGAAAACTGCGGATGAGGCATTCGCGATGATTCGCCGCGTTCGACCGTCTGTTGTTATTCGACGGGAGGTGCGCTCCGCGTTGTCTGAATTCGAACATCGAGTTCGTTCTTCTACTGGCGATACAACTCTTTTGTTCTCGCGTTGAATTACGGCGATGTCTCATAATCGCAACGATTTATGAATTATAACGAACTGATCCAGCTTTACTTTGAGCGTTCAACCGCGATGCAGCAATACTGGAACCTCTACGTCATTATCGTTGGCGGCGTTCTGGCGTTTTCTTCGCTGCGTAAACAGCCGGCTGCGATTACTACCGCATTGGTGTGCATCTTATTTGCCCTGTTTGCCTATAACAATCTCGATGCAATGAAAGATACGACGGCACAACGCTTCGCCACGCTCGATGCGATCAAGCAATTCGATTCTGGTGCCGCTGCTGCTGCTCCTTCGAAGCAAGTGCGCGAGTTGCTCGAGCCGACGCTTACGCCTGCGACTTTTAATAGTGTGCGCACTACACACGTGATTAGCGATATTCTTACTATCGCTGCGCTTTGGGCGATGGAATTGCGGCGGCGAAGACTGAAAAGCGCAATGCCCGCGCAGTAAGATCCATACGGAAAGAAGTAGCGATGGCCATGCAGGGAAACCGCGACGATCATTCCCAGGTGAGGAGATCGGATCCATCTGTGGCCGCCTTCCATGCGCTGTCTCTGGGCCAAGTACGGCTGCATGATCCCATCGACCACCTGTTTAACCGCTCCTTCCTCGCCGCCGGCATTGCCCTCTAAATCCCGACCGGCGGGAGACGGCTCTTCCTGCGCAACAACGTTCGCTGCGGCCAAAGCCGCGACTGTGACGATCAAACCAAAACGAACGGCGATCTGACCCATAATCTTTTTTACACAGTTATCTCTTTGTGAAAACGACGACTTCTAATTTCGGCTGAAGATCTTGACAAGATTTTCCGGGTGCATGATCACACAAAGTGACGGAAATCACCCGATCATCTGACCGGCTGTAAGTTTCCGTAAAGCTAGTGGCGTTTGACTTGGCTGTTCTATGTCATACTGTTCGTAGTTTTCGCACTCGCGGGAACATCCCCGTCAATGAATAAAATCCGTAACATCGCCATTATTGCGCACGTTGATCACGGTAAGACCACGCTCGTGGACCAATTACTGCGCCAATCGGGGACGTTCCGCTCCAACCAGCAGATCGAAGAGCGCGTAATGGATTCGATGGATCTCGAGCGTGAGAAAGGAATAACCATTCGTGCGAAAAACGCGGCTGTTCAGTGGAAGGATTATCGGATCAATATTGTCGATACACCAGGCCACGCCGACTTCGGCGGCGAAGTTGAGCGGATCATGAAAATGGTGGATGGCGTGTTGCTCGTGGTAGACGCTCACGATGGCCCGCAGGCGCAGACACGCTTCGTCTTGCGCAAGGCATTGGAAAACAAACTCAAGCCGATCGTTGTCATTAACAAGATCGACAGAGAAAACGCGCGGCCTCATCAAGTCGTCGACATGGTTTTCGATCTTTTCGTCGAACTGAAAGCCACTGATGAGCAGCTCGATTTTCCCATTGTCTACGCAAGCGCAAAGGCCGGATTTGCCGTCCGCGAGCTGCACCAACAGAACCAGGATATGACGTCCCTTTTTGACGTCATCGTAAAAGACGTTCCGCCGCCGAAGATTTCCGCGGAGCCGTTTTTCCAAATGCTCGTGTCGAACCTGGATTACAGCGATTATCTTGGGCGGATTGCGCTGGGACGCATCGTGAGCGGGCTCCTAGCCGTCGGTGACTCGATCGTCTGCATCCATAGGAACGGTCACGCCGAACGAGCTACAATCACTGCGCTCTTTACTTACGAGGGGTTAGAGCAGGTTCAAATAAAGCAGGCAAGTGCCGGTGACATCGTTGGGATCACAGGTTTTGAAGACGTTTACATCGGCGAAACACTAACCGATAGCGAAGAGCGCGCGCCGCTTCAGTTCGTGGATATCGATCCGCCAACAATTCGCATGCAAATTTTGGTCAATGATTCGCCGTTTGCGGGGCGCGACGGAAAATTCGTGACTGCACGGCATATTCGCGAGCGTTTGGTTCGTGAAACGCGAGGCAACGTTTCCCTTCAAGTACGGGACACCGAAACGGCTGGCGCATTCGAGATCAGTGCGCGTGGAGAAATGCAAATCGCTATCCTGGTGGAGCAGATGCGCCGTGAAGGCTACGAACTTATGGTGTCTCGGCCTGAAGTGATTCTTAATCGAGGTGAAGGCGGCGAGCTGCTCGAGCCGCTTGAAAATTTGTATGTCGATCTACCTGACGAGAGTCTCGGCCCGATCCTACAGGCTATCGCGAATCGCAAAGGCGAAATTGTTTCAATCGGACATCACGCTTCGCGCGTATCGATTGAGGCAATCATTCCGACGCGGGGCTTGATTGGATTCGAGACCGACTTGGTGAACCTGACTCGCGGTGAGGGATTCATGAGTCATCTTTTCCGCGAATATGCGCCATTCAAAGGCGAGATTGGCGGACGCGGGCGCGGTGTAATGGTGTCGATGGAATCCGGTGTTAGTACTGCTTATGCCTTAAACAACGTTCAGGAGCGCGGCCGGCTTTTCATTGGTCCGCAAGAGGACATTTACGAAGGGATGATTGTAGGCGAAAACGCTCGCCCGGAAGATTTGCCCGTTAACCCATGCAAGCAAAAGCACCTTACTAACATGCGCAGCCAGGGCGAAGGCAAAGGCATACAACTTGAAGCGCCACTCCGAATGACGCTGGAACGCGCCATCGAATACATCGAGCTCGATGAGTACGTAGAGGCGACGCCAAAGTCGCTTCGCCTGCGTAAGCGGATCCTCGACGCGATCGCACGCAAACGAGCTGCCGCGTAAGAGTGCGTCAAGTCCCATGCCTGTTTTGATGGGGCCGTCATTACGGCCACGTCCAGGAAGAATATTTGGCGATCTGTCACTTGCGTCGCATTTTTCTGGCCACAGGGTAACGGTTGCGGTGATCAATCCGAAGTTGCTATGAAACTTTCCGATAAAACTGACAATCTCTTCAACGCTTTGGGACAATCGGCAAAGCCGAAACCGGTGACCGCGATCGAGAAGCTCATCCGACGCGGGCGGGACCGCGAGCTTTGCCGTATCAATGCGCTCGCCTTTGCCGCCCAGCACAAGCTCAACGAGGACGATGTGATCGCGGCTTTTCTGCATGCCGCGCGACTTGGCATTTTCGATATGTCCTGGAACATCCTTTGTCCTGCTTGCGGTGGCGTGCTTGATTCGGGCGCGACGCTCAAGACTGTCAAACAAGCCGAATACAGATGCGTCCTTTGCGCTATTGGGCACGAACCGACGCTCGACGAAATCGTTGAGGTCACCTTCACTATCAGCCCGCGGGTGCGGAGAATCGCGGCGCACGATCCCGAGACGCTCCCTTGGATCGAATATTACAGACAGGTATTTTGGAGTTCAGTCGTCGATTTTCCCGATGACGAGACATTTGCAAAATGGATCGAGGAAACCACTCTGGGCACCCTTGAGCTCGCAGCTGGCGAAAAAGTGGTGCTCTCGCTTCAGTTGCCTGAAGGATTTGTGGACGTGTTCGATCCAGTCGTCAACATGTCGCTGTTTATGGAGATCAAGGGCGAACCTGCGCCTGAAAACCAATCGCTCTCCTTCGTCATGACTAAAGATCACGCGCCGGCCGAGACTTTTCAGATGCGACCCGGACCTTTACAGCTGACGTTGGAGAACCGCTCAAATGTACGCACCTTGCCTGGTATTTGGGTCGTTAGCGACAAGGTTCACAATCTTGTCCGCAAACGTCGCCCCTTCGTGACTGCGAAACGTCTTCTAACCAATCAGACGTTCCGCGACATTCATCGCGCCGATGCACTCGACATAGATCAGAGGCTAAAGATTACCAGTCTGACCTTTCTCTTTACCGACCTCAAAGGTTCAACGGAACTCTATGAACGAGTAGGGGATCTTGTTGCCTACGATTTAGTACGCGCTCACTTCCGGGTTTTGAACCAAATCATCGCCGCAGAAACGGGGGCAGTAGTCAAAACAATTGGTGACGCTGTAATGGCGACATTCCCGACACCAGACCGAGCGATGGCGGCTGCACTGAAGATGCGAGAAGCATTGAAGGACTTGAAAGGAGATTTGCTGCTGAAGATCGGCATTCACGAAGGGCCTTGTCTCGCCGTTTCGCTAAATGATCGGCAAGACTATTTCGGACGGACGGTAAATATCGCAGCTCGCGTCCAGGGACTCGCGACGTCGCGCTCCATCTTTGCAACCAAACGAGTTGTTACTGACACCGAAGCCTCGAAATTGTTGCAATCAAACGGCATCTTTGTGACCCCTGAGAAGAGGTCACTTCGAGGTATCGCCAAGCAGGTCGAGATTTTCGAAATACCTTAAAGCGCTCGCGCGATCGCCTGCCAATTCTGCGACAGTCACGCGCGCTGGAACGAACACTATTTTTTTTCGCGCTGGTCATCCGAACAGGCTGAGGCGTAGCCACCCGACCAGTAGGAAAATGATGACAAATGCTCCGGCTACCAGCCAGCGAAGATCGGGGACGACCAAGTGGCGCGCGACCGGTACCAAGTCAAGCTCCACAGCAATAAACTTGTACGCGGCGAGAAGCCCATAGCTGGGGTGGCAAATGAGTTTCAAAAACGTCCGCCGGCTGGGATAGCGGACGATGGTCACATTTTCCCAGGTTCTCTCCGGCTCCATGTTGATCAGGTTTCTCGCTTGGGGAGCTCCGATGAAGGTCGGATAGGACGCGTGACTCAGCCACAGCCAGATAAGCCTCTTTTCGTAATATGCGTTGGCCTGTTCGGGTGTTCCCTGGAATTCCGGCGCGCCGGGAAAGGTTCCCAACTGAGCAAAGAAATGGATGAGGTTGAACATGTAGACTGGTTTGCCGTCGTCGGCCTCGGCCCATGGGCGCAGACGGGCGATGAATGCCTGAACTGCCTTTTCAGGCAGCGGTAGCTTTTCGATGATCGCCACGTATTGATCGATCTCTTCGTGAGTGAGCTTGCCTGCTCCTTGAGAATGCCAGACCCAAAAGGCAACATATAAGATAACAAGTGCGGCGGCAAAAATCAGCTCAAAGCACATTTTTGTTTCTTCTTGAATATTGTGCCGCTCTGCCGAAGCCAATCATGTTGAAAAACCTAACCACCACTTCCTAGTTAGGCAAAGAATTCAGATAGCAAATTATTCAGCTGTGCAGGCTGTTCGTGTTGAACCCAATGGCTCGCAGTCGCAAACACTTCGAGGCGTCCATCATCACAGTATTGAAGACTTTCTCTGGCCATTGATTCAACCGCGAACTGGTCATTTTTTCCCCAGATCAGGAGCGCCGGCACTTTCACGCGCGAATCGTCGGTATCTAACACCAACTTCGATGGACGCAGCAGAGCCGCTCGATACGAGTTAAGCATAGCTGTAAGCGCGCCCTTTTTGGCCCACGACTCTTTATACTGCGCAAGGTCAGAATCAGAAAAGACGCCAGAAGATGAAGTATCGCGCAGCGCCCGAACCAACAGCGCCCAGTCTCGCCTACGCACGACGAATTCCGGTAGCCACGGAAGCTGAAAAAGAAACATGTACCAGCTTTTCCGCAGTTGCGCGGGGTTCATGATGACATTCTTTATGAAAACGCGAGGATGCGGCACGCTCAACATCGCGGTGCGGTGAATCTTGTCCGGATATCGGGCAGCCAAATACCAAGCGACGGCAGCTCCCCAGTCGTGCCCGACCACGAATGCTTTTGAACCTGTCACGGCATCCAAAACACCGACAACATCTTTAGCGAGCAGGTCAATCGCATAGCTAGCAACGCCTGCGGGTTTGTCGCTTAGGTTGTAACCGCGTTGGTCCGGTATGATGACCCGATATCCGGAAGAGGCGAAGTGATCAATTTGTCTGCGCCAGGCGAACCAGAACTCGGGAAAACCATGGAGAAATACTAAAGGTTTACCATTTGCAGGGCCGGCAAGAACGACGTATAACGCAATGCCATTAATGTGGAGCACGCGAGATTGAAGGGGCGAGCTGATGCCTGACACATTCATAGGATCAATTCTCTGCCAGATTTGAGATTCGGCACGTGATCTAAATTGGCCCAGCGTGAAATCGCCAACAAAAAGCAGTCTGAAATTTCATCGGCTCCTTGATCGTGAACCGGTTCAAAGTCGCTCGTGTTTCATAGTCTCATTCTGTTTGTACTACCATCAATTATCGTGTATCGAACCGGCATAAGTAATTTCCGGGTTCTCAATTAGACTGCTAGAAAGGTGTTTGCACCGAGCAAACGACTCTTTAACAACCATGTTGATAGGCATGTCAGCAGTCGCTACCGAATACGCTACGGTAATTTCGAACAAGCAAATCGCTAGTCACCCACATTGGACAGTAAGTCTGACAAAAGGGGGGCCGGCTGCGAATTCGAGGAGTAATCGCGTTGCGCAAAATGGAAAGTACACAGGTGTCACGGCATCTTGCATTCTCTCCGATGCCGGGAGCGGATCGCACATTCCGCTTGCCTCAAACTATGGTGATTTGTTATAGGCCATATATTTCGTGTGAAAAGAAGCGCGGCATCTCGCGCGGACAAAAACCACGGCACTTCCTCGTGGTGGGCGATACGTGTATGCGTGAACTGACTTCAGGCGCGGGCATCCCATGAATTGGATCATCATTCTCTGGTCGATGAATGCTGCGGCGTGTTTGACACTCGCTGGCATATATCTCCTGGTCTGGTGCAGGCAGCGGACAGACTTGGCGTATCTCGTATTGTCGTGTAGTGCCGTGGCGGGCGCAGCGCTCACCGGGTTCGAGTTGGTGTTATTAGAGGCACAATCAGCTGAAGATTATGCCGTGATCTTGCGATGGGCGCAGCTTCCAGTGTGGGCACTGGTTGTTTCGGTCGTGATTTTTGTGCGGCTCTATCTCCGTGCCGGACGATGGTGGCTCGCATGGAGCGTTTGTGGCATGCGTACGCTCGCACTGATCCTCAATTTTATTTTCATACCCAATCTCAGCTACCGGCAAATCACGAGTCTGAAGCAGGTTTCATGGTGGGGGGGAGAGAGTGTCTCGGTCCCAGTGGGTGTGACTAATCCATGGATCTTAGTTGCCCAATTAAGCCTAGTCTTGCTCGTCGCTTTTTTCGTGGATGCCACAGTCACAGCCTGGCGCCGAGGTGATCGGCAGCGTGCGTTAGTCGTCGGTGGCGCGCTGATCTTCTTTAGCGCGATTGCCGTTGGACAAGTTGTGTTAGTCGTTTGGGGGATTATCCAAGTCCCGTTTCTCGCCTGCTTCTCCTATCTGGGATTGATAGCTGCCATGGGTTATGAACTTAGCATTGACATGCTGCACCGAGCGAAGTTGGCGCGCCAGTTGGCGGCTAGCGAGGCCGACTTGCACGAGACCCGAGAGCGCATGGAGCTCGCAGCGAACGCTGCCGATCTCGGCATGTGGATGTGGGACGTCGCGCGGGATGAGATTTGGATCACAGACAAAGGCCGCATGCTGTTCGGCTGGGGAGCCTCAGAGAAGCTCAATTTAGAGCGCTTCAAAAACATACTGCATCGTGACGATCGCGAAGCGGTGCTCGAGGCCATCGAGAACACCTTGCGCACCGGCGCTGACTACTCAGCTGAGTACCGGGTCTTGCTACCTCAAGGACAACTGCGCTGGGTCGCGGGCTGGGGTCAAGTCGAGTTTGATCGAGAGGGTCAACCGGTTCGAATGCGTGGCGCTGCACTGGACATCACCAAGCGCAAGCAGGCCGAAGAGCAGTTCCGTCTGGTTGTTGAGGCCGCGCCCAGCGCCATGATCATGGTTAATACAGATGGTTGCGTTACCTTGGTAAACACGCAGACTGAGGCCGTCTTCGGTTATAGTCGGCAGGAGCTACTTGGCCGTGCCGTCGAGACGCTTATTCCCGAGCGATTCAGATCTCATCACACGGACTACCGTCTCGGTTATCTCGGCGACGCGCGCGCTCGGCCAATGGGCGCTGAGCGTGAGCTCTTCGGGCTACGCAAAGACGGCACTGAGGTTCCAATCGAAATCGGTCTTACCCCAATTCAAACTTCGGAAGGATTGCTCGTATTGGCGTCCATTATTGATATTACCGAACGAAAACGGGCAGAGCTGGAGGCGGCGCGTCAGCGTAGCGAGATGGCGCACCTCTCACGGGTGACCACACTGGGCGAACTTTCCGGCTCGCTGGCGCATGAATTAAATCTGCCGCTCGGCGCCATCCTCAGTAACGCGCAGGCTGCACAGCGAATGCTTGCTAACGGCAAGACCGATCTGGCCGAACTCCGCGAAATTCTTGATGAGATTGTCAGCGAAGACAAGCACGCTGGTGAAGTCATCCGCCGGTTGCGCCTGTGGCTGCACAAAGGCGAAGTGCAATACCGTTCTCTTCATATCAATAAGGTGGTAAGGGATGTCTTGAAGCTAATCCGTATCGATCTCATCAATCAAAAGGTCATTGTTAATATTCAACTCGCGCGGAACCTACCCGCCATCACCGGCGACGCAGTGCAGCTTCAGCAGGTTCTGGTCAACCTGGTCGTGAACGCTTGTGACGCTATGGCGAATTGCGACACAGCCGAGCGCCGCTTGCTCATTTGCACTAGACCCAACAACGGTGGGACAGCAGTCATTGTGTCTGTCACCGACCCTGGTAGCGGTGTCCAAGAGGAGAAAATGGAACAAATCTTCGACCCGTTCTTCACCACGAAAGACAAGGGAATGGGGCTGGGTCTCTCAGTCTGCCGCAGCATTATTACTGCGCACCACGGAAAACTTTGGGCCACCAACAATGCGGATCGGGGCGCGACGTTCCATTTTACGCTGCCTGCAATTTTGTCGCAAAAAGACGGGCTGATTGCCGATCGCGGACCGTTGATCAGTAACCACCAATGACTGCCCCATTCTGATCTCACTGAAGCTCGGGAACGAGAATTTAGGAACATCAACGAACCATTACTGTTGACGTTTTCTTCGGCTGAGCGTTCAGGTCAAAAATTGTGCCCCATGCACCGTGCGCCACAACCGAGGATTCCTGGCGCCATGGAGTCAGCGATTCTGGATAATGTTCCTGTTCGCGCTTGCCCCAGAAGAGGTAACGCACGTGCAAGTCATCCGCGAGTTTGCGCCAATCGCTTCGCCCTAACATGAGCGCCTCCAGTTGATGCAACCGCGGAACGTAATCGATGCCATGTGAATGAAGGTGGCCCTCGAAGCCTTCGACCAGTTTGCACCCGTCTAGTAGAAGCGGATGATCGAGATCCGGATACGCCGCAAACGTTTCCGCAACGGGTAAATTACGAACAGCCTGCTGAATGTCACTCAGCTCTTGACGATTTACAATCGGCCAACCGGTGTGAGAAAGATCCAATCCGCCACAAAGCGACGCAAAGCCGGAGAAAAAAAGTAATATGCACATGATCGTCCGTGGCAAACGCGGCAGTGGTTTAAGAATGAAACGCCAGAGAAATGGAAGAAGCGCGAGATAGGACCAGATCATGATCTTGGTATTGTCCCATTCCCATGGCGCGAACATAACGAAGCAGGCGAGCAGAAAAAGACCGACGGCGGGGATGACAAAGGCAGCCGTCATTCGAACGTTGTCCTGTAGCCAGTCGCGTTTAGCCAACCGACACCGGTATCTCCAAAAACACCACCACTTTCCTTCTAATATTGCCCGCTGGAAATCGATTCTCCAAAAGGTCAGGAATACCAACGCGAGAACGCAGAGTGGCAGAATGCCAAAGTTGCCAAACCAAAATTCGAAAAAGCCGTCATCGTCCTGCAACCAGCCCGGTCGAAAATGGATGACATGTGCCATCGATCCGCTCCTAGAGAACAAGCCCGTGACCAGTGCGAAAAAGATCGTTGCAGGTAGGAAGGACAACCCGAAGAGTTTGGCAACATGAAGACGGATGCCGGGTGAGCCGATCAGTAGCCAGGACGCCAGCAAAGCCGAACACCAAATGAAGGCATGCACGTTGAAGAGCGGCAAACACGAAAACAACAGTGCTTCGAATCGCAGCGGCAACGCCGAGGTTTCTTTGCCTAGCCAACGGTCGCGCCAGCTGCATAGCAGCACCAAGCCGGCGGGAATGGCATAAAGCAAACCGCGTTGAGTAACAAACATGGCCAGGGCGATGTTTTTCCAGGCCATTTCGCCTTGATAGTCGTTGAGTGAGAAGGCGAAGTGGCCGACGTGAAAGAATTCGTGCAAGCTGTCCCACAAATCGCTAAACAAGGAAAACCCAGCAAGACCGCCACTGAAGAGAAAGCCAGCAATTGCAAAGCCTTTACCCCAACGGTAAAGCGCAACGCAGGTAATAAGCGAGGCCACGAGGCCAACCCAGACGAGACCGATGATGTCGTTGAGGCCAATCAGCTTTAAAAGAGCGTTAAAGAGATCGCTGCCGATCGGGTAGTGCAGCTTCAGCCCGCTGTAGATTGGGTTCTCGGGCCAGAAACTTGCGCCGCGTGCCAGATAATTAATGAAGGTCAAATGAAGCGGCATATCGCTGAAGTTATTCTCGGACAGGATTGAGAGATCCTCGTCATCAACGAAGATCACCCAGCAAAACGCACGCAGGGCGAATAGAATAAAGCAACAAATGGCCAGCCAATCGAGCGCGCTGGGCTTCTTCGTCGGCTCGGCTGGGAAGCTAAGGGTCGTTAGGGAGTAAACTGCGCCGCCAGCACCGCAGAGCAGCGACGCGGCCGCAATCAGAGGCGTCAGGTGACCGGCAATAAACCCAAAGGCGATCGCTACCACAACCGAGACGCTCATGCCAACGAGCAACGCCACTATTCCCTTCATGCGAGAAAGCGAGTAGTAGCTAATGCGCACGCAATTAGCCAGCGGCTTTTCTCGCGTCGGTTGCTGCGCGCTGCCGCATGAAACAGAATCTCAATGCTCAATCGTGAGCTTTGATCGGGCCCCCATAATAGCGGCGACAAGCCAAGTTCAGTGAAATCATGCTGTTTCGGGACTGTGCGGATAGAACTTGAACTTCGGACGAAGAGTATTGTGCAACAGACGCGCCTGTATTCGGCTTGTTTCACTGTCGTAGGCGTGTCACCCGAGACGAAAACGCCGTCTCAAGCCAGACCGAGGATAGTCACTTTCGCCTAAGTCTGCCCAAAACGATTCGATAATTTGTGCGTGCTGCGGAATATTCGCCGAACCCCGTTAAAGCATTGAATCCGGTTGCCGCATCACTCATACTGATGCCTTAATCGCCCGCGGTTTCGATGAAATCTGTGCAGCACTTGATCGGTTACTTGAGCAGTATCTGTCTGTTGGGAGTTCCATCCGGTGTTGCGCGAGGAGACTCGGAAATTGCGATCCCGATTCGTTATCACCATCAGCTTTCATGGCCGTATTGGCGCTCCGTCCAGTGTCTATTCGTCTGATGATTCGCTTGGCAATATTCCCAGCGGCAATATTGCTTGTCGCGACCGCAATTCCCGACGGCGACATCCTCGCGCAGGCGAACACAGCCCCAAACCAGGTCGAAGAATATCAGCAGCGCGCGAGCCACTGGGATGACGAGACTGCACAGCGGTTCATTCGTAAAGGCGCCTGGCGCGAGGGCGTCGCGTATCTGGGTCGTGCCCTCCGCCTCGATCCGCAGAATGCCGCGGCGGCGAAGCATCTGTGGAGCGCGGTCGTCTCTGGCGGGGGAGATTGCAATACCCTGCCCGATTTTGTGCTGCGGCAGGTGGCGAAAATCAACGCCGCCGCGTTCAGCCCCGATGGCCGGCGAATTCTCACAGCGAGCGCGGACAAGACCGCGCGCTTGTGGGATGCCACGACGGGCGCGCCGGTCGGCGAGCCGATGCGCCACGAGGATGAAGTCGTCGCGGCCGTGTTCAGCCCCGATGGTGCGCGCATTGCGACGGCGAGCAAGGACCGCACCGCGCGCCTATGGGACGCGTCGACCTTGAAGCCTGTCGGAGAGCCTATGCGGCACGAGCATCCGGTCGACCGTGTCACATTCAATTCTACCGGCACGCGGATCGTGACGGAATGCGTCGACGCTGGCTTGGCGCGGTTGTGGGATGGCGCAACGGGCACACCGGTGGGCAAAGTGATGCCGCACAACGGCCGGGACGCCTCAGAGTTGATGACATCGTTTGCATCCAAGCCGGCAACATTCAGCCCGGACGGCAAATTGCTCACGACGATTGAAGGTGGAAGCCCGCGCAACTGGGACGCGGCCTCCGGTCGGATCTCCGGCAAAGCGCTGCGACTTCCACCGGGGGTCGAGCATCCGGTCGTTAGTCCGGATCGCAAGCGCGCCGTGACGACCAGCAACGGGAACGCGCAGGTCTGGAGCATGGCCACGGGCAGGCTTAAGTGGACGCTTTCCATGAAAAATTCGGTGTTTATCGAACACGCCATGTTCAGCCCCGATGGAACGCGCATCGTGACATTGGCCGCCCGCCGCCAAGGGCTTTCGGAGGCCGGGCAGCTGTGGGACGCGGCGACGGGCAAACGCGTGGGGGGTGTGCTTGCCTGCCCGGAAAACGCAACATCGGCTGCCGACGGCTCCTTTGAAGCGATCTTCAGCCCCGACAGCGAATGCGTGCTTTTGACCGGCCCTGATGAACGCCGGGTAAGAGCGTGGGACTGCGGGACGGGTGAGGCGTATTACTTTGGTGGCTACTTCACCGCTTATTTGGAGGGAGGGTCACAGGAGGTCTTTTTTACGGCCGATGGCATGCGAATCGTCACGACCGGCCTGGAGAATGCCGTGTGGATGTGGGATGCGGAAAGCGGAAAGCTCATTGGGCAGCCGTTCCGCCATGCGATTCGCGACGGCTCAGCGCTGGATAGCACGGCTGTTAGCCCCGATGGCACTCGCATTCTGACGGTGGATGAGGGAAACACGGTGCGCGTCTGGCATGTGGACGGGTGGGGGAGACCGCCGGGGGAACTGCTGCCGCAGGACGTGCGCGAGGCGCTGCTCGAGGCACGATCTCCGTCGGCGAAATCGCTGCCGCAGGATGCGGACGGAGTCCCGCCAATGCTCACCGGCGCCGGCCTTCCACCCGCATTCGTCGAGGCGCTCTCCGGCTACCGTTTTTCCGACGATGGCGTGCTGGGCGAGCTTCCCGAGTCCGAGTGGGCCGCGCTGCGCGACCAGCTTCGCGGATCCGAAGCCACGGGGTCCGCGTGGGGACCGCTCATCGGATGGTGGCTTGCGTCGCCGGTGGAGCGTCCGCTCTCGCCCGGCGCCACGCTCACACGCCGCGAGCGCGCTGATCAGCAGCTCGCGGTCGGCCTTGAAGCGGACAAATTGTTGAACACACCCGGTGTCATTCAGAACGCCTATCTCATTGACCCGACGCACCCGCTG
>Ga0126381_100004152_pt1 | contig 15728 bp, 14 predicted proteins | sample PanSoiMetPlot_28_FD_96465 | JGI IMG/M metagenome (GOLD analysis project Ga0126381, IMG submission 96465) | Tropical forest soil microbial communities from Panama - MetaG Plot_28 | ecosystem: Environmental > Terrestrial > Soil > Tropical forest > Bulk soil | place: Panama | collected 2016-02-17 | reverse complement strand
GACGCAAGAAAAACTTTGGTGATAACGGCACTGCGACCTTGGAGTTTGTCCATTTGAGAACGACATTGACGTCGATTCTGACCGAATTACCGGCCCACAACGCGCTCAGAACGCCCGTCAACGAGTGATGTGCCTGTTCTGCCCAATCGACGGCCGGTCAGGCGTACAGTGGGAGAATCTGGAGACGGCGGCGGAATCCTGACGCGTTCCACGATTCTCGGCACTGGCGGAGAGGCTGAAACGATGAAAGTTCCCTATGCGAACAAGTGGCAGAAGGAAACAGATAAACTGCGTAAGATCGCTGTCGACTGTGACCTCGCCGAAGCACTAAAGTGGGGCAAGCCTTGCTTCACTTTCCAGAAGAAGAACGTGGCGATCGTTATCCCGCTCAAGGAGTCGTGCGCTTTCTCGTTTTTCAAAGGCGCGCTGCTTAAGGACCCGAAGCACATCCTCGAAAGGATCGGAGACCATACTCAGGCCGCACGATGGATTAAGTTCACCTCGTTCAGAGAAATTGCGCCCCTGCGATCGACCCTGACGGACTACATCTACGAAGCCATCGCATTGGAGGAGTCCGGGAAGAAGGTAGAACTCAAGAAGCCCTCAGACTACCCGATTCCTGAGGAGTTGCAGAGAAAGCTGGACGACAACGCGGTTCTTAGGGCGGCCTTTGGAGCGCTCTCCCCGGGCCGCAGGAAGTCATACATCTTCCACGTCTCAAGTGCGAAGCAGGCAAAAACCAGATCAGCGCGAGTGGAAAAATGCGTGCCGATGATCCTAGGTGGGCGAGGATTCAACGAACTGCCTGGTTGAGGCTCGATTCGAACAGAATGAACCTCGACCTCAGCCACACTCCTACGAGGTGCGTGATCGCCAATGCGCCTCATCGACAACGCGTTCTTGGCGGCGAACCGTCAAACGGAAGTTACGTTCTGTCGGCGAAGATTCGTCAAAGTTCCGGTTTGGCCGACAAATCCGGACACGTCGAGGGCCATAGATGGGCAAAGCCTGTTCCCTCCAGAGAAAATCGCCAATTTGGAGCCGGGGTGAGACCTAATCAGAGCCACTTTTCCGGTGCGACATCGAACAGCTTCTTGTGGTCCTCCGAGCAGAAATAATAAGTCTTCCCCTTATATACCGTCTTCGGTGCGGTCGCAGGATTCACTTCCATGTCGCAAACTGGGCACAGCGGGTGCTCGTCGCTCGATACGGCTGCCTTGAGGTAAGTTGCGTTGCTGGCGGGATCGGTCCAGCCCGTGCCTTGATATTCCAGCATGTACGCCGTGTCCTCGGCGACCTTGCGGCCGAAGTATCGCTCCACGACATGCAGGGCAAGATCGATGCCGGAAGTCAGCCCACCTGCAGTGGCAATGTTGCCCGACTCAACCCACCGTGCCCCGCGCTGCACTTTGATGTCAGGAAACTGGGCGGCGAGGCTCTTGTAGGCGCCGTGGTGGGTAGTCGCCGGTTTGCCCCTGAGCAGCCCCGTGCTCGCCAACACAAAGGCTCCGGTGCAGACGGACATGGTCACATCTGTAGTCTTCGTCGCCTCGCGAATCCAGTCCAGCATCGCCTCGGTTTTTCCGTCCTGAGCCGGGATGACGACGAGTTTCGGTTTGGGTGCATTGGCATAGGTGTACTCAGGGATGATTTTGATCCCGCCCAGCGTAACCGGCTCTGTACTCTCGGCGACTGTGTAGGTCTGAAATGGCATCTGGTCATCCATACTGGAGCCGCGTGACATGATCATCACGCTGTTAAAGACTTCCCACGGACCGGCGAGGTCGATCATGACTGTGCCTTCTGACACGACAAACGCGGCCGGAATCTGCCCGTGAGAGGGCGGCGTCAGCGGATTGCCGAACGGGATATTTTCGGTCGCGGTGGTTTTGTGCTGGCTGGAACTGGAAAAGGCAGCAGTAGGACGGGCAATCGAGGAGACTGCTGCAAGCAAACCCACAAGGGCTGATCCCTCTACAAATTCTCTGCGCCGCATCTCGCACCTCATTCCACACGAACGAGACATCTTTTGGACGTTCGGAGATGGGATGGGTTTCGGGCGAGTGATCGGCAAACCGGAAGGTTCAGCGAAGCTAGCTAATCCAGCAGGGAAGGACCTGCCAGCAGAACTTGCCCAGTTGCTACTGTAGACATACCGGACGGAGGGAGCGTGATCTATGTTGCCGAGACACCGGAGTGAGCGTCCCAGCCGGCAAAGCGCAAGCGGCGTCGGTTCCGTCGGTGGGGCTAGCAAGTCAGCAGGCTGTAAACAAACCCGTCGGGACACAATCAGGGATTTGGCGAGGCGATTGCGGCAAGTTCCGGCAATGACCGCACGCGGCGGCCAAAATGCTTTTTCGCCGAGCAACCCGCAGGGTGAGACCGGAACCAGGAGTTCAGTTTTGACGTGGGAATTGCAACCTAATACGTGCTCGGGGCGAAGATTCGTCAAGGTTCCGGTTCGTCCACGACTGCTTGCTGCGCCACCCGGGTCGCGCGTTTTCCCTTGCCTGGTTTCCTGGCGTGTGCACTTCGCACAGCTTCCGCGATGTGCCGGGTTGCGACTCTCCTCCTCGGTTCATCCGGCAAAGGTGGCAGCCCGGCAAGTGCGAGCAACCCATTGTTCGACGCCTTGAAGAGATTGAACCACCCCTCTCTCCCTGCGCGCGGCAGTCCCTCGGTTGCCGCCACAAATAGGGCGGTGTGGCTCGCGGGATGAATCGCGATATAAGTCGTGAATCCTGCTCCGCCTCCCGTTTTCTCGATGATGTGCGAAATGTCCTCGTTCGTGCCCAGGTGCATCCATCCCAGGCCGATCCCACTCGGTCTGCCTGCGTGGTCCAGTCCGTACTGTCCTTTCAGCTTTGACGGTAGAAGGTACACACCGTGCGCATCGTCGGCCTGCACTGGCACCCCGGGCGCGGCGCCGCCCACGAGATAGCTGAGGAATTTCTCCATGTCCGCGGGTGTGGAGTAGAGGCCGCTGCTTCCCTCCGTGTTCTCGGTTATCGTGCAAGGACCCTCGTCGTGCGCGCCCGTCATCAGCCGTTCGCACTGTCCGGGGCTCGGATAGAGGGTCGTTTCCCACATCTTGAGCGGCTTCAGTGTGCGCGTCTCGAGCAGTGTGGCATAGGGCATGTGCGAAGCTGTCGCCAGCGCATCGCTCAACAGATCGAACCCGACGTTCGAGTAGAACGCCTGCGTTCCCGGCGTGAACTTGAGCTCCGTACCCGACAGCCAATGCCATCGCGTCTCGTAGTCGGGATAGGAAAAGTGCGGTGTGTGGCGCGGCGCGGTTCCAAGCTCACGTTCCAAGCCTGCTGTATGGGTCACCAATTCCTCGAGAGTAATTGGCACATCTCTCGCGGGAACGACTGCGCCTTCGGGTGCGTACTTTTTGAGCGTGTCGCCCAAGCCAACCGTGCCGTCGGACACAAGCTTTGCCAGCACGTCCGCTGTGAAGATCTTCGTCAGCGAGCAAAGCCGCACCACAGAGTCCAGAGTCGGGGCCGTGTGCGATCCGGGCACCGCTTCTCCATAGCTGCGGAAGTAAGCCTGGTTGCCGCGCACCACTACCAGCACGATCCCCGTTGCGCCCGAGTTCGCATAAAGATCGGCGCCAAGTGAGTCGGCTTCTTTCAAGGGATGCAGGGTCATCACGACAGGTGTCTGGGCTGACGCAGAAAGAAGGCATAGCAGGAACAGGGAAGCTGTCAGGAAGCGCATTGTTCTTAGTGTAGGGCTAATGTCTTCGAGGGGGATCGGCATCGAAGGTTCCGGTTTTGCCGACCCTCATTGTGATGCGCGTTGGAGAGCTAACTGCGTCTCTCTCATTGTGGACAGACAGGTTTCTGAAGGCGACTCACCAAAGTGAGCCCGATAGTAGGCGGCAAACCGTCCAGGTTCCGGAAAACCGTATTCGAAGGCCAGGTCCCCGATAGAGATCGTTGCAGGATCGCATTGCTTCAAGACCGACCGGATGGCCGAGAGCCGTCTGCGGCGCAGATATGCAACGGGACCGATGCCCAACGTATCGGCAAAGGCCCGATGGAGACTTCGCCGCGATACCTTGAGGGCGCTGCAGAGTTCGGATAGGTGGACGGGCCGTCCGGCTGCCGCATCTACATAATTTTCCGCTTCGGTTACAAGCCGGGCACCGGTGTTCCAGGATCGTCGGCTGTCCTGGGGCAGGGCGCTCATCAGGCTTACCATAAAGGCCTCGATGATCGTACGCCGCAGAAAGTCTCCACAGTGGGCAGAAGGGGCGGTCGCTTTGCGCTCAACGCCACACAGGATCCCCTTGAGCCGTCGCCCTGCCTCGTCCCCGATGCGGGAATCGGTGTGGCACAAGCGCTTCCTGTTCCAGAATGCTTGATCGGCCAGACGGCCCTCGCTACCGAGGAGCAATGAAAGCTCAGGCAAAGCGATGGAGATCACCATATAGTCCGCACCGCCGCCATAGATCGCATCGGCGTCGACATAGGGGGGAATATCGCCACGTCGCCTGGTCGTGTTTCCTCCCACCAGTGCAAAGCACGGCCCTCGCTGGCCAGATGTGTCCCAAGTACGACGTTTTCACGATGGAGGGGCCCCTTTGAGCGAATCTCCGAGCTGAATTGCCCCACACTGATCCCGAGGTTTCCGATGCCAATGTGTCTGATAGAGCCCTGAAGTTTCCCAGGCTTGAGTTGAGTGACCTCGACCTCCGAGCCGCGAGTGATCTCTCGCAGGTCTTCAGGGCCATTGATGTGCATGGCTTCTATTGACCAACTTTGATTGTGCATTTGGGGGTTTATTTCTAAAAGGTTAAAACATTTGTAAGCGTACACATCTCATGGCCGTCGAATTGGCACAATCTGCGTCGGCGTAACTCCCGAATCACCGGCAAACCAAAGGTTCGTCAAAGTTCCGGTTTGCCTGCCATCCCCGTTTGCCGATACTGGATCGCAGACCTTTCCGAATCATCTAAAATCCGACCCATAAGTGCACCGCGCCTTCCCCGATCCCTTCATGTCTGCCATCGTCTCTGCCAATTCGTCGCCTCCGATCCTCGCCGGCCCCGTTCCACCAGCGAAACCTCTTCCTTACTTTCAGTACCTGCGCGCCGTCCGGCGGAACTTCATCGAAGCCCTCGACGACAGCATGTACCACGCTCCAATCGTCCGCCTGGGAACTGCGATTTCGCGGAGCTTCATCGTCAACCATCCGGCCGGCATCCGCCGCGTCCTTCTCGAAAACGCGGCGAACTATCCCAAAGCCCGCGTCGAGCACCGCATCCTCGGGCCCGCCATGGGCAACGGCCTAATCGTCAGCGAGGGCGAAACCTGGCGCGCCCATCGCCGAATCATGGCTCCGGCGTTCGATCACCGCACGATCGAGCGCTATGCCCCAGTCATGGTCGATGCCGCGCGCAAGCTAGCCCAACGCTGGGCTGCGCTACCCGCTGGCTCGTCCATCGAGATGGAAGACGCGATGATGGAACTCACCCTCGAGATTATCTCGCGATCCATGTTCGCGGCCGACAGCGATGCCATCAAGGGCATCATCCGCGAGGGCTCCGCGCGCTATCAACAAATCATGATGGTCGGCCTGCTCGAGTTCGTGCCGGCCCTCGGCCCGCTGTGGAGCGCCTGGAAGGGAATGAGGGGAAGAAGAATCATGCGCGACTTCAATCGCGCTATGTACGACCTTATTGCCGCGCGCACGAAGAACCCTCCCGACGACGGCAACCACGACCTCCTCGACCAGCTCATCGCCTCTCGCGACGAAGAGGGTGGCGCCGGCATGACCGCTCGCGAGATTCGCGACCAGATCCTCACCATCTTCGTGGCCGGCCACGAAACCACTGCCCTCGCCCTCATGTGGACCTGGTATCTCCTCGCGATGCACCCCGAGCACGAAGCCCGGATGCACGCGGAACTCTACCGGGTCCTCGGTGGTGAAGAGCCGACGTGGTCCGATGTTGGGAAGCTCTCCTTCACGCGCATGATCCTCCAGGAATCGATGCGACTCTATCCCGCCGTGCACACCCTCGCCTTTCGCGAGGCGCGACAGGATGACATCGTGTGCGGCATGCGCATTCCGAGAGGCTCGATCGTCACCATCATGCCCTGGCTGATCCACCGTCACCGCTCCCATTGGGAGAATCCTGACCGCTTCGATCCTGAGCGTTTTTCACCCGAAGCCAGCGCGGGCCGCGACCGCCTCACCTATCTTCCTTTCGGCTTCGGGCCTAGGATCTGCATCGGCGCAGCCTTCGCGATGGCCGAAGCCGTCCTGATCCTCGCCACACTCGCTCAGCAATTCCGTCCTCGCATCGCCCCCGGCTGCCGTGTCGAGCCGCAAGCCATCTTCACCCTCCGAGCCAAGTACGGCATGCAGATGCAGATCGCGACACACTGAGCAAACGGCCCAAATTGCCAGGCGGCTCAGTCCATGGACAGGCTGAGCTGGTGCCGCACATCGGCGCCGCGAATCCAGAAGATGACGTCGGTGGCGATGGCCGCGGCATGGTCGGCGATGCGCTCGAGACTGCGCGACACCATGAGACCGTTCATGGCCTGCTGTGTGTACTGCGGCAGTTCCTGGATCATCTTGAGCAGATCGGCGTGAGCAACGCGATTCATGCGATCGATCTCGTCGTCCATCTCGCGGACAGAATCGGCAATCCGCGCGTCGCCTTCAAGCAGCGAGAGGATCGCGGTGCGGATCATGCGTCCGGCGCACTCGCCCATGGCCGTAAAATCGACAGGCAGTTCAACCGGTTCCAGCTTCATGACATCGCGGGTGCGGCGCGCAATGGTCATCGACTGGTCCCCGATGCGCTCGAGGTCGCCGTTGATCTTGATGACGGCCAGGATAAAGCGCAGGTCGATCGCCATGGGCTGCTCCTTGGCGAGCAGCTCATAGGCCATCTCATCCAGTTCATGCTGGGCAGAGTTGATGGCGGTCTCGTTCTCCCTGACGTACTGGCAGAGGCTCTGATCGCGGAGGATGTAGGCATCGACAGCTGACTCAACCGCCTGCTGCGCAAGTGCAGCCATGGCGAGCATCTTGTCCTTGAGTTCGGCAAGCTGAAGCTGAAAGTGAATACGCGGCACGACTAATCCTACCCCTCTTAACGATTCTGCACCAATTCATGTTACGGAGAGACGAATTTCCCCCAAGGCATCTCATTTGACACGATTTGCGGGTCAAAGGTCACGCATCCTTTGCGTGACGCCCGATGGTCTAGGCTATCAGAATGAACGAATCAGCTTCGGCGCATGCATCCATGATCAGTTTCGACCCTGCCCGGCACCAGCAGCGAGATATCTACAAGCTGATGGCCGGCATCATCGTGCCGCGGCCCGTCGCGCTGGTTTCGACGGTCGACGCCGCCGGCAACGCCAACCTGGCGCCGTTCAGCTTTTTTGCGGGCGTGGGCTCGGCGCCGCCCACCGTGCTCTTCTGCCCGGCGCTGCGGCCCGGCAAGGTCGATCGCACGGGCCAGCGTAAGGATACCCTGCAGAATGTCGAGGAGACGCGGGAATTCGTCATCAACGTCGTGAGCGAAGCGATTGCGGCCCAGACAAACATGACGGCCGCCGAGGTGGGCCCGGAGGTGGATGAGTTCAAGCTCTCGGGACTGACCCCGCTCAAGAGCGAAGTGATCCGTGCGCCGCGCGTAGCCGAGTCACCTGCGCAGATGGAGTGCAGGCTGACGCAGGTGATCTACACCGGTGATAAGCCCGCCAGCGGCGTAGTGGTGCTTGGCGAGGTAGTGCGGTTCCACGTGCGCGAAGACCTGGTGGAGGACTTTCGCGTTGATCCGGCGGGGCTGGATGCCGTGGGCCGCATGGCCGGAAACACCTGGGTGAGGACGCACGACCGCATGGAGCTGATCCGGCCGAAATAGCACCCACTTGGGTGTCATCCTGAGCGAACGGGGCCCCGAACGGTTATCTTCCGTTCGGTGGTGAGCGAAGGATGCGGCTTTGATTTTTTGGCGACCCCCAATCCAACTCGGGTCTATACTGTTCGGCGAACGAAACGTGCCACCACCGGGCACCGGGAAAGAGGGCTAACGAGATGTACCTCGGCGAAGCGGCATCTCCGGCAAGGCACCTGCATATTTCCTACGGGCTCATGTGGCGATTTCTGCTGCTTCTCGGGCTTCTTTTTGCCCTGCCCTTTCTCGCCGGATGCCGTCACGACCAGCCGGCACTGGTTGCAGCAGCGGCAGGTGCGATTACGTTGACGAGCAGCAGCCTCCAGAGCGGCAGGGTGCCGAGAGAATTCACTTGTGACGGCGAAGACAAATCTCCGCCGCTCAGCTGGAGCGCGCCGCCGCCCGGAACAAAGGCTCTCGCGCTGATTGTCACGGACCCCGACGCGCCGGGTGGCACGTTTACCCACTGGGTCCTTTACAACCTGCCTGCAAATAAGAGTGATCTTGCCGCCGGAGTGCAGAAGCAGGGTCAACTCGCGGACGGCACGCGGCAGGGTCGAAACGACTTCGGCAGGATTGGCTATGGCGGCCCATGCCCGCCGAGCGGATCGCCACATCGCTATGTGTTTGCGCTCACCGCGCTTGATGGCGAGATCAGCCTGCCACCGGGCGCCACACGCGCGCAGGTGGAAGAAGCGACGAAGGGCCACGTCATCGCGCAGGGCCAGTTGACAGCGCGCTATGGACGATAACGTCCAGGTATTCGTTTAGACAGTTACTTAGTGCCTAATCTCTATTCCCCAATCCTATGGGTCCCTTGTTCCCTCGTCCCTGTTATTCTCCCGCTAATGTCCTTCGTAAGCGATTTTCAGCGCCTGAGCACCACGCAGCGCCATACCTTCACCGCCGCATTCCTCGGGTGGACGCTCGACAGCCTCGATTTCTTTCTCCTGATCTTCTGCGTTAACGCAATTGCATCCGAGTTCGCGGTAAAGCCTTCCGCCGTGCTCACGGCGGTGTTTCTCACCCAGGCATTCCGCCCCGTCGGTGCGCTTCTGTTCGGTGTGTTGGCGGAGCGCTATGGCCGCCGGCCAGTTCTGATGTTCAACATTCTCAGCTTCTCGATCATCGAGCTCGCCTGCGCTTTTGCGCCGTCGCTTGCGGTTCTTCTGGTGCTGCGTGCTTTGTTCGGGATCGCGATGGGCGGGGAGTGGGGCGTAGGGGCGGCGCTTGCCTTTGAAACCCTGCCGAGCGAAGGACGCGGCACCTACTCCGGCATCCTCCAGGAAGGGTATGCGTTCGGCTCGATTCTTGCTGCGGCCGCTTTCGCGCTGTTCTTTCACACGATTGGCTGGCGCGGCCTTTTTATGCTGGGGGCCTCGCCGGCGCTGCTCGTGTTCTACGTGCAGGTTCGCGTCCAGGAGTCTCCCGTGTGGCTCGCCGCCGACCGCAAACGGCGCGCCGATCCGGTGCGAACAGCGTTCCGGCAAAAACTGGGACTCATCAGCTCGTTTACGCCGACGTTTCTGTTCCTCGTCCTGCTGATGACGGCGTTCATGTCGTTCTCGCATGGCACGCAGGATGTGTACCCGACCTTCCTCGAAGTGCAGATGAAGCTGACGCCGCGTGTGGTGGGCGCGATCGGAGTGATCTACGGATTTGCGCAGATCGCCGGCGGTGTCGTCTTTGGCACACTCTCTGAGAGATGGGGCCGCAAGCGCGCCATCATCGCGGCTGCGCTGCTGTCGCTGATCGCGATTCCGGCGTGGGCGTATGGGCGCTCGGCGGTGACGCTGGCGATCGGCGCGGTTGTGATGCAGTTCATGGTGCAGGGGGCCTGGGGAGTCGTACCTGCCTACCTTGCCGAGCTTACACCGGCTCCGGTGCGCGCCACCGCGCCGGGACTTGCCTATCAGCTTGGTGGGCTGGTGACTTCGTGGAACGCAAAAGCGCAGGCATGGGCGGCGGAGAGATGGGGCAGCTATCCCCATGTGCTGGCGGTTACGGTGATCATCGTCGCGCTCGCGCTGGCTATCCTGGCGTCGCTCGGACATGAGGTGAAGGGAAAAGACCTGGCGGCGGAGTGAATGCGTCGAACTCGGGATGACGGATCAGGGATCAGATTAGGGATTCGGGACTAAGAACGTGGCGACTGAGGGACACGCACATGCGTTCGCGAGTGTTGATCGCGTTGGTCGCAGTGGCCGCCGGGGCGCTGGCGTTCGGGTTCACGTGGGTCGCCTTGCGGCACAGGCATCCGGGTGGTGAGATCGGCGACTTGTCGCGAACAAGCCCATTGAATCAGCCGGGCGGCGGGGATGTGCCGGCGGAGGATTATGAGCCTTACTCTGCGCTCTATCAGCAACAGCCAAGCGACGATCCGCTGGTGATTGGTGCGGATTCGTACACCGACATCCCCCAGTTGAATGGCAGTTGTCTGCGGCCTTCGAGCGCTGCGGAGCTCCAAATGGCGCAGTCCTTTGAGGCCGCGAATCGCCAAAGCCATCGCTGGCAACGGAGCTTCACGATTACACAGCCTTATCAATTGCTATCGCGAGCGGAGGTCGCGCAAGTGGAGCACTGCCTAGACATCCACGGACAGGAAGCCGGTTGCGCGAACTTCAAGAGTGTGCGGCATGTGCGCCTGCTTGGGATTCCGGGATTTGATCCGACACGCACACGCGCACTGGTGTCGATCATCAAGGAGTTCGGCTCCGGTCGCGGCAGCGGCGGAATCTTTGAAGTGGAAAAGAGCGGCGGAACGTGGCGACGGGCGAAGTCAAGCGACTTTGCGAGCAACTGCAGTTGGATGTACTAGGCGACTGACGAATCGAATCCTCGCGGATCGGGGCCAAACATGCCTCAGGGGCTAAAGCCAGATGATTTTCGACGGCCTTCGGCGCGACTAAAGTCGTGCCCTTTCAAGGCACGATTTATGCAACGCAGTTCTAGCGTTGCATAGCCGGCTTAGCCGCTCTGAGTTCAATGAGGATGGGAACCGCTATTAGTTCTTCCCAGGGCACCTACTCGGACCGCAACGCATTCACGGGGTTCACTCGCGCCGCACGCCGCGACGGCAAATAGCACGCAATCCACGCAATTGCGATCACAACTGCCGTTGCGAGGAGATAGGTCCAGGGGTCCATTGGGCTGACCTGGAAAAGAATCGCCTTTATGAAGCGCATTGTGGCGAAGGCAGCGCTCACTCCGAAGGCCACGCCAATCGCAGCGAGCAACAATCCTTGCCGTACAAACATTCCGATCAGTTCTTCTTTGCGCGCTCCCAACGCCATGCGAATGCCGATTTCGCGCGTGCGCTGCGTGACTGCGTAGGAGATCACGCCGTAAATGCCCACGATGCCCAGCAAAAGGGCCATGCTGCCGGCGATGCACAGCATGACCAGCATGAATGAGGTCCGCTCCATGGACTTCTTGTAAAGCGCTTCGACAGTCGTGGTGTTGGCGAGCGGAAGATCGGGGTTGATGGACCAGACGGCCTGTCCGATCTGGTTCATGAAAGCGGCAGACCCGGCGCGGGGCGAGCGAAGAAGGAAGGCAACGCCGCGCATGATGTCTTCCTTCTGGCCCTCGAAGTTTGAGCGGAAGAGCGGCCAGTAGACCGAGGTGGGCGGATCCTTGCTCACGCCGTCGTCGTAGATGTTGGCCGCCACGCCGACAACTTCTCGCCAGTCATCGGTTGAACCTACGCGGACGCGCTTGCCAATCGCAGCCGCAGCGCTGCCCCAGAGGTCGTGAGCGGTGTTCTCAGAGAGGATGGCAACCGGGCGCCTCTGATATGTTTCATCCCACGTGAAGTCGCGTCCGGCAATGAGCGGCGTACCGAGCGTGGAAAAGAAACCAGGCGATATGTACTTGAAGCGGCGCAGCTGCGCAAGTTCACCCTCTTTGTAGGTACGGTCTTCGGCATACACCGGATCCATGGATGTATTGAAGTCCATGGGGACTTTCGTGGAGATGGCGACTGAGGTGACGCCGGGCATGGTGGCGAGGCGATCGCGAATCGCCTGCTCCATTCGCAGAACGTTCTCGCGCTGCGTCTCGGGAATTTGGGACTCTGGAATGTAGACGCGGAAAGCCTCGAGCGACGCTGGATCTCCGAAGCCGGGCGTGACGTTGGCCAGCGCTCTAAATGTACGGATCATAAGACCGGAGCAGATGAGAAGGACCAGAGCCAGTGCGACCTGAACCACGACCAGTGTTTTGCGGGCGCGATGATGCTCGCGGCTCTGCGACAAGGAGCGGCTGCCTTCGCGCAGGCCAGTGTTAAGACTGACCGACGAGAACTTGAGCACTGGCAGCAAGCCGGTCACGAAACTGACGAACAGCGTAAGGCCCAGTGTGAAGAGCAGGACGTTGACGTCGATGCCGATCTCATTGAGCCGTGGCAGGCCGGCTGGCGCGGCAGCAACGAGGACCCGCAAGCCGGCATAGGTGAGTCCGATGCCGATGAGCGCACCGGTGGCGCTGAGGACGAAGCTCTCCAGGAGCAGGCCAAGAGATAAAGTTCGTGGGTCCGCTCCGAGTGCGGCGCGGATAGCCAGTTCCTGGCGGCGTCCCTCTGCGCGGACGAGAAGGAGATTGGCGACGTTGGCGCAGGCAACCAGCAGAACGATCGCGATGGAGCCCATCAGCACCCAGAGGACGTTGCCGATATCGCCTACGACATCTTTCTTGAGAGGGTGAAGGTTGGATGTGATATTGGCCTTCTCAAACAGGGCGACGCTGAAGCCTTCAGGAGCAGGGAAGCTGTGATTGGCGATGGGGATCAGGCGGGCAAGGTCGGTGTTGGCCTGTTTGATCGTGGCGCCGGGCTTGAGCCGCGCAATGGCCTGATAGCTGAAGTTGCCAAGCTTGGTTTTGCTGCGGTCCCAGCGCATGGGTAAGACCACGTCTGCTTCGGAGTAGTCGAGGAACTGAAAACCCCGCGGAAGGACGCCGATGATTTCGCGCGCGGTTCCGTCAACCGTGATGGGGCGGCCGATGACCGAGCTGCTGCCGCCAAAGCGGCGCTTCCAGTATCCATAGGAGAGAATGACGGTCTTGGGAGAATCGGGCTGATCGTCACGCCGGGTGAATAGCCGGCCCAGGAGAGGTTTTGCGCCGAGCAGCGGAAGGGTGCCGTCAGTGACGTCGAGCCCGCCCACATGCTCGGGCTGCCCGACGCCCGTGATGTTGAGCCCGTCACCGGTGTAGGCTCCGATGTCTTCCAGGGTCTTGCTCTGGTCCCGAAAGATGAAATAGAGAGAGGGAGAGATGCTGAGGTTCGGAATGCTGATTCCCGGGGCAGACGTCCAGACGCCAATCAGCTGCTCGGGATGCGGATAACTGAGCGGTTTCAGCAGGACGCTTTCCACAACGCCAAACACGACAGTATTGGCGCCGATGCCGACGGCGAGGGTAAGGAGAGTGATTCCCGTGAAGAGCGGGGCACGGCTCAGGCGGCGAAGTACCTGTCGCAACTGAACAAGAACGGCCATGGGAGGTCTCCTGCTGAGAGTATTGGTTGCGGCTGGGCCCGTGGCGGGTGGTTTCAACTCATAATCCGTGTCCTGCAAGCTGCGTGCCACGGAAGTGCTGCGAAAACCGTAAGATTCAATAGAAGAATGGGTTCAGGGCCGTCCCAGGGATGTTCGATTCCGGAATGATGTGTCCGTTCCTGAACAGTCGGGGGAGCGTATTTAAGGTCCGTTCGGCAGTCATGTATCCGTAGCAAACAATTCATGCAAGATGGCGCTTTCTCAAAGAAAACGCCATCTCAGCGAAAAGGATACGAACTGAATACTGAGGCACTCGAAGAAAAGGTTCGACGAGAGTCAGGCCAACGGTATTGACCGAGAATCCGCACTAAACAAAGCCTGAGGCTACTTGATTCCCACGACCATCGAGTCCGGCCCGACCAGATGCTCAACTCGCGCCTCCCGGAATCCAGCTTCCTTCATCCACGCGATACAGTCAGCGCCTGTGTAATCGAACCCGCCGGGCGTCTCAATGAGCATGTTTAGGCTCATTAGAAGACCGAAGGCATTGGTGCGCCTCTCATCGTCGATAAGGGCATCGTAGGCAATGAATGCCCCGCCTTCAGGGAGGGCCTCATACGCCTTCCGGATCAGCATCTTCTTCTCTTCAAGGTTCCAGTCGTGGAGGATGTGCCCCATCATGATCACGTCGACCCTTGGCAACGGGTCTGTGAAGAAGCTGCCGGGTTGGAAACGAAGGCGGGAGGTGAGGCCGTTAAGTCCCGCATACTCCTCGAAGATCGGCGCCACCTCGGGAAGGTCAAAACCGATTCCTGTGATGTGAGGATTCTTCAGCGCGACCTGAACGATGAGATCGCCCTGAGCGGTTCCGCAGTCGGCAGCAGTCTTGTACTTATCCCACGGAAACTTGCCGGCGATCGTCATGTTAGCTCCGCGGCTGATGCCGGTCATGGCGCGAAGAAAGCCCTTGAGGCGCGTCGGATCGGCGTACAGAGCTGCGAAGACGTCTTCTGCTCCCGGCTCCTCGCTTTGCCGCTCGCCTGTTCGCAGAGCAGGTGTGAGATGGCGCCAGTGGTGGTAGAGACGCTTGTTGGCCATTTCGAGAACTCCGCCGATGTACGACGGCTTGTGCTTGTCGAGGAAGATATCGCTCGATGGTGCATTGGAGTAGTGGCCGTCCTGGCGCTGAAGAAACCCAAGCGCCACCAGCGCGTCAAGAAAATCCCGTGACGAACGGGGGTGCAGGCCAAGACGGCCAGTCAGGGTCTCCAGGCTTTCCGGGCCCTTGGATAGTTCGGTGAAGACCTCCATCTCGACGGCGCTGAGCAGAGTTTTCGAGGCCCAAAAGGCGAGGCCGGTTTGCAGAATGTGATCTGGTGAGACTGCAGACGTGGTCATGTTTTTTCCTTTTCACGGGATTCTCGACCGCCCTTTAAATGACCGGCCGACCAGGGAAGAGCAGGGAACTTGCTTGCGGCAGGGAGAAGTCGGGCTTGTGAGTTCTACGAGTGTACAAGGATCGAGCTTCGGAGGAAATTGACAAATTTGCAGCTCCGTCGACCTTCCCGCAGGAGGCCTGAGCTGGTATGCTTCGTGCGCGGAGAAAAGCGATTTACGAGGGAGTGGAAAGACGATGTGGTTCCTGGGAATGGATGTGGGCACGGGCGGCACACGTGCTGTCGTAGTTGACGAGAATGGAAAGCTTATGAGTGGAGCTTCAAGCGAGCACGCTCCATTTCGCACCCCCTACCCAGGATGGGCCGAGCAGGATCCGGAAGACTGGTGGAGGGCCGCGCAGGAGGCTATCAGGTCGGCGCTGGCTGCCGCGCCCGAGCCTCACCAGCCCATCGCCGGGATCGGCCTTACCGGCCAGATGCATGGCGCGGTGATGCTCGACGAAAACGGAGTAGTGCTTCGTCCATCGCTCATCTGGTGCGACACGCGCACGCAGCCCGAATGCGACTGGCTGACCGAGAAGATCGGATACCAAAGGCTCATCGAACTGACCTGCAATCCTGCACTGCCCAACTTCACCCTGACCAAGCTGCTGTGGGTCAAGAAGCACGAGCCGGAGATCTTCGCAAAGATCCGACACATCTTGTGCCCCAAAGACTACGTGCGTTACCGGCTCACCGGCGAATTCGCGATCGATGTTCAGGAGGCCAGCGGCACGCTGCTGCTGGATGTGACGCATCGCCGATGGTCCAAAGAGGTCGCAGAGGCTGCGGGCATCCCGGAAAGCTGGCTCCCCAAGGTCTACGAATCACCCGAGGTTTGTGCGCGGATCAGCGAAACCGCAG
>Ga0126381_100004151_pt1 | contig 15729 bp, 11 predicted proteins | sample PanSoiMetPlot_28_FD_96465 | JGI IMG/M metagenome (GOLD analysis project Ga0126381, IMG submission 96465) | Tropical forest soil microbial communities from Panama - MetaG Plot_28 | ecosystem: Environmental > Terrestrial > Soil > Tropical forest > Bulk soil | place: Panama | collected 2016-02-17 | reverse complement strand
GTAGGATCACGAGGTTATTGAGCAAAGCCCATCGCAAAGTCATTTTGGGGTCTGGGGACATCAAAGCCGAGGTTATATAGTTCCATGCAACAAAAGCGATCAGCAACTTGTCTGCGGCATTCCATCGAATCTGTGCTCTTTCTCCCTTCAACCAACGAACACAAAGCACAACCGATACTAGCCCGATGACGTAGTGTTCGGGTCGCACGTTCCAGCTACCTAGTCCGATCGTTATGTGCGGCATCAAGCTTGCAATCACGATTGCCAGCAATGCTCCGTACGGCCAACGAACGAGAACAGAAACAACCCCGAATATCAATGCCATCACGCCGAAGACATAGGCAGGGGGCACGAATACCGATAACAGCAAGCCAGTCAGAATTGCACTGGCGCATAGTAATACGAGCAAAGAAGTTATTTCTGAACCAGTCAGAGACGCCACTCTTATGCCGGCTGGCGATGCATAACTTCCCAGGCTGCTTTGCTGCATGGGATCAAAACTCCAATTCCTGGTCAGCAAATACGCAAAAAAAATATCTGTTCATGTGCTCAAGCCCATAGAATTTCTCTATGCAGAGACAGACCAAGTGTTTCGCGAGAACCGTGCAACCCATTGTTTCAAGGGGTTACTGCCCCAGACAAAGCCGAGCGCTATCACAAAGAGCCAGCGTGGCAAGAGGATCGATAACCTCCAGAAGTATTGGCTAACTTTGGATATCGTTGCAAAGCCCTCGCCATCCACTAAACAGTGGTAAGCCTCCGAACAGTTCTGCTCTTGCCCCAACCTCGCACCAATGTAGGTCAACATAAGGGACATTGGATAGCGCTCAAAGGGAGCAAAAGCACGCGCCAGTACGGGATCGATCTTTTCCAGGTATTTCCTGTTGATTGCCCAATTTTCCTTCTGGATTCGCAGTTCGCGGTCCACATACTCCATGGTCACTCCCGACCTGGCGGCTAAGTTCGAACCATGAATGCGGTATTCCGCTAGTGGCTGGCTCACAGAAACAACGGAAGTTCGCAAAACAGCCTGCTCAGCAATCACGGCGTCTGCGTATCTGGTAAGCTCAACTGGCACTGGGAAGATCAGTTCGCAGATTTCCCTGCGCATACATCGCCCGGACGAGGTGGGTGGACCACTGGAAGCAGGTAGACCACCATTTCGTAAGACAAATGGTCCATACCAACCACTCGGGACCAATTTGGTAAGAGGGGCCAAACCCGTTCGCGAACCTTTTTTGTCCATGAGGAACACCCGGTGGAACAGCAATCCGCTTTCCGGGTGTGATCGAAACGCCTCAACAACCGCCTGCAGCTTGCCGGGCAGATAACGGTCATCGGCGTCGAGAAAACAGATAATTTCGCCTTTGCTTAGACTGTACGCCGTGTTGGTCGACGAACCGACCCCCGCATTGGCTTGGCGCACAGACCGGATGCGCGAATCTCTCCTAGCATAGGATTCGATAACCGAAGGGGAATTATCCGTCGATCCATCGTCGCAGATCACCAACTCGAAGTCGCGATAAGACTGCCCAAGGACGCTTTCAATGGCTTGGCCAATATAGTCCTCATAATTGTAATGCGCAATGAGCACGGAGACGAACGGACGCTGTGGCAGAGGGCTAAGGCTAATTGGCTTTAGCAAGCGATCGATGCTTTCAGTGTCTTCGATTGTCATTTTTGGTTCCCGCGTTGGGAAGAAGGGCCAACAACCATGCGGCCCAACGTGTTCACCCGCAGTGACCATTCCCAGGCCCACCGAAAGTGCTAGCGGCGAAAAATGTAAGGCGGAAAAGTCCGGAGGTGAGCGCAGACGCTGCGGAGCACAGTCACCGCGGTCCGATCATCGCTTTTCGGATTCCTGCCTTGTCACTTTGTCGCAATTAGTATTGCCTCTTCACCGGCATGAGGCTCCGCCTGGGACCGCAGCCATTCGATGAGACCGATTGCCTCGATCCATAGCCGCGTCGGAAGCGCATGACGAGGCACGGACTCCAAATTCCCACTGCGCTGCAAGTACCGGCTTTCTAAAAGGATATCTGCAGCTCGCGCTGTTGTCTTGCATTGCGCCTGTCGAAACCCCGCTTGTCCAGATGCGGCAGCAAGTGAGACGGGCGTGAAGATATTGAGATGCCTGGGTGGTTCCAGACCCCGCCAGTCAGAACCATACAAACAATGTCCCCAACTGAATGCATTGGGAGTGACAACCACAAGGCGCCCACCCGGTTTGAGAACCCGGTGACATTCTCGGAACAGGGATACCGGATCATGTATGTGTTCGATGAGGTGAGTCATCGTGATGGCATCAAAAGTCTGGTCCCGATAGTTTTGCGCAGCCAGAGTGCCGTAACGGACGCGGAGCCTCTTCTGTCGCGCGACTTCTACCGCCTTGCGGTCAAAGTCCACTCCTTCTACATTCCACCCCAGCCTCTGCATCCGCTCTAGCAGCTCGCCTCTGCCACACCCGACATCCAGCAGGCGGCCACCGGGCTTCCAGTTTAGGTAAGAAGCATTGAAGTCGAACCCCTCTCTTCGAACCGGATGCAGCCACGCCAACCTGCTGATTGCCCAAGTCACCACCGACCTTCGTTGCCCTTGGTACCCATACTTATGTGAGATGTAATCTTCTTGCACAAGAATGTAAACTCGTCTAAGGAATGTGTTTGCCGGCCGCGAACCTTCTTGGTGCGTGAGATATTGCTTGTAGGCTAAGGCGATATCCTCTTCAACCGGCATCGGATCCAGCCATAAGAGACCACAACTAGGTTTCGGACATCGCTTGAAATTCCACACCCCAGGGGCGCCAAAGAGTCTGTCCGTCAATCCATTGTAGAGAGGCTCTCCAGAAGCGCCACAAATGCAGCACGTTGGGCACGAGCGAGATCGAATCTCGTTTCCCTTCGAGAGATCCTGGGGCTCCGTTTGGACGGCCATAATTCTATAAATAACTCTGCGCCAAATCCCGCTCTTCTGGAGAAAGCACCATAAACCATGCAAAGAACGAAAAACTAGTGATCGTAAGTAGAAAGAATACGCATTTCAGCACCAACCCATTCAACAACGCAGCTAATACCAGCGTCACCAAAGCCAGGACCGCCAACAAAATCGTCGGCAAACTGGAGGAAGTGCGGGCGGGCAAGAATTGTTTGGCCAGCGCGAACAGAACCACCGCATCAACAAGTGCTCTCCCGGTCCAAGCTATGGCCGTACCCTCGATGCCGTGCGTTTTAGTCAGCCACCAAAGCATCACCAGGTATACCGGCAATTCGACCAAGTGCAGCTTTCCGGTAAGGTCGGGCTTCCCAACACCTTGCACCAGCGCGAATGGGACCTGGGCTATGCTGTTGATGAACACCCCAACGGCTAACCACTGCAACACATGCACACTATTTTGAGCAAATGTCGCCCCGAGCCAAAAACTTAAACCCTCATGCGCCAGAACGACACCGAGGAGGAGCAAGGGGAAGGGAACCAATAGCAGGTATTTCACGCTGCGGTCAAAAAGCAGCGCCATATGGCCACGATCTTGAATGGAACTTGTTGAGAAAGCCGGAAACATCACACCCATCATTGCGCCAGAAATGAGCAAGAACTTGGTCACCGCTTCATACGGCGCCGCATAGTAAGCCACCGCGCTCAGAGAGACGAGAGCGCCTATCAAGAATCGATCGAACGTCACCATAAGGGGGCCAACAACGTTGGTTACGGTCATCCACCCACCAAATCTAAGAAGGGGAGCTACAACAGCACGGTCCCAGGCGATGCCCCGTTGCAGCGCTGGCGCGACTCGCAAGCAGAATACAAAATGGGCAATCCAGGCGAACAGTCGTCCGGCCACAAGGACAGCCACAATCGGAATTAAGCTCTTGGAAAAAGGCAAAACAAGCAGTGGGCCAACGAACGTGAAGACGCCTATTGGAATCCGCAAGGCATTGATCAGTTTAAAGCGCTGCAGTGCTTCCAAGAACCCGCGAAGACCAGCAGTAGTGATGACCAAAGGAATTGAAAGACCCATTACACGGAATGAATTAAGCGTCTCGCCCTCAAGGGCAGGGGGCACGTGAAGCATGTGGACGACCAGAAAGGGCGTGAGCACGATCACGACCGCTGCTCCGATGACGCCCAGCAGCGACATCAGAATGAGAGAAGTCCAGACTAGAGTCGGAACCTCGTGGTCTTCCCCGCGTCCGAGCTTTTTTGCAACTAACTGCGTAAGGGCGCGGCCCAAGCCAAGGTCGAATAGACCAGCATATCCGATTACCGCCCACGTCAACGTCAACACGCCAAAACGATCCGTGCCCAACCCTCTTATCAATAAGGGAATGCAAAAAATGGACACCACAATTGGCGCGCCGTTACCGAGTAGGTTCCACAAAGTATTCCGAGCCAGCAAGCGGCCGCTCGTCAGGTGCGAGTTGTGATTGGTTAGGCGCGCCATACCTTGAACCGTGAGCCGAGAACAGTCCGCCCCGCTAGCATCCGATCGCCAGAAACACAGCTGTAAAAACAACCGTCAGGGAAGGATTGGCCACAATCCATAACCTCACTAAGATTCGGGGTAACTTCAGTTTTTGTGCTTGGTTATTCACACTCAAACAGTGCTCTTCAATTCGACCCGGCGCTTTGGCCGTTTAGTAAACATCTTCCAAGTCTGCCGCTTCCACTTCCACCGCTGCTGCCCTCTGGATTAAGTTCAGCGAGATTACCAGCCGTATGCTGTTCTTTCTTCGAATCACGATGCCCTCCACGCCTACAAGCGGGCCAGCCTTGATTCGAACACGCCGTCCGACCGCAAGGAACGGATGTGGCTCAGCACGAACGCCACCAGCCAAGCCTTTTTTCAGCCCCTCGATTTCTTCTTCCGCCAGCGCCGCTGGCGTGCCATCGAATCCTACCAGCCGCGCCACCCCCGGAACCTGCTGCACGCGCAGCTTATCCCGCAGCGCCATGTGCACAAACACGTACCCGGGAAACAACGGCAGCTTGAGCGTCACGCGGCGGTCTTTCCATCGACGCACCGACGAGTACAGAGGCAGGAAGTGCTCGACTGCACGCACCCCGAGTTGCTCGGCCACGCGTTTCTCGTGGTTGGCCGAGGTGTAAGCTGCGTACCAACGCACCTCGTGGTATTCCGACGGCAAGGGTGAACCATTGATGACGGTGCCCACACCATTGGTCGGTTTGTTGGAAGAATTCGCTGAGAAGTGCATGCCGACGTCGTTATATCTCCTGCTACTTGACATAAGGATCGTTCACAGCTCCGCCCCGTCACTTACAGAGGCATATGTGACCTAACCTTTTTACCATCAAATACTTACCACGAAACCTACCGCTAAATCTAATGGCTCTCGTCTTCGCCCTTGCCGTCCTCAGCAAACGGCTTCTTCCGCCACATCCAACGAGACCCGTTCGCACTCCCGCCCGATCCGTTTCCCGGAAACTTTGGCATGCGCGCTTGCACGGTCGCAAACACTTCTGCCGCAAAGAGTCTTCGTGGATCGTTGGCGTCCACCGCGCCCCAGTAGACTTTTCCAAGGATCCAAGCCATCGCAAAGGTCAAGCCTAGTATCGTTCCCAGCACCACAATCACAGTGCGAGGAGGAAAGGATTTCTTTGTAGGTACGATCGCCGCGTCGAGCACTTTCACCGTTGGTATTTCCTTCGCTTCCTGCACTTTCGCCAATTCATATTGCTGCGTCAGTAATTCGTACACGGTTTCCTGGATTTTTGTTTCTCTGTACAAATCCGCGTAAGTAACACCGAGCAACGGGAGTTTGCGGATCGATGGATATAGCGAGTTTTCGGTCTGACTGCCACCGGGTGTCCCCGCGCTTCCGACTTCGTTGAGCTTTTTTTGGAGCTCATTCACGCGAGCTTCGACTGATCGAACGCGCACATTGTTGTCGGTGTAGATCTGCTGCAATCCACTCAGCTCGGCCTGTGCGACGATTAATTGGCCTTGTAGAGTCGCTGCGGCTTCGACCATCGCTTTGCCTTGAGCTGGGATATCGATCGCCGAATTTTTGCTGGCAAACTGGCTGAAATTCTTTGCAGCCGTATCAAGATCCCCTTTGACTTTCTCCAGTCGTCCTTCAAGGAAAATGCGCTCGCGTCGCGCAGACGAGGTACTCACCTGAGCCACAAGTCGATCTAATTCCGCGACGTAGGCGCGCGCCATTGCGGCAGCCCGCCCGGGAACGTGATCCGTGACACCAATGGTGATGATTCCGCTCTTGCGATCCTCGAAAATATCGGTTCTTTCTGCGAGGGCTTTCCTGGCGTCCTCGATTTTGGAGATATGATAAACCTTCATTAAATGGAATTCATTGATCAGCCGGTCCTGAACCGTTTCGCTGCCCAGGACGCCGACAAAAAGCGCACCGGAACTTTTCACCCCGAGGAAATCCCCTGCAATAGCGCCCAGCCCGGGGTTGCGGCCGGACATCATCGCGAGCAAGCCCAGCCCCGAACTGGGCTGGTTGTCCGGCGGCATGAGCCTCGTGACCGATCGGTATTGAGTGGGAATCAGGAAAGCGAGCAGAATACTCGCAGCAAATGCGTAGCTCCCCGCACGAAGAAGAAACCGGCGATGCTCCCAAAACAAGCGGAGGTACGGCAGCACACTTTGCTGCATCCTCACCGGTTCTTCTGCCAGCTGAGACGAGGTCGATCCGTAATCATTTCGCTCACCAGCGGATGTTTCCCGGATCGGCACTTTGCCTGTCGCGCTCAATTCACATCTCCTGCATTGACTGCCCTCTGGGGCCCAAATGTGATAGTGACCGGTAAGTGTTTTGTGGCTGAAACAGCCTTTCCACGTCCGTGGTTACGTTTCGTAATCCGCCCGGGCCGGGTCCCCGGGGATATTGACGGCGATAGCCTCACTACCAAGCTCTCCGAATTACCCTGCGCCGACATCCAATTTCTGTTTCCCTGCAGCCAGACACACAGACGGGGCACGCTATCTGATACGAACCTGAGGCGCATCCCAAGCCAACCGACTGAGTTTAGTGACCCCATTTCCATGACTCCGGGTAAAAGTTAATCCCCAACGAAGACGCCCAATTGGTCTGCGGCGTCGGCGCAAGTAACGGATAATTCCATCGTTCGTACTGCAGCAGACCTGTAACGTTAAGGCTGCCATGAACCCACCAGTTGACACTGACAGAGGCGTCGTTAGCGTTTCCTCCCCCAGGAATAAAATCGGGCGCTACACTCGTGTGACGATAGCCGAACTGGAGCCAATTGCGCGGTCCGGCATGATAGGTCGTCCAGGCCTGATAACTGTGCCCCTCTCGGCCTACAGGGCTACCGATCGGAAATCCCTCGTTCGTGTACAAGTCATGATAGAAACTGTCCCAATAATTGAACTGGCCAAACGCGGCTAGAGGCTGGCGCGGAGGGGTCCAAACCTTTGGCGTGTCGGTGTAGGCAGCCTCGACGCGAAGATCCAATTTCGAGAGTTTGGGAAAATGTGTGAGGTACAGCCCTGGCGCAAAAGCACCGCGCCGCAAATCCGCGAACGGAGTGACGTTGTCAGTGGCGAGCGAGTCCGTGTAAACGCTCAGCCAGTTTCGAAGGCCTGGAATTCGATAGTACATATCAAATCCGGACGTCCTTTTTCCCGGATTAATGGCCCCGAAGAAAACGCTGTTTGTAAGCGTGGTGTAACTCAGCCAAACCGCTTCAGGGGTTATCGGCCTTCCCACACCACCCATCTCACCCGTCCTAGTAAACCCGAATTCGAGGTTCGGCACAGGTTTGAAGCTGAATTTTTCCCCGTGCAGTACCGGACGAGGCGGAAATTGATTGTCCGACAGTTTTCCAACGAAGAGTTCGATCTTCATTGGGCCGAGGATTTTCGAAATCCACGGAATCTCAAACGGCGCTGCCCGACTGATACGGAACATATAAATAGGTGGAGCGTTATTGCTTATCAGAAAAGAATTGCTGTAATCGGGCGACCACCAAAGATTTTGCTTGCCGAACGAGAAAATCCAATTTGCCTGAGTGGAAGACACGTAGGTATCCATTAACCGAAACTGGCTGATGGACGGAAATGTCCCGGCTTGGACAGGGTTGGCGTCCATGACCGCTATTGCATTGTTTACCGCGGCCGAGTACGTAGGTGACGACGGGGCATATTCGTATTCGCCGCTGGCATAAATGGCGAACCTTCCTTGTGTGACCCACCCTGATCCGCCAGCCGCCGCATTCACCCCTTCGCCGTACGGACGTCCGAAATCGTTTATTATCGTCTGCCCAAAATGATCGCCGTCGTGCAGCGTCGGACCGCTGATTCCTATGACTTGCGTGTAGGCAGATTCCACGCGAGCCGTGGTGTCGGTGGAGGAGCCGCCACCGATACGTTCCGAGTCTACGGCGAACTCTTTGACGACCGCCGCATAAATACCATTAACCTCTTCGGTGACATCGGCAGCGTCCGCAATTCGTTCGCCCGCCTCCTGCACCATCCTTGCGCATTCAAGACGAGACCACGGCTGCATACCCATAAACTCGGAATCGATATAGCCCAAAGCGATCAGCCGATACAGTGCCGGATAAATCCAACTGCCGAGCGGTACGTACGTCGTCCCTAAACTAGAATTGCGATCGCCGGAGCTCCCTTTCTTGAATTCGCCGTAGCTTAGCCACTCCGACCCACCGAGTTCGGGATCGTGATGCGCACGATAGGCCTGTTTGCCTGCATACCAACCGATCAGACTCCCGATGAAAACATCCGTCGGGAAGTGCTGCTTGGCCGTAACGCGGGACATACTGACTGCACCCGCCAGCCCATATACCAAAATCCCGGTCAGAGTCCCCGGATACTCATGAGCCACGACGCTGGCTATGGCCCAGGAAGCAGAAGCATGTTCGGACGGCATCGAAACGCCTCCGTGCCAGAAGTCGCCTTGATATTCCGGAGCCTGTAGCGGCCGAGTCCGCCCGAATGAATATTTCAACGCCGTCGTGACCAGATAAGCATTTATTGCAGCTTCCCCCGCCAGAAAGCCGGTTTCTTTTTTGTGATCGTCATGTGTGAACTTTCCCCAGGCGTACAGTCCCCCGCCAACTCCAATCAGCGTGCCGACGCCGACGTTAGAGAAAGTCGTGCTGTTCTTGAGGCGGGATGGTGAATTACTAAGAGACTTGCTGACATCCGTGTCCGTCGCCAACAGAATACCGGTGGTCGCGCCAATTGGTACAACGATGTCCGCGTCGGCCCAAGTCAGGTGAGCGGGAAACGTCCAGAGTTGAACCTGATCGGACACGAATCGTTTCCCCAAACTCTTAGCGTCTTGCGCGAGGGAACCAGAAGGCTTTTGGCTCTCTTCGTCAATGCTAGTCGCTGGTGCGCTCGGCCCCTGCATTCCTTTGCTCTCCTGCTGCTCGGACTGCTGATCCCGCCTGTCCTGCGACGATTGTGCGCCACGCGATGATGTAACCATCCCCATCAAACTGCAAAGAAGCCAAACAACCAATCCATTTCTCCGCGGCATTGGGACCGTTCCCACCTACGGATGAATATAGGCCACCGCAAGAGCGACCGAAGAAGCCACTTGAGCTGTCTGCATGATGGCTTGCCAGTTGACACCTCCAATTTTCGGAGGCTTTTCCGGAACAACGACCATGTCACCAGGCCTTAGGGTTGCACTCAACGGGTCACCAGCGAATAAGCTGGAGCTGTTGTTTTTTGCCGCGACGACCGATCCATCAGCGCGGATGACGAAAACTCCTTTCTTATCGGCAATCGGTGTCAGTCCACCAGCTTGGCTCAAGTACCACTTTGCGGAACGTCCATTGATCGCAGCTATGGCAGTGGGATTAAATACCTGGCCCGTTACCGTCACCACTGTCTCCTTCTTCGGAATAATTAGCTCGTCGCCATTGCGCAAGGCTATGTCTGCAGGCGTGCCTTTCCATGATTTGATGTCAGACTGTATGTGAATCACAACTCGGCCGATGGGTGGGTTGGCTGAGAGTTGCGCGAGGGTGCTATCGGTTTGAGCCAAGGCGTTCATTTTCGCGTTCTTCTCATCGACCGTATTTCCCTCCGGCAAAGCTTTGAGTTGCATTCTCTCGGCCTTAAGACGATTAATTAGCTCAAGCTGGTTCCTTTCTTGCGCCTCTTGGACTTCGCGACGTATGAGCACCGCGCCGTATGGATAAGCTTGCTTGGTGTATCCCCCGGCGCGCTCAAGAACAGAGCTTAGCCGTTCTCCTGGATGAATCCCGTAAGTGGAAGGATGCATTACCTCCCCATTCACTTTAACGGCGGCCTCGATGTCATTCCATCCAGGAACTTGTCGAATCGCCAATACATCACCGCTGCGCAGTGGCACGTCTTCCGATGCGTTGCCATTTCGAATTTCAACAAGCGATATCTCAAGCCGCTCCGAAGCACCTCCGGAGGCAGCATAGCGTGTAAGATCCGCAGTATTCGTGTCGGCACTGCGTTTGAGACCACCGGCCGCCTGAATTAGATCTTCGGCGTGCATATTTTCCGTGTACGGATAGCGCCCCGGCTTCGCGACAGCACCGGTGATCTCTACGGTCCCAGGATCGACACGGAAGCTGCTCTTGTGAATCAGAAGTCGGTCTCGAGGCTGCAACTGAATATTCGCGGCTGTTGTACCCTTCAGTGCTTCCGAAAGATTGACGCTGAAGACGCTGGACGTACCGTCAGGATTAATTCGAAAAACCTGTGCGTTATCGAGTGAGGCATCGGGTTGTAGTCCACCGGCAAGATAAAGGGCGTCACGTACGGAGCCTTGACCGGAAGTCCGGTAGGTTCCGGGATAGCGGACTTGCCCGACGACGGAAACAGTTGGCGCGGGTTCGAAGTCAAATCGGCTAAAAATGCGAATGGTGTCTAGCGGTTGCAGTTGTGGAGCATTCGGGGGGTCAGCCAGTGCGGTTGAGAGATCAAAGCTCACGATCGTGGGTTTGAAATCGGGTGGATTCAATCGAATGATTTCCCCATAGTGCCCCGCCGGCTCGGGAAGCAGATCCTTGTAACTCTCGACCACATCTGTAAGCTTCATCCCTTTCTGGTAGGAATAACGTCCCGGCCTAAGGACATGCCCTTGCAGATAAATCATGTCTTCGTTGTAGGTGGCGATCGGGAAAATATGAATTTCATCACCATCCTGGACTTTGAACGCACTGAGCTGTGACGCATCTTCCTTATCGGGCTCCAGATTCAGACTCAACATGGTGCGCTTTTCGTGAGCATCAAGACGCTGTACCTCCACGTGGCGCAGTGCGGCCGCGGGTAAAATGCCGCCAGCTAGCTCCAAAACGTCTGCTACCGTTCTTTCGCCGTTCAATTCGTATATGGCTGGTCGACGAACCATACCGGTGACGGTCACTTGCGGACCGATCGGAGAAACCATTAACGTGTCACCATTCTCTAACTTTTTCGCGTCCGGCGTGACGCCCTTCAACAGCAGGTCGTATGCGTCGATCGATTCGATCTCCTCTCGCCCGCGCATGTGTTTCAGCGAACGCAATGATCCTTTCGGGGTGACCCCACCGGCCGACACCAAAGCGTTCAAGGCCGTGGACAACGAGCTAATGTCGTACGCTCCTGGTTCCTCTACTTCGCCAACAACGTACACGCGTACGGTCCGTAGCCGGGAAACCGCGATGTCCGCCGAGGTATCGCGATATTGCGTTGAGATAGCTTTCTGCACGGCTTGTTGAACGTCGCCAAGCGAACGCCCGCTCACGAGCAACGGACCCGCTTCAGGCAGGTTGACTCGTCCTTGCCGGTCGACGATTCGGGTTAATTTGTTGGAGACCCCGCCCCAAAGGGTGATCGACAATGTGTCGCCCGGACCTACAACGTAGTCTGGGCCGACTGGCAGATCCATCGGGAGGCTTCGAGGATCACGCAGCCCATCACGAAAGACCTCAGCACCGAAGCGTTCCGGAGCCTTATCGCGCGAGGGCGCCTGAACATATAAATCGTACAGCGAGGGAACGTCAGCGTAGGGACTCGGGCGATGAACACTCATTCCCGAGGCCACTTCCGGGGTCGCCAAAACGGGCTTGCGGCGCAGCCGAGAATTTATTGCTGACACGGACTCCGTCGACCGATTTGTAGCTGTGGACAAGCCGGAATCGAGTGATTCCTGTGCAAAAGGTCCGATGCTCGGCATTTCGCCGCTTCTGGAGGATCCGAGTGGCAATTGACCGAGCGAATCCGGATTTGTCAATTGCCGGCCGCTCACTCCCAAAGAATTCTTGTCGTCGATTTGATTTATTGGGTTCGAGACAAATTGAAGATAAGCGCTGCTTTCTCCCGTGTTTTCAAGCGACCTATCCTGCGGTATGTCTTCCGTCTGAAGAATGCGCTGCGCGGGTGGCGCTTGCATCTCCTCGCTGGGCGGGCCAGGCGAGTAATACCGCTGTTGACGATCGCCACCATAAGGCAATGAATCGGTTGAGCTTCTCTCGGGTATGGCCAGAGGAGAACAGTCTTGCTCGTATTGCGGATCGCAGAGCGATTCTCGTCCTCTGGTGGTTTCGATTTTCGACTGTGGGGGACGAAGCGCCTCCGCATCCTCCTGAGCTTCTTGTTGCACGATGCGCCTTACTCGTTCTTTGATCAGCAGTTCTTGCGTCTTTCCAAGGTCCGAATTCGGATTGACGTTCGGGCGTAAGTACCCGTAACGCTGAAGAAGCCGAGTAGCAACAGAACGGAACTCCACGTCTCGCACCAGCCGGTCGAAAACCGCGTTGTCCGTGAGGTCCTGATCCATAACGATCTGGCCGTTGTCAGTAGCCTCTTTGGCAATCCAATGCTTCAATTCCACCATTAAGCCGGGATCGGTAATCAAAATCGCCTTGATCTGCGCTGCGGACGCCGCGACGTGATTATTGTTGTCTTTTGCGAGGTCAGACTCGAGCATTTTCGGGGCCGAGGGCACATCCTGAGGCGCTTTCGACCTCTTTGGTTCTTGTTGCTGCGCCCTTACACCCATGGCAAAGCCGAAGAATAGAACCGGAAGGATCAGGAGCTTTTTCTCCCAATCCCGGTGATGCGTGAAGGGCATTATTACCATGTCAATTTCCCCAGGGGGTCCGACTTCTTTCGGAGCACGCCCAAGATACCTTCTTCCGAGGCTTCGACGTCGCGAGAATGAATGTCAAACGAAACCCAATAATGAACGGAATAGTTCCGGTCGGGCGCAACAGCAACAATGCGGAGTTCGGGATGCTGGCGCAAAACCAAATCACAGATGGAGGGACGCTCTCCCATGCCTTCTTGCGAGAGCACAAGGAAGTCGGGCGAGAGGGTGTTGACCGCTTCGGGCACCTGGGCTTCGTCAGCAACCTCGCCGACAATTTCTATGTCAGGCTGGTCTGCAAAAGTATTCAAGATGAGTTCTCTCATCAGGCGCGGACGAATCGCGACCAGGACTCGAATCTGTTTTTCCATGGCCAAACTCCTGTGGGCCTAGTATCTAGGCCAATGTGCCCCCTAGACAGATTCAAATATCTACTGGGTAAATCTTGGCCAAATGACCCAAGGTAGATTTTTCCAGTACCTATGCCGTACCAATCGTCGGACCCATTGGAATTGGTTATAGGTATCAACTGAAATCGGTGAGAAGCGCAAAGAGGCGAACTGCTCTTCAAATTTGTGTCCTTACCGCATCCGTGGCCGCTAGACATAGGCAATTCGTTCTGGTATCAAAGAGGACTTAGTTGGACGACTTTTACCTTGAAACCTTAACTTGTGATTCAACAAAAAGGAGTTTACTATCTTCAGACTCAGCCCCGTCCTCATGGTATTGGGATCGCTAGGCAGCTATTTTGGTTAAGGACGTGTCGCTTCCGTTCCCTGGAGGAATGCTCTTGAGTGAAGCTGTGGGTGAGTCCCCAATTCGGGTTTTTTTGATGATCGAGAACCGGCTCTTGCGTGAAGCCTTAGGTCGTCTCTTCCACAAACGGCCTGACCTTCAAGTGGTCGGCCAAGGCGATCAGAATTCGCCTCCGTCGCAGGACTTACTTGAGGAGCAATGTGACGTACTGGCGATGGATTTTTTCGATCCGAAATGCCTACCTTGTTTTTTCGATATGGACAGTTCATTCCCGGGCCGGCTTAAGACCATTCTGATTGGCATGGCAGACGACTCGACACAATTTCTGAACGCGGTGCGAGCGGGGGTGAGCGCATTTTTACTGAAAGATGCTTCGGCGTCAGATGTGATCGCAGCGGTAAGGGCCGTTTTCAAGGGAGAGGCGATTTGTCCACCGAAGTTATGCGCAGCGCTTTTTGAGTTTTTAGCCCAAGCTGCGAGGCAGGGGCAAGTCGGCACGGCTGCCCGTCGGCCCGACCTGACGCTGCGCCAGCGTCAACTAGTGAACCTGGTCGCGAAGGGCATGACGAACAAAGAAATCGCGGTTCAACTAAACCTTTCGGAGTTCACCGTCCGCAACCATATCCATCGCATCATGAAACAGGTGGATGTTGGCTCTCGGCGCGAGGCCGTGAAGGTCGTGCGCGATCAAGGCTTGTCCGCGCCTGTATAACAGGGTATGGAGTTTCCCGCCGGCTGTGGCGCACATCGTGACGATTCTAAATCGATGAGAGGCCTTTGCGGCGAGGAAGGCTCACCAGTGAACACCCGGAACGAGACTGGGCAATCGGAAAGCCCGAGAGGCATATCGTGCCACCAGATGTAAATGCCGAACGGTCTACCCGCTGTCGTCATCGGGTAAGCGGATAACCGCGCGCATGTGATATCTCGTACTCGAAACGCATCCCGGCCACTAACACAGTAGCCGAACCGCCAGCTGCGGGAGCAGGAACACCAGACGTAATTAAGCCGTAGGACGTCTCTGTACCGAATGACGGGGACTAGCACTCTGAACCGGCTGGAACTGACGCCGAGCGTTACAACAAGATCGCCTACGCTAGAGAAGCAATCGACAGACTGCTCGTCACGCTCATTCTGGTATGGCATCGAAAAGCACCACAGTCCGTACGGCGTCTGTTAAGCGAATCCCTTACAAGGTCGACTATTGAACAGTGAGAGCGACGACTCCCGTGGCCGTGATGCTCCCTGACGTGCCGGTCACAGTCACGACGTAGGCCCCGGGCGTGGTACCGGGATTGCCACCCCCAGTTCTTCCACCGCCGCACGCAATCAATCCTCCGGCTAGTATCATCAGTAGAACGAGAATACACAGTGTGGTGTGCTCGCCCCGACGTTGGACAAGACCACCGATCAGCATGATGAAGGCGAGCACCGTGGCGCCCGTGAAGTACCGGCGTGCCGCTGGCGGAGCTGGATGGAAGAGCGTTGCGCTCGTCGCGGCGGTGGTCGTGATGGTGAGCAAAGCCGTTGCGCTGGAGGCGTCAGTAATGCTTACTGGGCTGGTCGAGCCAAAGCTCAGCGTAGGAGGATCGTGTGAGCCAGGGGGGCTTGACGTGATACCTGCGGTCAGAACCACACTTCCAGTAAAAGTTTGGCCTGGGGTTACGGTGATCGTCGAGGTGGCAGAGTCCCCAGGACTTATGTTCGCTGGGCTGACCCGCGTTCCCCACAAGGCTTCGGTAATATCTTCGACGCGTCGTACGCTCACGCCAGCAAGATACATCTCCACAAGTGCTTCTTCCACCGAACTTTCCCGCCTCCGGTAGCGCTCGATGATCGCGGTTTCGAACGGCAAAGTCCGCAGCTTCGGTACCTTCAGCGTTACTTCGCCCGC
>Ga0126381_100004150_pt1 | contig 15734 bp, 13 predicted proteins | sample PanSoiMetPlot_28_FD_96465 | JGI IMG/M metagenome (GOLD analysis project Ga0126381, IMG submission 96465) | Tropical forest soil microbial communities from Panama - MetaG Plot_28 | ecosystem: Environmental > Terrestrial > Soil > Tropical forest > Bulk soil | place: Panama | collected 2016-02-17 | reverse complement strand
GTGGGGCTGTATAGCGTGGTGTCCTACGCGGTGGCGACGCGGACGAATGAATTTGGGATTCGCATGGCGCTGGGCGCGGACACAGGTGATGTGTTGCGACTCGTTTTTTCCTCGACCGCTATGAACGTCGGCGGCGGTGCGGCAGCCGGCGTCCTGTTGAGTCTGGCGTTCGATAAGCTGGCGACCAGGTGGGTGACGGAGAGCTCGCGCGACCCAGTACTGCTGGTAGGCGTGACCCTGCTGCTGGTTGGGGCAGCGACGCTCGCGTGCTTTGTGCCGGCGCGGCGGGCCGCAAGCGTGGATCCGATGGAGGCGCTTCGCTGCGAGTAAAGAGCGATATTAGGCTTGGGCTTGCTTCAGGATGGTTCTCTTATTCGAGAGCGCGCTCAATTGATCGAGCACTTTTGAGCCTCCGGCCTATTGCCTCCGACTGCGTAGGCGTATCCGAGAGTCACCCGAGGGGGAGGTACCTTCTGCGACTCTGCGATGGCCTCCTGAATCATGGATTTCTGGAGATAGGCGAGGCTAAGAAGCGTATGTGCTGGCGCAAAATTGGGTTCCAACTCCGGGGCTTTCCGCTGTTGCTCGATGGTCTGGTCATACCTCCGCGCAAAATAGAACACAAGTCCCAGGCTGAAATTCAAGGCGAGAGAAAGGGGATCGAGTGCGACCGCTTGCTTACCTTCTGCGATGGCTTCTTCAAACCGCCCCACTTGCACCAAATATAGTGAATATCCGTGATGGGCGTAGGCATAGCTCGGGTTGAGCGCAATCGCACGCTGAAATTCTCTCTCCGCCCCCTGGCAGTCCCAGTCGAATCGGTATTTGACTAAGCCAAGCGAGCTATGAGCTTCGGCGAGCGTCTCATCGAGTTCCACGGCTTTGAGCGCGGCATCTCTGGCTTTTGGATATGCCTCCTTCGGAGCAACAGAATTCAAGCCCCCAAGGCCGACGTAGCAGTCGGCCAAACCGTCATAAGCTAGCGCGTAGGAGGGATCCTTAGCGATGGCTTGCTGCATGTGTCCGATGGCCGTATGCAATCCCTCCTCGGTTCTCTTACCCCACCAATAGCGGCCTTTCAGATAGTCCTGGTAAGCTTCGGGATTTGTAGTGTAGATCTTGCCCAGACGCTTCTGATCTTCTGGGGTCAGCCGTAGGCGGAGGCTCTCGGAAATCTGGCGAGCAAGCTCCTCTTGGACCTCGAAAATGTCATCAAGTTTCCGATTGAACTGACCGCCCCATAGTTGTGCGTCGTTCGCCACATCTACCAGTTCCGTCTGCACGACAAGTCTGTCCGCACGCTGAATCAGCTTCCCTGTGAGAACCGTTCGGACGTTCAGGTCGTGCCCAACTGTTTTCAAATCAGCTTCACGACCTTTGTAGCGGAACGCAGAAGTACGCGGGATCACTCTCAAATCGGGAAGCTGAGAGAGCAAATTGATGATGCTCTCGCTGATGCCATCGCTCAGGTACTCAGTTTCGGGGTCACTGGTCGCGTTGACGAGCGGCAAGACCGCAAGAGAATCAAAAGCTTTAGGAAGCATGGTGGAAACCGACGACGGGGCAGTTGCGGCAACGCGTGCCAACTCCGTGTCCCGCTTCAGCCGGTCAGGTTGTCATCAAACGTCACGGTCGAGGCGGCGGTAGCGCCTACCACGTCGCTTGCAGCGGAAACGACCTTTGCCAGCCCGAAATCAAGAGTCTTCGCCTGACCGCTGTTCGTGACAAAGATGTTCGCGGGCTTGATGTCCCGATGAACGATTCCCTTCGAGTGCGCGGCGTCCAAGGCGTTGGCGATCTGGATGCCAAGGTCGAGCACCTCTTCGATCTCCAACGGCTTGCCAGAGATCATATGCCGGAGGGTCTGCCCCTCCAGCAGTTCCATGGCGATGAAGGTTCGCCCATCGGCTTCGTCAATCTCGTGGATCGTGCAGATGTTCGGGTGGTTCAGCGAGGAAGCGGCTTTGGCTTCTCCCTGGAAGCGGCTGAGAGCCTGCGAGTCGTGGGCGAGTTCGTCGGGCAGAAACTTCAGCGCGACGTGGCGACCCAGCTTAAGGTCTTCTGCCTCGTAGACTACGCCCATCCCCCCGCCTCCGAGTTTCTCAAGGACGCGATAGTGCGAGATGGTTTGGCCGAGGAGTGACTGGGAATCCGCCATTTTTCGCTCATCTTAGGTGGCAACATTAGGCAAGTCAACGAAGCTCGCAGTCAACGCCAGGGTCTTGGTCAAACGGGGATACCGAGAACGTTGTTTCTCGTACGAACAGTGGGCAAAGGTCTGTGGCGGTAGCAATTCGCGGAATGCCTCCGGCTGCCAGCGTAGGTGGCCAGGCCGCGCCATCGCGTTCACAACTTTTTACAATTGTTTGCTCCGGCTTGACACATCCACCTCACAGGGGCTCTATATTTCTGGCATGGCATGATTTGGGCTCAGTAGAACGAATTGGCGAGGCGAGGAATGTCGAAGAAGTGGCGTATAACAGACCGCACGCGGCTGCTCCTTACTCTGGAGCTCGCCATTATTCTTCCGGCGGCGTCCTTGATGGCGTTCAGCATCGGGAACTTACACCACATTCAGCGCGACAAGGCCATCGAGGCGGCCATTCAGCGCGACTTTACCTCTGTGCTCAAGATCGCTGAGAAAAGAAGCTGGATCAAGGCAACCGAAATGCTTGCACCCCTGCGCGAGGAGTTTCCCTGTACCGGGGAGCCAGCTCAAGTCAAACGCAAGCTAGAGAGCATCCTCGCCGCTCACCCCGAATTTCTTTATGCTGTTCTCTTCCAGGGAGTGAAGGTCGACTTGGGCAAGGAGCATTTTCTCAAAGACCATTTTCTCATTTGGCGTTCCCAGCCTGCTCGCGACCGCGATGAAGAGTTCCAAAAGCGAGTGGCTGAGTTGGTGAACGTGCCCGCCAAGTGGCTTCCCGCGGAGGCCCCCGATCTGGTCGAGAAACTCGGTGCGATGGCCAAAAAGGAAGAGATGCCGTTCGGTTTCTACGGCTTCTGGATAACCCAGAATGACCATCCGTACTACTGGAACATCGCGTACTTTGTTCCTCCCGAGGTCTCAGAAGATAGCCCGGAAACCTCGTGCTCGGGCGGAGCCAGCTCCGAACTCCTGACCCTGGGTTTCGTGGCGTTCGACCCTGATTACCTGCGCGGTACTTTTTTCCCTGCGGTGATGAGCAGCGTTCTGGCCAGCAAGAGCAGCGCATTGCGGTCTGACGCCAATCCGCCGGTGATGATGGTCCATGCGCCCAAAAGCTCCACTCCCTGGGTTAGTTCGGCAAACTGGGACGGAGGCAAACCCGAAGTGGAGAGAGCTTCTATGGACGTTTTCCCCGATATTGTTTTCGCCATCAAGTACCCGGGCACGACCATCGATGAAATCAGCGCGAGACTCCTAAGGTACAACTATCTAGTGTTGGCGGCGCTGTCTATCGTCTTGGCGGGTGGGATTTTTCTCACCTACCGCAACATTTCACGTGAGATGAATCTGGCGAGGCTCAAGTCCGATTTTGTTGCCAATGTCTCCCACGAGCTGCGCACGCCGCTGGCGCTCATCCGACTTTACGCGGAGACCCTGGAGCTAGGTCGCCTTACGGCCCAGGAAAAGTATCAAGAATACTTTCGTATCATTCGCGAGGAGAGCGAGCGTCTGACCGCTCTCATCAACAACATCCTGGACTTCTCCCGCATAGAAGCCGGGCGCAAGGAATACGACTTCAAAGAGACGGATCTCGCCGAACTGGTTCGTTCGACCCTCGATTCCTATCGCTTTCAAATCGAACAGAACGGCTTTGCCTTTGAGGAGAGTATTGCCAGCAACATTCCGCCGATCAGCGTGGACAGGGAGGCTATCGCCCGTTCTTTGCTCAATCTGGTCAACAACGCCCTGAAGTATTCGAAGGACCAAAAATTCATCGGCGTCAGCCTGTACCGCGCCAACGGCAGCGTGAAACTGGAAGTGCGCGACCGGGGGATCGGAATCCCCCCGAACGAACAAGACAGGATTTTCGAGAAGTTCTACCGCTGCGGCGACCCGCTGGTCCATAACGTCAAGGGATCGGGCCTGGGGCTGTCGTTGGTGAGGCACATCGCGCGGGCTCATGGAGGTGACGTTTCCGTGGAAAGCGTGCCGCAGAAGGGCAGCAAGTTCACCATTGCGCTGCCCATCGACCCGACAGCCTGAGCGGGGGTCGTGCCGGCAGGAGCCCATTAAGCCGCCAGACGGTCGCAAGTCCCCGGCAACGCGTAAAGGAGAGTTCATGGCACCAACGAAAATCCTGATCGTTGAGGACGAGCCCAATATGGTTGCCGGCCTGCGCGATAACTTCGAGTACGAAGGCTTCGAAGTCGTCACGGCGCTCGACGGCGCGGAGGGACTCGAGCGGGCGCTCAAGGATTCTCCCGACCTGGTCCTCCTGGACGTGATGATGCCGCGCATGAGCGGTCTGGATGTCTGCAAGCAACTCAAAGCGAAGCGCCCGTCGATTCCCATCATCATGCTTACGGCTCGCGGCCAGGAAGTGGATAAAGTCGTGGGGCTCGAGCTTGGCGCCGATGACTACGTCACGAAACCTTTTTCGATTCGCGAACTGCTCGCGCGCGTCAAAGCTGTCTTGCGGCGAACACAAACGCTCCCCAAGGAGCAGGACCGCTACAGCTTTGGCGATGTCGAGGTCAATCTGCGCAGCTATCAGGTTTTTCGTGGTGGGAAGCTCGTAGAGTTTTCCGCGAAAGAGTTCGAGCTGCTAAAACATTTTCTGTGTCATTCCGGGGAAACGCTGAGCCGGGATCGCCTCCTCGATGAGGTCTGGGGCTACGAGAAATATCCAACCACTCGAACGGTGGACGCACATCTGGTGCGCATTCGCCAGAAACTGGAGCCGGTTCCGGAGGAGCCGCGTTTTTTTCTAACGGTGCACGGTGTGGGGTACAGATTTGTAGGTTGAGGTTGGCGTCATGGCATTTGGCGGAGGGACGTTCGGCAAATCGCCGGGGTCGCGCCCGGAGGAGATGTGGGGCCAGGTTACGACAGAGGGCCTCATCACGGCGAAGTGTGCAGCTTCCCCTAAGAATGTCCCATTGGAGGACTTTCTCGCACTCCAAGAAGAGCTGGTCGCGCTGCGCCAGGAGCAAGCGAAGCTACGCCAAGCTATCTTTGAAGCAGCCCAGGCGCAGCGCAGGCTCTGCGCTCCCCGCCAATTCAATTGGAGGGAGTTTGAGATCGCAGGCGAGATATTTCCGGTGCGCCATCTTTCTGGTGACTTCTTCAAAGTGCTTGACCTCGGCGATGCTTTGGGACTCGCCGTTGGTGATATCGCCGGCAAAGGACTGTCGGCGGGAATCTGGCTGCCCCATCTCACGGGAGTGGTGCAACGCTGGGCGCGAGCGCATTCGGACCCGGCCGCCGCTCTTGCAGAAATTAACCGTGAGCTTTGTGATGACGAGGGGGCTCCTCCCCTGACGGCTCTGTTTTTTGCTCGGATAGAGCCTCAGCGTGGCGAGATCGTGTACTGCAACGCCGGATTGCCGGCGCCTTTGATTCTGCGTCGCGACCAGTCGGCCGTGCCGTTGGAAGAAGGCGGCCCGATGCTGGGTGCCTTGCGAGCGGCCGCGTTTAATGCTGGCAGCGTCACACTCGATCCAGGGGACATGTTCATCGCCTGCTCCGATGGAGTGACGGAGTGCCGCAACTCGTGCGATGAGGAGTTCGATACCAAGCGCCTCTCCGTCGCAGCCGCGGCCGCCAGCCACGGCAGCGCCGCTCAGGCCCTCTTTTCAACTTTAGGTGCCGTTCTAGACTTTGCTGACGGTTGTCCGCCAGGTGATGATTTAACGATTCTGGTCATCCGCCGCGGCGAAGGGGTGCTCACAATGCATGCTGCACCGAGTGACAGGGATTCTTCGACGCTAGAACCTGGGCAGGCTCCAGGTCCTCTGCTTGGCCGCGCTGCCCGGCAGCGATTGGTTTCCTAGAAGTCGAATAAGACGAAGGGCCTTCCGGGGTCCACGAAAACGTTGACTCGGAAGCGAAGCTGGGGGTGTGCCTGCTGTTACTGGGAAAGGGGAAGCAATGGCATCCATCACGAATTCGATCCTGTTGGAGGAGCCGGGGCTTTGCAATGTCCTGAACAAGCCCCTGCAAACTTGTCCAGAAGTGCTGAGCGCAATCTATACCACACACTATCGCCGCGTTTTGCAGATCTGCCGGCACTTCTTCTGGCACCAGGAGGACGCTGAAGATGCGGCGGCCGAAGTTTTCCTGAAGCTGCATACCGTTTTGGGGACCGGCGTGCGGCCCAGGACATTCTGGCCGTGGCTGTCAAAGGTGACCGGCCGACATTGCATTGATAAACTGCGCAAGAGGCGGCGCGAGTCGCGCCATACTGTCGAGGAAGAGCAGTTCACCGCCCTGCCGGATATTTCAACCCCCTCCCCACTCGCCAGAGTGTTGCTCCAGGAACGGGAACGCCAAATAACCGAAGAGCTGCGACGTTTGCCCCGGCAGTACCGCATTCACCTCGTCCTGCGATACTACCGTCGCATGAGCTACACCGAGATTGCTCGCACTCTCGGCAAAGAATTACCCGCTATCAGGATGACGATATTTCGAGCTAAGCGAGAGCTCCATGGAAGGTTGCTGCACTTGAGAGAGCAACAGACAGGGCGAGACTATAGGGCGGATGTGTCCTCTCCGGTCGCAAAAACCCTCGTCGAGTAATTGACAGAACACCGAAGCGCCGCCGTTGAGCCTGAAACCTCGTCGAACCTTTCGGCTAACAGCCGAAGCGGAAAAAAACTCTAAGTGCCACATCTGGCGTCGCTTACGGGACCTTAAGGCCATTTACCCTGCTCTTGAACTGGACGGAAGCTGGACGGAAGCGATCCCAATCCTGTCCAAGAACGTATCCACTGAACCGTGCTCCGACGCCATGAGACGGCAGGTTTCCCGTTCCAACGACATCGCCGTCTCAATATCCTCAGGCATTCCGGCTAGGTCGGCAGCCATACGATACCCTGTGATGTTTACTTCCATGTGCTGCCGGATGTTGTTTGGCAGGACGGGACCTCCGTACTCATAGCCCGCACACAGGGCTGGAAGGCCACATGCGAGTGCCTCAAGTACTCCCCGACCCGCCGAGGCGACGATATCAAAATGGTGCAAGAAATTATGAATCGAATGGCAAGGTACATAATTGATGAGCGTCAGATCGCGTCCGTATTGATCACTAATTTTCCAAAACGCGTCACCGTCTCCTAACATCGTTAATCTAACGTTGCAAAGCAAGAGCCGCTCCAAAATCCGCCACATCGTTGCCTCTTGTCTGTTCAACCGAGTGTAGAAAAGGAGTTCCGGTTGCGTTTTGCGCGTCCCCCCGGAATGGTTCGAGAGTTTGAAACGTTCGAGATCAACGCCATGAGTAACCATGATCAGTTTGCTGGTCGGGATCTTCGTAGATTGATACTCCAGTGCTGCTTCCGTCATGCACAGAAACTTGTCGCATCGATCCTGAACCGCTCGCGAATAAGCAGCGGTTTTCTTGTGAATGACGCAGATTGCTGGACACCCGGTAGGCAAAGACATCACAAGTTTGTCGGTTGGCTCGTCTACTAGGATGAGATCGATAGGCCCAAGTTGGGGTGCCTCATCCATTTCAAAAACACTCGCGTATTTCTTAAGCGGCTCAGCCAATGGGAATGCACCCAGGCCCTCAACTAGCAGTGCCACACGGACCCCCCGCCGGTGAGCGGCTGCAATCAGGTCATATATGAAGCTGTGCTGACCATAGGTCTGATAGCGCCCATGAAGTCCGAACTGCCCCTGGTAAAGTGGATTGCTTTTGGCCGAAACTGCGTACAACAAATTCATTGGTGGCGCCTCCCCTAGCCAGCTTGTCTCTTACCGAAAGAACATACTAGCAGCATAGGGAACCAGGCGACGGGCCCGGAGAACTTCCTGACGTATGACGCGCAACTCCCATAGCTCACCGAATGTCGCTAGCATTGATCGGAAGAGTGAGTGGCCTAGGTGGAGCTGAGATGTCTCTTCACGGGACGGATAAAGGGCAAGAACGGAGGTAATGAAACAGCGAACGCGTTGCATTTGCGAGATGCTATTTGGACGAGCCATCCCTGGCCACTCGCTCCACTCCGGCCTAGACGCTCCGCCTACGGCGTCGCAGGCCTGCGTTCCGAGGCTGGCCAGGCAAACACACCACATGCTTTAATGGCTAAACTGCTGGCGAGCAAACCACGCCCGAAGCTATTCCACTTAACATATAACTGCGGCAAAGTGCGCTCGGTCAGCGTGGTCCGACTGCGTGACACCAGCCCCTATGATGGCTTGAGGCGCTTCTCGGCGGCTGTTACTTCCATCTTGGCGATTAATAAGCATGTTGGGCCCGCCGGGGAGACTGCCATCAATTTGACGCCGTCAATTATTGCGTCCCCAAGTAAGTCCTTTCGGCACCAAGCGAATGTCCATTTCGCCCTAGTTGTAATAAATTGCTCGGCGATGGCGTCTTAGATTCGGGGCGGGTGCGCGTGTGCGGGCTGCGCGGCAAGCGGCACCGCAGAGGACCATCGAATGATGCTGGTTGAAAACTTGCTCCAGGACCTTCGCTACGGGGGCCGGATGCTTTTCCGTAACGCCGCATTCACCGCGGTTTCTGTTTTTGCATTGGCGCTCGGCATCGGAGTCAATACTGCCGCTTTCACAGCCTACAAGGCCTTGATAAAGCGGCCTCTGGATGCGCGCGATCCTGCTCAGATGGTGAACCTTGGATTGACGCTGCAGTCCGAAGCGAATGCATCGCAGTTCAGCTATCCCGACTACGAGGCCTATCGCGATCAACTGCACTGCTTCAGCGGTCTGATCGCAAGCGCGCACGACCAGCTCACGTTGACGGAAGCCGGCGGCGCTCTCAGCGGCCGCTCTCCGGCGGCGGGCTCTCTTCTGGGGCGTTTGGGGCTGTTGCCGCCAGGAGCCAAAAACGCCGAGTTGGCGGACACCGTGATTGTTTCCGAGAATTATTTTTCGGTGCTGGGCGTCTCGCTCTTGCGAGGCACCACGTTTGAATCGATCGGCGCTCGTGAGCTGGCTGCTTCGCCCGCGGTTCTCATTAGCGAAAACTACTGGCAGCGGCGATTCGGGGGCGATCCTGCGGTGCTTGGCAAAACGATCCGTTTGAACGGCGCACCGTTTACGATCGTAGGAGTGACGCCGCATGACTTCGTCGGCACGAGCCTGGAAGTGACGGATTTTTGGCTGCCGCTTAGCCTTGAGCCGGTGGTTCATCCTGATGCAAGCCCTCTCAGTGATCGCGAAGACTTGCATTTGCGATTGTTCGGCAGGCTGGCACCTGGGGTCAGCATGCGGCAGGCGCAAGCGGAGACAAATCTGCTAGCGTCGCGCTTGCGTGCGTTACACGACGCCAATTCAGAATGGAGCAGCCCCGCAACGGCGCTCATAACTCCGGGCTCGCCATTGCCGGGCAAAATGGCGCCTCGGCTCAAGTTCACGATTTTGCTGATCATGGTCGCCGTGGGAATGGTGTTGGTTATCGCGTGCGCGAATGTCGCGAGCCTTCAATTGGCTCGAGCAACCGCTCGGCAGACCGAACTGAGCACGCGGTTGTCAATGGGAGCCAGCCGGGTGCGCCTTGTGCGGCAACTGCTGACGGAAAGCGCATTGCAGGGACTGCTCGCGGGGATCATCGCGCTTCCCAGCACTTGGGCTATTTTGAAAGTTGGGGCCAACTGGTTCATGCAGGCTTTCCCTGTTGAAGCCGGCACGCTGGTGCTGCACGTAGCGCCAGATTTCGAAATCTTTGCTTACGTGCTGGCGATTTCCGTGTTCTCCGGTCTCTTGTTCGGGCTCGCGCCGGCGCTTGAGAGCTCTCGGTCGGCACTTTTCTCCACGGTCAGGGGCAAGGCTGGGAGCGCTCCTGTGCGCAGCCGGCGTCTTCGCGAACTGCTCATCGCATCGCAGGTCGCGGTCTGTCTGGTGTTGCTGATCGCCGGGAGCATGTTGATACGCAGTTCACTGCGCACGCTCGGGATGCCGACGGGCTACGACGGCAAACGCGTCGTGGATCTGGACTTCCGATTCCCTGAGGGATCGAGATACACAGCCGAGCAGAAGCTGGCCATCGTCCGCGAACTTCGTACCAGACTAGCGGCGGTGCCGGGCGTTGTCGCGATCACCAGCGCCCGCGCACCGGACGACTACGGCGTGCGAGCAGCGGCTGTGTCACTCAACGGAGAAAACCCTACTTCCAAAAACAGGCAAGGCATCCTCTATTACACGTGGGTGCAGCCGAATTACTTCAGAACGTTAGGTGTTGCGATACTGCTCGGTGAAGGCTTCGCTGACGATAGGAATACGGGTGAGCATTCGGTCGTGCTGAGCGAATCTGCCGCGCGACAACTCTGGCCGGGACGAAACCCGATTGGGCGCAGTTTGCGTCTAGGTACAAGCGAACAGTTTCACAACAAAGGCGACGTTCTTCCTGACGGGCCCACCTGGCAAGTGATCGGGGTAGCCAGTGACACACGTGGCGTTGAGTTGGACAGAAGCGATGCGGCGCAGGTTTATTTGCCGCTGTCCGAAGATCGCATTCAGGGTTATCCAATCCTCCTGCGCACGCAGTCCGACCCGATGCTCGTGAGCCGTTCGTTCGACGACGTCGTTGCATCGGTCGGCGCCGACCTGGCCGTATCGACTTCCACGCTGGAGGAGATGCTCCGGCAGACTCCACCATTTCTCGGCGCACTGTTTGCGGCGCTGGTTGCATGCACGGTTGCTTTGTTCGGGCTAGTGCTGGCTGCAATGGGCATCTACGGCACGATCAGTTACATCGTCGTGCTCCGGACACGTGAAGTGGGAATACGCATGGCCATCGGCGCTCAGAAGCGTGACATCCGCGGTCTAATGATGAGAGACAGCACGCGGCCGGTGGTGGCCGGACTTGGCGTGGGAATGCTTCTCGCGGTTGGAGCGTCGTATCTGCTGCGAGCCGTCCTCTACGGAGTACACCTCGTGGACGGTGCTTCGTTCTTAGGTGCGTCGCTCTTGTTTCTTGCAATCGCGGTGCTTGCCACGCTGCCAGCGTCTCGGCGGGCGACACGCGTGGATCCCATCGCCGCGCTACGGTACGAATGAAAATGCGCGCGGTTCTGCCACAAAATCCGTTCCCGGCCACCCTGTCGTTCGACAAAACTCCGGCCGCACGCCAAGCTAGCTGCTGTAACAATTCTTACGCCGACCCTTTGGCGAAGTGCTACGCAGCATTGAGAATAGCATGGCCCGGAGCTGGTCGCGCTGTGGTACGCATAGTATTAAGAGACTGGGCTGAGCCCGTTCGCTTTGCCTTCTTTTCTGTTTATCTGTCAGGACAAAAAATTATGCACTTCGAGTTTGAGCAGAATCGGCTGGCCTAGGCGCATCCGCTACCTACCCTGGCTGATGAAACCCTTGAGTGGTCGCCCTTGCAACCAACAAATCTGGGCCCACTTTACGCCATTTTGAGCAATTGAGCAGTTGCGCTCGCAGCTACCCAATCGCATGCTTCCTCTAGACAAATGGACACGCACGCCGGTGGGGCGCCGTCACATGACGCCAAAGCGCGCTCGACTCTCACATGATAGCCAGACATCTGCACCTGTCCCCGATAAATGACGCGAGAACTATCACCAATGCGGAACTCAACCGGGAACTCCGGAAATTCGAACTCGGAGTCTCGCCTCTGGAATGCTTTTCTAGCCCTCTGAATCAAGTCCAATGGAATTCTCGCCGTGATGTCGGAGCCGAGCGGAACACGAAAGACTTCGCCCACGGCAAATATCAGCTTGCCTTGACGAATCGCCGACGCTCCAAAGCTACGGCCACCGTCCTGTGTTCGCACCATATGAAAAGCGTCGCCAGGCCGCAAGCAGTTCAGGAGAGCCTTGTCGAAGAAGTAAGAGGCCGATTCATGCGAAGCGTACTCCTTGTCGGTAGCCACCAGGCGAAGCTCGCTGCGCAAAACTGCCGGGCGGGAGATGCTCGGGTTAGGGGTCATGCCTACGTCGCTGATATAGAGAAGGGGCCTCCGTCCGACAAGTCGAGCCCTACATAACCGACCTCCGGAAAATTCGATAAGCTCACACGACGATTGCATTGCCCAAGGAGACGCGCCCGTCCCACCCTGCGGCACGATCGTCACATATTGAAAGGTTGCGCTGAATAGTTCTGCCATAATTATTCGCCCATTCTCAAGTTGCTCGCGGTCAACTTCTCGACGCGACGAGACCAATGGTAATCCAAATCCTGCGTCACGCACTGTGGACAGTGGCTCGACCCCTTGGGCACACATCGCGAATAATGCCGTTTGAGGCTTGGACTCAGAATGCCGGCAAAGAAGACTCCGTCCTTTCTAAACATTAGTCTTACAATTGGCTTGGAATCCGGCTGGTAACGTCTTCCCCCGATGAGACTCACAAGCGTGGGACGCAAGTGGACAACACGCCCTTGCCCATTTTTGCATTTTTCCAAAAGTGGCGCAGGTGAACTCCAACTTGACTTCGGTGTTGGTATGCTGCTGCAGAGGTGCAACCGTGACGAACGCTCATCTTGATTGGCGCCTTGCGCGTGGTGTCGCGAGTATCGCGAACTTGTCTGTTCTTATCGTGGTTCTCCTGAAAGTTTGTCACGCCGCCCGATCAGAAGCGCCAACGGGCGGCCAAAAAACACGCTGTCTGTCTTGGTCATCCCAAGCGCGGGCACACGTGGAGCAAAGCTTCATGACGGAGTGAGCCGTGCGGCGCGTGGTTTCAGCTTCTCTTGGGCAGTAATTGAATTGTGGTGGCTGCATCGGATCGTCAGGAAAGAATATCTTCGAGTCGCATTGAGCCATGACTTGAACGCTGCCAACGAACAGTACGTAGGGCGATGTGCGAGAGCGATCATACTCACACCGTCATCCGATTCGCACCTGTACTCGCGGACAGGGCTGTGGATTTTTTGCACTGATTGAGCACGTCGAGTCCCGCCATCTCGGCGCTGTGCTTCTGCCAAATCCTCGGGGCGAGAGAAGCCCCACTTGGTCGAACGCGATGACGACGAGGAAGATGAATGTTAGATGCTTTGTAAACGAACGCCGATGCGGGTTACGCTAGTCTTGGAATCAGTAGGTTACAGCGAATCAACAGGGGGAGACGTTCCAAATCCCACCGTCTCCCCTTTCGTGGCTACTTGAGTTACCGGGAACGCGGTTACTAGAACCTTCGCGGTTCGGCAACGGAATTACACTTCATTGGGCGGACTCGTTGACTTACCTCAGGTCACAACCTAAGATTCTCACCAATGGCCACGCTCTCTGAATTCATCGGCCAGACCATCTCGCATTATCGCATCCTTGAAAAGCTTGGTGGCGGTGGGATGGGTATGGTCTACAAGGCGGAAGACACACGTCTCAATCGGTTTGTCGCTCTGAAGTTCCTTCCTGACGCTGTATCCAAAGACCCACAGGCACTTCGCGATTTCACCGGGAGGCGCAGGCGGCGTCCGCACTGAATCATCCAAATATTTGCACTATCTACGACATCAGCCAGGACGAGCGTGAGGAAATCCTGATAGGCAGCCCGCGTTTTCGCGGTGTCGCCTTGCATTGCGGACGCTCGCGCAAGACCGAGGTGGGCGAGCGCACCTAACGGGCAATTCGCGACGACGCGTCGCAGGTTACGCAAGAAGCTGTCTATGTCGTTAACTGGGGGGTCCGATGGCCTGGTCCCACATTACCGACTTCTCGTCTCTTCGCATGACGTTCGAGCACAACCTGTGCCTTTCGGCGTACACGTCGTCGTCTCTCCCGAACTGCTTATGTAAGCACACTTCGTCAAACAGGTGGCCGCATGTGGGTAGAATGAATCACGCCCATGCATAACAGCCAAGGACATCAAGCCTTCGCGCTCACGCCCCGTTTTACTGAGGCTGTCGATTACGCCCGCCAAATTCACGTCGACACGCGGAAAGGCACAGACGTGCCCTACATGGCTCATCTGCTCGGTGTCGCGTCGCTTGTGATGGGAGAAATCGGCCACGTTCCCTTCACGGTGACAGAGGACATGATAATTGCGGCCCTGCTTCATGACGCCGTGGAGGACGAAGGTGGTCTGCCCCGGCTACACGATATTGAGGCGAAGTTCGGGAGAGAGGTCGCCGACATCGTGAAAGGCTGCACGGACAGCTTTGAAGTGGACAGCAACAAGAAGGAGAAATGGGAAGTGCGGAAAGCATCGTATATCGAGAGACTGCGCGAGGAACCGGACGAGTCGGAAGGAACTCTGCTCGTGTCAGCGGCGGACAAGCTCTACAACGCCCGCGCAATCCTTGAGGACTACAGGCAGATCGGAGCGGAGGTCTGGAAACGGTTCAAGAGAGGGCGCGATCGGCAGCTTTGGTACTTTGACGAACTCATCAAGGTTTACGAGGCGAGATGTCCCGGCTGGCGGATTGTGGAAGAACTGAAACTCGCGGTCGGCGAACTAAGGGGAATATCGGCAGGTGAAGCACCATGAAGCGTCCCTTCTATCGGCCAAACTGAAATCCGGGTCTCTGAAGTCGAATGCAACTCTCCACCGAACAAGCACTCATCGAAGTCTGGCGGCAAGCCCTCGTGGAGAACGCCAAGACCGTCGAACTAGGTGCGGACGGCTTCCCTTGCCGGCGCACTCCGAAGCGCGGACTGCGGCAGGCAGACTTCGTTTTTGACGGGAACGAAATTCGAGGGCTGGAACAGAACTCGTTACTCGTCTGATCATGGTTCGGCGAGTACACCTTCTGAGGCGCATCTAAATGTCAGCTTTGTTCGGGAGACCGAGGCCATCATCTTGGAGATCATGAGAATGCTCCCCCTCGGGTCGGGCCCGAGCAGTCTTTGGTGACGTTGCACTCTAGTTGTGACTACTTGTTGCGCCAACTGGTAAAACTGTCAGTAGCCCAGAGGTCACTGAATGGTGCAAAAATCGTTTAGCTTTCCCTGCTTCCCGAGCTCCCCCTGAGGGTAAAGCCTTAGCGACATACCTAGCCTGGGCCTCTACACGACTTTTGCGGAAAGCCTATTCCTGCTCGGTTAAGGTGCCACAGCGCTGGCAGACGAACGAGCGCTTCCATTCTGAATACAGAGCTAACCCCCTTACCGTGGGGCCTCGTGCCGCCTAAGCGTGGCTAAAGCAAAACAGGGCGTTGCGCTCGAACCTCCGGGGGCAAAGACCGGCGTCACATGCGCCACAGGCGGTACCCATTCTTTCAGAGTAGAGTTACCCTGGTGGACGATCATGAAGGGCATTACCGTCAAGCTTCCAGACACAACGCTGCGCCGATTGAGGCAGGAGGCCCGCGCGACCGGACGCAGCGTGGCCGTCCTGATTCGCGAAAGGCTCGAGGCTGTGCCGCGCCGGGGCAGTCGGTCCGTCTATGAGATCACCTCTGATCTTGCGGGCAGCGTGGCAGGCAATCGAAAGGCTGCGACCAACGACCGCCGCTGGATTGCGCGGTCGTGATCACAGTCCGCGACGGACCGTTCGTCGCCTATCTAAACCGCAACGACCCATAGATTCTGCCGGACGGGACTGTGGCCTTGATGTGGTTTAGAATTTGTGCAAGATGTCCCGATTCATAGCCCTTCTGCGAGCGATCAATGCTGGCCCCCGGCGTGCTGTCAAGATGGAGCTCTTGCGGAGAGTTT
>Ga0126381_100004149_pt1 | contig 15737 bp, 14 predicted proteins | sample PanSoiMetPlot_28_FD_96465 | JGI IMG/M metagenome (GOLD analysis project Ga0126381, IMG submission 96465) | Tropical forest soil microbial communities from Panama - MetaG Plot_28 | ecosystem: Environmental > Terrestrial > Soil > Tropical forest > Bulk soil | place: Panama | collected 2016-02-17 | reverse complement strand
GACCGAGCTGGACGCCAATTTCGCGCGGGGATGGCTGCGCTTTATACAAAGGCAGCTGACTGCAATCGCGTGGCCTCCGCGCGAAACGCAAATAAAATCAATGGAGTTTAGGGTCGGTGGTGCGCCCTAGGGGAGTCGAACCCCTCTTACAAGATTGAAAATCTTGGGTCCTAACCGATAGACGAAGGGCGCCGCCGGAGGCGGGGGCTATACAGGGCCTTGGGCCACCAGGCAAGCGCCCGAAATGGGCGCCTAGGCCCCTGCCGGTGCGGCATCCTCGATCTGCAGTTGAACACGGGAATCCCCGTTCCAATTGTCGGCTTTGAGCCTGCCGGCAGCATGGACAAATCGCCCCCGCGACTTGAGCAAACCTTCGCCCAAAGGCGTACCCACCGCGCGAAAGGCGATGGCATCGAGCGGCGTACCATCGCCACCGGTCAGGCGGACCTTTATATGGGTGGCGCCGACCACATCGGCAAAAGCTATGCGCAAATCGGGAAAGGCCAGCACCGGTTCGGGATTGCCGGCGCCATAAGGCCCCGCCAGCGCGATTTCGGAAACCAGTCCGCGCCCGGCGGAAGCGGGCGACGCGATTGCGTCCATCACCAGGGTCGCGGCCGCTTCATAAGGCGCTTCGGCGCCAGTGAATTGCGCGTGCAGAAATTGGCGGAATGGGGAAAGCTGATCCTCCGTCAACGAAAAGCCCGCCGCCATGGCGTGCCCCCCGCCAGTTTCAATCACGCCGCATTCGTGGGCGGTGCGCACGATGCGGCCGACGTCGATCCCGGGAATGGAGCGAGCCGAGCCGCGGCCCATCACGCCCTCGAACCCGGCGACGAAAGCCGGCTTGACGAATCGTTCCTTCAGCCGCCCCGCTACGATGCCCACGACGCCGGGATGCCAGCCATCGTTGGTCACCAGCAGGAATGGCGCATTGTCTTGAGCCCCGGCCTGCGCCACTGCTTCGTCCAGGATCAGTCGCTCGATCTCCTGACGCTCGCGGTTGTGAAGATCAAGTTGAGCGGCAAATTCGGCCGCCATCACCTGGTCGCCGGCGCTCAACAGATCGGTACCTAAGGACGAGCGCCCTACCCGGCCTCCGGCATTGATGCGCGGCCCGAAGACAAAGCCCAGATGATAAGTGGTGAAAGGCGGCGACGCCCTGGCCACACTCGCCAGCGCAGCCAAACCGGGACGGGAAAGCTTGGCAAGCAGCACCAATCCTTGCCTCACAAAGGCGCGGTTGACGCCACAGAGAGGCACGACATCGCAAACCGTGGCCAGTCCGACCAGATCGAGGTAATCACGCAGATCCGGTTCGGCTATACCGCGCGCGGCATAAAAACCGCTCTCGCGCAAGGCGCGGTTGAGACCGACCATAAAAAGGAAAGTGAGCCCCGCGGCGCAAAGATAAGTAAGACCAGTTTGATCGGCGGGCTGGTTGGGATTGACATGCGCGTGGGCATTGGGGCGCGCCTCAACGCGATGATGATCCAGCACTACCACGTCCAATCCCAGCGCCCGCGCCGTCTCGAACGCCGCGCCGCCGGAGGCGCCGCAATCCACCGTTACCACCAGGGATGCACCTTCCCTGCAGAGCGCCTCAATGGCGGCAGAAGATGGTCCATAACCTTCGCGCATGCGATCGGGGATATAAACGCGGGGCGGCGATCCCGCGGCGGTAAAAAATCCTGAAAGCAACGAAGCCGACGCCGAACCATCCACGTCATAATCACCGAACACCGCGATGCGCTCACCAACTTCCAGCGCCTTCTTCACCCGCGCAACCGCCATATCCATCTCGGCCAGCGCGGACGGATCGGGAAGAAATTTTTTCAGGGTGGGATGAAGATAGTCGGACGCTTCCTCGACGCTCACGCCACGCGCGGCCAAAAGGCGCGCCAGGACCGGCGAAAGCATCGCCTCCTGCTGTAATCGGCGTGCGAGATTTTCATCACCCGCGTCCAGCCGCCAACGCCGCCCGGAAAAACTGCGGGCCACGCCAAAAGGCGCCGCCGCCAGCGCCTCAGACATGACGGCGGTGACGCGCCTTGATCCAGCGGACCGTACCGGTGGCCGACCGCATCACCACGCTTTCGGTAAAGACATAATCGCCGGTGCGGCGCACGCCATGCAGCATCGAACCGTCGGTAACACCGGTAGCGGAGAAAACCACGTCGCCCGCTACCAGATCCGTCATGGCATACTTGCGCGTCAGGTCTCTGATGCCGATCCGCTCGGCGCGGCGCCGTTCATCATCTTTCTTGAACACAAGCCGGGCCTGCATCTGGCCGCCTATGCATCGCAGCGCCGCCGCCGCCAGCACGCCTTCGGGCGCGCCGCCCTGGCCGATATAAATGTCTATGCCGGTCGCGGGATCGGTCGTGGCGATCACACCCGCCACGTCGCCGTCGGTAATCAGCTTCACGGCCGCGCCGGCCTTGCGCACTTTGGCGATCAACTCTTCGTGACGGGGCCTGTCCATGATGCAGGCGGTAATGTCGCGGGGGCGCACGCCCTTGGCCGTGGCCAGTGCATTGATATTGTCGCCCGGCTCTGCATCGAGATCGATCAAGCCGTCGGCAAATCCGCCACCGATTGCGATCTTGTCCATATAAGTGTCGGGCGCATTCAGCATGGTACCGGGCTCAGCCATCGCCATCACCGCCAATGCATTCGACATCGCCTTGGCGGTCAAAGTAGTGCCCTCCAATGGATCGAGCGCGATGTCCACTGCGAGTCCGCCCTGCCCCACTTTTTCGCCAATGAACAGCATTGGTGCCTCATCACGCTCGCCTTCCCCGATCACCACCGTGCCGTCGATCGGTAGGACGTTGAACGCGGCCCGCATCGCCTCGACCGCCGCCTGGTCAGCGGCGTGCTCATCGCCGCGCCCGATCTGGGCCGCGGCGGCAATAGCCGCCGCTTCGGTGACGCGCACGGCTTCCAGGGCAAAGGCTCGGTCCAGCGGCTTTACGGTCACAGGCGGACGAATCAGGGTCATATAGTCTCCAACAACCGTCTCAAGCGGCTTCCATGGGAATCATGCAGGGACGCGAACGCACCTTGTCCGAGGCGGAGATTGCCTTCAAGGCGCGTTCGACGGCGCCCCGCGTGGTTTCGTGGGTAATCATCACGATGGCCACCGGTGCGCCAAGGTCGCGGCCTCGCTGGATCATGCTTTCAATGGAAACCCCTGAATGGGACAGATGGCCCGCGATTTCGGCGAGTACACCGGGTAGATCCAGCACCTCGAAGCGCAGATACCAGGGCTGTGGCGCCGCGTCTGCCGAGGCGGGCTTGAGCGCGGCAAGCGACGCCGCCGGCCGGCCGAAGACCGGTGTGTAGGTGCCGCGCGCGATCTCGACCAGATCCGCGATCACCGCCGAGGCGGTGGGTGCCTCGCCGGCCCCGCGCCCTGAGAAGAAGAATGGTCCCGCCTCGCCCGCATCCACCAATACCGCGTTGGCGGCGCCGTCGACATTAGCTAGCGGTGACCGGGCCCTGACCATGGCCGGATGAACTTTCTGGTCGATGCCGGACGAGGTGCGCCGCGCCACGCCCAAGAGTTTTATGCGGAAACCGAATTCCGAGGCGAAATGAATGTCCGCCGGGCTTATGTGCTGGATGCCTTCAACCTGCATGGAAACGAGATCGGGCGCCACGCCGAACGCCAGACTTGAGAGCAAGGCCAATTTGTGCGCTGTGTCGCCGCCACCGACGTCCAGCGCGGGATCGGCTTCCGCATAGCCCAAAGCCTGCGCTTCCTTCAGGACCTTGGCGAACGGCGCGCCAAGCGCCTCCATCTGGGTAAGAATATAGTTGCAGGTGCCGTTTAAAATGCCTTTGACCGCCTGCACGTCATAGGCGATCAGGCTTTCACGCATCGTCTGCACGATGGGGATTCCACCCGCCACCGCCGCCTCGAATTTCAGCTGAAGGTTGCGCTTCTCCGCGCGCTCGGCCAATGCACTGCCATGAGTGGCGAGCAACGCCTTGTTGGCGGTCACGACATGCTTGCCGTGATCGAGCGCGGTTTCGATCAGCCGCTTGGCGATGCCATCTTCGCCGCCGATCAACTCGACCACGACATCGGCGTCGCTCTTGGCCAGGGATAAGGGATCGGTGGTAAAATTTTCTACCCTGAAACCGCGCGCCTTATTGGAGTCGCGCGCGCTTACGCCAACTACCACCAAACTGCGGCCGGCGCGCGCCACGAGGTCGGCGGCTTGTGCCGAGAGCGCCTTGATGACGCCCCCACCCACTGTACCCAGGCCTGCAATCGCAATTTTGAGTGGCTCCCCCATCGGCGTCGCGCTATTCGGCCGACGCCAGGTCGAGGGGTGGACGATTTGTCCCCATGGCGAGAAATTTCTTCACATTGCGAGCCGCCTGGCGGATGCGGTGCTCATTCTCTACTAGAGCCACGCGCACATAACCTTCGCCATATTCGCCGAAGCCGATACCCGGCGACACCGCGACTTTGGCGTGGCGCAAAAGTTCCTTGGCAAATTCCATCGAGCCGGCTTCGCGGAATTTTTCGGGCAGCGGTGCCCATGCGAACATTGAGGCTTCCGGCGGGGGGATTTCCCACCCGGCTTGCGCCATGCTTTTCACCAGCACGTCTCGGCGCGATTTGTAGATCGCGCGTATCTCGTCCACCACGCTCTCAGGACCGTTCAGCGCCGCCGTTGCCGCCACCTGGATCGGCGTATACGCACCGTAATCCAGATAGGATTTGATGCGGGCCAGTGCGCCAATCAGCTTCTCGTTGCCGGCGGCGAAGCCCATGCGCCAGCCCGGCATCGCATAGGTCTTGGACAGGGACTGGAATTCGATGGCGATATCCTTGGCGCCATCCACCTGCAGGATTGAAGGCGGCCGCACGTCGCCAAAGTAAATGTCGGCATAGGCGAGATCCGACAGAACCCAGATCTCGTGCTTTTTGGCGAACTTCACGACCTCTTTGTAGAAATCGAGGCCCACCACTTGCGCGGTCGGATTGGAAGGATAATTCACCACCAACGCCACGGGCGACGGCACCGAATGACGCGTGGCACGTCCCAGAGCCGAAAGATAATTCTCAGGCGAAGTCGCGGGCACATGCCGGATCGCGGCGCCCGCAAGAATGAACCCGAATGCATGTATGGGATAGGCGGGATTAGGCACCAGTACGACATCACCCGGCGCGGTGATGGCCTGTGCGAGATTGGCGAAACCTTCTTTGGAGCCCAGCGCCGCGATCACCTCGCGGTCGGGATCGAGTGTCACCCCAAAGCGGCGCTGATAATAGGCAACATGGGCTTTGCGCAAGCCTTTGATGCCGCGCGAGGCGGAATAGCGGTTGGAGCGGGGATCGCGCGCGGTTTCGCACAGCTTGTCCACGATGTATTCGGGCGTGGGCATATCGGGATTGCCCATGCCGAAATCGATGATGTCCTCACCACGGGCCCGTGCTTGGGCCTTGAGGCGATTGACTTCCTCGAAAATATAGGGCGGCAGCCGCTTGATGCGGTAAAAATCAGTGTTCATTACGGAATCCAGACAGCGCGCTAAAATCGGGCATCCAGATGCACAGCGCAATCACTTTCCGCTGACTGCAACTATTTTGAAGCAATGGTTTCGTTCGCCTTTCGCGGTTCGTCCGGCTGCTCGTCCAAGCCGTCTGCACGTTGCCGCCACGCAGCGTTAGCAACTCGAAATCGTCTACCGGACCAATTCGCCCGCCGGTCGCGGCTCACCCCTGCACGAAGATCTCGGCGCGGCGATTGCCCTCCTCGCCTTGCGGCATGGATTCGTAATAGATGGGCTGACTGTCGCCCACTGCATCGATCAGGACCCGGGAAGGCGGCACGCCGTCATGGATCAATTCTTGCGCCACAGCGTTGGCGCGCGCCTGGGACTTGTCAAAAATGGTTTCGAGATGCTTTTGGACAGGCATATTGGCCGTCCGGCTGGACGCATGGCCCACCACGCGCACTGTGCCCTGACCGCCATTCGCCTTAAACCTCGAAGCAGCGCTGCGCACCTGCTCGCGTGCAGCATTGTTCAAGCTGGTGCCATCACCGGGGAAATAAATCACCGCAGTGGGGGGCACGCCACCATTCATGGTGGCAATCGCGGCCGGTGCTCCGGAAACGGCCGCCATGTTGGTAAGCACGGAAGGCGACGAGTCAGACTTCGCACCATTCGGCGGTACGGCTGGCACTGCAGCGTTCCCCGTTCCCGCATTGGAAGCGGTCTGTTGGTAATGCGCTATGATAGGCGCGGACACGAAGTCGTTTACGGAAGGCGCAAGCGGCGGCGCCGCGGAGGGCCGAAAGCCCAGTGCGGTGTCGGAAAGCGCCGGCTGCGCAATCATGGCGCCCCGCATGGGGGCATTGGCAGGAACCGCAGGCTCCCCCCTCGGCGCGGTCGAGGGCCCTATCGGAGACGCCGTTGGCGCGGGTACAGCGGACGCCGTCTGAACATTCGCGCTCGGCAGCACGGCGGCAGTGCTGACCGGCGTATTGGCGGGTGCAGCGGGCTGGCCCCCTTGCGGCATGGAAGGCGCCGCCGTCGGAGCGGGCTGGGACCCTTCAGGCATTGAAGACGCCGCGGCCGGCGCAGGAGTTGGCGCCGCAGCAGGGGGGATTGCCGCCATCTGCGGGGTCGGCGCTGGTTCCGCGGTCGGTGGCTCTGAATCTGCCAGATTGGGCGCGGGCGCGGCGGACGTGCCCAACACCCGCTGGGCTGGAGTCGGAGCGGCCGCATCGGCAGGCGGAGGCCCTGCAGCAGCTTCGGTCCCGCCTCGGAGAGCATCGGCGCTGTACCGCGCCTGGGCGCCGTCGCTGGCGAGCGATTGTGCTGCCTGCTGCTGGGCAGTCGCCGAACTGGGCGTGGGCCGGCCCGGGATGCTTGCCAAATCCGGAGTGGTTCCGGCGCCCTGGTCGGAAGACGCTGTCGGAGGGGCCTGATCGGAGGGAAACTGGCTCGCCTGCCCGGCGTCGCTCTTGTCACTGAGAAGCCCAGTGGGATCGAGATCGGAGATGGTTTGGCAGCCCGAGGCTACGACACCTAAACCCACGACCAAGGCAAGTTGACGCCAATGTACGGAGGACATGATCATGCGGCTGGTTCCCATCAAACGCTGGCCGGGCCTGGCGCGACTCTACAACCCCTCAGCGCGCAAAACCCAGCCCCCCACCTATAGCGCGCGGACGTGCCGGTTCCAAGCAGGCGCCTAAGCTAAATCCGTGAATTCTTGACATATTCCGGGCCCGCGCGTCCTTGCCGCGCGGCGAATTTGCTGCAATCTCGCAACTGCGATATGACCGTGTCCTTCATAACGTCGGTGCCCATGCCCAAAACTCAATCTGGTCAAGAATCGGCCCAACAGCCGCTCTCCTACTATTTCGCCCAACTGGACAGCGAGAAATTCGCCCGCAACATGTTCACCGTCGCCAGCCAAAGCCAGCAGCTGGTGGGAGATTTCTTCCAGCGCTGGCTGGCGCGCGGGGATCGCGGACCGCTCGATCCCCTCAACGTCTCAGGCGCTTTCATGGCGCTTTTGCGCGCGATGGGCAGCGATCGCGAGACAGTGGTCAATAGCCAGTTTCAGCTCTGGCGCGACTGGATGGGCCTTTGGGAATCGACCGCGCACCGCATCCTGGGTGGCAAGAATGTGCGCCCGCTAGTCAAGCCGGCCGAAGGCGATCGCCGTTTCCGCGATCCGGAATGGCAGCAGAACGAGATCTTTGATTTCATCAAGCAGTCCTATCTGCTGACCGCCAACGCCATGCAAGGCATGGTCGCCGGCCTTCACGGCATCCCAGACAATGAGCGTAAGCGGATTGAGTTTTACACGAAACAATTCGCCGATGCTTTTGCGCCCACCAATTTTGCGCTCACCAATCCAGAAGTGATGCGCACTACGCTGTCGTCAAGCGGAGATAATCTGGTCAAAGGGCTGAACAATCTCATCACCGATATCGAGCGGGGCAAAGGGGAGCTTTCCATCCGCCAGACATCGGACGGCTTCGTGATCGGCGAGAATATCGCAACCGCTCCAGGCAAGGTGGTGTTCCGGAACAGGCTGATCGAGCTTCTGCAATTTCAGCCGACGACAGCGGAAGTTTATGAGCGGCCGCTGCTGATCTTTCCGCCCTGGATCAACAAATTTTACATCCTGGATCTGAGGCCAGAAAACAGTTTCATCCGCTGGCTAGTTGATCAGGGCTATACCGTCTTCGTGGTCTCCTGGGTCAATCCCGACGCCGAGCTGGCGCAGCTGGATTTCGCAGATTACATGCGTGAAGGCGTCTTCGCCGCACTCGACGCGGTCAAAGATGCGACGGGCGTGAGCGATCCCAATTGCGTGGGGTACTGCATCGGCGGCACCTTGCTGGCAGCAGTGCTGGCCTATATGGCAGCGAAAAAAGATCCGAAATACGGCAGCAAACGCATCCATTCCGCCACCTTCTGGGCGGCGCAGACAGACTTCAGCGACGCAGGCGACCTTTCGGTCTTCGTGGACGAGGCCCAACTCGAAGCGCTGGAGCAGCAGATGAAAGAGGCCGGCGGCGTGCTCAAGGGCTCAAAGATGGCCGGCACCTTCAACATGCTCCGGGCCAATGATCTGATCTGGTCCTTTGTGATAAACAATTACCTGTTGGGCAAAACGCCCATGCCGTTCGATTTGCTCTATTGGAATTCAGACACCACGCGGATGCCGGAGAAGCTGCATCTCTCCTACTTGCGCAAATGCTACAAGGAGAATGCGCTCGCGCAGGGCAAGATGACCATCGATGATGTGAAGCTTGATCTTTCCAAGGTCAAGCAGCCCATCTATCTGCAATCCGCCAAGGAAGACCATATCGCGCCAGCCAATTCGGTGTTCAAGGGGACGAAATTGTTCGGCGGCCCAGTCCGTTTCATGATGGCCGGTTCGGGCCACATCGCCGGCGTGATCAACCCGCCTGCCGCAAAAAAATATCAATATTGGACCAACGACAAACCGGCGGCCTCGCTTGAAACGTGGCGCGCTGGAGCAGTCGAGCATCCCGGGTCCTGGTGGATCGACTGGGACCGTTGGCTCGTACCGCTATCGGGCGAGAAAATTCCCGCCCGCGTGCCAGGCGACGGGGAACTCAAGGTGCTAGGCGAAGCGCCTGGGGACTATGTGCGCGTAAAGGCACACTAACGAACGCAATGCGTTCGTTAGTGCGACACCGGTGAGCAAGAGCAGCAGCGCCTACGAAAGGGACCCAGATTGCATTGTTGCGGGCCGCACCAATGCGATCAATTGGTGCGGCCCGGCATCAACTTTTCATTTTCGCCACCGACTTGGCGGTAGAAGCCGGGGCCCTCTTGCCCGTTGAGCCAAAAATCCCGCTTAGGATCGACCAGGAACACCTCACCGTCATGGGCGTGGACATAGCCGAGGCGATATTTCTTCAAATAGGTAGCAGCGAAATCGCTATCTTCGCATCGGCCTTGCAGACAGTTCGATGACAGCGTCGTGGCGACCAGGTCCGAGTTGCGGGGCAATGGTTTGGGGGAAAGTCTATCTCTGCATTGCAACGACAGGAGCACGCCGGCGCTCACCGGCGTCGCCCAAGCGATTTCGCTGGCCGGAACGCCGGCGATCCATACCGACAGGACATCGCCATTCATGCGCCAAAGTGCAAAACCGGCAATGCCTGTCCGGTTTCCGAAATTGAAACTGTTGACGCCAAAATTCCAGGTTTCCGTCGGCGCGGACGCTACCGGACTGCCGAACACCGCATGCACCAATCCCGTCACATAGCCTTTGGGATCCCGCTTTTGGACAGATGTGAGCAGGACCAATTTGTAAATCGCGTGAAGGCCGCCATCCTTAGAGACAAGGTGGATCATGCCCTTGGCGGAATCCCGCACCCTCCATTCTGCAGGGGCCACACCCGAGCAATCGCCCCCATCTAGCTCGGGCATCGCCAACGGGCGGATGCTGGCACCGTGCGCCAGGCGCCGCGACCAGGAGGCATTGGCGGCCATGCCTGGCGGATAAAAGAATTCCTTGGCCAGAGTACGCGGCGGATCGACCCGGAAAATTTTCTTGCTCTCCGGCGGCGCTGCGTCGAATACGACCGCGACTTTCTTGGGACGGATCGCACCCCGCGCCTCATCGAACAAAGTGAAGACCACGCGATCGCCCCGGCCATGGCTACGCACGATCTGAGAAGCTTGCCGCGCGGAGGTGATGCTCACGCCGTCAATTTCCGCCACCACGGCGCCGGCCTTGATCCCGGCGCGTGCGGCGGGACTGCCGTCGGCCACCCGCTCGACCAGGGCTCCCCGGGTAGGTAATAAAGGCGCCCGTGCCGCAGCTGCGGCTGTCACCTGCGCGAATTCGAGACCGGAGTAGCTCAACGGCGCAGGAGGCCGGGCAATAAACCAGCCGACGCCCAATGCGCCCAACGCCACGACCAGAAAAACCGAAAACCAAAGCCTCGCCATTAGCGCTTGTAACATGCCGGTCAGCATTGCCGAAAATATGAGGCTGGATCATCGGGAGCGTCGGACGTAGACAAAAATCACGTCAATACACGCGAGCCGTAACGACAGCGTGTGGCAGCCTGCGGTCTAAAGGCCCGTGGTTTCGGGGAGGCCTAGCATGATGTTGAGATTCTGCACGGCCGCTCCGGCCGCACCCTTACCAAGATTGTCCAGGAGCGCCACCAGCCGCGCCTGCCCCGCCTCTTCATTCGCGCACACGAACAGCTTCATACCATTGCTGCCAGCCAGAAGTTCGGCGTCCAGGCTCTTGATCGCGGCTGCTTCGTCTAGTCCCGCTACTTCGACAAGCGGCCGGCCCGAATACGCATTGGCCAGCACGGCATGAAGGTCCCGCGGGCCAGGAGCACTTGGAAGCGCCCATAACTGCAGGGGCAATTCCACCAGCATGCCCCGATAGAAGCGTGCCACTGCTGGCGAAAACAAAGGCGGATGGGTAAGACCCGCCAGCTCCTGCATCTCGGGAATGTGCTTGTGCGCAAGACCAAGCGCGTAGCTGCGCTGCACCGTTTCGACAAAGACGGGTGAGTCTGCCCTCTCGAACTCCTCGATCATGCTCTTGCCGCCGCCAGAATAGCCGGAGACGCCATGCACCATCAGAGGAAAATCGGCCGGAACGAGCCCCGCCCGCACCAGGGGCCGGGTAAGCGCGAGGAAACCGGTGGCCCAGCAGCCGGGATTGGCCACGCGCTTGCTGGCCGCGATACGGTCGTAGAAATCGGCTTCTAGCTCGGCGAAGCCATAGGTCCAGCCCTCGGCCACGCGATGCGCGGTTGAGGCATCGATCACCCGCACCTTGGCATTTTCAATGAGCTCGACCGCCTGACGCGCCGCTGCGTCCGGCAGGCAAAGGATCACGATGTCTGCGCCGTTGAGCGCGCGCGCCCTTGCGACCTCATCCTTGCGGTCGGCGTCAGCCAGGGTGGCGACATTTAGATCGGGACGCGCGGCAAGGCGCTCGCGGATTTCAAGACCCGTGGTGCCAACTGCCCCGTCGATGTAGATCGCCGCCGTCATGTCGCCCCGTCACGTGCCTCTCTTAGCCTATTTTGCCCTTCCGGCAAGCGCCGCCTGATTTCTTGTATCGCCGTAAAAGCAAAGGCGGAGCAGATTGCTCTGCCCCGCCCGACTTTGCCGAACAATTCCCCGCTTAGCGCTTGGAGAATTGGAAGCTGCGGCGGGCCTTGGGCCGACCATACTTCTTGCGCTCAACCGCGCGCGGATCGCGCGTGAGAAATCCACCCGGCTTCAGCGTGGCGCGCAGGCCCGGCTCATAATTTACCAGGGCGCGGGAAATGCCGTGACGCACGGCGCCTGCCTGACCAGACAGGCCGCCCCCCGAGACCGATACGATTACATCGAACTGGCCGTCGCGGTTGGCCGCAACCAGCGGCTGGCGCAGGATCATGCGCAGCACCGGACGGGCGAAGTAAGTCTTCTCGTCCCTGCCATTCACCATGATCTTGCCGGAGCCCGGCTTGATCCAGACCCGCGCCACTGATTCCTTGCGGCGGCCGGTGGCATAGGCGCGGCCTTTGGCGTCACGCTTATTGTCAGCCTTGACCGCATCATCCGGCGTCGTGGTCTTGGCCTTGATCAGCGTGGATTTTAGTTCACCGAACTTGTTCTCTTCCGCCATGGGTTAGGCCGCCTTGGTTTTGTATTGGGTGTTCTTGGGATTCATCTTCGCCACATCTAGCTTTTCGGGTTGCTGCGCCTCATGGGGATGGGACGCACCGGGATAGACGCGCAAATTTGCCAACTGGCGGCGGCCCAAAGGACCGCGCGGCACCATGCGCTCAACCGCCTTCTCCACCACTCGCTCGGGGAAACGGCCGGCCATGATCGCGCCCGCTGTACGCTCTTTGATGCCGCCGATATATCCGGTGTGATGGTAATAGACTTTCTTCTTCAGCTTTTGACCAGTCAGCACTACCTTGGCGGCGTTGATCACGATGACATTGTCACCGCAATCCAGATGGGGCGTATAGGTCGGCTTGTGCTTGCCGCGCAGACGCATGGCGATGATCGAGGCCAGCCGGCCCACTACCAGGCCTTCAGCGTCGATCAAGACCCACTTCTTTTCGATCTCGGAAGCCTTGGCCGAGTAGGTTTTCATGGCGTTTTCTCTTGAATGGACGGGCGCGTATACGGGTATGTGCGTGGAAGGTCAATAGAAAATCCGTAATTCCGGGTACTTCTCGCATGTGGTATCATATTACCAAAATTTCTGCCCTGATATCGTGAAATTGCCTCGGCCCCGCACTACATTCGCACGATGAATGCACCCCATATGGATTCTCTATTGATCGCCGCCCGCGCCGGCGCGGTGCTGCGGATCTCCCTCAACCGGCCCCAGGCCCGCAACGCCTTGAGCTCTGCCCTGATGGGCGCCCTGGCCGAACAATTTGAAGTGGCCGCCGCCGACACCAACGTGCGTGTGGTGATCCTGGCTGCGGAAGGCAATGCCTTCTGCTCCGGACATGATCTCAAGGAAATGAATGCGCGCCGCGGCGACGGCGACAAAGGGGCCGCCTCTTTCGCCGCTCTCTTCCGCCAATGCTCGGCTCTGATGCAGCAGATCGTGACTTTGCCCAAACCCGTAATCGCCGAGGTTCAAGGCACAGCCACGGCCGCGGGCTGTCAGCTCGTGGCAAGTTGCGACCTGGCAGTGGCGTCCGAGACCGCGAACTTCGCCACGCCAGGTGTGGACATCGGCCTTTTCTGCTCGACGCCTATGGTGGCCCTGTCGCGCAGCATCGGCAGGAAACCCGCCATGGAGATGCTGCTCACCGGTGAGGCCGTAAATGCCGCGGACGCACAGCGGCTCGGTCTGATCAACCGCGTGACGGCGCCTGGCAAGCTCAGGGACGAAACCATGGCGCTGGCGCAGAAGATTGCGTCGAAGCCGCGCGCCACGGTGCGCACCGGCAAGGAAGCCTTCTACCGCCAGATCGAGATGCCGCTCGCGGAAGCCTATGACTATGCCTCGCGGGTGATGACGGAAAACATGCTCGATGCAGAGGCAGAGGAAGGCGTGTGTGCCTTCCTGGAGAAACGCCCAGCCCAATGGCCGCAATAGCCGCCATCAAAGGAACTAAGTGGCCGGAATGAATTATCCCGATACCCTGATCAAATCCATTCTGCGGTCGGTGAAGACCATCGCCATGGTGGGCGCCAGCGGCAATGAGATCCGCCCCTCGTATTTCGCGATGATGTATCTCTTGAACAAGGGCTACAAAATCATCCCCGTGAATCCCAGCCTGGCGGGCAAGGAAATCCTGGGGCAGAAAGTCTATGCCAGCCTGAAAGAGGTGCCAGCCCCGGTGGACATGGTGGACATTTTCCGGGAGGCCAAATACGCGCCCGAGATCGTGCGCGAGGCGCTTCAGGAAAAGAACCGGCTGGGATTTAAATATGTGTGGATGCAGCTTGGCGTAGTGAGCGAAGAAGCCGCGAACCTAGCCGAAGAAGGCGGCCTCACCGTGATCATGGACCGTTGTCCCAAGATCGAGCATGGCCGCTTCTCCGGGGAGTTGGGGTGGATCGGCGTCAACCGCAGAGTGATCGACAACCGCAAGCCGCTGCTGTTCGGCAAGGGCGGCAGCCTGAAGCGGCTATGACACCAATTACCATTCGTGGCGACTCCATGTCGGGCAATTGCCTGAAGGTGAAATTCGTCTGCGACCTTCTCGGCATTCCTTATCGCTGGATCGAAACCAGCGTGATCAGGGGAGAAACCCGCACTCCCGAATTCCTGAAACTCAATCCCGCGGGCCAGGTGCCCCTGGTAGAATGGCCGGATGACCGCGTACTGGCGCAGTCCGACGCCATCATTTTTCACCTGGCAGAAGGCTCGCGGCTAATTCCAGCCGATGCCTTCGAACGCGCCGAGATGCTGCAATGGATGTTCTGGGAACAATATAGCCACGAAACCGCCATAGCGGTGCGCCGTTTTCACAAGACCTATCTGAAGAAGCCCGAGCACGAGATCGATCCTTCCCTGATGAAGAAAGGTGAACGCGCGCTCGCCGTCATGAATGATCATCTCGCCGGCAAGGGCTATTTCGTGGGCGGGCAACTCAGCCTCGCCGACATCGCCCTGGTCGCCTATACGCGTTGGGCCCATGAGGGCGGCTTCGATCTCGGCAGTCATCCCCACGTTCGGGAATGGGTCAAACGGGTTGAAAAGGATTTGGGCCTTTCCCATGCGGCGTAATGAGTTTGGACTGATTTTGGCCCTCGCACTGGCGACGACCACGGCGCTGGCGGCCGACAACCTCGATCTTGCGCGGCGGCTGGTGCGCTACAACGGCGGCGTAAGCCTGCTCCTGCGCAAGAACGAGGCGGGGTTGGCCGCGTCCAGCGCTGCGCCCGACGTTTTCCGCCAGAGTTTCGACAAGGCGATGACCGATAATCAGCCGGTAATCGCGGCAGCCGACGAGCAGATCGCGCGCGTCTATGCCGGGCTTTATTCTACGGCGCAACTGTCGGCCGAGGTGGGGTTTTACGAGAGCCCCGAAGGCCAATCCATCGTGTCGCACAATCGCGCCCCCACCGGCGCCGTGGTCTGGCCCGATCCGAATTCGATGGGCCTTTCGGCTACGGAAAGTGCAGCGCTGGTCAAATTCAACCAGGCGATTCAGCAACGCGCCGCCATCGCCGCAAAGAGCCCCAAGGCCATGGACCAGATTCTGTCGGCGGAGTCGAACGCCTTGATCAAGGTCCGCGGCGCCGCTTTTATCGATTATTGCAAAATCCGCGATTGCAAAGCAGAAGGCGTGAAATACCCGCCGCAGTGAAGGATAAGGACATGGCCGATTATGGTTTCAGCACATTGAGCGTGCACGCTGGTGCCCAGCCTGACCCCGCCACCGGAGCCCGCGCTACGCCGATCTATCAAACCACTGCCTTCGCCTTCGAAGATGCCGATCACGCCGCGGCTTTGTTCAATCTCCAGGTCTTCGGGAATATCTATTCGCGCATCATGAATCCGACCAATGCGGTGTTGGAGGAACGTGTGGCGGCACTGGAAAATGGTCGCGCCGGCCTTTCCTGCTCTTCCGGCCATGCCGCGCAACTTCTCGCGCTCCATACGCTGATGAGCCCGGGCAGCGAAATCGTCGCCGCGCGGCAACTCTATGGCGGTTCGGTAAATCAATTCTCGCAGAGCTTCGCCAAATTCGACTGGCATGTAAAATGGG
>Ga0126381_100004147_pt1 | contig 15741 bp, 13 predicted proteins | sample PanSoiMetPlot_28_FD_96465 | JGI IMG/M metagenome (GOLD analysis project Ga0126381, IMG submission 96465) | Tropical forest soil microbial communities from Panama - MetaG Plot_28 | ecosystem: Environmental > Terrestrial > Soil > Tropical forest > Bulk soil | place: Panama | collected 2016-02-17 | reverse complement strand
GCTTGCCGCCGCCCAGACCGCTCCGCCCGCGCCCATCGGCCGCCTGGAAGCTTCCATTCAGCAGGTCACGCGATCCGTGAACGCCACCTGGGGCATCTACATCAAGTGCCTCGAGACAGGCGAAGAGATCGCACTCGATGCCGACCGCCAGATGGACACGATGTCGGTCATCAAGATCCCCCTGATGGCCGAAGCGTTCCGCCAGATCGAAGCCGGCAAATTCTCGCTCGCCGACCGGATCGCGCTCACAGACGCCGCCAAGCGGCCGGGCACAGGTGTCATCCGTTCGCTCGACGCCGGCGTGCAGCTGACCATCAAGGACCTGCTGACACTGATGATCATCGTCAGCGACAACACCGCCACGGATCTGCTCTACGACAAGGTAGGCGGCACCGAGCCTGTCAACCGGCTGATGGAGACCTGGGGCTTCAACTCCATTCGCGCAACCGGCACCGCCGATACCTGGTTCAAAGCCCTCCGCGCGGCCGGCTCCGCCGAGGCATTCCATCGCGAAGCCAAGACGCCGTTTGGCCTGAGCTCGCCGCGGGATATGGGGCGCCTGCTGGAGAGAATCGAAAAGGGCGAAGCCGTCAGCAAGTCGGCCAGTGACCAGATGCTGCAGATCATGCGCGGCCAGGTCTACAGCTCGCGCCTGCCGCGGTACGTAACCGGCTTCCGCATCCCGCATAAGACTGGCGACTTTCTCCCCTACATCGGCAACGACGTCGGCATCCTCGAAAGCCCCTCGCGGCACGTCGTCATCAGCGTCTTCACAGCCCGCCACTTCGGCGCCGGCGTCAACCTGGAGGACGCGATTGGCCGGGTGGCCCAGTTAACGGCTAACTATTTCGCAAGTCGGCAGTAACCCCTCCGGAGCGCGGCGCGCCGCTGTATTACAATCGGTGCGTCCGCCGCGGCGCCCGTCTGGATTCCCCAATCGAAGGATCTGATTCTTGCATAGAGCCTTACTCTTACTGTCTGTCGCGTGCATCGGAGCCGCACTGGCCTACGCACAGGAGGCGACCGCGCCTTCCGCTCAGCCGGAGGCGGATGCTCCCGCCGCGCAACCCGCAGCGCCCGTCCGCAATCAGCGCCGCATCGCCGATTCGGCCAGGCGCCTGTTCAGCTTCGAGGCGGTTACATCCACACTGCCCGCCGCAACCATCGAGCAACTCCACGACTGGCCGGACGAGTGGGGGCGCCATGGCTCGGGCTTCGGCAAGCGCGTCGCATCGCTCTACGGACAGTTCGTCATCGGCGTCGCGATCGGGGATAGCGTGAGGGCCATTCACCACGAGGATACACATTTCACGCGCCTCGGCCAGGGGAACTTCTTCCGCCGCACCGCCCACGTTGTCACCGGCACTATCCTCGCTCACAAGCCGGATGGAGGCCGCACCGTCGCCTGGTCACTGCCCGCTAACGCCTATGGAAGCTGGGCCGTCGCGACCCTGTGGAGCCCGCGCGAATATCGCACCGCCGCTTCCATCGCCGAATGGGGCAGCGCCGGAATGGGCGCCACCGCCGGCCTCAACTTCTTCCGTGAGTTCTGGCCCGACCTGAAGTCCGTATTTCGGAAATAGTAGAACGACCGCCCCTCGCTCACGATCGGAGGCGCGAACGCCAACGTGCAGTATGCTGGATTGGTTGCCATCGGCCTGCTCCAACTCAACTTCGTGGTGCGTTCTGGCGCTAGCCCTTTCGCTGACCGCGTGCAAGCCGGCGGAGCAAGGGCACAGCAACGCGATCGCCGGCGCTGTCCTCATCGATGGCGCCGGCGGTCCGCCTCTCTCCGATTCGGTGGTACTCGTGTCCGGCGGCTTCGTGCGTGCGGCCGGACGGCGCACCGATATTGCCATCCCGCCCGATGCCAATGTCATCGACGGCTCCGGCCGCTACATCGTCCCGGCGCTGATCGACGTCAGCGCTGGCAGTGTCGCGCTGCCGCTCGTCTCCACCCTCGCCGAGGCACGCCAGGTGGTGAGAGGTGGTGCTACGGGCTTCATCGGCATCATGCGCGACACCGCCGATCTCGATGCCGCTTTCGTTTCCGAGCTGCGCGATCTGAGAGTCGTCGTCGCGCCTTCGCTCAACTCGGCCGGGAGCGCGATCGAGATCGCGAAGCGCAACACCTTCCGGCTTTTCTCCGCCGGAGTGCCCATCGCCGTCGCCGGAAATGAAGATCCGATGCGCGAAGCCGAACTGCTTGCGGGCGCCGGAATTCCGCCTCTCGACGTCGTCGTCGCCGCGACGCGCAACGGCGCCCGCCCGCTGGGCCAATCCGAACAGCGCGGCACGATCCAACCCGGTAAGCGCGCCGACCTGCTCGTGCTCACGGCGAACCCCGGCGAGGACGTCCGCAATCTGCGCAAAGTGGAGCGACGGATGATAGCTGGCGAATGGCAGTAGAACAGCCGGGCGCCCTCTGGGTCGGGCCTGTTCTACCTCTTAAACATCCACACCCAGAAATCCTGCGTGCCTTCACCGTGCGCGTAGCGTAGCTCAAAGCCGTTGTGCGCCGCCAACTCCTCCATCTCCGCGCGCGTATAGCTCGCGCCCAGCCACGTGCTCAAGGGCTGCACGTTTTCAAACCGCCCGCCCTGCACCTGGAATTTGAATAGCCGCCGCGGCTTGAGCACGCGATGCACCTCCCGCACGTAGCTCTCAATCACGGCCTTGCTGGGAATGTGCTGGAACACGATAAACGAGAGTGCGAAGTCGAACTCGCCCGACGGCAGCTCCTGCAGGTCCATCCCGTTGTTGTGATGAAAGACTACGTTCGACGCGTGCGCCAGCCGCTCCCGCGCAATGCCAATCATCTCCGCACTGATGTCCACCGCGTGCACTTCGCCGAAGATTTTCGACAACGCTTTCGTCATCCGCCCAGCGCCGCACCCGATCTCCACGATCCGCATGCTCGCCGGGTCGGCGCCCTGGCAGATGTTCTCCATGTCGGTCGAGATGTACTCGCCGATGTTCTGCTCGCCGGTGGCATCGTATTCGGCCTCGTCCCATGCGGCGCGGCCGCTGTTCGTGAAGTGCATCGCGTTCTGTCGCGCGCGCTCGTCCCAGTCGCAGCGCATTTCGGCCGCCACTTCCTTGCTGCCCACCAGCCCTATGGCGCGCTGCACGAATTCCTCATGCGCTTGCTTGAGCGCCACGATCTGCGCCTGCAACTGCCGCTCGGCCTCGCCCCCTTGCGCCAACTCCTGCTCCAACCGCGCGCAGTGGCCGCGTAGCTCATCACGCTCCCGTTCCAGCGAATCACGGTCGCGCCCTGTCTGCGCAGCCTCCGCCCGCACCGCTCGCTCGCGATCGACGGCCTCTCCCGCTTCGCGCGTCAGCCGCTGGCAATGGCCGCGCAGTTCGTCGCGCTCGCGCTCGAGGTGATCGCGCTGGACTGTCAATTCCTCGAGCTGCCGTGAGAGCTCGTCACGTTGTTCGGCGATCTTCCCCGCGTATTCCTGAAGCGCTTTGACGGAAGGGAGTTTATACGCAACCCGGCTGACCACACCCATCGCCCTTAGTGTAACCTCTCGTAAACCACCGTCTCCGCCGTGCGGCCAACCTGGCGATAGTGCGACAGCCACTCGCGCAGCTCCGGATACCGTCCGATCGCCAGCCGAGGATTGTACAGCCCGAGCCCATCCACCACAAAGGTCGGTGCGGTGCGCGTCAGTGCCCTGCGCCGTTCGCGCGCCGCTTCGGTCTCGACCGGTTCCGACTGAGTCAGATGACGATCGGCCGGCACGCCCGTGAGCATCTGCGAATCCAGATACATCGTGCCCTCTGCCAGATGAGTGTAGGGATATAGCTCCGGCCGGTACCCCCACACGAAGAGCGTGTCGCCGGGCCGCGCCAGCACGCGCACCAACTGCGCCGCCGTGCGGCTGTCGCGATCCATCGCCGTGTCGCGCCACTGCACGTCCGTGAGCGCCCTTAAGTACTCCGGCCCGAAGCGGGTCAGCGGAATCAGCAGCAGCAGTGCTACAAAATCGCGGCGCCGTCCCAGCATCATTAACCCACGCGCCGCCATCATGACTACGACCGGAAGGAGCATAAAGTAGTATCGCGGAAAGAACCGTAGCCCCATCGCCACACCGGCGACAGCCACCACCAGCCACGCGATCCATCGCACCTTAGCCGCTGTCTTCCACAAGAACCACGCGGCAGCAATCACCGCCGCGATATGGAACCCCACCCAATCTAGCGTCCTCACTACACCGTTCTTCAGCGGGCTCTCCACAAACGGGCTACCTGCATAGAGTTGCCCCCAACGCCAGACTTGCTCCCAATATGCACCCTGTGCGCCCATTGCAGCCAGCCACGCCACCACCGCCGCACTCACTGCCACGAACCCCGCCGCCATCAGTGGAATTCCCGCCGGGAACCACACGGCGCACACTGCCGCTATCAGCGCTCCCTTCGGATTCACCCAGAACGCCAGGCCCGCCATCGCGCCGCACCAGAACGCGCGTCGCCGGAACGCCAGCCACACCGCCGCCAGGTGTGGCGCAATCATTAACAGATCGCTCGCCACCGGGATCGCCGACGAGGGAAAGTCGAAGCACAGAAAGAACGCCAGCAGCGCAGCGGCCCACTGCCCCTCCGCCTCACTCCACAAATCGCGCGCGAACCGGTAGGCCAACCAGCAGGCCAGGAACGCGTAGGCTGCGTCGAAAAGCCGCAATAGCAACCCGGGCACAGCGCCGAACAGCAGATAAACGAGCGGCAGCAGCGGCGGCTTGTCGAACCAGATCTCGCGGTACAGCGCCTTGCCGTGCAGCATCTGCCCGGCCGCCGCTAACGGATAGCTGTCGCCTTCCCACAGGATTCCAACGTGGCAAAGGCGCGTGACCACGAGCAGGGCCGCGATCGCGGCAAAGAACATTCGTGTATTCCGCAACCCTTGAATATACCGCCCGCCCCAGCTACACTGGGCAAAGAAAAGGCGAATGGAAGACATCCACGAGCAGCTCGCCGCGCTCCGGCGCCGAATCGCGCGCATCGACCGCAAGTACTCTTCGCCTGTCCCGACGCCTTCGCGCCCGGCGCCCGAACACTCGAAGCCCTCCCGTTACTTCATCGAGGAGCTCATGAGCGGCGAAGTCGTCCATACGCCGCACGGCGAGCACTTCGAAACCGAACGGCTGTGGGAGCGGCATCGCCGCCACGGTAGTGTCGGGATCGCCGACCTTGCCGACCTCCCGCCCGACCTTCTGCATCCCCTGTCCGATGGCGCGATTGCCGATGCTCCGCCCGTCCGCTGGGCTTTCCTCGACACCGAAACCACCGGTCTGATGGGCGGCACCGGCACTTACGCATTCCTTATCGGCGTCGGCTCAATCGAGGCCGCCGGCTTCCGCCTGCGTCAATTCTTCATGCGCGATTACGGCGAGGAAGCCTCGCTCCTGTTCCGCCTCGCCGAGCACCTCGCACAGTTCGACGTACTGATCACTTATAACGGCAAAGCCTACGACCAGCCGTTGCTGGAAACGCGCTTCCGCATGTCGCGCGCCCGCCACCCATTCGAGCGCCTGCTGCATCTCGACCTGTTATTCGGCGCGCGGCGGCTGTGGAAGCTGCGCCTGGAGAGTTGCCGTCTGGTGGATCTCGAAAATCAGATCCTCGGTGTCGAGCGCCAGGGCGACCTCCCCGGCGAGATGATTCCTTATTGCTACTTTGAATTCCTCCGCACGCAGCGCGCCTTCGATCTGGTCCCCATCTTCCACCACAACGCTATCGACATCCTCTCGCTCGCCTGCCTCACCGCCGTCGTGCCGTTCGCCTTCCGCGCGCCCGAGGAGGCCCGACTGCTGCACGGCGCCGACTTCATCGGCCTCGCCCGCTGGCTCGAGCGCGGCGAACGCTACGACGAAGCCCTCCGCCTCTTCCGCCGCGCCGTCGACCTCGGCCTTCCGGATGACTTGCTCTTCCGGACCCTTTGGGATATCGCGGCCCTTGAGAAACGCCTCGGCCGCCCTGACGCCTGCCTCGCCGCCATCACCGAGCTCGCCGCCTCACGCAATCCCTACCGCGTTCGGGCACTGGAGGAGCTTGCGAAGCACTACGAACATCGGGAGAGGAATTACTCGATGGCTTTGGAAATGGTGAAGACCGCGCAGCGAATCGAAGATTCTGCCCAGCTAGCTCGACGCGCCGTCCGACTCACCGCGAAACTCGAAAAATCCCGCCGCCAAATCCCGCTTTAGTGTTATCCGTGTTCATCTGTGTTCATCTGTGGCCCTTAATCTTTGCCTCGAGTTCCTCCGCCGTCCGTGGCCAATCCTCGCGTAACAGCCTGGACAGCGCCCGATCGGCCAAGAGCTTCCCGCCCGTCTGGCACTGCGGGCAGTAGTTCGTCTCGTTAGCCGCGTACCGGATCCGCTGAATCCTCGCGCCGCATCGGGGACATGGCTCGCCGTAGCGCCCGTGCGTCGCCATTTCCTTGTGGAACGCCGTCACCTTTTCCGGGAACCCTTCGCCCGCGTCCCTCCGCAGGCGATCTGTCCACTCCTCGAGCACCTCGCGCGTCGCGGCGAACAAGCGCCCGACCTCCTCATCCGAGAGCTTCTGCGTGAGCGCCACGGGCGAAAGCCGAGCCCGGTGCAGGATCTCGTCGGAATACGCGTTCCCGATCCCCGAAATCAGCCGTGGATCCGTCAGGGCACGCTTGAGCGTGTGATTCTCCGCGCGCAGCGCCTCGACGAACTGCTCCACGCTCGCATTCAGCGGTTCGATCCCGCCCGCGTCGAGCGATTCCAGCCCTCGCTCACCCGCCACCACGTGTAGCCCTGCGCGCCGCTCGCTGCCCGCCTCGGTCAACGTAAGCATACCCGCGTCAAACTGGAACACCGCCAGCAGATTGCGAGCACCCAGCTTCGGCGCAGTCTTCTTCCAGTGCAGGCGGCCGGCGATCTTCAGATGCAGCACCAGCCACAAATCGCCTTCCAACCCGATCGCGATCTGCTTGCCGATACGCCGCACCTCTTTCACCATGCGGCCGAACGTGCTCTCGATCGGCGGCGTGGTGGACCGAAGCAGAAATGGTCCGCGGATCAGCACGCACTCCAGCCGTCTGCCTAGAATGCGGCGGCGCAGCGCTTCCACGTACACCACCACATCGGGCAATTCAGGCATCGCTCGACTTTACCGCACCTTCACCGTGACTTTTTCTTGATCCCGATCGCCGCCCGCTCCCGCCGCCACCACCACGTACGTAGTCGTCTTTTCCGGATGGGCCACCGTGCAGCCCTTGTGCCCGCTGCCAGAGCGGAATCCGCCCGGCTCGATCGTCACCGAGCGCGCGTTCTCCACGTCGTAGCAGATGCCGACTTCGTCGCCCTTCTTCACGTCCAGCGATGTCACCGTGACCTCGCGGATCTTTACTCCCGGCGGCTTCGGCGCCCCGACCGCCACTGTCACCGTCTGCGTGGCTGATTGCCCCTGTTGGTTCTCGGCCGTCAGCGTGTAAGTCGTGGTCTTCTCCGGCGTGACCTCCACGCACCGGCTGATTGCGGCGCTCAATTCCCGCCGCGGCGGTGAGAGCCACACGCTGGTGGCGTGCTCCACACCGTAGCACAGCTCCGCCTTCTCTCCGCGCCCGACCTGCGGAGCAGTCGTATAAAATTGTATGATCTTCAGGGGCTCGATGGCGGGCGCCTCCGACGCAGCCGGTTTCGGGCCAGGCGCCTGCGAACAGCCAGCGGCGATCAGCATCGCTGCCGGCCAAGCGCGGCCAAGCCTCAATGCTTCACCGTTGGTGCGTCCTGCGACACGTTGCCGAGCCCGGCGTACTCGTCTTTCACCTTCGTGACCTTGTCGCCCACAAACGTGACGAACGTGATCTTTCCGGGAGGCAGGCCGTACACCCAGCTCTCTTGTTCGACGCCATCCACAGTCTCGCGCTCATGGTGAGTCGGCCGGCCGACCGCCATCAGCACCTGTTCGTGCGTCATGCCTTCCCGCACCCGCTTCTCTTTAATCGCCTTCTGGACCTCTGGCGGCAGCGACTCGGAGTAGACCTCCGTCGCGGTTCGCTTCTCGAAGTCCAGCACCGGTGCAAGCATCTTCTTCAGTTCCGCCGCCTTGATCGGCTCCAGCGGCTTGTGAAACAGCAGCACCAGCGCTGTCCCGCCCGGCGCATTCGAATCGTTCCCGCCGACCGGGTTCATGGTCGGATTACTACTCGGCCCCGCTCCTATCTGCACGCCGTCGTACCAGTGGCGGCCGCCTTTGAATCCGCCATTGATCTGAAAAACCAGCCGGTCGGCTTGGATCTCAACGTTCGTAATCTGCACCAGGTCGCCATTGCGTCCGGCCGGCCCGAACTGCTTGGCGGCTGCGGCCCACTCGTTCTTGTCCCACGTGCCGTCCGCGTTGAACTCCAGCGGCTTCTTCGATTTCGGTAGCAGCACTTTTACCTTGGCATATTCTGCCACCATGCCGCGGGTGATTTCGACGCGATCCTGCCACGTCATTTTTTCGGCCGAAAACCCGGTAGCGGGCAATAAACTCAGGAGGGCAACGGACGTTGCGGTTGCGATTCGCATACAGCGCTCACTTCCGGATCGGTCAACGGCGAAATCTGCCGGCGCACGGGAGCTTTCAACAAAAAGACGAACACCGCCACCAGAACAGCCGACGTCAATACGCTGGCTTCCGGGCCGTATTCGCCTCCGCTCACCCACGGGCCGGCGGACCACACCATCTCGTGACCCGTTACATTCATTCTAAGCCCGCTCACCGGCACGCCGAAAAGCGGCAATGTAAAGTTCCAGCCGAAGTGTAACCCCATGGGCAGCCAAAGATCCCGGCTGCGCAAATAAGCATATCCGAACAGAATCCCGAAGCCGGCGGTGTTTATGATCGCGAGCCAGTTGGAGTGCGGATTCCCGGTATGCAGCAGGCCGAACAGAACGCCCACGGGCAGCACCGTGGCGTACGGTCCTGTGCCCGCCAGCAGCACCTGAAAAGCGTAGCCGCGGAAAAACAGCTCCTCGCCCGCCGCGCCCGCCGCCAGCAGTGCCGCGACAAAGAGCAGCGTTCCGGGCGAAAACGGCTCCTTCGGCGTCGCGACGACCCGTCCCAGGTGCAGCAGTACCGCCGGGCCCATGACCAGGCAGCCCGCGGCAATGCCTCCCCCCAGCCCAAACGCCAGATTGTCTGCCGAGGCGTGGTTCCACCACAGTCCCGCATCCATCAGTGGCCGATTCTCGAAGATCCGCAGAGCCAGCCAGATGACGAACAGCGCGGCAAACAGCAGCGAGGCATTCACGCCCACCAGGTAGCCGCCCAGCCACAAAAACAGCGGCCCCGCCAGGCTCGCCAGCAGAAAATAAAAGACCACGTAGGGAACAATTCGCAGGGCGATCTGTGCCGGTGGACGCATCAGGCCGTGAGCTATGATAACTGACAGCTTATTCTCCCATGTCCATCCGCCGCATTCTGCAACTCGGAGACCCGACTCTGCGCGCTATCTCTGCCCCGGTCGCTACGGCCGCCGAAGCAGCCGCCATCTTCGATGATCTCCGCGATACGCTGCATGAATTCCAGAGGACCCACGGGTTCGGCCGCGGCATCAGCGCCGTCCAGATCGGCGAACTCAAGCGCCTCATCTACATTGAAATCGATGGCGCCGCATACCGCCTGCGCAATCCGCGGTTCGAGTTCCTCTCCGCCGAGAAGTTCAATATGTGGGACGACTGCTTCTCTTTCCCTAACCTCATGGTCTGGCTGGAACGGTCCGAGCGCGTCCGCGTCCGCTATGACGACGAGACCGGAGCGGAGCGTGTCATCGACGCTTCCGGCCCGTTTGCGGAGCTGCTGCAGCACGAAATCGATCACCTCGATGGCATTCTCGCGATCGACCGCGCGTTGGATCGAAACAGCTTAGCCACTAGAGAGGAGTACGTGCGCCGCTTCCGCGCAACCGCTGCGGGATCCGCCGCATCTCAAGAATAGATGTACCGCACAACCACGCGCCGACCGGCGCGTCTCAAGGGTGTTGCCACCCTCGGGTCTTGGGCCTGCCAGAATGCCCCCCATGTTTGGAAGCAGTACTCGGCGGAGCGTCGCCGTGGCGTGTACGCCGCTCCCGCTCGTCCGCAGCCTCACCTTTGGCCTGATAGCGGCCTCTTCACGGCCTGGCTCGGACACTCCACCGTTCTCCTTAAACTCGACGGCTTCACCATCCTGACTGACCCGGTTTTCAGCATTAACGCCGGGGTACGCCTCGGTCCTGTCACCGTCGGGGTTAAACGCCTGGTCGAGCCCGCGCTCAGCATAGCGGAGTTACCGAAGATCGATCTCATCCTCCTCTCACACGCCCACTTCGATCACTTCGATCGGCCCAGCCTGCGCCACCTGGAAAGCCGCAGCACGTCCGTGATCACCGCGCCGCGGACCGCCGATCTCCTGCGCGTCCGCCGCTATCGCAACGTCCACGAGCTTGCCTGGGGACAGGGCGTACACGCGGGACCGGCGCTGGTCCGTGCATTCGAAGTGAACCACTGGGGCGCGCGCGTCCGCACCGACACCTACCGCGGCTTCAACGGCTATACCATCGAGGTGGGCCGCCACCGCGTGCTATTCGGCGGCGATACGGCCTGGACCACGAGTTTTCGCACGCTCAAGAGCTCACGACCGTTCGATCTCGCCATCATGCCGGTGGGAGCCTATAACCCCTGGCTCCATTTCCACGCGAACCCGGAACAGGCATGGCGGATGGCCGCCGACGCCGGAGCAGAGCGGATTCTGCCCATCCATCACCAGACGTTCTCGCTCAGCCGCGAGCCTTACCTGGAACCGATCGAACGCACCCTTGCCGCCGCCGGACCTGAACCCGGCCGCGTAGTCGTCCACCACATCGGCCAGGAGTTTCGCGGTCAGAATTGAACCCGCATCACTAACTGCATAATCCGCGGGTCGCGGGCGCCGCTCACCGTTCCGAATCCGTTGATATTATTCACGGTTCCGTCCGCTTTCAAATACAAGTTGGTCGGCGTCCAGTTGGTAAGCGATGCGTAATTTACTGTCGCGTTCACCCCGCTGAACTGAGTGTGGTTGAAGACGTTGAACGCATCTCCGCGAAGCTGCAGCTTCAATCGCTCTTTAATGGTGAACTGTTTCTGCAGCGACATATCCCAATCATTGATGCCGGGACCGACGAGATAATTGACGCCGGACTCCAGTCCGATGCTGCCCACCTGAGGCGGCGCAACCATCGCCGCATTCAGTCGGTTATAAGGATTGTTGCTGCCGGTCGTCGGGTTGCCGAGCAGATAGACGCGGGCTCCCTCGGTTGTGGACCCAGTGATATTCTGCTGGCTGACCCCGGTCACACTGTATCCGATGCCATAAGGAGCGCCGCTTTGGAATCGAGTAAAGCCCGAGAGCTGCCAGCCGCCCAACACGGTTTTCACGAAGCCGTTGTGCTGAGCTAGAGCCGGAAGGTTGTACACATAATTCAGCGCGAAGTTCTGCCGCCGGTCATTGCCCGAAGGCCCATAATAGGCCATTCGCGTGTACTGGTCTGGCCTGACAAAGTTGGTGTCGGTACTCGCCGTCGTCAAATCCTTGCTCCAGGTGTAGGCCAACCCGAGGAAGAGCTTGCCCACCGTACGATTCAACGAAACCTGCAGTGAGTTGTAATTACCTGTAGCCGATCCTTCGTACAGGTTGATATCGCCGATGCCTATCATCCGCCGCAGAAACTGTGCAGGCAGAGCCGCGCCCCCGGGCAGGCTGGAAGTAACAGTCGGATCCTGATATTGCGGCAGAAAGGCCGTCCCATAGGGCACATAGTTCAGGTTCCGGTTGTCCTGCAGGTGCCGCGAGAGAGCGCCTACATAGGCAGTATCGAGCACCATGTTGTAGGGCAGCTTAGTCTGAACGCCGAAGGTGAAGTTGTAGACCGTCGGTAACTTGCCACTCGGGTCCGCAGCGTAGAAGCTCGGCGGGGAAAGCAGCGCGGTCGACGGATTGATCTGGCTCGCAAACCCGTAATTCAGCACCGGCTGGATTCCGAGTGGCGGATTGCGGACGAAGTCGAAGACTCGGTTGCCCTGGAAGCGATCGTAGTAGATACCGCCTCCGGTGCGGATCACGACCTTCTGCTCTCCTGTGGGATCCCACGCGATGCCGACGCGAGGTCCCCACTGCAGCCCGGGATCGTTCTGCAAGTACTTCGTAAACCCGTTGACGCCGCCTTGAGCGATGCCATTCTGCACACTGCCGCTGGCGGGGACGATAAACCCGATATCGGCGGCAGGAAGCACCTGGCCGGTCACCGGGTCGACGGCCGAGCGGACGCCGTTCACAATTTGCGGATAGTAGAGCCGCGGCGCAGAGGACGGCTGCCATTGGCTGAGAACGAATGTTGAAGCCTGCAGCGATTGGTCGTACTGCGGCTGGTACCAGGCGATGCGCAAGCCATAGTCGAGAGTCAACCGGTTGGTGACCTTCCACGTGTCCTGGATGTACCCTTCGATATTCCAGTAGCGATACTGTCCGTTGATGAAGTTAGCCGCCTGCGTGAACTGGTTGTACACGCCGAGCGCAGCGTTGGAAAATCCGAAGTTGGTATCGTATGGGTTGGCCGAGTTATCGCCAAAATTATATTGCCCGTCAAAAGCGCCAAACGATGTCTGGTTCTTTCGGCTGCGCTGCATATAGACGCCCGTCTTGACCGTATGCTGGCCCCAGATCTTGGCGAGGCTGTCCGTAATGTCGATGGTGGTGTTGTAATTGATAAACGGAGCGTCGCTGGTGCCGAACGAAGTGCCATAAGTGCTGCTGATCCGGCTTCCGCTGAAGGTTGCCTGCGGGATGTAGTCGCGCTGCACGGCGCTGGTATACAGCAATGGCAGATTTACCGTCGATTTGGTGCGGGTATAAGCATTCGTGGTTTCGTCGATCAGAATGCTGTTGTCGCTCACGCCGATGTTGAACTCGTTGGTAATTGTCGGTCCAAAGACATAAGTGTTGCCCACAGCCCAGCTATAGCCGGGGTTGGCATACTGGATTGGTGACAGCGGCGTATTCGAGCCCAACACGAACGAACCATAGTATGAATCGTAGGTGTTGTTGTTGTTGATCCAATGCCCGAACAGCCGTGATTTCGAATTCAGGTTATAGTCGATGCGGATCAGGTCTTCGCGCCGCGGATACTGGTCGGATATCTGCGACTGATAGTCGTAGCCTTTGATGCAGCCTCCGGCTCCCGGATTCAACGAGCAGGAGTTCGGCACGTTCGGCTCGGGAAGCAGCTTCAGCAACGCAACGCCCGGTGCGTAGAGCCGGTCCGGCGGAATTATGTTGCCGGGAAAAGGCTGACTCGTATTTGGGTCCTTGATTACGAACGAATTCCCGTTGTTATCCACGCTCTTGGAAAAGTCGCCGGAGCGCTCGGCATCGGTCGGCACCAGGATCTGACGGACAGCCTCCGGCCGGAGCTGCCGCTCGAACTCTTCGCTCCAGAAGAAGAACAGTTTTTGCCGGCTCGTAAGGAGCTTCGGAATGTAAACCGGTCCACCCACGGTAAAGCCGAGGTCGTTAAATCGGAAGAGATTTCGCGGCAGGCCATCGCGATTGTTTTTCCAGTTGTTTGCATTCAGGCCGTCGTTCCGGTGAAACCAGTAGGCGCTGCCGTGCAGGTCAGAGCTCCCGCTCTTGGTCACAACGTTGATCTGAGCCCCCATCGATCTCCCGTACTCGGCTTGATACACGCCCGTGAGGATCTTGAACTCCTGCACGGAGTCAAGGCTGAAGGTTACGTTCACGCTTCCGTTGGAGCCCGTATCCACGTTGCTGATTCCGTTGACAGTGAGCTGGTTCGAATTCATGCGCGTACCGTTCGCCGAGATATTGGCCAAGCCGCCTGGACCCGCGGTAGCCAGATTCACAGTGCTCACCACGCCGGGAACCGCGCCGGCCAGCGCCAGATAGCTTCGGCCGTTTACGGCGATGTTCTCCATTTGCGTCCCTACCAGGGCCGCGGAGCGCTCGGCGCTCTCGGTTTGCAACTGTACCACCTGCGCCAACACTTCGATCTGTTCGCTCACCGCGCCGATCTGCATTTCCAGATCGCCGACCGAGAGTTTGTCATTGGCATTCAGGGTAATGTTCGATCGTTCATATTTCTTAAAGCCGGGGACCTGCACCTCGATGGTGTAAGTACCGGGTGGAATCTGCGTGAAGACAAACCGCCCAGCCTCATCCGTTTTTGTGCTGAGAGTGAATTTGTGTTCTTGCTCGGTGGCGGAAACGAGCGCATTTGCCACAGTTGCATGCTGGGCATCGACCACGTTACCCGCGATTGAGCCGCTTGTAGTTTGCGCAGTTCCCACTCTCCCCAGAGTCAGACAAAGGCAAAGCAGGATAGTCGGCTTGGACTTGATCATACATATCCCCCGATGAGGTTTGTGAACGGTAAATCCCTCTGGCTGGCGTCTTGGCCCGCCACTTACACACGTTACGTAGTTCCCAGGTTATAACCCGGATTTGCGAAAAAGTATGACACCAAAACTAATTAACTGTCAATGAGTTCTCTATTCCCGGCGCTATTACTGGTGTCATTTTCAGCACTATGTCCAAGCGCGGAACCATAACTTGCGCGCTTATAATGACTCCGCAGAAATGAAGCTGGAAACATGAATCTACATATTCGATTCGCCGCCATGGCAGTTTCGGCGTCCTGTATTGTGCTCCCGGCGCTGGCTGAGCCGCCCGCCGCATCGGAAGCGGCACGCCCCGGCCGACGAGGCCGCAGTCCACAGCAGCCCGCCTTTACCTCTCCGGAGGTCCAGAGCGACGGACATGTGACCTTCCGCATTTACGCTCCGCAGGCAACGGAGATTCACCTCAGTGGCACCGACATTCCCAAGAACATGCCTCCGGGTCCGCCGCTAGCCAAGGCGGACAACGGAGTGTGGCAAGTGTTCCCGTTTCGGATTTCATGGATACGAAAGACGTCCCGCACGGCGCGGTCGCTTCCGTCACTTACTATTCGACCGTGCTGAAACGCTTTCGCCGGATGCATATCTACACGCCGCCGGGATACGAGAACGGCAAGGACAAGTTCCCTGTCTTTTATCTGCTGCACGGTGCGGGCGACAACGACAATGCCTGGAGCACCGTCCGCCGGGCGGGCTTCATTCTCGATAACCTGATCGCCGCGAAGAAGGCAAAACCCATGGTGGTTGTTGTGCCTGCCGGCCATACGGCGCAAGCGGCATCGCGCAGGGGTGCACCCGACGATTTCGTGCAGGAATTCGAAACGGACATTATGCCGTACGCTGAGTCGCACTATCGCGTCTACACGGACCGGCCGCGCCGCGCAATGCAGCGACGGTCGCGCTACTGAAGAAACACGGTTTCGAGCCGGTGTTTCGCGAGAGTCCCGGGGTGCACACCTGGATCAACTGGCACAACTATTCCAGTAACTGCTCGCTCCCTCACTTAGGGACTGTGAAAAAGTGCGGGACACGACTGCCGCGCGTTGCAGCGGAAGGCTTCGAAACGCTACCCCGTAATGTCCCCGGATTCTTTCATCTTTGGCGCTCACGCTCGCGGCTCCGGTCGGGGGTACACATCACCACCAGAGCCGCGAACGTAAGTGAGCGGAGCTGGCGAAGACGTGATCTTCACAGATTATGTGCGCGTCATCCACACAATCGAGCTCGGTTCGCGCATCTGGCGCGGACCGCGCTGACTCATCGCCTGCTGCACCTCTTCCGGAAG
>Ga0126381_100004146_pt1 | contig 15742 bp, 22 predicted proteins | sample PanSoiMetPlot_28_FD_96465 | JGI IMG/M metagenome (GOLD analysis project Ga0126381, IMG submission 96465) | Tropical forest soil microbial communities from Panama - MetaG Plot_28 | ecosystem: Environmental > Terrestrial > Soil > Tropical forest > Bulk soil | place: Panama | collected 2016-02-17 | reverse complement strand
TGAGCCGCAATTACCGTGGCATTTGGGAATTGCACCGCGGCGCCATTGTTTTAGCTCGGTAATTGGTAAGTGGCTGACACCGTTACCGCGCTACGCCCCGTAGCCCTGCGGTTAAACGGTGCCAGCCACGTACTGCCCTGCGGCGGGCAAGACCAGCTTACACCCCTAGCCCTGTGCTGCTAGCATGTTGCTCGGGCGCGGTGTGCGCCTGGCGGCGCGGTATGATATCCCCCCATCTGCCGCGCCGTCCTATTCCCTGCGAGAGGCGGACAGACATGATTAGGCTAGCGTGCGACAGTGACCAGCTGGATGCGCTCATTCACACACCCCTGATATTCACCTATGCAGACTTGATAAGGGACAGAGGGCATTTGCACGCGCTACGCGCCCGATTCCCTGGCAGTACGCTTAAGCTCATAGACCGTGGCCTAGGCGACCCATCCGATACCGCAGAGGCAGTGCAGCTGGTAGACGTAGAAGAGGGCGCGAATACACCGCATGAGGCGGCACAAAAGATGCTTGCCCTGGTCAAGGCAGGGCGGCAATACGTTACAGGGTATGCGAACAGATCAACCATGCCAGCGCTCATTCAGGCAACGCTAGACGTTGGCCTTACTGAAATGGAATGGTGGAAATGGTACGCCACACTGGACGGCACTATGCGGGTACAGCCTCACCCTGATGCAATGGTGCAATTCGCCAGTGCGCAAATGGTGGGCCTGCATGTAGACCTAAGCGTCATTTGGCACGCTGGATATCACCCTGAGGCTGCCTAGCCATGCTGCCGTTTATCAGGAATCGGGCGGTGCGTGAGTGGACCGAATACCTGTGCATTTGCCTGCCGCTGTGCGCTGTAGTATGGGTACTGTTTTACCTGGCCCTTAGGGTGGCAGGTTCCTAGCTGCTCTGCGCCCTGCGCGCCTGGCCACCGCCTGCGCATGCTGAACCTGCGCGTAGGCGGTGGCCTTAGCTATGCCGCATACTGCACATAGCTTGCGTTTCCTGCTAGTTACGTCACGTTTTACCTCTACGCCGCACGCATCACACCTGGTCAAACGTTTTGACATACCCCTAGTGTGGGGTACCCCTGTGCGTGATTGTCAAGCTATTCGCCATGCCGATAGGATGCGCTTAGCCAATTCCCTACCAGAGAGGTACCACCATGGCTAGGAACATGCCCAGTGCCGCAGATGCCGCTCAGCGGTGGCAGCAGGGATTCACCAACGCTGGCCCCAAGTGGACGGCAGGCATTAACTCTGTTGACACCGCACCAGGTGTCTTGGCTGCTGCCGCAAAGGATCGCTACCTGGCTGGCGTTACGGGCAACGTGGACAAGTACGCTGCCAACGTCTCTCGCGTGACGCTGGCCGAATGGAAGAGCCAGAGCACCACAAAGGGCGCGCCTCGCCTGGCCTCTGGCGCTCAGGTCGGCATGCCCAAGTACCAATCTCGGATCGGCCCTGTGCTCTCCGCTATTGGGCAGATTCGGGATGGCCTGCCGCCTCGCGGTGACATCATGACGAACCTGCAGCGCGCGCAGCAGATGGCCCTGGGCCTGCATGAGCGCGCACAGCAGGGTTTCTGAGCGCCCGCCCGGTAAGCATTACAGGCCACTAGTCGAGAGGCGCTTAGGACCATGGGCAGAGCGATTGACACCGTGCTGGCGTTCAGCACACAGGGCGCTGCGGCAGCGTTCCCAACAGCACTGGCCCCTACCTCAGGCGATAGCCTGACGGTGCGCTCATTCAACAGGACAAGCAACACGTTCCTGCAGTCCGTCATCTACTCCGCAGGCGGTGGGGTAAAGGCTCGCGTGGCATCCCCGCTGATGCATGACAACGTCACCGGCCTCACATTCCAGCCGGCCGAGGTACCGTCACAATTCTCCCTGCCGCCTGGCGCTGGCGTCAAACTGTCGCCGGTGGACACAATTCAGGCATTCGGCGCATGCGCTGCCGCAACGACTATCACCATGGGTCTGCAGATTTACTATGAAGACCTTGACGGAGTCGAGGCGCGCCTATTCGATTGGGGAGACATTCGGGGCATGATCAAATACGTCAAGAGTGTTGAGGTCAGCCTTAATGCTATTGCCGTAGGCGCATGGTCCGACACCGCCATCACCAACACAGAGAACCAGCTACACGCGGATGAGTATTACGCCGTGCTGGGCTGGGAATCAAACGTTGCCGTTGACCTTATCGGATTCAAGGGCAGCGCTACCGGCAACCTGCGCGTCTGTGGCCCTGGCACCACAGAAACGCTGGATATCACTAACTATTTCGTCTACCTCTCGGAGCGCACAGGCAGGCCATGCATTCCGGTATTCAACGCCAATGACAGAGCGGCATTCCTGGTTTCTGCGGCCAATCACGTTGCCATTGCCGCTGGCGCGTCAGAGGTTTACCCCGTCCTGGCCCAGCTTACGCGCAGGCCATGACGGCAGAAATAGAGTCAGAGGTGCCTGTGCCTGGCTCGCGTGGGGTTTACCCCGTCACGGTGACCCAGGCGCAGGCTACCGCTGGCGCTCAGCTGGTAAGTGGGCCTAAGCGCCTGCTGGGCTGGTCACTTGTCTCTGGCGCTGCCGCCACTACTGAGGCTGCAGGCCAGGTCACGTCACCAGCAGCAGGCGCTACCGTAGTGCAGCTAACAGGGCTGCCCGCTGGCGACTATGCCGTTACCTGGACGGTAGAACTATCGGGCACCCTGGCGGCAGCGGACGCTAACAATTTCCGGCTACTTAACGGCGCATCCGCAGTGCTGGACTCAGATAACCTCGCGGTGGCAGGGACATACCCTCAGCCAGGCGTAGTCATTACTGTGCCAGCCAGCGGCAGTGTGAGCATTCAGGCAATAGCCGCAGGGACAGTGGGCGCTGTGTATCGCGCTCAGCTAGTTCTGTCCCTGCTGGCTGGCGGCGCTCTGGGTAACGTGCTGGACGGTGCGCAGGTAGTTGGCGCGATTAGCACAGGGCAAGACCAGGTAGACGTGCAATGGATGGGAGATGACGGTATTTATATAGGCACGTCAGTTGCGGTAGCGGCAACGGTGGGCAAGTTGTCCGGCTGCATATACGTGCGAGACATCAGAGAGCAATTGCCGTAGCTGGGCCTATGGCTACGCAAATATATGCGCAGGCGGCAACGATACCAGCGGGCACGCCCATTAACGCGCCCGTTACCATAGACGTGTCAATTCCGCAGATGCGCACCGAGGTAATAGAATGGCATCTGCCTAAGGGTGCCGCTGGCCTAGTGGGCTGGCGTCTGACCTCAGGCGGCGCTGCCGTCCTGCCTGCTAACTTTGGCTCATGGATAGTGACACAGGCAGAAAAAGGCACCTGGACAGTAGAGGGCCTGCATGATTCCGGCAAGTGGGAAATAACCGGATACAATCTAGGCGCATTCCCGCACACTGTTTACGTGCGTTTCCACGCGGCACCCATAAGACCTGCCGCCAGCTGGCCTACCCCAGGGCCACTGCCACTGGAAACGCTCACCAGTGCCGCAGACCTAACCAGAGCGCCGCCCGACGCATTCACCAGCAGGCGGCGCATGGGTCCGTCACCCTACTATCAAGCGCCGATACAGTGACGTACCTGACGATTCCACAATGCGCGGGCGCATGGCTAGGCGCTGGCGGGCCACGCTCGCGCATGGTGGAATTTGTATGCGTGGCCATGGCTGAATCGTCGCTAAACGATACTGCTGTTAGCCCAGTAGGCGCAGAGGGCCTATGGCAAATTATGCCATTCTGGTTTCCTGAATTGGGCCTGCCGCCTAGTGAATGGTCTAACCCTGGCGTTAACGCTACTGCCGCAGTGCGGATATCCGGCCACGGCAGCAATTGCGCTGCATGGGATACGTGCTACCGGGATATAGCGGCATCTGGGCGCTATAACTTCCTGTCATTCCCTGAGCCTGGCAGCGCGGCAGCGAATAACATACCGCACGTAGCGGCAGTGCTGAATGTTAACCCACCTGTGCCACCGCCTACAGGGTCTCACCCTGGCGGCACATTCAGCAATAACATACCCAGGCTAACTGCCGCATGGCAGGCGGCAGGCAGTGCCATTACCACAGACTCTGGCGCATTTGCCGCCAGCATGGCATTGCTGGCACAGCGCGCCACGGCACTAGCTACCCAATTTGTGCCCTCAGGGCCACCGCCGCAAGGATACTGACATGCCTACCCGCAACGATAACGACGTTTGGCCAGACATAGAGCTAACAATTCACGGGTTTCTAGAGGCGGTAATAACCCTGGGCCTAGTGTTTATCCTGGGTTTCTGGGGTGAGGTATTGTCGCACATACCGTTTATAGGTGGCTGGATAGCCTCACAGCTAAGAGGGCTAGCTGAGTCTATCTGGGGCAGATATGAGCAGAGCGTCACTGCCCTAGGTGAACCGTTGATTGAGGCCATCAATGCGTGGACAGCCTCATACCAAACTAAGGTGATGGCTGGACTGAGGCAGGCCCTCTGGGCGCTAGAGGCTGCCGTCTGGCGTCTGCAGCACGTATACATTCCGCAGGTCATAACCTACATATTCCAGACAGTCAATCAAGAGGCTGCCACGGGTTACCAGTCCACCGCGCAGGATCGTAAGTCAACCATACAAAAGGCAGCCAGCGATATAGTCAGTGACCTGCCTATCGTTAGGTCGATTGTCGGCAGGATAGTAGGGCTGGCCCTAGACCTAATAGAGATAGACCAGCCAGAATTGCGCATACTGCTAGGGTTCGTCCTAAAAGAGCTTATCAAGCATCTGGGAGTAGAGCAGGCGGCAGGCGCGGCGCTATCGTCGCTAGTTGCGCCGGTATTGGGTGAGGCCCCACCGCGCAATCTGCATGACACAGTAGCCAGGCTGGGCAGTGACAATAACGCTAATGCTAGGTGGATTACAGACTACGGGCAGCCCATGGTTAGCGACCTGGCGGCAGATGAGCGCATAGGCCAGGTGGCAGGTGAGGTGCTAGCCGGTGTGCTAGGGCTGGCTGGCCTGGCGCTCATGGTGCGTGATCCTGCCCGCGCTGGCCAGGTGATGAGCCACGGCCTTAGGGTAGGGCTGCCCGCTATGGCTGCAGTGTCGCTAGGCACAGGACAGCTAATGCAGGCGGCAGAGTTTGGGTTTCTGTCAGTGATGGCAGACGACCCTTACACGTGGGCTAGAGAATTGGCAAGGCTGGCAGGCTAGGGGCAGACATGGCAAAGAGAGCAATAACCGTAGCGGATATAGTGGGCTGGCGCGTCACGGCGCAGGCCGTTGACCAGGTGACCACAGACGACGCAGGGCAGATAGTCAGAGGCACGATAGTGCGTTTCGTCACCGAGGGCGGCACGCATGGCACCGTATTCGTGCCAGACATCTACTATAATGCTAAGACGGTACACGCGATGGTTGCCGCTAAGGCGGCAGTCATTGACGAGATAGGCGCATTGTCGCATGAGTCATTCCTGCTGGATTAGTCATGGCAGACTTTGGCCACCTATTCGGTAAAAATGGCATACTAGAGCAATTGCTGCTCTGGGGTGTTGTAAATCAAGTGCTATCCACCATGGGCGGGCCAGCACTCACCGCGCTAGAGCAGGACATAAACCGGGCGCATCCTCTCATAGCCCTGCCGCCAGGCGTGGCGGCGCAGGGCGTGGCGCGCCAATGGCTGAGCCAGGGCAGCGGGCGCACAGAGGCGGCGCTAGGCGGCATAGACGCTGGGCGCTTTGACACTATGGTGAGGCTCGCGCAGGCGCGCCTAGACCCTGCCACGCTCGCACAGGCGGTAGTAAGAGGCGTTGCCCCAGAGGGCGCGGCGCAGACAGAGGCAGGGCATCAGGGCCTAGGCGCGAGTGACTTTCATAACCTGCTGCAGATGGCACCACTGCGCCTGGCCCCACAAGCGCTAGCTGAGGCTGCAGACCGTACGTTTACCAGCATGGGCCACGCTGAGGCGCAGGCCAAACTGCAGGGCATGGCAGCAGCAGACTTTGCGCTCATGGTTGACCTGGCTAAAATACATTTGCCGCCCGCCCAGCTGGCAGAGGCGGTAGAGCGCACGTTTATGACTGAGGGCCAGGCAGAGCATGAGGCGCGGCTACAGGGCCTAATGCCGCAATGGTTTACCATCCTGCGTGAGTTGGCCCGCCAGCATTTGCCGCCTCAGCAATTGGCGCAGGCGGTAGAGCGCACCATGATGCCCGCTGGCCAGGCGGCGCATGAGGCGCAACTACAGGGCCTAGCGCCGCAATGGTTTACCGTCCTGCGCGAGTTGGCCCGCCAGCATTTGCCGCCCGCCACGCTGGCAGAGGCGGTAGAACATAACCTGCTGCCCGCTGGCGAGGCAGCCAGAGAATCTGCCCTGCAGGGAATAGACGCGCAATGGTTTAACGTCCTGCGCGAGATAGAGCGCGTAAGGCTCGCGCCCGCCGATCTGGCTACCGCTGTGCTCAGATCGTACCTTACAGAGCATGAGGCGCAGGCGCAGGCTAAGCCGCAGGGTGTTACCGCTGAGCAGCTTAAGATTCTCTCTGACTTGGCAGGCGATGCGCCAGGGCCAGAGCAATTGGTACAGGCGCTATTCCGTAAAATAATACCCGAGGGCGGCCGCGGTGCAAATTCCGTAAGCTATGAGCAGGGCATAGCAGAAACGCGCCTGCATAATAAGTGGGCCAAAGTATTGCACGAACTAGGCAACGCTGTACTGTCACCGCCCGATGCTGCCTCAGCGGTAATCCGCAACTTTATGACGCAACATGAGGGCGAGACAGAGGCGGCAAAGACCGGCGTTAACTCTGCACTATTCGCCATAATGCGGCATCTGGCAGGCGACGCGCCAGGGCCACAGCAGCTAGCAGAGGCACTGCGGCGCAAGGCAATACCCAGGGAAGGTAAAGGCCCTGGCTCTATATCATTCCAGCAGGGAATAGCAGAGGGCAGGCTAGCGGATAAGTGGGCGCCAGTTATTCAGGCGCTAGCTAAACTGTGGCCTACGCCTGTTAACGCGCTAGAGGCGGCACTTAAGGGCCAGATTACCCATGAGGAGGGTAAACGCCTATACGAATTGCTAGGCGGTGACACACAGTTTTATACCTGGCTGCTGGATAGCCAGGGTGAGGGTCCGTCACCGCTGCAGGCAGCGGACTGGGCTAGGCGCGGTATTATCCACTGGCAGGGCACAGGCCCGCAAGTAGTTAGTTATGAGCAGGCAGTCAAGGAATCACGGTACAGGGATAAGTGGGCTGCCGCCTACCGTGCATCTGTTGAATACGTGCCACCGCCTGAGACCGTTAGAATACTGCTAGAGCAGGGTGCAATAACCCAGCAGCAGGCCACAGATTACTGGCGGCAGTCTGGGCTAAGCCATGCCACAATAGAAGCGTACCTGCATGCGGCAGCGTTCAATAACACTGCTGCTACCCGTGGCCTGGCTATCAATGAGATACTTAACATGTTCTACGCTCATGTCATAGGCGATACAGAGACAACGCAGCTGCTAGACCTATTCCACGTGCCTAAGCACACCGCAAAAATACTCATGCAGTACACCCTAGTGCGGCGTGACATAACAGCGGTAACTAAGTCAGTGGCCCGCATTAGCTCACTGCTGGCAGCACGGAAAATAGGGCTAGCCACCGCCAGGCATGCGCTAGAGCGCCTGCGCATACCTGCAGCCTCTATTGATGGCCTGCTAGCTGATATGCAGCTGACTGCCAGCGTATCGGTTAAGGTGCTGACAGAGGCGCAAATAGTTGACGCATGGCAGATTAAGGCCCTAACAGAGGCAGAGGCCATGCACGAACTAGAGGCCATAGGCTACACGCGCTATGATGCCTGGATATTGCTTAGCATTAAGGCTAAGACTCCGCAGCCCAATAAGCCACCGCGCACCGTGGCGGAACCATTGGGCGCAGTAATACCGGGAGTAACATGATGGATGAGTCACCCATAACTAAGCTGGTAGAACATGCCACAGCAGCTCATGCCGCAGTCACCGCACAGCGCGAGGCGGCGCGCCAGGTGGCACAGCAGGCCACCGCTAGTGCTCCACAAATACCGCAGACGCAGGGCCAGGCAGGCGATGCCACGCCAGACTGACATAGAGAGGCGCATAGACACACTAGAGCGCCGTCTCACTGAGCTTGACAATAGCGGCACTAGAGGCGTAATAGCCCTTACGACGCAGGTTGCTAATCAGTCCGCAGACATCGTGGCTGTTAACGGCAGGCTAGATAAGATTGAAGAGAAACTAGACAGTGTGGCGCGGGTAAAGCTAAGCCAATATCTAGGGTTCGCCATGGCGCTAATGCCCGTGTATGTGCTGCTATTCCTGACAGTGTTTCACGTTAGGCCAGCATGAGGGTATTTGGATGGGTGACCGACAGGGTACGATCGGGTGGGCGCTAGCGCCGCCTCACAGCGGATACGGATAACAGGGTGAGCCACCATGGGTGAGTCTGCAGACTTTGACGAATCGGGCGCAATAGCAGTATCCATAGGTAACACTAACCTAACGGGCACAGGGCTGGCCAAAGAGGCTGGCGGTAACCTGGACACCCACACTAAGCTGCTAAACGGTACTAATGCAGGCGCTCTGCTAGGCGCGGCAGGTAACACCTTGGCCTATGAGATAGCCTCACAGCTGGCCAACGGCAATAACACGGGCGTGGCTGGCGGCACACCCCTATTGCACGGTGCCAAGCAAGTATTTAACCTCTCTAACCAGGTGATAGCCGCTAATGGCACGTTCACGCAGAGCAATATTCCGTTCACCAAACCAGGGTATGTGATTAATATACGGGCGCAAATGTCCGCTGTTGGCTCAGTGCAGCCTAGCGTGAAATGTGACCTAACCTGGTCTGTCGGTGTCATTAGCAATGGTGCCACTGCTGAGGAGTGGTGGTTTGTGCCCGCTGGCGGCAGTAGCACTAAGCGTACCTCTGGGCGCGGGCCAACTAAGGGTGATACCCTGCAGCTAGTGCTCACTAACGGTGATGCTGTTAACTCTGTTACCATTTCAGTGGTTATCTATGAGACTACTCACCATATGTCCAGGGATGACTTGCGCAGTGACGGTGGCGTAGGCGCTGCCACGGGCAGTGCGGTAACCGCAGACCATAATGCGCTTAATCTGGGTAACGATAGCTTTAGTGTGCCAGGCAGCAGCACGGCGTTTAGGAATCTGCCGCTATATGCTGGGCAGGCTAATATCTGGATTAACCAGAATGTTGCCGCAGGGTCGCAGGTCAATATAGTGCCCGTTAGCATGTTCGGGCCTGCCGCTGCCAATCCGATAGCATCACTGGACTGGACGGCTGGCCCTCACCAGCTGGTAGGGCTGGTATTGCCTCGCGCATGGTGCCAGCTACAGGCGGTAAATAACGCTGCAGGCGCTCAGATATTCACGTTTGGGATTACGGCTCTGGAGTTTGCTTCCTAGCCAGCCCTGCAGCATGTTACACTCACTGCATGGCTAGATCCTCACTCACCATCACAGACGCCACCGCAGACGCGCTCAGGCGCGCTAAGCCTGCCCTCAGCTACGCCACGGGACGCGCCCTCACCATGGATGGATGCGTGGCCTACCTGCTGGATCACTGGACGGCAACGCATCCCTACGGTGAGCCGCTGAGGCAGGCGCGGGCGGCAGAGCAGGTTAAGCGCCAGCGCCAGGGCGCTACCCGTGACTAGAGCCTCAGGCGCGATAGAGCGCATGGTCACCGTCGCCTGTGCCCATGGCTACACGCGGGCGCAGGCCCTACAGGCTGTCATCCTTGCCTGTGATTCCATAATCGAGCGCCAGGCGGGCAATTCGTCAGTCAACATGCCCTATATGAGGGCCATACGTGGCGAGGCCATGCGCAAGTGGCGTGCCACACCCCAGGAAACGTCTCTGCCTATGAGAGGACAGAGCGCACAGAGAGGTAAGGCAGAATGAGCGCTGCCAAAGGAAAGACAGAGCAGGACGCGCAGGCCCAGAGCGCGCCAGCGGATGACACTAAGCTAGTGGCATTGGGTGAGGGTCACATATCCGGCAATCTCACCCAAGACCCAGAGCTGCGGTTCACCCCTACCGGGCGCGCCGTGGCGAAACTGCGCGTAGCGTACTCACAGCGCGCCAAAGACCCTGCCACCGGCCAGTGGCATGATGGTGAGCCGCAATTCTATGACATAGACGTTTGGGGTAAGCAGGGTGAAAACTGCGCTGAGGCCCTGCAGCGCGGTGACAGGGTAGTTGCCTGCGGTGAGTGGTTTAGGCGGCACTGGGAAACGCGCGACGGTGAAAAGCGCACTAGCGTCAGCCTTACCGCCAGGGACATAGGCCCATCAATGCTATTCAAGCTGGCTGCCGTGGCGCGCTGGCAGAAAACAGGCCCGCCTGTGGCAGGGCCACCGCCTAACGACGTGCCACCGCCAGACGAGCCACCGCAGGAAGAGCCACCATTCTAATCGTCCCATAGCGTCTGGCCCTGGCGTGCCCGCCAGGGCCAGGCGCATTACCGGAGAGGATAGGTAAAATGCCTTATACCTGCAGCCTGTGTGACGGCAAAGAGCAGGCGGCATTCCTGATTACACCCCTTAGCGGCGCAGATACCATGGCAGTAGGGCAGCAATGCGCGCCTGACGCGCTAGTAACCCTGCTGGCTGGTTACCTTGACGTAGCGCCAGACGACCTAGCGAAAATAGTGGATACGCTCATGCTAGGTGATGAGCAGGGACCAGGGCAGGCCAGCCTGCCTACCGGCTATGTGTACGGGCCAAACGGTGAGGACGTGCTATCGGAGGATGATATAGACGCTGGCCTCTGCGGATTCATCCATGACGATTGGTGGCACTGTCACCGTAAGGCCAAGCATTCAGGGAAACACAGTAAGGCAGAGGCCAGGCCCAGCGAAACTGCACAGCCACCGCCCGTGGACGTGCCACCGCTGGCCAGCCAGAGCGCGGGCGGTGAGTGATGCCTTTCCTATGGTGGCTAGTCGTCATAGGCGGGCCAATCGCCTGTGCTGCAGCTGGCGCGGTAACAGCGTTTCTATTCACGGTGCGGCATTATGAGCGCCGCCTAGATGCCGCCTATGACCAGGGTTGGCGCGACTCTGCAGCATGGTTCCCGCCTAGCGTCGACGCGCCCGCCGAGTGGCAGCCAGCGCCAGCTAGCGCGACCGCACAGGGCACCCTGCCCGCGCCCGTGGCTGCCGCTGAGACGCTGCCAGCCCTGCCGCCCGTCCACCATGAGGGCGGGCGGCACGCTGGGCGCTCAGCGCCGCCTGTGCTCATGGCAGACCTAGAAGCTCTGGGCAGGGTGCGGACGGAGTTTGCCCGTATCCGTGCCAGCCTGGGTCTACCGGCCTAGACGTGGTATGACAGGGCACAGGACGCTGGCCCTAGGGACAGCGCCGCCAGGGCGCACAGCGGGCCAAGGGATGAGCGTGGCCCGCTGTGCGCGCCAGCTGGCGGCAGGGTAAGGGGTGATGAGCAGAGCCAACCTGGCCCGCCTGCGGCGGTGAGCGTCCAGCGCGAGGCGGGCCAGGGCCACGATTACCGAATCGACACAGCAGAGGATAGCAGGATGAGCGCTTGCATTCCATTCAATAGGGCGGGCGGGCATGCCCATACCGCCTGAGCTTACAGACACCTACCGCCAATATTGGGCATTCGCGCAGGCTGCAGCACGTGCTAAGGATGAGCAGGGCGGCTACCAGTTTAGGTCAACAGACCTGGTAGCCGCTGTGTCTGCCGCCCTTAGCGCCCAGGGTGAGTCTGCCTCATTCCAGACTAACTCACAGCTAGTGACCCTATTTGGCCTGGCCAGGGCTAGCGATAGGGCAAACGTTAACCTATTTAATGCCACTGCAGAGCAATCTATAGAAAGTGGCATGATTAGCCAATGGCCCACCGCCGCGCCGCTGAGTATTCAGAGCGTGCAACCTGAGTACACAGCTAAGGCGCAATTTACCTATACCAACATGATAGGTGAAATTAGCACGGGATGGGTCACGCTCACAGGCATATCTCAGCTACCGCCTACCGTAGGGAATCTGCAGCTAAGATTGCAGGGCGCTGCCATGCAGTCTTATACCCAGACGCCAGATGAGGGCGGCACGCCAAAGACAGACGCTGAGGTAATGGCTGAGTTTGGGGAGTTTACAGACCTACAGCTGTATGCGGTGTGACGTGCGCCCGCTGCAGCCAGGCAGAGACGGCATGGTCGGGCGTTACCTCAGGCGCAATGATAGGGTCTGGACACCGCCATGCGTAATCACATTCGACACAGAGACTATGCGGCATGAGCGCGAATCTGGCGAGGATCAAACGTTGCGCCTGTGGTGCGCGAGACTGGATGACAGGCGCTCATCTGGCAGGATGCCCATAGCTCAGCTAAAAGGCCAGGGCCACACGGGCGCAGAACTATGCGCCCTCATAACCTCATGGGTTAAGCGTCGTGAGAATACCTGGCTATACGCGCATAACCTAGGCTACGATCTGATTACCAGCCAGCTAATAGAATACATGGCAGCGGATGGCTGGCTAGTCAATCATTGCTCTACCGTGCCAGAGTACATATTCCTTACCCTGGCACGCGGGCGGCACAGGATAACGCTAACAGACTTGCACCATCTGATACCTAAGCGCCTGGCGGACATAGGTGCAATGCTGGGTAACAATAAAGGTAGGATGCCTAAAGACGCAGACCCAGACTCCCACTGGTTTGCCTACTGCGCGCAGGACGTAGACATAGCGGCAGAGGCGCTACTGCTGCTCATGGCCCATTGGGATGATTACGCGCTAGGTAACTGGAAACTATCGGGCGCTGCCTGCGGATTCGGTGCAATGCGGCACAGTCTGCCGCCTAAGTCAATAACCCTCATAGACGACCCTGCGGCCAGTGCTCTAGAGCGCGCCGCCATCTATGGCGGGCGGCGCTATTGCTGGCGGCACGGTGAGCAGCCACCTGGCAGGTATTCGGAACTAGACTTTACTGCCGCTCACGCAACTACTGCCGCCAGTTACCCGATGCCTGCTAAACGTGGCCCTAAATTCGCCACCATAGACCCTGGCCATCCTGCCATAGACGGCAAGTTTGCCATAGTCATAGCGGAATGCGAGATACAGACAGACGTGCCACGATTCCCATGCAGGATCGGCGGGCGCGTCTGGTACCCGGTAGGCAGGTTTAGGACAACACTCGCCAGCCCAGACATAGCATGGGCCAGGGATAGTGGCTGTCTGGTTTCGATAGGCGCGGGCCAGTTTCACTACACGTCAAAGGTTATGCAATCATTCTTTAGGCGGGTGCTAGACATAGGCGCGCCCGGTAACACCGCATATCATCCGCTAGTTAGTGCCCTTTGGAAACATTGGGGCAGGGCGGTAGTAGGCAAATTCGCGCAGAGAGGATATCAGGTCACCCCTACTAACATGCTCACTGACCGCGCATGGTATTACGAGCGCGCCACGGATTACGAAACGGGCGCAGAATACTGGCTAGTGCATTACGCGGGCAGGATTCATAAGGCCATACCGCATGGTGACGGCGCACAGGCATACCCTGCCGTGCTGGCCCTCATAGAATCTTATGAGCGCGTAGCGCTAGGCAGGGCTGCAGAGCAGCTAGGCCCTCAGGTTGCCGTCCAGTGCGATACAGACGGCATCTGGGCAGACGTAGGCGCGCTAGAGCGCGGTGTACCCACTGGCCTAGGGTTTGATCTGCAGGACGTGGCCAGAGAGGCGCGCATACAGCTGGCCATGGACTGCATAGCACAGGTGGCGCTGCCGCAGATCGTAAGAGAGAAACACTCGGTCCAGCGAATAGCTGTATTCGGGCCACAGAATTATGACGCTGGCGCATATAGTAAACAATCTGGCAGGCCAACCAGGCTAACCGAGGTATCACCTGGCATATGGGCAGGTGATATCTTCCCTGCCGTGGCTTACCAGATGGCCAATAGCTCACCTGGGGTATTCAAGACAGAGCAGGTAACCTGGACGCGCCCAGCCAATGTCATACCTGGCTGGGTCATGTCAGACGGTACCGTGCGCCCGGTAGAGGTATGCGGTGGGGCAGAGGCATGCAGTGAATTGCTGAGGTACCCTCTAACACGCTGGGCTAAAGATGGCCTGCAGCTAGGGCCAATTCAGCACACCGCGCTAGCTGGCCTATGGGATGGCAGCGCAGAATATGTGAGGCATGCAGATGGGTCTGAAACGATCTGGGGCAGAGGCCCAGCGGAGGCTAAGGCTATCGTCTCTGCTCTCCGAGGTAACCGAATTTATGAGACTCCACCGCCAGAATTGCTATCAGTGCAGTCGGGCGGGCAGAGACTTGACGAACTATTGCGGCAATGGGTACGAATACGCGAGGCTGATACATCAATGCAGCCAGGCCCTAGTGCCGCTGAAACAACCGATAGCGGATAATCAGGGCACACTACTATAGGGAGACTCACACATGGTTAGCCAGCACACAGGACGGATTAACCCACCGCGCCACTCGGAGCATGCAGGCAAGTCAAAGACGCAGGTATATACCGATATGCTGGCGCAGGCTGAGCGCCAGGCGGGCGCGCACCTGGATAACCTCATCACTGACTATCTGCGCCTGCTAGAGGGCGCGGGCGCTATGTACGCTCGGGCGGTAGAGCGCGGCAATAAGGCGTACCTGCAGATAGAAGGGCCAGCGCGGCATCACTATGAGCGCCAGCTAGAAATAGCTGATCAGGCGTATAACGCCATAGTGCAGCCAGCGCAGACGGAACTAGACAGGATCAATGCAGACGCCAAACGCATGTTTAATGAGGCCATCATTCCCATTGAAAAGGGATTGGCTGAGGCCATTAAGGCGGCACAGGCCCTGCTAGAGGGCATCCAGATAGGCCAGGGCAAGTCACCGCTGGGCTAGCGTGGTGGCAGCGCTCAGGGCCAGGCGCAGAGCTGGCCACGGGCAGCCCTGCAGCGCCCGCGCCACGAGAGGCGGCGCGGGCGCTGTGCGTTGCGCTCAGGGCTGGCCAGGCGGCGCTGAGGGCGGCGCTGGCGGCGCGGGCGGCACAGCTGGCCCCATCTGCGCCGCTGTCTGGATAGGCAGCTTGCGGAACTTGTCCAGCCAGCCAGAGATATCCCCCAGCAGGTGTGTGGCTGTCGTCAGGAATGCTGTAGCTGCTGCTACTAGGGCAACTATCTGCGCTGTACTCATGGCAAGACGATAGCAGAGAGGTACGTAATGGGAGGTAATGGAGACCTAGACCCTAAGGCTAAGCCTACTGATAGTGTGCTGGCGCGTATTCTTAGGATAGGTCGCATTAGGGACGCTGCAGATGCTAATGAGGCTGTGCGCAAGCGCTCAGCGGCAATAGAGCGCGCCAGGCAGAGGCGGGCCAGGGCCAGGCGCAGGAGAGGCAATAGTTAATGGTGAGAGTAGGCAGGGCCATAGCCCAATGGTGGCGGGCCACTTACGACATATGGACGGTAGCCCTGATTATTGTGGGCATAGGCGCTATTTGCTGGCTGGTGACTCATGCGTGACCTTAGGGAATTGATAGCTACGGCCCTAGAATGGATAGGCTTTATTGCCATAGTTGCTCTAGTTCTATGGGCCATAGCCCATTAGGGAATTGCACCGCGGCGCCATTATGTAGCCATTGTTACTCTGCGTTATTGGTCTAGGATGGCTACGCTCTGTTACCCTCACCTAGCGTGACATGCCCACTACATTGTGTAACCGAGAGGCGCCCGGCGCAGCCGGGCGCCGGCCC
>Ga0126381_100004145_pt1 | contig 15744 bp, 15 predicted proteins | sample PanSoiMetPlot_28_FD_96465 | JGI IMG/M metagenome (GOLD analysis project Ga0126381, IMG submission 96465) | Tropical forest soil microbial communities from Panama - MetaG Plot_28 | ecosystem: Environmental > Terrestrial > Soil > Tropical forest > Bulk soil | place: Panama | collected 2016-02-17 | reverse complement strand
GATTGAGTGCGCGAGGCTATTGGGGTGACCGTCGCTTTCCGACACGGCGAACACGGTCGCCAGGTTCGCATTCGGGTGCTGGTTCAAATAGTCCATGTAGTACGGGTAGGTATTCAAGAAGCCAAATCCCAGGCGTTGGCTCTCTCGCTCGAGGAGCTCGCGTTGGCCATCACGCAATTCGTCGCGCTCATACTTAGGATCGAGGCCGGGATAGGCCTTCACAGTGAACACGACAAATGAAATGCCGCGCTCGTGCGCCGCAGCGGCGAGCTGATCGAGCGCACGCACGACGCCCTTGGCGCCAACCATGTACCGATATTCGTCTGGCAGTGCCGGATCTTCATCGAGATGCTCGGCCTGACGAAGTGCGGTGGTGCGGTTCAGGAAGTCGAACGGCGGCGGTTGCCGCTCGAGTCCCATGACACCGTCGTAAACGGAGTACGCCAGGTCGAACAGATAGGACCGACGTAACGTTGCCAGATCCGTGGGCCGCCGCATGAAATTCGGCACGTCGTAGTCATTGGTGTTGAAGTTGAGAAGCACGAGATCGGGCGCGTACTCGAGGCATCGCTTGACAAATGTTTCGGCCTCCATTGCGGTGTTGTAGCCTGGCACTGCGAAGTCGATGACTTCGAATTTCTGTGAAAGGGACTTCTCGTTCAGTCTCCGTTCAAGCACTTTCAAGCCGCTATCCTCGAATGGCACCCCCCACCCGAACAGCGACGAATCGCCAACTCCAACGATCCGAAATGTGCCGGCGTCTTTTCGACGACTGTACTCGTAATCGTGCAGCCCCTGAGAGTTGATGAGGAGCGGCTGGCCGATGAAATGTCCACGAACATTCGGCCGCAGTTCGTACACGATGCCCGGGTCCCGGCTCGGCTGAACAATGTCGCCGAGATCCAGATCGTGCATCGACGATTTCGCCTGAGCCCGAAAACTCCGCAGCTGCACCTCGAGGGGGCGCCGGTCCTCGCGGAGGTAGTGGACGAGCCGAACGGTCCCCTCGGCAGCGAGCAGCGCCGCGATGGTCGTTCCAAGCGCCACCGTCATGCGCAGGGCGACTCGCCGACGCTCGGCGTGGGACATCGCACGCGCGCCGCTTGCAATCCGTGCGGCACCCACAAACGCGAGTGCCAACCAGCACGATGCCCATAGCCAAAAAATGTGGCGGGTCAGATACACGATGCCGACAGGTGGCTTGTGGACGAACAATTGTTGCGTCGGGAGCGCTGACGGTATTTTCGCGCCCGGCGGGATCCAGGCCGCACGAAACTCGTAGAGGCCAGTCGCCTGCATGAAGCGCACGCGAACCTGATGGAGTCCGCGCGTGGTCGCGATGGTGGCTTCTTTCAGCATCGCGGTATGAACACCGCCATTGTCGACAACGACATGGCCATCGATCTCGATGGTCGAGCCATCGTCACTCGTCGTGAAGAACGTGTACTGGCCATCGTCGTCGGTGCGAAGCCAGCCGTTCCACTCGATGCTGAACTCCTGCTGCGGGAACGACGTCGAATCCGCCGTCATGAAATCGAGATTCATCTTTCGCTCAACGCGTACGAGAGCGGGCTCGTTGCCCCAGTGCGGGTTGGCGTAGAACGCTGCCGTAACCCCTCGCTGCGGCCACACCCACAGGAGTGGCACGAGGAAGATCAGCACGAGAAGAATTCGTGTTATCCACCGCATGGTCGCGCTCGGCCCGGCGTCAAGTCGGCAGCAGAGCGAATCGATGTTGTAGGTGCCCGGCCTGCTTTATGTCAAGGTGTGGGACCGGCGTTTGGCATTGCCAGGCTATCCACGCGGCCCCTCCTGGCGTTCATGGGATTCAGCGAAGCGGAAGCGCTTCAAGCTGTCGGCTCCCCAGAGCCGGCCAACTGCAAGCAGCAGATCGAGTTCCGGTCGAACCACGTCTAGAACGGGGACTTGCGCCTCGAGCTCCTGCAGTTGCGCGTAACTGAGCTCGCGAAGATGCGCGGCCCGCCGGCCAAGCTTCACTGGGTGATCCTGCAATACCACGCCGTCGATCAGCACCTTCAGTACCCGGTCGCGCCATTCACGAGACAGCCGTGGGATCACGCTGCGAAACCACATGGTGTTGATGAGTCGTCTCACCTCGGCCCCCTCGAAAGGGATCTCCGAGGTCACGCCGTTGCTCGCGAGTGCAAGCGCCGCCGGATCGGAACGGTTGACGGCAACCGTAAACTCCCAGAGGGTCGAGAACGAACGTGGGCGAGGTTGCTCGAGATGCGCGCGATCCGCAGGGCGTTCGGCGCGTGTCGGGGATTCCGTCAGCGCTCCAGACGACTCCTCTGTCGTGACTAACTGCGTCACGCTCTCGTGCGACACGGTCGCGGCGCGAACGCCTCTCTCGAGGCTCCAATCGATCTCGAGCGGGGGATGAGTGCCCGTGTACTCGGCAAACAGCGCCGTGACACCCCACGGCTTCGGCGTCCCCAGCGCCCGCGCGTACAGCGGGCTGTATGGACTCCTGGAGTCGACGCCGATCGCCGTCGCAAGCCGCCCCTTGATCTTGGCATCGACGACGTTTGACCAATCGCCCTGGATGCAGATCAAGGATGTCCCCGCGGGCTTCCGGAACGCGTAGTACGGATTGTCGCAACACTGGCGAGAGGCTTTCTCCACCATGTCGTCGGACGGATCACTCCCCACCGGAGGGTTGATCTCGCCGAAACCGATCCGCATTCGGCCGTGTCCGGCAAACAGCACGGAGAGATCGGACGGATCGACCTGGGAGAGATCCCACAGGACGAAAATCAACCCGCGCAGGCCCCTCGCAATCGGCACATTCATCCGCTCCCACACCTCGGCCTGGGAGCGCGGATCGTTCTCAACGTATCCGTGGTCGTTGAGAATCTCCATCAGTCGGATTCGAGCCGAGTCGAACTGCTCGATGACGCGCACCGCATGGTCGTAGTGGCGCTTGTCCACTTCGTGCCGCTCGAACGATGGGCGGACGAAGACGGGGAACACGAGCTTCTTCTGCTGACGCGCGATCTGCGCGAGCGGAAACATCGTTCCCGCGCCGGTACCCTTTCCTCCAGTGCCGACGATGATGATGATCGAGTAGCCGCTGAACAGCGCCTCTACGTCCCCGCGCGATTCATCCAACGCCTGCCGTGCCACCTCGGGGTCGTGCCGGGCGCCCAGACGGCCCGTCGTCTGAGCCCCGATGAGCACCCGTTCCTCTTTCGGCAGATCGGATAGCGCGAACTCATTGGTGTCGAGGAATCGAGTCGTCACCGAGCGACTGAGTCGTTCCGCATACCGAGGGTCCGCCTTCTGGATCGTCGTCAGGTCGCGTCGAAACGATGCCTTCAGCGATCGGAGAATGCTGCCGCCGCCGCCCCCGGCGCTTATAAGGAGGATATGCATCTGACTCCTCGTTGCTTCAGGCGGACGCTGAAGCGAAACGGCACGACGACCCACCCTTCTCGCATACGCAGCCGCCCGCACACGAATGCGTCATCGGCAATCGCGGACAGCACGCGGTTCACGTCGTACTCCACATTTTTCCGGTGATCCGAAAGATTCGGATAGCGGCGTCCGTTTCCGGGCGCGAGACAAATCTCCAACCTCGATCGATACGGGCGAACGCGAAGTTGAGCCCTGATCGCGGGATCTGTCGCCTCCTGAAGAAGTGGACGCTCGAACTCGCGGAGGAAGAGATACGCAAACTGCCACATGAAAATGCTTGCGGCATTCCGGCGCCGGACGAACCCGCCAAGGATCACGAATCCGAGCGCCGGGAGGGCTACGGCGGCACCGAGCCATACGTGCGCAGGGTCGACATCCAGGTTCGCTCGAAGGGCGACCACACCCGGGCGAAAAACACTTTGGATCGTCCGTGGAGCATTGGCTGGCGGCGGACTGGCGGCTCGGACAAATTGCCCCGCCTCCTCGTTTGTGACGACCTGACGCGCTTCTATCAGGCGGCCTGCGGTCGCTCTCTTGAGGACGCACGCCCGCCATCCCGAACGAACTCGGTCGTACTGAGACTTGGGCACGGATCGTCCCATGAGGTCCACGATATCGAACCACGGCTGGTACTTGTTAGCAGCATTGCCGGTCAGGCGCTTCGCAAGTCGCGATGCGGTGTCACCGCGCTGAAACGGGTAGCACGCGAACGACTCTCCGAACGCCGCGGAAGGACCCGCCACGAGCATCAGCACGACCGGCCACGCGCACCGGGAGAACGTCTTCATCCCCGCACACCTCATCCGTTCTGCGTCATGACGTGAGGGCGCACTGAGTCATTCGCACTTGGTCGATTGCGCGACCAGCGGACTCAAAGCACGTGCCAACGCCGCACACTTAATTCATTCGATGTTTTGGCCAGCTCCCGCCCTCGCCACGACATGTCGTGTCGAGCTTTTGCTACACACTCCGGTGCACTCTCTCCGACGTTTCGACCGATCGTCTGGTCGTCGTTAACCGCGCCAAAAAGCGCCTGCCCCCTTTGCAGTTCGTTGCGTTTGAGCAGTGTCGCTGCGAGTCGACCGCGGTGGCCGCTAGGTGTCTGCGGTGGCCTTCCGCGCGACCACAATCGAGACACCGCCGAGTCGCGGCAGCAGCCGATTGCCGACGGCATTCAGGGCTGGCAGCGCGGACGGCCAGACGTGCGTGATGTGTGGGCAGAACACGACGCTGTAAGCCTTTGTCACGGTCAGCCGTCGTCCGACGTGCGCCTTGAGCTCCGCGAGGGTCCACTGCACAAAGTGAAACTGTGCGATGAACGCTGACCGTCGCCGCCAGTAGGGCGTGTAGCGGACGAGGCGCTTCCACCACGATCCCCGATTGTTCAGCGCGACGACGAACACACCGCCCGGCCGGAGGAGCCGCTCGACCTCGGCGAGCGCGCGATCCGCATGAGGAATGTGATCCCAGGCGGCGAGTGAGAGGACGACGTCGGCCGACGCGTCAGGGCGATCGATCGACTCGGCGGACGTCTTCAGGATCGCGAACCGTGGATCCGTCGACCTGGCGATCATGGGCGCGGTCAGCGGGTACTGGCCGGGGTCGACGTTCACGTACGACCGGATGATCGGGTTCAGGGCATCGAAGAAGTCGCCTTCGCCGCCGCCGATGTCGATGACGTCCGACGGCGCCGATCCTCGGACCGTGACGATCTCGCCGAGGATGGCGTTGACGATCGTCACCGTGGTCGTGGTGACGTACCCGTCCGCGAGCGCGCCGGCGATCAGGATGTCGTCTTGGTCTTCGGCGAGGTGTCGCCGCTCTGTGGCCATCCGCGACGATGATTTCGCACGGGTCCGTGCACTGTCAACGCGTCAACGCGCCAGCACGAGTGCGAGGAGTCCCATGCCGATCGCTCCGCACACTCGGGACAACTTCGGGACAAGTTTCGCACGCGGATATCCGCGTTTTTTTGCGCACTATCCAACACTGATCGCGCGGGTTGCCTTCACACCGGCAATCATCGACGGACTTCACCGTGTTCGGTTTCAGGGAACGCTCGGCCTGGCAGAAATCTTCCGCGGCGAGGTGGTATGTTGTCCTTCCTGAGACATAGGTAACAGCAACCTTGATGGCGTCCCCAGCGGGATTCGAACCCGCGTTTTGGCCTTGAAAGGGCCACGTCCTAGGCCTCTGGACGATGGGGACCGGTGACTACCGCTGCTGACCGCTCTGCAACTGCTGCGCGAGGCGTGTGATCTCCACCTCGTGATCCTGCACGAACTTCACGTTCTCGGCCGCAATCTCGGCCGGGGCGCTCTTGACTGCGCCCGCCTTGATCATCGCTGCCGCCATGCTCGCTTGCAACATCGACATCTCGAACATCGCAAACTCACGCGGCGTCATGCCGCCCGCCTTGATCGCCGCCGCGACCGGCGGAATCTTCGCGAACGTCGCCGCCATATCCGACAGCGTCGCGTTGTCGGAACTGGCGTCCTCGGCGTCTTCGAGCGCCTTGCGCGCCGAGGCGTCGGACGCGAGCGTTGTCGACAGCGCCTGCGCGACCGCTTCCATCTTGTGCAGACCGTCCGTCGTCAATCGGAACTGCTGAAGCGCCTTCGTGTCGGCGTCCTGCGCGCCGAGCGCGACGACCGAAAGCATCACCACGACCGCCGCCACTACCACCCGAACTCGCTCGATTCCGCTCATGACCCGTCCACCCAAGGGAACCCCAAATGATAGCAGAACTACTGTCGCCGCCGGGTAGCGCCGTAGGTTCCTGCGTACCACGTCGCCGCGACGAGACCGAGGAGCGCGAGCGGCGCGAGCGCAAAACCCGGTGATCGCATGACGAAGATGTCGACGATCGCCGCACCGATCATCGTGCAGACGAGCAGGAAGGCGCCAAACGTGAGCGTCCACGGCAGCGCGAGGAGCAGCGCGCCGAGGATCTGCACGCTGCCGGTGAAGTAGCGGAACCATTGACCGAGTCCGATCCGCGCGAAGATGCGGACCCATTCGCTGCGAGGATCGTTGTTGAACTTCGTCAGCCCGATGAAGAGAAACGCCGCGACCACTACGAATCGCGCCGCCCAGGCCAGCACGACGCCGACTGCCGTCGGCTCATCGTCGATCGCGAGCTGGAGCTCTCGCGTGTCGGCCATGCGTGCTTAGACACCGATTACATCGGGCGGTTCCGCGCGATCAGCCGCCGCGCCACGTCCTGCACCTCGGCAATAGTCATCGGCTTGAACGCCAAATCCGCCTCCAGGTCTTGAATCTCCTGCGTCATCTGTGGATCAAGACACGGCAAGCCGGTGACGATAGCGACCGGGATCTCCGGGTGCGACGAGCGCAGGCGGTACAGGAACCCGAGACCGTTGACGTACGGCATCTTGAGATCGAGCAGAATCGCGTCGGGCGGCGACGTGTTGATCATTTCCATCGCCGCCTGCGCGCTCGCGGCCGTCTCGGCCTCGAAGCCGTCGATTTCGAGCGCGCGCGCGTACACACGCAGCACTTCGGGCTGATCGTCCACGATCAGCACTCGTGGCTTTGGGGGAGTCACGCGCCCACATTATTACGTGATCGCGCCCGCCGCGCGCAACGCACTGATCTCCTCGGGTCGAAAACCGTAATCGGCAAGGACCGCGTTGGTGTGTTCGCCGAGCAACGGCGCGCGGCGCCGTGCATTCGTGGGTGTGCCGCTCATCTTGATCGGCGACCCGAGTGCGCGCACCGCGCCGAGCACCGGATGATCGATCGACACCGACATCTCGCGCGCAGCAAGATGCGGGTCGGCGAACACGCGCTCGTAATCGTTGATCGGCCCGCACGGGATGTCGTTCGCCTCGAAGAGCCCGAGCCAGTGCACGCACGGCTCGGCCGAGGTGACCGCTTCGATCGCCGACGCCAGCGCGCGCTGATTCGCGACGCGCGTCGGGTTGTCGGCGAAGCGCGGATCGGTCGCCCATTGAGGATGACCGAGCAAATCGCACAGACGCTTGAAGAGGCGATCGTTCGCCGTGCCGAGCGTAATGTGACCGTCGGCGCAGCGGATCGCCTGATACGGCGCAAACATGCGATGCGCGGATCCCATCGGCTGCGGCGCGGTACCGGTCGTGAAAAATTCGGTTGCCTCCCAGACGGACAGGGCGACGCCGGCTTCGACGAGCGACGTGTCGACGTGTTGGCCGACGCCGCTGCGATGCCGATGCTCGAGCGCGGCTAGGATGCCGACGACCGCGAAGAGTCCGGCGCCGAGATCGGTCAGCGGAACGCCGACTTTCACTGGAGGTCCGCCAGACTCGCCAGTGATCGACATGATGCCCGACGCGCCCTGCGCGACGAGATCGAATCCGCCCTTCGCGCGATCCGGCCCGGTCTGGCCGTAGCCGGAGATCGACGCGTAGATGAGCCGCGGATTTGCCGCCGACAGCGCCTGGAACCCGACTCCGAGTGCCTCGAGGACGCCAGGACGAAAGTTCTCGACGAGGATGTCGCTCGTGGCGGCGAGCCGCGCGAGCGTCTCCTGTCCCTCGCGCGTCTTCAGATTCAGGACCAGACTTCGCTTGCCACGGTTCACCGCGTTGAAGCTCGGACTCTCCATGCCGACCGCGCCCGGCATCTGCCGCGTCGAGTCGCCGCCCGGCGGCTCGATCTTGATCACGTCGGCGCCGAGATCCGCGAGCAGCATCGAGCAGAACGGGCCGGCCATCACCTGCGTGACGTCGAGCACGCGCAGGCCGTCGAGCGCGCCGCGTGTAAGATCCATACGGCGTTTGTATCACGGAGGAACGCGTGTCGACCACGACGCAGACGATCTTCGAGACCGCAGGCCCGATCGCGACGCTGACTTTCAACCGGCCTGACGCGCGCAACGCGATGACGTGGGAGATGTATCAGTCGCTCGTCGACACGTGCGACCACGTCGATGCGGACGAGGCGATCAAGCTGCTCGTGCTGCGCGGCGCCGGCGGACGCGCGTTCGTCGCCGGCACAGACATCGCGCAGTTCCAGTCGTTCGGCAAGCCAGGCGATGGCGTGCAGTACGAAGCGCGCCTCGATGCCGTGCTCGATCGCCTCGAGCGCGTGACAAAGCCGACGATCGCGGCGGTGCAGGGCGTCGCCGTCGGCGGCGGGTGTGCCATCGCGCTCTGCTGCGACCTGCGCGTCGCGACGCCCGAATCGTCTTTCGGCGTGCCGATCGCCAAGACGCTCGGGAACACGTTGTCGGCGGCGACGGTGGGGCGCATGCTCGCGCTTCTCGGTCCTGCACGCTTCAAGGAGCTGATATTCACCGGCCGCCTGATTTCGGCTTCCGATTTCCACGCGGCCGGCGTCGTCAATCGTCTGGCGAGGACGGCGGATTTCGATCACACGGTGAGCGAACTCGCGGGAGAGATCGTCGGCAACGCGCCGCTGACCATCCGATCGATCAAAGAGATGACGCGCCGCGTCATCGCGAAGCAGCGCCTCTCGTCAGACGAAGAACGCGATCTGATCGAACTGTGTTACACGAGCGAAGACTTCAAAGAAGGCGTCAGCGCGTTTTTGGAGAAGCGGAAACCTGCGTGGAAAGGACGCTGACTTCCAATGGTCTCTCCGGGTGCATCGTGAACGCGAGCGCCGCGCCGACGATCAGCAACGCCAGCGATCCGGCGAAGGGCAGGTGCCAGTCGCCCGTCAGATCGACGATGTAGCCGAAGGCGAGCGGCGAGAAGATGGCCGCCAGCGCCGACCCGGAGTTCATGATCCCGCTCGCCGTCCCCGAGTAGGCGGGCGCGATGTCCATTGGGATCGCCCACATCGGACCGATCACCAGCTCCGCGAAGAAGAACGCCGCGCCGAGCGCGACGACAATCAGCGTCAGGTCGCGGGTCGCGAACACCCCGAGCATGCACGCGAACGAGCAGAGGAATCCGGCGACGACGACGGTCAGGCGCGCCAGGCGGACGTTGCGCGTGCGCGTCAGGATCGCGTCGCTGAACGTGCCGCCGAGAAGATCGCCGCCGACGCCCGCGAAAAACACGGCTGACGCGAACAGTGCCGAGTGCCCGATATCGAGCTTGTACTCGCGAAGAAAAAACGTCGGCAGCCAGTTCAGGTACAGCCACAGCGTCCAGCCGTAACAGAAATAGACGATCGTCACCGGCAGCATCCGGGCGATCAGGAGTCCCCAGGGTACGGACGGCCGCTCCGCGCGTTGGCGGATTGGCGGCAGCCGCGACAGTTCCTCGCGCGTGATCGACGGATGTTCGTCGGGATTGTCGCGGTAATAGACCACCCACGCGATCACCCACACCAGGCTCGTGGCGCCCAGCGCGACGAACGATCCGCGCCAGCCGACGTTCAGGATCAACCACGCGACGATCGGCGGTGTCACCGCGTTGCCGAAGCGTGCGAACGCGTGCGTGATCCCTTGCGCGAATCCGCGTCGGCCGCTCGGCGTCCACGTCTGCATGGCGCGCGTCGCGACCGGGAACGTCGCACCTTCGCCGATGCCGACGACGATACGCACGAGGAAGAGCGCCAGCAAACTTCCCGCGAGGCCGGTGAGCATCGTCGCGGCGGCCCACACCACACCGCAGGCGAATAGCGTGCGCCGCGGGCCCACGCGGTCGCCGATCCAGCCGCCGAAGATCTGAAACAGCAGGTACGGATAGCCGAACGCGGACAACGCGAAGCCGAGCGCTTTGTTGGAAAGGCCGAGCTCGTGCTGAATGGAACCGGCGGCGGTCGCAATGTTGACGCGGTCGACGTACGTGATCAGATACATCACGCACAACAGCCCGAGCACGGTCGTGGTGGCGCGGGGTCTCAACCGACGGGACGATATCACGGGCATGGAAATTGATGACGTGGGCTGTATGGCAAACGATGAGGTTCCAACCGTCGACAGTTCGCTCGAACTGCTGAGCGAGGCCGTCGGCAAGGCGTGCATCGATCTGCTCGCGGTGAAAACGGCGATCGACGCCGCACGCGCCGACATCGCCAGCCGCAACACGTCGGTGACACGCGACGTCATCCGGCACGCGGAACACGCCATCGATCACTTACGAGGCGTCGATCGCAGCCTGCGGGATGTGTTGAACGATCTGAAGGCCCGAGACTGAGACGACGATCAGCACAGAGGCCGCTGAGATCGCCGAGAAAAGTTGACTCTCGTCCTGAGCGTTCTCTGCGTTGATCGTCGTGTTCAGAACCGGAACAACGGCCGTCCGCCGCGTGCGCCAGGCCACGGCATGCCGACGAACATCATCACCGTCGACAAGCCGAAGAAGATCAGGAGACGCGTGCGCTTGCCGCTCGGCGTGGCATTGCGCGCGAGGGCGCGGCCGACGTGAGCCAGGACGATCGCGATGAGCATCGCCGTCACGTGTTCGACTGCCCAGAAGCGCAGTTGGGCGTTCTGCATCGCCTCGCCGAAATGGGCCGTAATTTCTTTCATGTTCGGGCTGACAACGAAGTAGAGCAGCAAGCCCAACAGAAGTTGAAGGTCGAGGCCGATAACTGCTACAAGGCTCCAGGCTTCTGCGGTCCGCTCCCGGTTCATGAGCGCGGCCAGAGTGGTGCCGACGCCGCCAACCAGGGCCACCCATCGGATCCAGGAGTGCAGTAGAAGCGTGATCGAGTACATACGGTTTCGTCAGTTTAACTTCGGAAGCCCTTTCTGGTCTAAGCGTCCATGGACGTAGCGCATCTGCTGCGGCGGGCCGGTTTCGGGGCGAGCAGCGACGACCTGGCCACCTTCGGGAGCCTGTCCAGCGCCCAGGCTGTCGACCGTCTCGTGAACTACGACAGCATCCCGGACGACGTCGAGTCGAAGATCGGACAGCCTGGCTACGTCGGGACCACGTCGAGTGGGCCGTTTTCGCCCGATACGGTCATCAACGACGCGCGGCAGCGGTGGCTGTTTCGCATGGTCCACTCCAACCGGCCCCTCCAGGAGAAGATGGCGCTCTTCTGGCACAACTACTTCGCCACCGGTTACTCGAAGATCGCCGGCGTGGCGAAGTCCGACGGCGGCACCACGTTGATGAACAACCAGATCGCCTTCCTGCGCACGAACGCGCTCGGGAACCTGCGCGATCTGCTCCTCGGCATCGCCAAGGACCCGGCGATGCTGATCTGGCTCGACGGCGACAGCAACACCAAAGCGAAACCGCAGGAAAACTTCGGCCGCGAGCTGATGGAGCTGTTCTCGCGCGGCGTTGGGCATTACACCGAAGACGATGTGTACGCCGCGGCGCGCGTGTTCACGGGATGGAACCTCGATAGGTCGTTCAACTTCGTCTACAACGCGAACCAGCACGAGACAAGCGCGAAGACGTTCAGCTTTCCGATCTACCCGAACGGCAGTCAGACGATTCCGGCGCGCGCGGCATCGGCCGGGATGCAGGACGGCATCGACTTCATCAACGCACTGTCGATGCATCAGGAGACGGCGACGCGCCTCGTCACGAAACTGTACGGGTTCCTCGTCAGCGAGACGATTCCGCCGGATCCGGCGTTCATCGCATCGCTGGCGACGACGTACCTGAATTACGGCAGCGCGATCCAACCAGTCATCGAGCAGATCCTGCTGTCGCCGCAGTTTACGAATCCGGCGGTTGCGTTCACCCGTTACTCCTGGCCCGCCGAGTTCGTCGTCCGCGCGATCAAAGAGACGGGCTGGACCGGGTTTTCGGTCGGCAGCGCGCTGACGCCGATGATCAACATGACGCAGCAGCTCTACGAACCGCCGAACGTCGCGGGCTGGGTGCTTGGTCAGAGCTGGTTCTCGACGGGCGCGATGCTCGCGCGCATGAACTTCGCGTCGGCGTTGGCGTCGAACCAGAAATTCCGTCTGGCAACCGCGGCGGCCGGCGCGCGCAGCAGTCCGCAGGCGCTCGTGTCGTTCATGACCTCGCGGCTGACCGCCGACTTCGACTCGACGTCGGATCTCATGTCGTACGCTTCGTCCGCGGCATGGACCGGCAGCGATGCACAGGTGCAGGCGAAAGCGTCCGGACTGGCGCATCTGATCCTCGGATCGCCCGAGTATCAGTTTGTCTAGGGGCTAGGGGCTAGGGGCTAGGGGCTGGGGCTAGGGGCTGATATGCCGATCACGAGACGATCGTTTGTGAAGAACGGCGTGGCGGCGTTCACGGTGTCGCTCGCCGTGCCGCGGTTCCTCTCCGATCTCGCGCGGGCGCAGGGCGCTTCGAGCCGCAACCTCGTCGTCCTCGATCTGTCCGGCGGAAACGACGGACTCAGCCTCCTGGTGCCGTACACCGACAACTTCTATTACTCGCGACGGCCAACGCTCGGCATTCCTGCGGGGAGCGTGCTGCAGATCGGCAGCGACACGAGCGGCAAAGCGCTCGGCTTGCACCCGAAGCTCACGGGGCTGAAGGACATCTTCAACCAGGGACGTCTCGCGCTCATTCAGCGCGTCGGCTACGAAAATTCGAGTCGGTCGCATTTCGCTGGCACCGACATCTGGTCGACCGCGAATCCGTCGAGCAGCCAGGGCACCGGGTGGGTCGGACGTTATCTGTCGACGCTCGCATCGCCGGTCGATCCGCTCGTCGCCTGGAACACGACGGGCGACACGCCGCACGCGTTGCAATCGCCGTCCGTGTCGGTGGCGTCGATTCCCAGCGTCAGCGGGTACGCCTTCAGCAGCCCGAACGGCGGTGCGGAAGCGCAGCTCGAACGATCCACGGCCGCGACGATCGCCTCGCACGTGCCGGTCGACAAGGCGCACATCGCGTTCGTCGGCACGACCGTGCAGGCGGCGCTTGCCACACTGGATCGCGTCGCGTCGGTCGGGTCGTACAAGCCGTCGGTGACCTATCCGAACAACGGATTCGGTCAGGCGCTGCAGGCGATCGCCGGCGCGATGGCCAAGGGCATCGCCACGCGCGTCTTCTGGGTGCAGACCGGCGGCTTCGACACGCACGCGTCGCAGGACACGACGTCGGACAACGGCGCGTACGTGAAGCTGATGTCGACGCTCAACGATGGCCTGACGGCGTTCTACAGCGATCTCAAGAACAGCGGCCTGATCAACGAAACGCTGTTGCTGTCGTTCTCGGAATTCGGACGTCGCATCAGCGAGAACGGCAGCAAGGGCACCGACCATGGCGCGGCAAGCGTTCTGCTCGCGATGGGCGGCGCCGTGCGGGGCGGCATCTTCGGGACCGCGGCGTCGCTGAATCCTGATCCGTCGAATCCGACGCTCGAGAACAGCGGCGGCGACGTGCACTACGAGACCGACTTCCGATCCGTCTACGCGCGCGTCATCGACAACTGGCTCGGCGGAGATTCAGTCGGCGTTCTCGGCGGGAACTTCAAGAACGGTCCTGCGTTCGTCTGAGCGCGTCCTCCGCGGCGCGCATCTTCGTCCGAGCGCGCTCGAGCGCCGCTTCGGCTTTCTTGATCTCGGCGGCGCGTTTCTTCTCCTCCGCGGCGCGCCGTTTCTCCTCGTCGGCGCGTTTCTTCAATTCCGCTTTGCTGGGCTCCGGCGTCGGAGGCGCCTTCGGCGTCACGCCCGCGAGTGCTTCGAAACCCGCCGGCTGCAGGGCATCGGTGAGGCGTCCGGGCGCGGGCGGCGCCTTGGCCAGCGATAGTGACTCGAACGTTCGCATCAGCGCATCCGGGCCGGGATGCGATCCCGCGGCTGACGCCAGGCGCTCGGCTTGTTTTACGGCATCGGCAAGCGCCTTTCGATGGGCTTCGCCGGCATCGCGCAGATCCGCTGGCTTGCCGGTCAGCGCGGCGATCTGCGCCGCGCGCAGCTTCTCGCCGGCCTTCATCAATCGGTCGTAGGCGGCGCGCGACTGCCAATAGACCTGATTTACCGCCCACGCGACGACGGTCGGTTTCTCGAGTTTGCGGATGCGGGAGGCGTCGGCGCCACGTTGCGTCTTCGCGAGCGCGTTGCGCGCGCTCGTGAACTCCGTCAGCGGCAATCGATAGAGGTCGTCTATTTGCGATTCGAGCGAGGACACCGCGACATTATCGCCAATGGGCACAGCTCCTGCAGCCAGGCCGCTGAACGTAAAAATGCCGTGTGGAGGAGGCCCTTGTGTCACTGAGAACACTCATCATTACGGCGGGCACGGCGGCTGCTCTCACGTTCGCGTTGCCCGTGCACGCGGTCGGCACCAGCGGGACGCGGAGTTTGACGACAAACGATCCGCAGGCGGGCGGTCAGAGCGATCGGGCATCACCGCAGACATCGCAGCCTACGACGGCGCACGCGTCGAAGAGAGCTCCGAAGACCACTGCTGCTACGCGGACCCCGAAGGCCGCTACTGCAACAGCCACCAGAGGCGCGCGGCGAAGAACCTTGCCGCGCACGGCGAGCGAACTGCCGCTGACGATGCTGTTGGCGTTCGGTGCGTTCGCGGGCGCCGCGGTACTCAGGCTGGGCCGCCTCGCTCGCTAGGCGCTATGGATGATTGACGGTGAGCGTGTAATTCTCGACCGACGTCATGAGGTTGTAGTAGTCGTAGATCTGCACGCAGTACTGGCCGGTCTGGTAAATCGGACCGGTCAGTGCTTGTACACCCACCAACGCCACGAGTGACTGATTCACCAGCACGTTGCACGCGCTCCCTTGCGCTAGCGTGACGCCGAACGTGCTGTTGAAGTTCGGGTCCATCGCGGTCACCTTGATCGTGTACTCGCCGCCGTTCGACACGTTGAACATGTGATTGGCGCCCTGGCCGTTGCCACCGAGCTTGGCGGGCGTAATCGAACCGGTGAACGTTTGGGTCTGATTCTGCGAAGGGTCGGTGACGCTTCCGCCGCAGGAGACAGTGGCCAATGCAGCCGCTGCGAGCACCGCGGCTCCGATACCAAGACGCATGTTGTCCTTTCGTCAGGCTGACAGAAAGGATTATTTCACAGAGCGGAGTGTCATGGCTTGGGGCCCGGGGATGGGGGCTTGGGACTCGAGCCCTGGGGCGCTTGCAAAATCTTGAGGCCCGCGAGCATCAGACGATCGGCCTGGCTCGCGAGTGATGCCGAAAGAATGGCATGGCGCTCCGCGTCGCGCGCCAGCTTCTGGGCGAGCGAGATCAGCTGACGGCCGTCGTTCAGTTTGGGCATGTGCCTCGATAATCGCGCAACCCGGCTCCGGGCGCAACCTAAGCGGCAGGGTATAATTCCTTGGCTTTGAAGCGTGCGTTCATCGCGCTCGCGGTTGTTGCCGCGTTCCTGCTCGCCTTCGCCTTCACGCCGCCTCGAGGAGTCCGATCCTTGCGCCGATTCGATCCGGATCGGCTCGCAGACCTCGAAGTGCGCATGTGGCAG
>Ga0126381_100004144_pt1 | contig 15744 bp, 16 predicted proteins | sample PanSoiMetPlot_28_FD_96465 | JGI IMG/M metagenome (GOLD analysis project Ga0126381, IMG submission 96465) | Tropical forest soil microbial communities from Panama - MetaG Plot_28 | ecosystem: Environmental > Terrestrial > Soil > Tropical forest > Bulk soil | place: Panama | collected 2016-02-17 | reverse complement strand
GATGCCCCGGCCACGCGCTCCGGCGCAAGGTAGGCTGGCGTTCCGGCAATAGTGTGGGACGGCGTCACGGGCGCGGAATCGACCACCCCCGCGATGCCGAAGTCAGTGATCTTCAGCTGCCCGTCCCGGCTCGTCAGCAGATTGGCGGGCTTGATATCCCGGTGCACCACGCCGGCTGAATGCGCGGCCTGCAGGGCGTCGGCTACCTGCGCGATCACCTGCACGGTCCGGTCTGCTCCAAGCGGCCCGGCGGCAAGCACTTCCGCCAGCGACAGCCCGTCCACCAGTTCCATCACCAGAAACGGGACGTCTGCATGGCTGTCGTCGCCGTAGTCATACACCTGGGCGATACCCGAATGAGACAGTCGTGAGGCGCTGCGCGCCTCAGCCAGGAACATGGCCCGCGCCAGCGGGTCGCCGACGATCTCGGGCCGGAGCAGCTTGACCGCGACCATCCGCTCCAGCACGATGTCTGCCGCTCGCCACACGGTTCCCGCGCCGCCGGCCCCGATGGGCTCCTCGAGACGGTAGCGGCCCGCGAGCAACTGGCCGCGGTCGGTTGCAGACGTCATCGCGGCCCACGCGACGGCAGCATCGCGACTCCCTTCGGACTGGCCTATCTGCCTTTGCCACGTTGACGCCGCGTTGCCGGTTCACGCCGAGCCCCAGAAACACGAAGCAGGCACGCTTCCCGCGGCGACCGGTACTCGAGCGATGATCAGTCCGCGGACGGCCCGGCCTCACTAGTGGCTGGCTTGATGGCCTGGATGATCGCCGAATGCAGGCCGCCAGCTGCCTGGCTGGTACTGGTGATGGTGACGTCGGTGAATCCGGCCGCGAATAGCAGGTGCTCGTATTCGGGCCGGGTCAGCGCGCCCGCCACGCAACCGACCGCGCGCGCAGGTCGGGCCGGGTCGGTGCTTTCACCGGCAGTGACGTCACTGATGCCGAGCCGCCCGCCGGGCTTGAGGACGCGGAATGCGTCGGTCAGGACGGCCGTCTTGTCACCGGACAGGTTGATCACGCAGTTGGAGATGACGACGTCGATGTGGTCATCCGGCAGCGGGATGTTCTCGATGCGGCCGTGCAGGAACCGGGCGTTGGTGATGTGCGCCTTCTCCGCGTTGGCGCGGGCCAGGGCGAGCATGTCGGGGCTGGCGTCTAGGCCGTAGGCGACGCCATGCGGTGCGACCCGGCGGGCTGACAGCAGCACGTCGAGGCCGCCGCCGGAGCCGAGGTCCAGGACGGTTTCGCCAGGCCGGAGCTCTGCGACCATGAGCGGATTGCCGCAGCCTAGGCTCGCACGGTAAGCCGCTTCCGGTGCCAGGGTGCGATCAGCGTAGGCGGCGGCGCCGAAGCAGCCCTCCTCGGAGGTGCCGTCGCCGTCGCTGATGTCGTCTCCGCGCAGAGCGGTGCGCGCGAGCCCGGAGTACCTGCTGATGATCTGGTCAGTGTCTCCGGCTGTCATGCTGGCTCCTTTACTGCGAGGTGGCTGGAACAGGCGGAACCGGGGCTGGATTGCCCATGACGATGTCGGCGGCGTTGGGGAAGCAGTCCACGCACGCGTCGTTGAGCCGGTAGTAAGTGGCCGTGCCCCGGTGGTCGGCGAGCACGAACCGCACCTCGGCCAGCACCTTCAGGTGAGCCGAGACGGTGGACTGGCCGACGTCGACCGCGGCGACGATTTCGCCCACGCTCATCGGGGTCCCGCGGCGGGCGAGCAGGGACACGATCTGGATCCTGGTAGCGTCCGCGAGCGCCTTGAACCAGCTGGCGAACTCGGCGGCGGTCGCCCGGTCGAGGGGGCGTTCCCCGGCATTATTCATATCGCGGGGCTTCGCCGCTCGATGAGGACGACATCACGCCAGCGCCCGTGATGCCGCGCGATGCGCTCGCGCACACCGATGTGCCGGAATCCTGCCGACTGGTGCAACCTGAGACTGGCGATGTTCTCCGGAAAGATGCCTGACTGGATGGTCCAGATCCCGGCCGACTCGGTGGAGGCGATCAGGGCGTCGAGCAGCTTCCGGCCGACGCCGCGGCCGCGCGCTCGCGGATCGACATAGACGGAGTGCTCGACTACACCTGCGTAGACGTGCCGGCGCGAGACTGCCGCGGCAGCCACCCAGCCGACAACGAGATTGCGGTCAGTGGCGACGAACCGGTGGTCGGGGAGCCGGGCTGCGGAGAAGGCATCCCACGCTGGTAGCTGGGTTTCAAAGGTCGCGTTGCCCTCGTCGATGCCCGACTGGTAGATGGCCAGCACGGCGTCGGCGTGACCATCGGTCATCGGGTCGATCAGCACGGCGTCTGATCCTAGTCCTCTCATCGTTAATCGACGATAAACGATGAAAGCTCGTATGCGCAAGGCCTCTGGAACCTTGGGGAGAGCGCGTCAGCCGACCGCGGGTCCGGACGCGATCAGGGCACCGACACTGGCGAGCGCCTCGGTCCTGACCCGGTAGTACACCCAGACGCCGCGCTTGTCGCGGTCCAGCAGCCCGGCGTCATGGAGGACTTTCAGGTGGTGGCTGATCGTGGGCTGGGACAGGTCGAAGGCATCGTTAAGGTCGCACACGCACGCCTCGCCGCCGGGGTGCGAGGCAACCAGTGACATCAGCCGCAGGCGCACGGGGTCGGCAAGCGCCTTCAGCAGCGGCGCGATCTGGTCAGCCTGGGCCTGGGACAGTGGCTGGGCTGTCAGGGGCGGGCAGCATGCGGCAGTGCCGACCGGGTCCAGCACGATCAGAGACTTCGACATACGTCTATATTGACCGGTGCCTATGTGGTGTGGCAAGCTCAAGGCCGTTAAGACATTGACGTCCATCGATATCTGTGGAGGTTTCCATGACCGGCCGCGTACAGCTCGCCATCAACGTCGACGACCTGGATGAGTCCATCGGCTTTTACAGCAAGCTCTTCGGCGCCGAGCCCGCCAAGGTCCGGCCCGGCTACGCCAACTTCGCGATCGCGGACCCGCCGCTCAAGCTCGTCCTGCTGGAGAACCGCGGGCAGGGCGGCAGCCTGAACCACCTGGGCGTCGAGGTCGCCGACACCGACACCGTTGACGCCGAGCAGACCCGCCTCGCCGAGGTCGGCCTCGCTTCGATCGACGAGCGCAACACCACCTGCTGCTACGCCAAGCAGAACAAGTTCTGGGTCGAGGGCGCCCCGAATGGGGAGCGGTGGGAGATCTACACCGTCCTTGAAGACAGCGCGACCTTCTGGGGCCAGGGAGGCAGCCAGAGCTGGGATGCGGCCGAGGCTGCGCTGAACGCTAGCCAGCCAGCGTCCAGCACCGATGCGTGCTGCGGCGCCATCCCCGCCCGCCAGCAGAACAGTTAGCCGACCGGGGCCGACAACACGGCGGCCAACCGCTCCAGCGCGGCCGGCACGAGGCGGTAGTAGACCCAGGTGCCGCGCCGCTCGCTGTCGATGAGCCCGGCCTCGCGCAGCACCTTGGACGAGAATCTATGCAGGCTGACAAGCTGATGCCTGTATCGACAGCTGTCTATGAAGAAGACGGAGTCTGCCTGTGGGCGAGGTTGCGCTGTGGCGGCGGCTGACTGCCGAGTTCCTGGGCAGCGCGTTCCTGGCCGCGCTGGTGATCGGCTCCGGGATCGCCGCGCAGCGGCTTTCCCCTGGTGACACCGGGCTGGAGCTACTGGAGAACGCCGCCGCAACCGCAGCCGGGCTATTCGCCATCATCCTGATGTTCGGCCCGGTCTCGGGCGGCCACTTCAACCCCGTCGTGTCGTTCGTGGACGCTGCCTTCCGCGGCATCTCCTGGCGGGATGCCACGGCCTACCTGCCCGCCCAGGTGGCTGGGTGCATCACTGGGGCGGTCGCCGCCAACCTGATGTTCGCGCTGCCAGCCGTAACCATCTCCGCGAAGAGCCGGACCACGCCGGCCCACTTCCTGTCCGAGATCATCGCCACTCTTGGCCTCATCGTGGTGATCTTCGCGCTGGCCAGGTCCGGGCGCGCCCGGGCCACCCCGGCGGCCGTAGGCGCCTATATCGGCGCGGCGTACTTCTTCACCTCCTCGGCCAGCTTCGCTAACCCGGCGATCACCATCGGGCGGATGTTCTCCAACACTTTCGCAGGCATCGCACCCGCCTCGGCTCCGTCCTTCATCGGCGCGCAAGTCGTCGGCGGCGTGCTCGCCATCGTCGTTGTCAGGACGCTGTACCCGGACATCACGCCCGAGGAAGCCGCAGAGGTTGTCGTCCCGCTCGCCACAGCTGCGACGCGCGACAGCGCAGCGGCCTCAGCAGCGAGCTCGGTCAGCCGGGCTGGCAACTGAGAGGAGCGGTGCATGCACCTGGTCATGATCGGCGGCAGCGACGCGGGCATCAGCGCCGCCCTGCGCGCCCGCGACCTCGACCCGTCCGCTGATGTCACCGTGGTCGTCGCCGACGCATACCCGAACTTCTCCATCTGCGGCATCCCGTACTACGTGTCCGGCGAGGTAACGCACTGGCGCAACCTCGCCCACCGCACCGTCGGTGACCTGGAAGCAACCGGGATGGCCCTGCGGCTGGACACCACCGCCCGCCGCATCGATGTCGCCGGCCGCGACGCGTACCCGATCAGGTGCAGGCCGCGGCGCTGGCGTTCCTCGCCGGTGCCGGACAGTTCCCAGATCACGACAGTGGAGGCGCCGATCTCGATGAGGGAGTCCAGGCCGAAGCCTGCCAGGGCGACCGATCGCGCGCCGATTGCGGCTACTGCCAGCACGACGATGCCGACGACGTTCCACGCGAGGGTCAGGTACTTCAGGATGAAGCCGCGCCGGGCCAGGACCTGCCGGTATGCATCGTCCATGGTTGCCACGGCAGTATCCCTCCAGGCCACCTCTGGTACATGCATAGCTCTGTCCTTCTGTTAGCGAACTATTTGGCGGGGCGGCGGTGTACAGGCGTGCGGACTACTGACCCGCTGACTGCGGGTGATCGAGCTGACAGCGTCAAGCGAGCGCTCGGGCTCGTGACGTTGTCGGTCGCGTTCGGTCTTGTGTCCGGTGCTGTGTCAATCGTGACTGGTCTGGGTGGTCACTCTCTTGGCGTGTTCGCGGTTGGCCTAGGGGTGCTGGCCGATGTGACCGGGTCAGCCACCTTGATGTGGCGGTTCTGGGCCGAGCTTCGCGATCCTGCTGTGTCCATCCGGCGGGAACGGCAGGCGGCCGTCGTTGTCGCGCTGGCGCTGGGGATCGTCGCTGTCGTCCTGGTGGTGGATTCGGTCTCGGCCCTTGTCCAGGGCAGTCATCCGTCAGCGTCCGCCATCCCTCTGGCTGCCGCCGCTGTCTCGCTGGTGGTGCTGACCCCGCTGGCGATCGCCAAGCGCCGCCTCGGCAGGCGGATGGGCAGCGGGGCCTTGCGCGGTGATGGCACTCTCAGCGGGATCGGTGCGGCGACCAGCTTCCTCGCGCTGGCCGCCCTAATCGTGTATCAGTTGCTGGGCTGGTGGTGGGCCGACAGGATCACAGCGCTGATCGTGGCAGCCGTGGCCGCGGCCGGGGCCTGGCGCACCGCGGCCGGGCGCTAATGCCCGGCGCCAGTTTCCTGACTTACTGGCCGACTCGCTGGCACTGGCAGGCGCAGGATCTTCCGGCCCAGGCACGCCTGCCCTCGATGACCGCCCATCCGGCGACACAGACCACCACGCCGTCCAGCCACCACGCGCTGACGCAAGTTCAGCAGGCCTGCTCGCAGGCCTATGGTGAGTTGGTGCTGAGCGCCGATCAGGACATCCGTGGTCGATGAGCACCTGACTGATTTGGCGGCGGGTGTTCATGGCGACGAGCGGGTTGATGGCTGCGTAACACGTATAGGCGTTCAGGCCTGTGGTCAACGCCCAGCCCTGGGCCCTAGTCCAGGTAGCGTCGTCGACCTGAAGTGCTGCCCGGAACAATGGCCGGGTCTCCGGGGAAAGGAGATTCCACGCGATCACCAGGTCGCAGGCGGGGTCTCCGGCACCAAGTCCGGCGAAGTCGATGACGGCGCTGAGCTGTCCGCCGCTGACCAGCAGGTTGCCGAGGTGAAGATCGCCATGGAACCAGACCGGGGCACGGTCCCAGGCTGGCGCTCGGAGCGCGGACTCCCATACTGCGGTCATCGCGGGTACGTCGAACGTGCCTTCCACTGCCGCTATCGCAGCCCGCGTCGCGTAATCGCGGTTAGCCATTGGCACGCCGGTGACATCGTCGTGGGGATTCGGGGTGGCAGATTCCACTGGTAGCGCATGCTGGAGCGCTGTCAAGAACTCCGCCAGCTCGCGAGCGGTCCGCTGCGGGTCGGTGAGGCCTTCCACCGTGGCCGTTTCACCGGGCAGCCACCTCGACACCGACCAGTCCCACGGGTAGCCGAAGGCAGGGTCGCCTACGCCGAGAGGGACGGGGATCGGCAGCGGCAGGTGCGGGGCCAGACGAGGCAGCCAAGCGTGCTCCTTGGCTGCCTGGCCGGCGGCCCACTCGCCGCGCGGCAGCCGGACGCTCATGTCTTGGCCGAGCCGGTAGATCACATTGTCTGACCCAGCGGGATGGAGCCGTCTCAGCGGCAGGTCCGCCCAGTGCGGGAACTGTGACGCAAGCAGGCGCCTCACAAGGCCGGCGTCGATGCTGAGCCCGTCCGCCCCGGCTTCCTCACCCGACACATCGGCTTCGCTCATGGTCCGCTTGCTCCTTCGGGCACAGCAGTGCACCCCACCATCCCAGGGCAAGGGTGTCAACGCAGTTTTGATCGTCGAATCACTCAGATGAAGTGATGCCCGCCCACCTAGCGGCCGCCCAGGCTCTCAGATAACGCACGGAGGCGGGTGCTATGTCGGCAAGCCAACACGCCGCCCGCAGGTCGGAACCCAGGGCCGCGCGTCGAACGTCAAAGCAGCATGATGCTCTCCATCCGATGGGTGTCGCTGATTGCACTGGCGGGACTAGTCATGGGCTGCGGGAGCGCGACTCCGGGGGAGCAGGCTCAGGCGGCCGCCATGGTGTCCGGCCGGGTGCTGGCAGGCCCGGTCATGCCCGTGTCGCGGCCCGGCCATCCGGGCACCCGGCCGGTGGAAGGCGCGCAGGTCGAAGCGGTACGAGCCAGCCAGGTGATCGCTGTAAGCCACACCGACAGCGGCGGCTACTACAAGCTCACTCTGCGGGCCGGCTCCTACGTCATCTCCGTGACTAACCCTGGCTTCCGGCTTTACCCGCCCAAGGTCAGAACGGTCGTCGCCAGAGCCGGGCACGAGAAAGTCGTGAACTTCACGCTGGACACCGGGATCCGCTGACCGCGCAAGGCATTGGGGAAGGCTTGGCGGGGTGCGTCGTCGTGGGTTCGCCCAGCCCTTGCACATGATCCGTCGGGGCTGAGGGGCCGATGTCCGGTGAGGGCTGTCGAGCGGGCTGGCCGATTGGCGGCTAAAAGGTGTATTGTAATGGATCATGGCGAAGTGGCCAGAAAGGTTTCTAGTCACATCAGCTCTCCGCAGGGCTGGATGCCGAATCCTCCCTCATTATCTGACCGAAGCCTTGAGCCGCAGTAGCCCTTCGCTGGCTTCGCTGCCACGCAGTTCTCCGCCTGCCGTCGGCGGCATTTCTTCTGCGAGATGCACCGGTTGCCCGACCATCGCACCGGTTCTGCTAGATGCCGCCGGTGACCAGCGGGAGGGGAGTGCGCAGAGAATCAGCGTCAGTAGATAGGCGTCAACAGCGCCAGAAGTCAGCCTCAAATCAATGAGCAGGAGAGGACGACCAAGGCAATGGCAGAAACAATGTACAAGGGGCCGAGCTGTTCCTTAGCCGGCGCAGACATGAGCAGTGCTCGAAGGAGTATCGGGTCGCGGCGTACCCGGTGGTGGTGGCTAGCCGGACTGCTCGCATCGGTGGCGGGCCTCTCACTCTTAGGCGTGGCACCCGCCGGGGCAGCGCAAACAGGCGCAGTGCAAGTCAGCGCCGACCCCTACACACCGGCTAACGCATCGAACGGTGAGCACGCCACGGAGGTTGAACCCGACACCTTCGCCTGGGGCTCTACGGTCGTGAGCGTCTTCCAGACCGGCCGCATCTTCAACGGCGGCGCCACCGACATCGGGTTCGCGACGAGCCTCAACGGAGGCGTGTCCTGGACGCACGGGTTCATGCCCGGAACCAGCACACAGGCAGCGCGACCAGGCCCGTTCTTCGGCGCCAGCGACGCATCGGTGGCCTACGACGCCAAGGACGGAGTGTGGATGGCCTCCTGGCTTGGCGCGCACTTCTCCGGCGGCGGCATCGTCGATGTGATGCTCAGCCGATCGACGGACGGCGGCCTGACCTGGAGTGCCCCTGTGACCATCGCTGCTAACAACGTCTTCTACGACAAGAACTGGACGGTCTGCGACAACTCCGCGACGAGCCCGTTCTACGGCAACTGCTACACCGAGTTCGACAACGCCAGCGGCCGCGACCTGGAGCAGATGTCCACCTCGACCGATGGCGGGCTGACCTGGAGCGCACCGCAGGCAACCGCCGACCAGGTACACGGGCTCGGCGGCCAGCCGCTGGTTCAGCCCAACGGCCGGGTGATCGTCCCATTCGAGGGAATCGGCCGCGGTGGCGGCATCCGCGCCTTCACCTCCGACGACGGCGGCGCGACGTGGAACGCCTCGGTGCTGGTCTCGCCCATCACCTCACACCGGGTTGCCGGCGTGCGCACCTCGCCGCTACCGTCGGCCGAGATCAGCCGGAACGGCACGGTGTACGTGGTCTGGCAAGACTCGCGCTTCGAGCCGGGTGGTGACGCCAACGACATCGTGCTCAGCACGTCTGCTGACGGCACGACGTGGTCTCCGGTTACCCGCATCCCCATCGATCCGGTCGGCAGTGGTGTCGACCACTTCCTGCCAGGGCTCGCAGTGGACCGGGACTCGGCGGGTGCGCACACCATGCTCGCCGTGACCTACTACTACGACAGCAACGCGAGCTGCGTCGGCGGAACCTGCCAGCTACAGGTCGGCTTCACCTCGTCACTCAATAACGGGCAGAGCTGGAGCGCACCGCAGGCGCTCAGCGGGCCGATGCAAGAGGACTGGCTCGCCCCGACCAACCAGGGCGCCATGGCCGGCGATTACATCTCCACCTCGTTCCTCGCAGGCCAGCAGCGGGTCGTGGGCGCATTCCCCATCGGGATGCAACCGCAGTCCAACGGTCTGCTCGACGAGCCGATGTTCGCCGGGCTTGAGAACGTCCGCGGCGGCAGCGTACCCATGACGGCCGATCCGGTGCTTGCCGCACCGAACTCGGCTACCAGCAGCAACGACGCAACCGTACCGCCACCTACGTTCTGAGCCGGCCGGGCGGGGGCCGAGAGGCATCGGCCCCCGCCGCGTCCACGCACGGTTCTAGTAGATGCCGCCAATGCCGGGCGGAGGGGAGTGCGCAGAGTCTCAGCGTCAGTAGACAGGCGTAACGACGCCAGCAGTCAGCCTCCGACCACCAAGCAGGAGAGGACGACGAAGGCAATGGCAGACAGAACACTCAAGCGGGCGGGCAGCCGAAGACGCGCAGCGATATTGGTGACCAAGGTGAGGTTGCTCGCCGTCACGTTGGTGGCTGGTGCCTGTGCGATTCTGGGCCTGGCCGCGCCGTCGGCATTTGCCGCGTCGTCCGGTGTTGGGCCCATAACCGACGTGAGCAGCGCCTGCCACGGGCAGAACGCGGAGACCGAGAACGCGGTCGCTCCGCCGCACTACGTCTACGTGGCGTGGATCGGATGTCACGGCGAGGGCTTCGCCCGGTCCACCGACGGCGGCGCAACGTTCTCCGCGCCGATCACTTTGCCCGACTCGAGCGGCTCGGACGACCCAGCCGTCGCCGTCGCGCCGAACGGCACCGTGTACGTTTCCTACCTGCGCTACCACGACAACTATGCCTACCCGGTCGTGGCGACCTCGTTCGATCACGGGGCCACTTTCTCCCAGGTGGCCTCGCTCATCCCGCACGTCTCGGGCAACTGGGGAGACCGGGACTTTATCGCCGCCGGACGGGGTGGCACGGTCTACGTAACCTGGGACTACGGGCCTAGCGCGGCAGATGTGAACATAGTGTGCAGCCCGACCGGCAGTTGCGCTTACGGCGCGGTGGACGCCACTGCGGTGGTCCAGAAGTCCACCGACTACGGGAAGACCTGGGGGCCGATCACCCCGATGGAGCCGGGCTTTCCGGCAGGTGGGGGCTACGACGCCTCCGTCGTCGTCCAGCCCAACGGCGTGATCGACGCCCTGATGATTAACCATCCCCTCGATCCCGGCACGTTCACTGTGCATCCGGGGCATGAGCTGTTCACTTCTTCCTCCGACGGTGGCAAGACGTGGTCGCCCGCGGTCGAGGTCGGCGGCAACGTAGGCACCCTCTCCGACACCGAGTGGTGGATCGACGGCGACCTGAGCACCGATCGGGCCGGCAACCTATACGCCACCTGGGACACCCAGTCGCCGTCAGGGGAGAGCGACATCGGCTGGCTGTCCTACTCCACCAATGGCGGCAGGACCTGGTCGGCCCCGATACGTGTCACGCCGGATCAGGGCAACGCCGTCCACATCGTGCAGTCGGTGGGCGCAGGTCCGGGCATCGCCGACGTCGCCTGGCAAGCGGATAACTCGCCGCAGGGCTACGCCGTGTACTTGCGGCCGTTCTCCATCAAGAACGGGTGGCTGGCCCCTGTCACGCAGGTTTCCACCCAGTACGGCACTCCGGCGATCTGGCCGGGGGACACCTTCGGCATATCGCTGCTGCCGGACTGGAACGCCGGCGACTTCCCGCAACACGTCGCCCTGAGCTGGGGCGGCGCCGTCGGCGGCAGCCCGGACTCGGAGATCCACGCCACGACAGTGGGCGGGTGACGCCAGGCGCGTAACGGCGCACCGCCTGGGCTGGCCGGATGGGGCCGAGGGTTCCCGGCCCCATCCGCACCACCTGCCAAGAGTGCCAACGCTCCGACGCCGCGCGCGGACGCCTGCTGCAGCAAGCGCACGTCACCGAGGACGACCTTGTGGCGGCCAGAACCACGCTGCGGGCGCTGCTGCGGTCCCTGGCGACTTCGGACCAGAGCTTCGGCCATGGCATCCCAGGGAAAGGCGCCGAGTTACCTCTGTGGGCAGCGGCCGAGGAAGGCAGTCAGCCGTTCGCTCGCGCACGCCCAGTCCGGGACGTCGTGCGACGGCGCGAACCGGCAGGACCGGTCGTCGTCGGTGATGAGCGTGACCGCAGCCGGGAGCAGCGCCGCGGCGAGCGGCTCCGGGATCGGCTGGCCTGCTCCGCTGGCCTGGGAGACATCCCACGCGTGCACAGCCATCTCGATGGCTCCGATCGCGGCGAGCTGTCCCGCTGCCAACGGGCAGCCGCCGATGAGGACATCGCGGCCAGCACCAGCCTGGCATCGGGCCAGCAGCAACGCGGCCCGGCCGGTGAAGTCACGCGCCGGGTCGGCGGACGGCACCGCGGAATCGGCCTCGAGGCGCACCGCGCCATCGCAGTAACCCTCGGCTAGTGCTGCGACCGAGTCGCACGCATGCTGCAGCAGCATCCGCAGGTCCCAGTCCCGGCAGGGGGTGGGCAGCGGGTACTGGTCGGCAGCTACCGGCGCGACAGTAGCGATCGCGTACTGCAGCGCGGCGGCGAGCTGCTCGTTGCCTGTCATGGCCGGTGCAGTCCAGCCGCTGGCAGCTGAGCCGGGAAGCCAAAAGGTCGCAGCAGCCGGCCGTCATTGAACGAGACGATGCGTGACACCTGGCCATCGCGGATGGTAAGGACCTGCACGGCGTGCGCCTCCAGGGCGCCGGCCGCGGACATCTCGTAGGCGGCGAGCGCGGGCTGCCCGTTGGCTGCGGTCGGCAGCAGCCGGAACCGGCCAGGAGCAGTCAGCACTCGCGACCGCAGGAACCGGACGACCTGATCGCGGCCCGCGAACCAGTAGGCCTGCGGCGGCATTTCCAGCGCGGCGTCCGAGCGCAGCAGGTCGGTGAGCGCGGCGACGTCCGCAGATTCGAATGCCTTGACGTATCGGTCCAGCAGCGCCCGGTGGGCCGGATCGCCGGGCTCTCGCAGTTCGTCTTCCGTGATGCCTGCCTGCGCGAGGTGCGCGCGGGCGCGCTGCAGTGCGCTGTTGGCGGCGGCCACGGAGACGTCCAGCAATGCCGCGACCTCGGTCGCGTGCCAACCCAGTACGTCACGCAGGATCAGCACCGCGCGCTGGCGACTGGGCAGGTACTGCAGCGCTGCGATGAGCGCTAGCCGCATGCCTGCCCGCGAGCTGACGACCGACGCCGGGTCAGCGGACGGCCCGGCCACGAGCGCATCAGGCATGGGCTGCAGCCAGGCGATCTCCGGCCTTGTGCTAGCCAGCGGGCCTTCTGGATCTGCGGCGGGGTTGCTGAGGTCCGACGGCAGCGGGCGGCGACCGCGGTTCTCCATGGCGCGCAGGCAGTTGTTCGTCGCTATCCGGTACAGCCACGTCCGCAGCGAGGACCGTCCTTCGAACTCGGAGTAGGCGCGCCAGGCGCGCAGCATCGTCTCCTGCACCTGGTCCTCGGCATCGTCGACCGAGCCGAGCATGCGGTAGCAGTAGGCCAGCAGTTCCTGCCGGTACGGATCCGCCACACTGGCGAAGTCGGCCACGGCCTCCTCCTGGCTGTTCAGTGACATCGGTCTCCTCCCGGTAATTGTCCCGGTGCGGGGGCTGCGACCCGCCGCTTCCTGTACAGATCCCGGCCGCGCCCCGAACTCATCGGGCTGGCCGCGGTGAATCTGGCTGCTGGCCCGGATCTGGATGGACGTGCGCGGATGACCGCGCCGTACCGGATGGTCGTAAGGAGATCAACTATGACAGCACAGCAGCTCACAGGCAGGACCGCGCTAGTGACCGGCGCCAGCAAAGGCTTCGGCCGGGCGATCGCTAACGCTCTTGTCCATGAGGGCGCGCACGTGGTCGGCGTCGCGCGCGATCACGACAGGCTCGTCAGCGTCCAGGCTGACCTAGGCCCGGGATTCACCCCGGAGGCCGCCGACGCCGCTGACCCTGTGGCGGCCGCAGAGCTCATCGACCAGTACCAGCCCAGCCTACTCGTGCTGGCCGCCGGCGCGGCGCCGCCGTCCCGCCCGCTGCATCAGCAGACCTGGCAGACGTTCAGCCGGAACTGGGAGGTGGACGTGCAGCAGGTATTCCACTGGAGCCGCGAGGCTTTGCTCAAGCCGCTTGCGCCGGGCAGCACGGTGATCGCGTTCTCCAGCGGCGCGGCGCTGTTCGGCTCGCCACTCAGTGGCGGCTACGCGGGCAGCAAGGCCACGATCCGGTTCATCTCCAGCTACGCGGCGGCGGAGTCCGACCGGGGCGGCCTCGGCATCAGGTTCGTCGCCCTGCTGCCGCAACTGACGCCGGAGACCGGCCTAGGCGCGGCTGCCGTGGCGGCTTATGCCGCCAGGGAGGGCATGGACATCCCGAGATTCCTGGCCACCCGCGGCCCGTCGCTGACGCCGGAACAGGCAGGCAAGGCAGTACTGGAACTCTCCGCCGGAGCCGGGCACGGTGCCTACCTGCTAGCTTCCGCTGGCCTGAAGGAGCTGTCGTGATGGTCGCCGCGACCATAGCCGGGCCGCGCCGCGGCTGGACGCTGGCACTTGCGTCGGTGGGCGCGTTTATGTCGGCGCTCGATGTCGTGGTCGTCTCGACCGCGCTGCCCACGCTGCGCGCGCATTTCGGCGCCAGCCTGGCTGATCTGGAATGGACGATCAACGCCTACAACCTGGCATTCGGCTGCCTCATGCTCACCGGCGCTGCGCTCGGTGACCGGTTCGGGAGGCGCCGGATGTATGCAACCGGGCTGCTGGTCTTCGTGCTCGGCTCGGTGCTGGCAGCGCTCGCGCCGAGCGCGGGCCTGCTCATCGCCGCGCGTGTGGTCCAGGGCGCGGGCGGCGCGATGCTCGTGCCGCTCACGCTGACGTTGATCAGCGATGCATTCGGAGTCGCGGAGCGCGGCACGGCGATCGGCATCTGGGGTGGTGTCACCGGCCTCGGCGTGGCGGCCGGCCCCGTGGTCGGCGGCGCGATCGTGCAGGGCCTTTCCTGGCAGTGGATATTTTGGCTAAACGTTCCGATCGGCGTGGCCGTCGCGGTGCTCGCGCCGTTCCGGCTGCGCGAGAGCCGGGGTCCGCGGCCGCAACTAGACATCATCGGGCTGGTGCTCGCCGCCGCGGGGCTCTTCGCCCTAACCTGGGCACCAGTGCGGGCACCGGACTCGGGATGGGGCAGCGGCCAGGTGATCGGATCGCTCGCGGTCGGCGTGGCCCTCATGGCCGGGTTCCTCCTCTGGGAACGCCGGGCCAGCTACCCGATGCTGCCCCTGCGCTACTTCCGGAGCCGCGCGTTCGCCACGCCCAACGCAGTGGTCTTCTTCCAGTTCATCTCGCTGATCGGGTCGCTGTTCTTCATCACGCAGCTGTTCCAGCTCGGGCTCGGCTACTCGCCACTAGCCGCGGGCCTTCGGATCCTGGTCTGGATGGCGATGCCGATGCTGATAGCGCCGGTGGCCGGAACGCTCACCGACCGGTTCGGGAACCGGCCGTTCATGCTCGGCGGGCTCATCCTGCAGGCCGCCGGCCTGGGCTGGCTGGCCGCCGTCACTAAGCCAGGGGTTGGCTACCTGACGCTGGTCGCGCCGCTGATCATGGCGGGCGTGGGCATCTCGATGTGCTTCCCGGCCGTTGCGAACGCGGTAACAGCTGCGGTTCCGATCGAGGACGTCGGCATGGCCGCTGGCACGAACAACGCCCTCAACGCACTGGGCGGAGTGTTCGGCGTGGCGATCCTGGCCGCCGTGTTCGCGCGGAACGGAGGGTACTCAGGTCCTGCGGGCTTCATCGCCGGGTTCCGGCCAGCCGAGTGGGTGGCAGCCGGGATAGCGGCCACCGGGGCGATAGCGGCGATCCTTGCGCCCTCGAGGCGGCAGCTCACGGCGAAGATCGCGGTGCCAGTGACAAAGGAGACGGCTCGGCTGGGCTGAGGCAGGCACGAGTACGGAGCCGACAGCGGCGCCGGGCCGGGCGTTAGGCCCGGCGCCGCTGCTGACCACCGGCGAGCACGACAACATTGTCGTCCCCGGCCATTCGCTGAAGTTCGCCGCAACACTGCAGGCGGCCCAGACCGGCACCGCCTCCATCCTGCTGCGCGTCGACGCCGCAGCAGGTCACGGTCACGGCAAGCCTGCTGGCCAGGCGATCGCCGAGGCCGCCGACTGCCTGGCGTTCATCGACGTGGCGCTGCCCTGAGGTGCTTGAAGCCGTTCAGTGACTCGCAGGGGCCGCCTGGCGCGGAAACAGGGGGCGGCGCAGCGCGACGCGTTTCTCGGGGCAGCAGGTGGGACAGGTATGAGGAGGGGCTGATCGTATCGGGGGGAGACGGTCATGAAGAGCAGGGCAGCCATACAGGTCGAGTATGGAGGGCCGCTGGTGATCGAGGAAATCGACATCCCCGATCCGGGTCCGAATCAGGTCACGGTCCGCAACTTCGCGAGCGGTGTTTGCTATTCACAGGTGCACCAGTTGCGCAACCGGGAGTTGCCTCGGCCAATGGGTCTGGGCCATGAGGGTAGTGGTGTCGTTACCAAGGTGGGTAAGGAAGTCGGCCACGTAAAAGAGGGCGATCACGTCATCTCTACCTGGGTTCCCAGGACTCCCATTAACGGACTGCCTGTCTCAAGGCCTACCGGCGCTACCTTCCG
>Ga0126381_100004143_pt1 | contig 15748 bp, 11 predicted proteins | sample PanSoiMetPlot_28_FD_96465 | JGI IMG/M metagenome (GOLD analysis project Ga0126381, IMG submission 96465) | Tropical forest soil microbial communities from Panama - MetaG Plot_28 | ecosystem: Environmental > Terrestrial > Soil > Tropical forest > Bulk soil | place: Panama | collected 2016-02-17 | reverse complement strand
TCGTACTGCACCGGATAGAACAGGATGCTGTCGAGCTCCTTGAACACCGGCAGCACCGACTTGCGCGACACCGAGGTCCAGCAGCCGAACACCACCGCGACCTTGTCCTTGGTGATGAGCTCGCGCGCCTTCTCGGCAAATTTCGGCCAGTCCGAGGCCGGGTCGACCACCACCGCCTCGAGCTTCTTGCCGAGCACGCCGCCTTTCTTGTTCTGCTCCTCGATCAGCATCATCATCACATCCTTGAGCGTGGTCTCGCTGATCGCCATCGTCCCGGACAGCGAATGCAAGATGCCGATCTTGATGGTCTCCTGCGCTTTGGCGGGTGCCGTCGCCGCAACACCCAGAAGCAGCGCAGCCGTGGCCGCGAGCCAGGGACGAGACCGCGGCCGCTCAGCGGCCACTCGAATGGTTGGAAACATCGCAAAGCCCTCGTGTTTGACGACCCGTGGCCGGCCCCGGCTCCGCCGCGTAGGCAGAAGGTCGCAAAGACCGTGCCAAGGCCCTGCATACAGATGGCGACTGAGCTAAGTGTTTGGTCGCCGGGCGTGATCGCGGAGGTGTTGCGGATTTGCCCATCGATGCGGCAGTTTTTGCGCTCAGGATATTGGCCGTCCGCCTCAAATTTGGGCAGGCAATTTCACCGTTCTACAAATTGCAGAAGCTTCGGGCCTCGCTTTTTCCGATCCTCATTGCGCCCGACCTGCTGAGTGTCGAATGGGCGGCGGCGCGGCGGTGATTGCTTGCTTTGCAGGCAATCCGAACGCCGCGAACCCGCGGGTTTCAGCTTTCGGCATTGGATTCTCGTGAGAATCCGCCGCGCCCCCGCATGGCACACGCCTTGCTGACAGTAATACGGCTTTGCCGTCTCGTATTACTCAAAACAGGAGGTTGCGATGGGTAGCAAGGCGAGCTTCGGATGGACATTGGGCCTTGTACTGGGCCTCGCATCGTTGGCACGGCCGGCCGCGGCGGCGCCGCTCACGGTCGGCTACAGCGACTGGCCCGGGTGGGTGGCTTGGCAGGTCGCCATCGACAAGGGCTGGATCAAGGACGCCGGGCTCGACCTGACCTTCCAGTGGTTCGACTACTCGGCCTCCATGGACGCCTTCTCGGCCGGCAAGCTCGACGCCAATCTGATGACCAACGGCGACACGCTGGTCACCGGCGCCGGCGGCGGCAAGGGCATCATGGTGATGCTGACCGACTATTCGAACGGCAACGACATGATCGTCGCCAAGCCCGGCATCAAGAGCCTCAAGGACCTCAAGGGCAAGAAGGTCGGCATCGAGGTCGGGTTGGTCGAGCACCTCCTGCTGCTGCACGGCCTGCAGGGCGCCGGCATGAAGGAAAAGGAGCTGAAGCTCGTCAATGCCAAGACCAACGAGACGCCGCAGGTTCTCGCCTCCGGCCAGGTCTCGGCGATCGGTGCCTGGCAGCCGATCTCCGGTCAGGCCATGAAGGGTTCGCCCGGCGCCCACCCGATCTACACGTCAGCGCAGGCCCCGGGCCTGATCTATGACGTGCTCGCGGTCAGCCCGACGAGCCTCAACGCCCACCGCGCCGACTGGATGAAGCTCATCGGTGTCTGGGACAAGGTCGTGCACTACATCAACGATCCGGGGACGCAGGACGACGCCGTCAAGATCATGGCCGCCCGCGTCGATCTCACTCCGGAAGTGTACAAGCCGCTGCTCGAGGGTACGCACCTCATAGACGTGGCCGAAGGCAAGAAGACCTTCAAGAAAGCCGAAGGTCTCACCTCTCTCTACGGCTCGTCCAAGATCGCCGACGAGTTCAATGTCGCCAACGACGTCTACAAGAAGGGGCAGGACATCAACAGCTACATCGATCCCTCGCTGACGAATGCGCAGTAGGTCATCACTGGGGGCGTAACATCAGCGCAAAACCGCATCATGAGCGCAGGCTGGCTGCAAGTCCTCAAGCCGCTCTCGCCGCGCGCGCGGCGTGTGTTAGGCGCCCTGTCCTTCGTGTTGCCAGTCTTGCTGTGGTGCATCGTGAGCTACGTCCCGGGGGTTTGGCATCCGCAAGTGCTGATTACCAAGCCGGGCTCGGTGGAATATCTCGAGCCCGGCATGCGCATGGACCGCGAGGACTTCGACAACGAGGTGGCGGATGCGCGCGAGAGCGATAAGCCGGCGCCAGAGGGCATGCCGGCCAATCCCATCTATCTGCCGGCCCCGCATGAGGTGGCGATGGCGCTCTACACCGCCTTCACCACGCCGCCGGTGTCGCAGGACGGCCAGTGGCTGCATCAAAGTCTTTGGCACAGCATTCAGATCATCCTCTGGGGGTTCGTGATCTCCTCGGCCATCGGCGTGCCGCTCGGCGTCCTGTGCGGGACCTACAGCACGGTCGCGCGCCTGAACGAGCCTTTCATCGAGTTCTTCCGCTATCTGCCGGCGCCCGCCTTCGGGGCCCTGGCGGTCGCGATCCTCGGCATCTATGACGGACCGAAGATCACCATCATCGTCATCGGCACCTTGTTTCAGCAGGTGCTGATCATCGCCAACACGACGCGCAAGCTCGATGTCGCGCTGGTCGAGGCCGCGCTCACGCTCGGCACCAAGAGCGCCAAGCTGCTCTCGCGTGTCGTGGTTCCGGGGATTCTCCCCGATCTCTATCGCGATCAACGGATCCTCCTGGGCTGGGCTTGGACCTATCTGATCGTCGCCGAGCTCATCGGCACCACATCCGGCATCACCTGGTTCATCACCTTGCAGGCGCGCTATCAGCACTTCGCCAATGTCTACGCCGCCATCATCATCATCGGCATCATCGGGGTCGGCACCGACATGACCCTGGCACTGATCGGGAGGAAGCTGTTCCCTTGGGATCGCACCCTGGACAAGAGCAGCTGAAGGAATGCTGGCACCAATGGATCAGTTCATCTCCCCGGCGACCCTGCCGTCCTATCTCGAGCAGAGCGCGGATGTGCGTGCGCGCTTCGCCCGCCTGAAGGCCCGCGAGATCATCCTCGACGTGCAGAACCTGAGCAAGATCTTTGGCAACGGCAAGCAATCGACGACCGCGCTCAGGGACATCAATTTCCGGACGCACCGGCGCGAGTTTCTGTGCGTTGTCGGTCCCTCGGGTTGCGGCAAGACCTCGCTGGTCCGCATCCTCGCCGGCCTCGAGGAGAAAACTTCCGGTCAAGTGCTGCTGCAGGGCAAGGACGTCGCCGGGCCGGGCCGCGAGCGCGGCATGGTGTTCCAGGGCTACACGCTGTTTCCATGGCTCACGGTCAAAAAGAACGTGATGTTTGGCCTGGAGGTCAATGGCCACGGCAGCCACGAATCCGAGCGGCAGGCGCTGCAATGGCTGCAGCTCGTCGGCCTCGAGCGCTTCGCCGATGCCTATCCGCATCAGCTCTCCGGCGGCATGAAGCAGCGCGTCGCCATCGTGCGCGCGCTCGCCAACCAGCCACGCATCCTGCTGATGGACGAGCCCTTCGGCGCCCTCGACGCGCAGACGCGCTGCCGCATGCAGGCGCATCTCCTCGAAATCTGGCGCAAGATCGACATCACCATCGTGTTCATCACCCACGATCTCGACGAGGCGATCTTCCTGGCCGACCGCATCTTGGTCCTGTCCGCGCATCCGGGCGAGGTGCGCGAGCTGATCGAGGTGCCGGTACCGCGCCCGCGCAGCGCGGCGCAGCTGATCACGCCGACGTTCCTCGCGACCAAAGCTCGGCTTGAGGAGCTCATCCATCAATCGAAGGCGGACGACGACGAGGAAGCCGACACCTACGCCATGGTGGCGCGCCTCACCGAGGTCGTCGACAACGTGGAATAGGCGGCAATGCGCTGGTCGCAGCGGACATGGGCGGAATTGCCCGCTGATCTCAAGCTGTCGCGCCAGGCTGCGATGTTGCCGGTCGGCGCGACCGAGCAGCACGGACCGCATATGGGCTGCGGCGTGGACGCCGTGCTGGCGCGACGACTCTGTGCCGAGGTCGCGGCACGCACCCGGGTGCCGGCGCTTCCGACGTTGCCCTATGGTTGCTCGCTCGGGCACAGCCGGCGCTGGCCCGGCACGCTTGCGGTCGAGCCCATCACGCTCATCGAGCTCATCAAGCAGATCGGCGAGTGGGCCTACCATTCAGGCGTTCGGCGCCTGTTCATCGTCAACACCCATGTGACCAATGCAGCGCCGCTGCGCTGTGCGCTGGAAGTACTGCGCGCGCAGCACGACGACATGATGGTGGCGCTGTTCAATTCCGCGACCTTGAGCCGGCGGGTGCGCGAGCTGCATTTCGCCGATGGCGAGGACTGGCATGCCAACGATGCCGAGACCTCGCTGATGCTGGCGCTCGCGCCGGAGATGGTGCGCCCCGAGGAGGCGGCGAACGCGGACGATCCCGATCGCACCGGCGGGCTGGTCTTCGCGCATCCGGTCAACCGCACGAGCCGCAATGGCGTCACCGGGACCCCGAGCGCGGCCAGTGCCGCCAAGGGAAAGCAGTGGTTCGAGTGGATGGTCGAGGATTTGAGCGCGCTCGTCGCGCGCGGAATGGAAGAAACCCCACCGCTTGACCAATCCTACTTCCGGCCGGTGAGTTGAGCGGCAACGCCGATGAATAGGAAATTTGCAGGCAGAGTTGAGCATGGCAACGACTGAGAAGATCCAAGCAACCCAGGATGAGCTGCGGCAGAAGGGCGTCAAATACTGCATTGGCGCCTATGTCGACATTCATGGCGTGCCGAAGGCAAAGGTCGTACCGCTCGATCATCTGCATCACATGGCGCACGGTTCGGAGCTCTACACCGGCTATGCGCTCGACGGGCTCGGCCAGGCGCCGAATGACGACGAGATCGCCTCGGTGCCCGACCTCGATCACATCATCCAGCTGCCGTGGGAGCCCAAGCTCGCCTGGATGCCGGCCGACAATGCGTTCCGCGGCAAGCCCTATGCGCTCAACACGCGCGTGGCATTGAAGAACGTGCTGGCGCAGGCGGTCGAGCTCGGCATGGGGTTCAATCTCGGGATCGAGTGTGAGGTGTTCGTGCTCAAGCAGAACGGCAACGGCACGGTCGAAATTCCCAATCCGGACGACAAGCTCACCAAGCCCTGCTACGACCTGCGTGGGTTCCTCGACAATTTCAGCTGGCTCGACAAGATGGCGGCCAGCATGACGGCGCTCGGCTGGGACCTCTATTCCTTCGACCACGAGGACGCCAACGGCCAATACGAGTTCGACTTCCGCTATGCCGACGCCTTGACGATGTGCGACCGCTTCATCTTCTTCCGCTACATGGCCAAGCACTATGCCAAGGAGGAAGGGCTCATCGCCACCATGATGCCAAAACCCTTCCCCAATCGCACCGGCACGGGCGCGCACTTCAACATGTCCCTCTATGAGCTCTCGAGCGGGCGCAACCTGTTCGCCTGTCCGCCGGCGCAAGACAAGCGCGGCCTCGGCCTCACCGAACTCGGCTATCATTTCATCGGCGGCATCCTGCGGCACGGCCGCGCCCTGTGCGCGGTGTTCGCTCCGACGGTCAACAGCTACAAGCGCCTCGTCCGACAGGGTGCAATGGCGACGTTCTCGTGGGCGCCGGTGTTCAATTCCTACGGTTCCAACAACCGCACCAACTCGGTCCGGGTGCCCATGGGGGGCGGTCGCTGCGAATCGCGCAACGTCGACGGCGCTGTCAATCCCTATCTCGCGGCCGCGCTGGTTCTCGCCGCTGGCCTCGAAGGCATCCGCGAGAAGCTCGATCCGGGCGAGCCCAACGAGGACAACCTCTATACGATCTCCGAAGCGGCGCGACGGCAGCGCAATATCGACTTTCTGCCACAGACGCTGCAAGAAGCAGTGGCGGCCTTCGCGGCCGACCCCATGATGGAGGCAACGCTTGGAAAGGAGCTCGCCGATGAGTTCATCAAATACAAGACAGCGGAATGGGAGTCCTATCATCTCTCGGTCAGCCAATGGGAGATCGAGCGTTATAGCCATCTGTTCTAGGTCAATACTCTATCGGTCACCCGCGGCTCGGACCCGTAAGTCCATCCTCTTTGCAAAAAGCTGTTCTTTGCGAAGGAGCGGGATTGCCGGGCCAAGCCCGGCAATGACGGAGCGGATCGGCGTGGCCGGCTCCCAGAGCTGACCATGCGCATCCCGTCCTGCAATGCTCCGGTCAGCCGAATCAGCATTTCGCTGCCGCAGGCCCTGCTCAGCGACCTTGACCGTATGGTCGAGGCGCGCGGCTTCGGGAGCCGCTCGCAAGCGGTCAACGACATGCTGCATCAGTTCCTGCTGGAGCACAAATGCGAGCGCGGCGACGACATCATGGTCGGCATCATCGCGCTGTTCTACAAGAATTCGGTGCCCGGCCTGCAAAAGCAGCTCGCCGATCTGCAGTTCCAGCATATCGATGAGGTGATCAGCTCGCTGCACGTCCATCTGATGCACAACCAGACCATGGAGGTGATCCTGGTCCAGGGCCCGGCTCGCAAGCTCCAGTTGATTGCCGACGAGATGACATCGCGCCGGGGCGTCACCTCCGGGAAGATGCACCTGATCGCCGCGCTCATCCCGCAACTCCATCCCTTCATCGACGGCGGCAAGAAGCAACATCAAGGAGCGGCTTCATGAGATTTCACCAGCGCACCCGATATTCGCAACGAGCCGGCTTGCGGCCGCCGCCGGCGCGGGAGCGCCGCCATCATCCGGATTTCGACCGGCAGGCGACACAGGGCTGGAAGGCGGTCGAAGCCGAGGGCCGGCTGCCCGAGCAGGGCTGGCGCAAGGAGCAGAAATGGGCGCTCGATATGGGGCTGCCCGGCGCCGATTGTCTGACCGACAAGAGCATCCCGACATTCGCTCGCGGCGAGCTGCCGCATTTCGCCGGCATCAACACGTTCCTCAAGGCGCCTTATGTCGAGAACGTGCACGACGTCGGCAGGTACGACGCGGCGGTGATCGGGATTCCCTTCGATTCCGGGACCACTTACCGACCCGGAACCCGCTTCGGACCACAGGGCATCCGGCGCATCTCGGCGCTCTACACACCCTACAACTACGAGCTCGGCGTCGACCTGCGCGAGCAGATGACGCTGTGCGACGCCGGCGATGTGTTCACCATTCCGGCCAATCTGGAGAAGAGCTTCGATCAGATCTCGCGCGGCGTCGCCCACGTATTCTCCTCGGGCGCGCTGCCGCTGATGCTGGGCGGCGACCATTCGATTGGCTTTCCTTGCGTGCGCGGCATCGCTCAATGCACCTCCAAACGCATCGGCATCGTGCATTTCGACCGGCACATCGATATCCAAGAAAAAGATTTGGACGAGCGCATGCACACGACGCCTTGGTACTGGGCGACGAATCTTCCCAACGTGCCGGCGGCCAATCTGGTGCAGCTCGGCATCGGCGGCTGGCAGGTGCCACGCTTTGGCGTGCAGGAGGCGCGCAAGCGCGGCACCAATGTGCTCACGATCGAGGATATCGAGAAGCTCGGTTTGGAGAAATCCGCCGAGATCGCGCTCGAGCTCGCCTGGAAGGATGCCGATGCGGTCTACGTCTCGTTCGACGTCGATTCGCTCGACTGCGGCTTCGTCCCTGGCACCGGCTGGCCCGAGCCTGGCGGCTTCCTGCCGCGCGAGGCCTTGAAGCTTTTGGGCCTGGTGGCGGCGGAGGGCATCTGCGGCCTCGAGGTGGTCGAGGTTTCGCCGCCCTACGACATCTCCGACATCACGGCGCTCGTCGGCGTGCGGGTCGTCGTCGAGACGCTCGGCTCGCTGGTCGCGCACGGCAAGCTCGGCGCCCACAAGCACCTGATCGACAAGCCGGTCGCGTATTGAGGAGCGAGCCATGCACCGCGGTCACCAGCACGATCATACGAATGGCAGTGGCAGCTCGCTCGCGCATACGGGCGCCGGGCACAATCACTTGGATGAGCCCAGGCGGCCGGTACAATGGCAGACGCCGCACCGCCCCGATGCTCCGATGGAGAAAGACGGGCATCACCATGCCGAGACCGACCTCGACCTTGTTGAGGCAGCGTTCGTTGAGGGATTTTTGCAGACGAGCGATGCGACGAGCTTCCTGCGGCTTGCGCACGTGCCGTTCGAAGGAACGGCGGCTGATGGTGCGAAGCTCGTGCTACTGCGCGTCGAGATCGAGAACGTCGCGGATGTGGGATCGATCACGCCGCATCTCGGCGGCGCCTCGTTCCGCTACGACCCGCTGCCAGCTCGCATGGTTTCGCGGCGCCAGCGCTTGCGCTTGGTCTATTTCGACGGGCAAAAGCCGCGAATGCTGGGTCTCTCTGAAGCGCTCGCGCTGCCTGACTCATGATAATTGCGCGCGCATCTGCCGACCGCAGAACAACTGCGCGTGCGCGAACCAATGCTTTTTTCTTGAAATCGGTGCATCGGCCATCAGGCTCGACCACGTCCACATTTGTTCCTTTGCGGCGGTGCTGCCCTTCCCCTGCACCGGATAGGTGCGGGCGACCGTGGTTTAGGCTCGCCAGTGATCGTTCATTTGCTGCCGCCAGCTCGGACAGAAGAAGCGGCTTGGTGTCGGTGGCCGGTCCATGCGGCCATCGCAGCTGCAAGACCAAGAACTTTGCAAGCATGGTTCCGGCGTGGCGTTGATCGTTACGAAGTGCGCGGTGCACCGTTGATGGCGCGCCAGATGCGCTCCGGTGTTGCCGGCATCTCGATGTGCCGCACGCCGAGGCTCGACAGCGCATCCACGATCGCGTTGGCGACCGCCGGCATGGCGCCGACGCAGCCTGCCTCGCCGCAGCCTTTGACGCCGAGCGGATTGGTCGGGGTCGGCACCGGGTTGCTCTTGACCTCGACGTTGCTCAAATTGTCGGCGCGCGGCATGGCGTAGTCCATGAACGAGCCGGTGATGAGCTGGCCGGAGCCGAGGTCGAAGGCGATGTCCTCCATCAGGATCTGGCCCACGCCCTGCGCCACGCCGCCGACGATCTGGCCCTTAACCAGTAGCGGATTTATGACCGTGCCGACGTCGTCGACCACACTGTAGCGGACGATCTCGACGATTCCGGTCTCCGGATCGATCTCGAGCTCGCAGACATGGCAGCCGTTGGGGTAGTTGTCGACCGAAACATTGAATACCGCGGTTGCGGTGAGACCCGGCTCCATGTCCTTGGGGAGCTTCGCCGGTAGGGCGGCTGCGCGCGCCACGTCGTTGATGGTCAGTGTCTGGTTGGTCTTCGGGCTCGAGAAGATGCCGTCTGCGAACGTGATGTCGTCGGCCGGCACCTTGAGCAGATGCGCCGCAAGCACCTTTGCCTTGACCAAAATCTTCTCGGTCGCGAGCAGGCACGCCGATCCGCCGATGGCGGCCGACCGCGAGCCTCCGGTGCCTTCGCCAAAAAACACCTGATCGGTGTCGCCCTGCAGATATTGCACGGTGCGCGGATCGAGGCCGAGGCGATCGCAGACGATCTGCTTGAAGGCGGTCTCGTGGCCCTGGCCCTGGTTGACGGTGCCGCACAGCAAGGTTGCGGCGCCGGAGCGGTCGAATCTGATCTCGGCGCCTTCGTAGCTTGGTGCTGCGGCGCGCTCGATGGTATTGGAGATGCCGATTCCGCGCAGCCGCCCGCGGCGCTCGGCCTGCGCGCGCCGCTGCTCGAAGCCGTGGAAATCGGCGAGCTTGAGCGCCAAGTTCATGGTCTCCTCAAACGCTCCGCTGTCATAGGTGAACGTGAGGCCGGTGCGGAACGGCAGGGCGTCCGCCGGGATGGTGTTGCGCCGGCGCAGCTCGACCGGATCGAAGCCGAGCTCATCCGCCGCAAGGTCGACCAGCCGCTCGATCACATAGGCGGCTTCCGGGCGCCCATTGCCGCGATAGGGACGCACCGGATTGGTGTGCGTGAACACGGCGGTGATGTCGGCGTGCAGCGCGGGTGTGCGGTAGACGCCGGCGAGCGTGCCGATGTTGGCGATGAACGACTGGCTGCCGACCTGCAGATAGGCGCCAACATTGGCGATGGTCTTGACTCGCACGGCAAGGAAGTTGCCGTCGCGGTCGAGCGCCATCTCGGCGTCGGTGACGTTATCGCGCGCCTGCGCGTCGCCGAGAAAGGCTTCGGAGCGCGTGCTGATCCATTTGACCGGCCGTCCGGTCAGCTTGGCGGCGAGCAGGACGAGGCCGACCTCGTTGTAGACGGCCGACTTCATGCCGAAGCTGCCGCCGATGTCGCCGGCGACCACGCGCACCTTGTTCTCCGGCACCCGCAGCACGAATTTGGCGAGCTCCTCGCGGAAGGTGTGGGTGCGCTGCAAGGTGGTGTAGATCGTGTAGCGGCCTTCGGCCGCCTGATAGACGCCGATCGAGCCGCGCGGCTCCATGCTGGCGGCAGTGACGCGGTTGATGACGAGCCGATGCTTGATCACGTGATCGGCGCGCGCGAAGGCGGCATCGGTCGCGACCCTGTCGCCCTCGACCTGAACGAAACAGATGTTGTTGGGACAATCGTCGAAGACGAGCGGCGCGCCCGGAGCGATCGCTTCCACCGCCGAGGTCACGGCCGGTAGCGGCTCATAATCGACCCCGATCAGCTCGGCCGCGTCCATCGCCTGATGGCTCGTCTCCGCGACCACGAAGGCCACATAATCGCCGACCCAGCGCACCCGGTCGTTGACCAGTGCCGGAAACGGCGGACGATAGAGCGGCGAGCCGTCGCGGCGCTTGAGGCCGCCCGGAACCGGCAGATCGCCGAAGCCCGACGTTTGCCAATCCACTGCAGTCAGCACCGCGAGCACGCCGGGTGCGGTCTTGGCGGCAGCGACATCGATCGCGCGAATACGCGCATGGGCGTGCGGGGAGCGCAACACGTGGCCGAACGCCATGCCGGGCAACGCAATGTCACCCACATAGCGGCCTTCGCCCCTGACCAGCCGCGGATCCTCGAACCGAGGTACGCCTTGCCCGATAGCGAATTCACCCATTCCAAGTTCCTTGCCTTGCATGTAGGCCGCGTGAAGCGAAGCGAAATGCGGGTGTGGCGCTCGCGGATTTCGCTTCGCTCTCTATCCGGGCTTCTGCATGCCCGTGACAGGTCGAAATTTCAATGGCTGCGATTGCGCCCCGCCGCGATCAACTCGATGAGCTTGTACGGAGGGATGGGAGCTTGGGCGATGTGCACACCGAAGGGGCTGAGCGCGTCCTCAACCGCGGAGACGATCGCCGCTGCCGCCGGGATGGTGCCGACCTCGCCCACGCCCTTGACACCCAGAGGATTGAGCGGAGAGGGGGTTTGTTTGTAGTGCGTCGTGAGCATCGGCAGCTCGGTCGCGGTCGGTAGCAGATAGTCCGCGAAGGTGGTGGTGAGCGGCTGCCCGCGCTCGTCGTAGCCCATCCACTCGAACAGCGCGTTGCCGATGCCGTGCGCGATGCCGCCATGGAGTTGGCCGTCGACGATCATCGGGTTGATCAGCCGGCCGGAATCCTGCAGCGCATGATACTTGAGCAGACGCACCTCGCCGGTTTCCACGTCGACCTCGACCTCGACGACGTGACAGCCGTTGGCGTAAGCGAGCTCGTCGATGCGGAACAGCATGTTGGCCTCCAGGCCCGGTTCCATGCCGGGCGGAAAGCCGTAGCCCGGCGCGCCGCGCAAGATGCGTGAGAGCTCGCCAAGCTTGACCGAAAGTTGGCGCGCCCCGATCACCCGCACCTCGCCATCGCCGATCTCGAGGTCGTGTTCGGCCGCTTCGAGCACGTGGCTCGCGAGCTTCTTGGCCTTGTCGGCGACCGCACGGGAGGCGAGCAGCACCGAGTTGCCCGCGGTCACGGTCTGCCGGCTGGCGAAAGCGCCGAGCCCGAGCGAAGCGCCCGACGTATCGCCGGGCACGACCGAGACATCCTCGGGGCGAATGCCGAGCTCGCTGGCGCAGATTTGCGCGAGCGCGGTGCACAGTCCCTGGCCGATCGCGGCGGCGCCGGTGAAGACGGATACCTTGCCGGTCGGCGACACCCGCACCAGCCCCGACTCGAAGGGCCCGCGCCCGGTGCCCTTGATCCCGTGCGAGAGGCCGATGCCCAGATAGCGGCCCGCGGCGCGTGCTTGTGCCTGTCGTTGCGGAAAGTCGGCCCAGCCGGCGGCTTCGAGCACGGCGGCCTGGCAGGCCGGATAGTCGCCGCTGTCGTACTGGACGGTCGCCCCGGCGCGCGTCTTGAGCGGTTTGGTGTAAGGCATCTTCTCCGGCGGAATGAGGTTGCGGCGGCGCAGCTCCGCGCGGTCGATGCCGAGCTCGCGCGCCAAGCGATCCATCAGGCGCTCCATCGCGAAGGCCGCCTGCGGGTAACCGGCGCCGCGTACCGAGGAGACCGGCGCCTTGTTGGTGGCGGTCACCGTCACTTCCATGGCGAGGGCGGGAACCGCGTAGGGGCCGGTCAAGGTCGTGGCCGAGTTGTAGGGCAGGTTGATGTCTTGCAACGCATAGGCGCCGAGATCGTGCAACAGGCGCCCGCGAATGCCGAGCACCTTGCCTTGCGCATCCGCCGCGATCTCGATCGACCAATATTGATCGCGCTCTTGAACTGCGTTGGTAAAATGCTCGCGCCGGTCCTCGACCCATTTGAGCGAGCGCTTGATGAGCTTGGCGGCCGCGACGACAGCTACGTCCTCCGGATAGACGCAGAGCTTCGGGCCGAAGCCGCCGCCGATGTCGGGGGCCGCCACGCGCAGCCGCGACTCGTCGAGATCGAGCAGCACGGCGAGCGATTGACGCAGGTCGTGCGCCTTCTGCGTCGAAGCAAACACGGTGAGCGAATCGTCGGCGCGGCGGAACTCGACCAGAATGCCGCGGCCCTCGATCGAGTGGCCGGCGCCGCGGTGCTGCCAAAAATCCTCGTGGAAGACATGCGCCGCCTTGGCGAAGGCAGCATCCGCATCCCCGAAGCCGACCTTGTAGGAGGTGATGACATTGCTCTTGAGCTCGCGCCGCACCGTCGGCGCACCCGGCCGCGCGGCGGCACGGCAATCCGCGGCCGCTGCCACCGTTTCATAGTCGACGCCGACCAGAGCGGCAGCGTCCTCGGCGAGATAGCGGTCGCCTGCGACGACGAGTGCGACGGTCTCGCCCACATAGGAGACCTCGCCGTCGGCAAGGGCGAACGGCCAGACCCGCTCGAGCGGCGTGCCGGAATTGGAATGCCGCAGCATGCGCCGCTTGGCGAGCGCGGGCACGAGATCATCGAGCGTCAGCACCGCATGCACACCCGGCATCGCCAGCGCCGCGGCTTTGTCGACCGAGCGGATGAGCGCGTGTGCGTGCGGGCTGCGCACGAAGGCCACATGCAGCGCCTCCGGCATCACGATGTCGTCCACAAAACGGCCGCGCCCGCGCAGCAAAGTTTCGTCCTCGAGCCGAAAGACGCGCGATCCGATCAGCGATGGCATGAATTCAATTCCCGATCTTGATCATTCGGACATCGTCGCCTTGGCGGCCCTTTCGGTGACGTCCTTGGGGGTGGCGTAGACGTCCGCCAGCAGTGCACCGATATTCTTGGCGCTCACCGGATCGACATCGAGCAACTGCATCTTGGCGTCGGCCAGGAAATTCTTGTCCCGCATCGTCTCGTCGAAGGCGGCGACGAGCGCCGTCGCCCGCTCCGCCGGCAGGTTGGGTGGTGCCGCGAAGGGCCGCGCGATCTCCTGGCTGACCAGGATGAGCTTGACGATCTGCAACTGCTCCTGGGTGCTCGTCAGGTCGGTTGCGAGCGGAACATCGGGCAATTCCGGCTCCTTGCGCAGCCCGGCTTGCACGATGATGTTGATCGATTTGTTGTTGAGCCACTCGGGGTGGCGGCTCTTGAGCGTGCTCCAGGAAAGTCCACAGAAGCCGTCGATCTCGCCGCGCTCCATCGCGAGCGAGACATCATTGGTGCCGGGATAGCCAACGACGAGCTTGCCTTTGGCGCCGAAGACGTTCTTGTAGAGATGCGCGAACACGTCCGGATCAGCGCCCGCGCCTTCGCCGCCAAGCGTTGAGGGTTTGGTCAGGAAGTCGTTCCAGTTCTTGACCGCGGATTTGGCCGAGGTGACGCAGAGACTCGTGTCCCGGGATATGCTGCCGAGCCAGGTGAGCTTGGTCGCATCGAAGGTGGCGCCCGCGGCCGCGAGCAGCGGCGCGACCGGTATTGTCCGCCCGAAGGTGGCAATGGCGGTGCCATCCTTGGGTGCGACGCCATAGATGTAGTTCGCCGCCTTGAGGCTGCCGGCGCCCGGCATGTTCTGCGGGATGACGCCGGGCCGGCCCGGAATGTGATCGCCGATGTAGCGCGACAGGAGGCGGCCATAGGTGTCGTAACCGCCGCCGACGCTGTAGCCGATGACAATGGAGAGGGTGCGGCCTTTGTAGAAATCCTCCACACCGGCGGCGCGGGCGGGAACAGCGAACAGCAATACGGCAGCGGCTGCTAAGGCGATGGGCGTCGTGATTTGTCTGGCCAAGTGGGTAGAGCGCTTCACTCCCTCTGCCCGGAGGGGAGAGGGAGTGGTGAGGGGGGCCGGGCATATCCGGGTCACGACGGCACAGGCTGCATCATCCCGCCCTTCTCCCGTGCGGGGAGAAGGAGTGAGTGGACCTACGTCCCGCATGTCACATCGTCCCGAAGATGTGCGGGAACTTGGCCTTGAGCCTTCCGCGCAAATCCTGGCTGACATCGACCACCACCGGGAACGTGCCGGCGAGCTTCTTGTCATAGGGAATGCAGGCATCGATCAGGATGCGGTTGTTGAAGTTACCGGGCAGGAACAGGGGGTCACGCTTGGAGGCCCAGGCCTTCTGGATGAGATCGATGTCGGCCTTGGGATCGAAGCGCGTGCACATCGCCCAGAGCACCTGATCGAGCTCGCCGGCGTCGATGTCCTCGTCGACCACCACGGTCCATTTGCCCGCATAGGCGCCGCCCTGACATGATGCCGCCACGTGCAGGGCTTGCCGCGCGTGGCCGGGATAGCGCTGGCGGATCTGGATCACGGTAAAGCGCGTCGCCGGACCCGCCTCGTGGTTCCACACCCCGAGCACCTCCGGCACCCCGCAGGCATCGAGCGCGCGCCAGATTTGCGCGGCGCCGGCGATGCCCTTGAGCAGGCCGGTCTCATCGACCGGCTTGTGCTGTGGCGCGCAGCAGAGGATCGGATCGTTGCGATAGAGGATGGTCTTCACATTCACATAGGGCCGCGGCACGGTGTCGTCCGAGTAGTAGCCCATCCATTCGCCGAACGGCCCTTCCGGGCGCACCTGCCCGGGCACGGTCTCGCCTTCGAGCGCGATCTCGCAGTCCGCCGGGATCGGGAACCCGGTGTAGGGCCCGCGCACCACCTCGATCGGCTCGCCGCGCAGGCCGCCCGCGATATCGAGCTCGCTGATCTCCGGCAGCGGGCTCGATGCGAGCATGAACAACAAGGGGTCCTGGCCGCACAGGATCACCACCTTCATGGGCTGTCCGCGCTCGAAATATTTGTCGCGATGGATGCGGCCGTGCTTGCCTTCGGTGATCTGGCAGCCGACGGTCTTGCCGTCATAGACCTGCGACCGATAGGCGCCGAGATTGAACCAGCCGGAATCGGGATCCTGGGTCATCACGCAGTCGGCGGTGCCGATGAAGCGCGCCGTGTCGAGCTCGTGATGGCGTGGCACTGGGAACTTCAGCACGTCGACCGCATCGCCTTCGAGCACGTTCTGCAGGATCGGCCCATCCTTGACGAAACGTGGCGGCAGCAGCTGCAGC